>Ga0209017_10000616_pt1 | contig 33785 bp, 31 predicted proteins | sample YNPBryunderm2012_FD_185812 | JGI IMG/M metagenome (GOLD analysis project Ga0209017, IMG submission 185812) | Anoxygenic and chlorotrophic microbial mat microbial communities from Yellowstone National Park, USA - YNP Bryant MS undermat 2012... ...
CACCCGGCAACTCACGAGCGCGTCGCTGCCTCGACTATCGCAGTGTGCTCCATCGCAACGACCCGACCCTCTTCGATTCGCTCAACTTGCGAAATGGTGGGCAAAGGCATGGCCTCCGCCCACCCTTTGCTATCCCCGATCCAGCAGCCCGCAGAAGCTTGCCTAGCGCGGAACGCGCCCCACTACATCTTAACCATTAGGTTAAAACACGCGCACCAGCGACCCTTCCTCGCGGCGGGTGACGAGGTGGGTACGCAGGGTGTGCGGGTAGGCCGGCATCGTCCAGCGGAAGACCCACTTGGCCTGCTCCGGCAGCAGGTTGACGCAGCCATGGCTGCGCGGCCGGCCGTAGTCGTTGTGCCAGTAGGTGCCGTGAAAGGCGATCCCGCTGCCGGTGAAGTACGAGGCCCAGCTCACGCCGGGCAGGTCGTAGTAATCGTAGCCGCGCGTGCCGCCCGTCATGCGCGTGCCGGCGTTCTTGCGAAAGATGCGGAACTCGCCGCGGTTGGTGGCGAAGCTGCGCACCCCCTCCGGCGTGCGGAACTGCCCGCCGGTTGCCGTGCGCGCCGTGAACACCGGCCGGTCATACTCGTACGCGGTGACGGTCTGCGCCTTTAGATCGACCTCGATGCGCTTGTGCTCCGGCGGTACGTCGGGCGAGATCGGCGCGAAGTCCTCCGGCCCCAACGGGCGTAGGTGCTCCGCCCGCGCGTAGCCCAGGCCGTAGTTGCCGGCGTTGCCGTCGGCGATCAAATACCAGGGCCGGCCATCGCTGCCCTCCACCACGCGCAAAATGCGGAACGTACAGCCGTAATAGACGATGTGGCGCACGCTGGCCGTCGGGTTCGCAGTCGCCCGCACCTCGGTCAGCGGCACCGTCACCTCCGACCACAGGCCATCCTCGCCCACCTCGGCCAACGGCTGATTGAGCACCTGGTTGCACGGCTGCACGTTCGACGAATGCACATAGCCGTCGGTGGTCAGATACCAGAACGGGTTGTAGGCCCATGGCCCCTCGCCGACGACCTGGCCGAAGAGCGGGATGACCTCGTTGGCGCTCAGCCGGCGCAGCGGCACGGCCTTGGCGCTGGCCTGCTCGCGCACCACGCTGCCATCATGAAACACCCGACCGAAGCGGTACCCCAGCGGCTGCAACTTGCTGTCCCGAATCTTGGGTTCAGGGGTGGCCGTCGGGATTTCCGCTGGCTCAGCATCGGCATGCGCAATGCGCAACAGCAGCAGCGGCGCTCCCAGCACCCCGGCTTTCAGCACGCTGCGGCGCGTGACCTTGTGCGTTTGTCCCATGAGAACCTCGCATATTTGGATTTAGCGGACGATGACGGGCGTGCCCAGCGGCGCCCAGTGATATAGCCAGCGCGCCGCGCGCGTGGGCAGGTTGACGCACCCATGGCTCATCGGCCGCCCGAATGCGTTGTGCCAGTATGTGCCATGCAAAGCGTATCCGCCCGCCCGAAAGTACATCACGTATGGCACGCCGGGCAGATCATAGCCTGGGCCGCGCATGCGCTGCCTGATGTACTTGCGAAAGACGCGAAAGGTGCCGCGCGGCGTGGGCGTGGCGCGCTTGCCGGTGGAGACCGGCGTGGACATCACCGCGCGCCGGCCCTCCCAGGCGATCAAGCGCTGTTCGGACAGGATGACCTCGATCCACTTGCCGCCGCGCGCCGTGCCGTGTGCATCTTCGGCGGATGCGTTGACCATTCCACCAAACAGGCCCAGCACCAACGCGAAGGCAAGCACCAACCTGGCGGCCATCGCCCTAATTGTCCACGCCGGCCCGCGAACGCGCAAGCACGCCCAGCCGCAGGAAGACCAACGCAGCCAACGCCTGGAGCGAGAGGGAGAAGACGAGCACTGCCGGCAAAGAGACATCATAGCACGCGCCCATCAACGCGCTGCCCGCGAACCAGGCTAAGCCATAGCCCACGTTGAATATGCCATACGCGGTGCCCCGTCGCTCGGGGTCGCTCATCTCGGCCACCGCAGCGCGCAGGATGGACTCCTGTGCGCCCATGCTCATCCCCCAGCACGCCATGCCGGCCAGCGCCAGCGCCGCATCGCCCAGGAAGACGAGCGGCGCAAACAGCGCGCCCAGCGCGGTCGCGCCGGCCAAGACCCCCAGCCCAAGCCGGTCGAACAACCGTCCGAAGACCAACGCAGACAAGGCATCCACCCCCATCGCCACAGCATAGAGGACGGGGATCGCGTTCGGTGAGACGACCGCGGCTCTCTCGAAGTGGAAGGCGATCAAGGGAAAGTCGGCGAAGCCCGCCGCGACCAGCGCTGCGCCCAGCAGGTATAGCCAGTATGTCCGCCGCAACCCGCGCGCGGCCAGGCGCGGCGCGGCGATCTCCAGATCGCGCGGGCGCGGGTAAAGCCGGCGCGCGGCGAGCAGCGCCGCGATGGCCAAGCCGGCGGGGATGGCCAAAAAGGCGAATGCAGCCCGATAGTCACCCCGGCTCGCCAACACGAGCGAGGCAAGCAACGGGCCACCCACCGCGCCGATCTGATCCATGGCCTCGTGCAGGCCAAAGCCCCAGCCGCGGCCAGTGACCTGGGTGACGTGCGAGAGCATCGCATCGCGCGCCGGCGTGCGGAGCGCCTTGCCGATCCGCTCAGCGAGCATCAGCCCGGCGAGCACCTCCCAGCGGCCCGCCAGCGCCATCAGCGGGATCGCCAAAAGGTTCACCGCGTAGCCCGTCAGGGTGAACAGCCAGTATTGGCGGGTGCGGTCGCTGAGGAGGCCGGAGAGCAGGCGCAGGCTGTAACCGAGCAGCTCGCCCAGGCCGGCCACTACACCCACAACGGCCCCACTCGCGCCGAGCACGGCCAGGAACGGGCCGGTGATGCTGCGCGCGCCCTCGTACGTCACGTCAGCGCACAAGCTGACCAGCCCCAGCAGCACGATGAAGCGCACCGCCGCCCCTCGGCTCAGCCCTTTTGTTGTCATCCTCAAGCGATCAGGGCTTTTGGCCGGCGCGATAAAAGCGGATGTGCGCCTTCTCCAGCGTGATCAGGCCCTCGCGGATGCTTGGCTCGACGCTCGCCAGGAACTGCTCCAGCTTCTCCTGGGTATCTACCAGCTCGACGATGATGGGCAAGTCCTCAGAGAGGCGCTCGATTTTGGCGGTATGGACGCGGCTGTTGGCGCCGAAGCCCATGATGCCGCGCAGGACCGTCGCGCCGGCCAGACCCTGCCGGCGCGCCTCCAGCACCAGCCACTCGTAGAGCAGCCGGCCCTCCTTGCGGTCGCTCTCGCCGATGAAGATGCGCAACAGGTAGCCTTCCTCAGGCAGGCGCACAGCAGCTCACCTCCACATCAGCGCGGCGATAGCGCGGCCAAGCCATACCGCAGCCAGGCCGATCAGCACCTGGACGGCGACGTTGGCAAAGATCGCCATCGCTTGGCCATCGCGCAGCAGGTTCATGGACTCGTTCGCAAACGTCGAGAAGGTCGTGTATCCACCCAGCACGCCGGTGAAGAGAAAGAGGCGCGATTCGGTGGTGAACAGGCCGCGCGCGTCGGCCAACTGCGAGAGCAGGCCGATGACAAAACACCCCGTCAGGTTGACGGCGAGTGTGCCATAGGGGAACTGGGCGTCGCGCAAGGCAGCTTGCACATAGCCGCTGACCAGATAGCGCAGCACAGCGCCGCAACAGCCCCCTGCGCCGACCAATGCGAGCCTCATCATAAACAAGTAGTCCATCCTGCCCTCAATGCGCCTTCTCGGCCAGGGTGCCCTCCGCTTGCTCCAAGTCCTGGTCGCGCCACGAGGCGATGTCTTCCAGCGGCTCAAGGTGGGTGAAGACGATCGCGTTTGGCACCGCGCAGCGAATGTCCGCCTCGATCCGCTCGAGTAAGCGGTGACCATCGAGCACGCTCCAGCTCCCAGGCACAAGAATATGCACGGAGACGAAGCAGCGGGCCGCAGCCTGCCGCGTGCGCAGGGCATGATACCGCACCCCATCGCGGGCGGAATAGGCGTCCAGGATTTGGCGGATCTTGGCCAGCTCGGCGTCCGGCAGCGCGACATCCATCAGGCCGTTCGCCGAGCGATTGATCAAGTGCACGCCCATGCGAATGATGTTGATGGCGACCAGCAACGCCACCAGCGGGTCAAGCCAAGCCCAGCCGGTGAGCGCCACCAGGGCCACGCCGGCCAGCACGGCCAGCGATGTGAGCACATCGGTGAACAGATGCCTGGCGTTGGCCTCTAGGGCGATGGAGTGATAGCGCCGACCTGCGCGATACAGGACTAACCCAAAGCCTAGGTTCACCGCCGTGGCGGCTAGGGCAGCCAATAGGCCGGCGACTGGCTGGGCGATCAGGCGAGGGTTAAACAGGCGATCGACTGCCGTGACGCCAATGCCTACTGCTGCCAGCGTGATCAAACCACCTTCAAAGACGCTGGCGAAATACTCCGCTTTGGTATGGCCATACGTGTGTTCCTCGTCGGGCGGGCGCGCTGCCAGGTGCAGCATCGCCAGACCAACGAGCGCGCCGGCGAGGTTCACCAGCGATTCGAGGGCATCGGACAGCAATCCGATCGAACCGGTCAAGGCGTAGGCCAGCAGCTTCAGGCCGATCGTGAGGATCGCGGCGAGCACCGCCAGGAGAGAAAAGCGCGTCAGAACAGGCCGGCGCATGGGGCGCATTATTACCGATAAAATCTAAATCATGCCACCCGACACGCTCTTCGCCAAGATCGCGCGGCGCGAGCTGCCCGCCGAGATCGTTTATCAGGATGAGCTGGTGACGGCGTTCCGCGACATCCACCCCGTCGCGCCGATTCACGTTTTGATCGTCCCCAACAAGGTCATCCCCACCCTGAACGAGGCAACCGAGGAGGACACCGCGCTGCTGGGTAAGCTGCTGCTCACGGCGCGCAAGCTGGCCGAACAGCTCGGCATCGCCGAAGGCGGGTATCGCCTGGTGCTGAATTGCAACCCCGACGGGGGACAATCGGTGTATCACTTGCATGTGCACTTGCTCGGCGGTCGCAAGATGACCTGGCCGCCGGGATAGCCATTGAGGCGAGACAAACATGAAATTTCTGATCACCGGAGGCGCCGGCTTTCTCGGCGCGGCGCTGGCCAATGCGCTGGCCCGCCGCGGCCACGTCGTGCGCGTGATTGACGACGTCAGCGCCGGCGACCCCAGCCAACTCGACCCATCCGTGCACTTCACGCGCGGCGACGTAAACGACGTGCCAAAGTTGTGGTCGCTGCTGCAGGGCGTGGATTGCGTTTACCACCTGGCCGCGCGGGTATCGGTGCCGGAGTCCATCTTGTATCCGCGCGAATACAACGCCACCAACGTCGGGGGCACGGTCTCGCTGCTTCAGGCGGTGCGCGACGCGGGGGTGCGCCGGCTGGTGTTCGCCTCATCGGGCGCAGTGTACGGGGAGCAACCCGAGGAACGCGCCTGTGAAGACGCCATCCCTAACCCCAGCTCGCCCTACGCCGTGAGCAAGCTGGCAGCGGAATATTACGTCAATACGATCGGCGCGCTGTGGGGGATCGAGACGGTGATCCTGCGCGTGTTCAACGCCTACGGACCCGGGCAGCAATTTCGGCCATCGCACCCGCCGGTCGTGCCGGCGGTGGTGCGCCAAGCCCTCGGCGGCGGCTCGATCGTCATCCACGGCAGCGGCCAGCAGCAGCGCGACTTTGTCTACGTGGATGACGTCGTCAACGCGCTCATGGCCGCCGCCGTGGCGCCGAACATCAACCGCTTGATCATCAACGTCGGCAGCGGCATCCCCACCAGCGTGAACGAGCTGGTGCAGACCGTAGGCCGCGTGCTGGGCAAGCAGCTCACTCCCCTCCATGTGACCTCGGAGAGCGGCGGGGTCACGCGCCTATGCGCCGACCTGCGGCGGGCCAGAGAGCGGCTGGGCTACGCGCCGCAGGTCTCGCTGGAGGAAGGCATCCGCCGCACCATCTCAGCCTTTCAGGAGAAGATGAGCATGGCTGCGGCGCGCCATCTCTCGTGATCGAGATCAAACATCTCAGTCAGCAACGCAAAGGACAGCGCATCCTGGATGAGATCACGCTCTCCGCGCCAGGTGGCGCCATCCTGGGGGTGGTTGGACCGCGTGGGGCCGGTAAAACCAGCCTGCTGCGCATCCTGGCCACGCTGGACACGCCCACCGCGGGCGACGCGCTCATCGCAGGCTATTCCGTGAACCACCAGCGCGCGCAGGTTCGCCCGTTGATCGGCTATCTGCCGGCTGCGCTGGGCGTTTATGCTGACCAAACCTGCGCTGAATACCTCGCCTTCTTCGCCGCGTGTTATGGCATACCCGCACGCGAGCGCCCCGCGCTGGTCTCGGACTTGCTCCGCCTGGTAGAGCTGTATCACCGCCGCGACGACCCGGTTGACCGCCTCAGCCCTGCCATGCGCCAGCGGCTGGGGCTGGCGCGCGCGTTGGTTCATGACCCACTGGTATTGTTGCTGGACGAGCCGATGCGCCTGCTCGACCCGCGCGCCCAGGTGGAGCTGCGCGAAACGCTGAAGGCGCTGACCGAGATGAACAAGACGATCGTGATGACCTCCACCAGCCTGGCCGAAGTCCAGGATATTTGCACGCACGCGGCGATCCTCCGAGATGGCCGGCTGGTCGAGTCCGGCACACTGGAGGCCATCACGCCGTCGCACCGCCGCATCGTCATCAAGCTGCTGGGCGACCCACAGACCGCGCTCAAGCTTGCCCTCTCCATTAACGGCGTCGTGGAGGCGCAATTCGCCGCCGGCTCACCACTTCCGGGCGCCCGCCCAGCCCTTGCGCTGCTGAAGGAGATGCACGTCACCTTCGACGGCAGCTACGCCGACGCCAGCGCGCTGCTTCGCGCACTCATGCACAGCGGCGTTCAGGTGGTGAGCTTTCAAGAGGAGTGAACTCCCATGTCCGCCGACATACGGCTGCGCCTTAACCCAATCCTCGTTCACGAGTTTGAGCGGCAGATGCGCAGCAGATATACCCATCTCGCGCTCACCGTCTACCTCGTCGTCGTAGGCAGCCTGGCCGTGCTGCTATACACCACCAGCTTCCTGAGCAGCACACGTACGGTGGGGAGCAACGGCGCGGTCGGCGCAGCGGTGTTCTACTTCCTCGTCGGCGTGCAGTTGATACTGACCACCTTTATCGTGCCTGCCATCGCCGCGAACGCGATCAGCGAAGAACGGCAGAGCTTGACGCTCGATCTGCTGCGGATCACCCCATTTGGCGGGGGATACATCGTAGGGGCCAAACTGGCTGCCAGGTTCGGCTTTGCAGTGTTGCTGCTGATCGTGATGCTGCCGTTGTTCAGCTTAGCCTTCATGCTGGGCGGCATAGAGCTGCGGGAGCTGGGCATCGCCGTTGGCATCGTCTTGATTTCAATGCTGACTTACCTGCTGATAGGGATATGCGTCTCGGCACACGCGAAGACGACAGCTAGCGCGCTGGCGTTGACCTACACCATCGTCCTGAGCACGGCGATCGGCACGCCGCTGATCGCGCTGCTCAACGCGGCCACTCTCTTTGGCCGGCTGCCGGCAAGCCCACAGGACATCAGCGCCGTGCTCGCCGTGCTCCTCGACGCGGCGATCAATGCCGGCCTCGGCATCAGCCCGATCAGCACAACCGTGTTTGCCTTATCCGGGCTTGCTTCAGACGCGAATATCTGGCTTAACGTCAGCTTCTCAGGATCCGCTGTCCTCCCGACGCCGCTGGTCTTCTTTATCGCTATACACCTGATCAGCAGCGCCGTTTGCTACGCCGGCGCCGTGCGGCGCGTCAACGCGCCGGATTAATTCCAGCGCGAGGCCGCGCCCGCCAGCTCCACGATGTGCTGCTTGATCACCGCGGCATCCGACGCGTCTGGCCAGTTGCGCAAGTACTCCTCCAGCAAGGCCACAGCCTGACGCCGCTTCCCCAACAGGCCATAGAGCAGGCCCAGGTTGCGCGTCTCGCTGGGATTGCCGGGGTTCAAGATGAGCAAGCGCTCGACCACCTTTGAGGCGCGATAGAAATCGCCGGCGGCCGTGTAGAAGTTCTTCAGGTTATTCAACATGCGCATGAGGATGTAGCGCGCATTCACCGGATTGAGGAATGCCTCGCTAAAAGGCAAGCGTCCATCGGTCAGCGACCGCACGCGCTCGCGGCAATCATCCTCGGAGAGGATCGCGCCACGATGAAAGGGATCAAGGTAGATCACCTGCCCGGAATCGAGCACCACGCGGACGATGAAGTGACCGGGCAGCCCCACCCCTTCGGCGCGCACGCCGGTGCGCTGAGCGACTTCTAGGAACAAGACGGAGAGCGAGATGGGGATGCCCAATCGCCGCTCGAGCACCTCGTTCAGGAAGCTGTTGCGCGGATCGGTGTAGTTCTCGCTATCGCCGGTAAACCCAAGCTTATCAAACAGGAACTGGGCCAGCATCAAAGCAGGTAAGTCCGCCGATGCGATCGTGCGGCCGGCGATTTCGGCCAGATAGTCCAGGCGGTCGAGATAAGCCGCCACGTCCAAATCCGGATACTCGAACTGCCCCATCACCAGCGCCGCGCGAGCCAGGTTGATCGCCTCGGCGGGCCGGTTGACTTCTTGGGCAAACGCTTCTAGTGCTGCATCTAGAGGTGTGCTCGCCATACACAATGTTACCATTACTCATCCAATGACCACACACCTACTGCAAAGCGACCGCGAGGAAGACGCCTTTCGCCCCCCCGATCGCGCTGCGCTGCTCGGCAAACGGGTGCCTGTCCTGGACAAGGGTTGGGTGGAGCTACAAGACCTGATGGGAGATGACCTCGCCATCGTCAACGCCGCGCGCGTCTCGTTTCTCGGCGAGAGCAAAGGCAGCCAGAAAGATAAAAGGCTGCTGTTCTACCTGATGGAGCACCGCCACACCAGCCCGTTTGAGCAGGTGGAGTTCAAGTTTCGCGTGCGTGCGCCGGTGGTGACGTGGTGGCAATGGGTGCGCCACCGCACTTGGCAGTTTAACGCCCAATCCGGGCGCTACGTGGCGTTTGAGGAAGACGATTTCTATGTGCCGGCCGCTTGGCGTCGGCAATCGCCATCCAACAAGCAAGCCAGCCTGGGGGAACTGACGCCCGATGCGAGTGAACCACTCACCCAGGCCTTGCTAGACCACTACAAGCGCAGCTATCAGCTCTATCAGCAAGCGCTGACAGCCGGCGTCGCGCGCGAGCAGGCGCGCCTCTTTCTGCCGGGATTTGCCGTGTATTACACCTGGGTGGCCAAGGTAGATGCGCACAACCTCATGCACTTCCTCAGCCTACGGATGGCCGAGGACGCCCAGTATGAGATTCGCGTCTATGCGCGCGCCATCTACGAGCATTTCTTCAAACCCGCCCTGCCCTGGACAGCCGAGGCATTTGAGACATTCATCCTCGCCCGCCTGACCCAATAAGCGTGAGACGGAACGGAACACGCAATACGGAATACGGAACACGGAATACGGAATACGTATTTCGTATTTCGTATTGCGTATTGCGTATTCCGTAGTGCGTAGTGCATATCACACAGTGCGCATTTGCTAAACAGCCAATCCGGTTACCCTGATGTCACTCTCCTATCAGCAAGCGCTACGCAACGAGCGCCTGAACGCGATTGAGGTCACCTTAGCGACGCCGTTCATCGTCATGGTGACGCAGTATGTGCCCGTGCTGGTGGCGCGGCTGGGGGCTTCGCCGCTGCTGCTCGGCATCCTTACCTCCGGCGCCGCGCTGATGCTCACCCTCGCTTCGGCGCTTGGGCCGGCCTGGCTGCGCCGCGTGCCCGATTGGCCGCGCAACATGACCATCCCGCTGCTGATCTGGCGCACCGTGCTGATCCTGACGCCGCTCTGCTTGTTCCTCCCGGCGTATCAGGCCGAGGCGATCGTGGCCGCTGTGGTCATCTTACACTTCGCGGCCGGCCTCGGCGTCTATGCGATCACGACCTTCCTGGCGCGCATGACCCTGCCCGAGCGCGTCGCCCGACTGGTCAGCATGCGCTGGACCATGCTGGGCGTCGGCATGGCGATCTTTACCGTGCTCCTGGCGGCCATCCTCGACGCTTTCCCCCTGCCGGTCAACTTCATCGCGGCCTGCGCCTTGGCGCTGGGCATCGGCTCGACGAGCATCGCTGTGTTAAGCAAGGTGCAAGTCGCGCCGCCTGCCCATCCGTCCGCTGCGCGGTCGCGCGCCGACGCGCGGGCTTTCCTCGCCCACGCCCCAGCGCGCAATTATCTGATCATCACCTTGCTCGCGCAGATCGGGGTGAACGCTCCTGGGCCGCTGATCACGTTGCAAATGGTGCGCGTGCTGCAGGCGACGAATGTGGAGTATGGCTGGTACCTGGCCATCTACTGGCTTAGCCTGGCGCTGGTCGGCCTGTTCGTGCCCCAGCTCACCGACCGCTTTGGCAATGCCAAAGTATTTGCCGGGTCGTGCCTCGGCTTGGGGTCACAGTTGGTGATATTGGCGATCGCGCCGTCGCTGCCGGTCACTTGGCTGGCCGGCTTCGTCGGCGGCGCGACTTCGGTCGCGCTACAGGTGACCTCTTATGCGCTCATGGTGCAGTGCGCGCCGCCGGACAAATTTGAAGGATACGTAGGGGTGCACTCGACGGTGACGAACTTCGCGCTATTCGCCGGCCCGCTGGTGGTGTCGGCGCTAGTGGATGACGGCGTCTCTATTGCCGTCGGGCTATTGATCTGCGCTGTGGTGCGGGCTGCGTCAGGTGTGCTGACTTTGCGCCTCTCCCTGACCGACCCAACGGCCTAGTAATACAAGCCCCAATTCGCAGCCGCCTGATCCTCCATCATGCTCGGATCCCAGGTCTCCAGACCCATCGTGACCTTGGCGACCCGCTGAGCGACCTCCTGCGTCTTGTGGCGGACCTGCTCCACGAGCGCCGGCCCATAGGGGCAAAACGGCGTGGTGAGGATCATCGTCACGTTCACGCTGTCCGGCGTGAACTCCAGCTTGCGGATCAAGCCCAGCTCGATCACGCTCATGCCCAACTCCGGGTCATATACCTCACGCAAGGCTTGGCGCACTTTCTCCTCCAGCGCGCTGTATTCGTTCAGCGTGATTTTCGGTTGGTCGCTCATCGCCTTTGGTTCGTCACTCATCGTTCTATCGCCCTCCTCAAAAAGCGCATCCGCTTCAGCCTATAGACATGCCGAGATTCTAACAGGTCACCCCCTCGTGGGGGTGCGTGGGTCTCGCGCAGCCGCTGAGATGCTTTGCATGGGACGCAGCGACCGAGCAGCCTGCGCACAGTCGCCCTGATTGGCGAACGCACTCAGCTGGCAAGGGGGGGCGATGCGAGCGCCGATGGTCATGCCAAGCCTTGCCCGCCCGCTCGATGGCTCAGCGCGCCACTGGAAACAGACTGCCGCCGACCGTGCATGAGCGCAATCCCGATCACGTCTCGCGGATCACGCGCTTCAGGCGCGGGATGACGCGGCTGACGGCATCGCGCATTGGTCCGGGCAACGTACAGCCGGCGGCGGCAGCATGGCCGCCCCCACCAAACTCCAGGGCAACCTGAGACACATCAAAGCCGGGCTGGGCGCGCAAGCCGACCTCGATCTCGCCACTGGTCAGTTCAACGAACACGGCAGCGACGTCCACTTCATAGGCGGTGATCAACGTGCCCACCAGGCCACCATCGCCACGTTCTTCTTGCACGCCCAGCTCGCGGCGCAATTTCTGGCTTAAGGTGGCATAGGCCAACCGCCCTTCCAGCTTGGCGCTGCTTAGCCCGGCGCCCAGCAGGCGCAGCGAGTCGAACGAGCGCATCACCAGCGCCCGACGGATGATCTCCGGCAGGGACGCGCCGTATTGCATCAGCTCCATCGCAGCGGCCAGCGTGTTGGAGGTGGTATTGGAGGTGCGAAAGCCCAGCGTATCGGTGATCACGCCGGTGAGAAGGGCGCTGGCGATGTCGGGCGTGATAGGTAGCCCCATCTTCTTCAATAGCTTCAGCACAATCTCGGCAGTGGACGAGGCAGCAGGCTCGATGACATTGACTGTGCCGAAGTTCAGATTGGTGATGTGATGATCAATCACCACCATCGGCAAGCGGCCATGCTGCGCCGGCAGGAAGATCGTCCCCAAGCGGGCCAGGTCGCTCGTGTCCAGCACAACGAGCAGGTCGAAATTGCCTTCAGCCGACTGGCGTATGTCGCGCACACCCCTGAGATACTCAAAGCGCGGATGAGGGGGGTCTTGACACGCCGGCGTGACTGTTTTGCCCAGGCCGCGCATCGCGTGGGTCAACCCCATAAGGCTGCCGATGGCGTCGCCATCGGGTGATACGTGCGTGACGGCTAGAATGGACTGGGCGCGGCGCAATAGCCCCTCCGCGTCCGCCCAGGCGCCTGGATTACTGAGCATCTGGCTGTGTTGGTTTGTCCGACCTTAACTCATCTAGCAGGCGCGACAGACGGTCGCCGCGTTCCAGCGATTCATCAAACACGAACGTAATGTGCGGGGTATGGCGCGTGTGCAGGCGCTTGCCAAGCTCGCGGCTGACCCAGCCGGCGGCGCTCTCCAGGCCGCGCGCCACCTCCGTCTTGGTCGTCTGATCGCCGATCAGGCTGTAGAACACCTTGGCGTGTCGCACATCTGGGGTCACTTCGACGTCGGTGATGGTCACTTGCGTCGCTCGCACGCGCGGATCGTTTAGCTCGCGCTCTATCAACTCGGCGACGTGAATGCGGATCAGCTCGCTCACGCGCCGCTCGTATTTCTTGCTCATGATGTTTGCTCTTCGACAAAGAATTCAAGCACATCGCCCGGTTGGTAGTCCCCAAACCCTTCAATGCTGAGGCCGCATTCAAATCCTTGGCGGACTTCCTTCACATCCTCGGTCAAGCGCTTGAGTGAGCCGACGACGCCGGTGTGCAGGAGCTGGCTGCCGCGTCGGACGCGCACTTTGGCGTTGCGCGCAGCGATGCCACTGGTCACGCGCACGCCGGCCACGATGCCCACCTTGGCGATCTTAAAGGTTTGCTTCACCTCGGCGGTGCCGATGACCTTCTCGACGATCCTGGGTGTGAGCAAGCCCTTCATCGCCTTCTCAACATCTTCGATCAGGTTGTAGATCACGTCATACAGGCGTATGTCCACGTGATTGCTCTCGGCCTTGCGCCGCGCAGCAGTGTCCACGCCGACTTCGTAGCCCAGGATAACGGCCCCAGAGGCAATGGCCAAGTTCACGTCGCTTTCGGTGACATCGCCGGTGCCCTGATGAATGACCTCCAGGCGCACGGCATCGCTGTTTTGAGCAGTCTCAGGAGGATTGAGTTTGTAGAGCTGCTCGACAAGTGGCTGGAGCGAGCCTTGCGTATCGGCCTTGACGATGAAGAACATCTTTTGCGCTTTGCTGGCCTGGGCCAGGGCAAAGTACTGCTCCAGATTGGTGATGCGCCGCGCTTCGCTCTCTCGGGTCGCCTTGGCTTGGTTTTCGGCGGCCAGGGCGCGGGCAACCCGCTCGTCATCTACGACTTCAAGGATGTCGCCGGCGTTGGGCACCTCAGAGAGGCCGGTGATGCTTACCGGCATGGAGGGGCCAGCTTTCTTCACGTTCTGTCCGCGAAAGTCGAACATCGCCCGCACGCGCCCATACGCGCTGCCGGCAACGAAGGCATCCCCAACGTGCAACGTGCCGTTCTGCACCAGCACCGTGGCGATCGGGCCTTTGGACTTGCTGAGCTGGCTCTCGATGATGGTGCCGATAGCCCTGCGGTTCGGGTTGGCCTTGATCGTGTCGAGCGACTCCGCCACAAGCAGGATGCCTTCGAGCAGGTCCTCGATGCCGGTGCGCTGCTTGGCGGAGACCGGTATAAACAACGTGTTGCCGCCCCACTCGTCCGGCACCAAGCCCAGCTCGCTGAGTTCTTTCTTGACCATCTCTGGCCGTGCGTTGGGCTTATCTATCTTGTTCACTGCGACGATGATCGGCACTTGAGCGGCGCGCGCGTGGGCAATCGCCTCGCGGGTTTGCGGCATCACGCCGTCATCGGCAGCGACCACGAGCACGGCGATATCGGTCACTTGTGCGCCGCGCGCACGCATAGCGGTAAAAGCCTCATGGCCGGGGGTGTCTAGAAAGGTGATCTTACGGCCTTGATGCTCGACCATGTAAGCGCCGATATGTTGAGTGATGCCGCCTGCTTCGGTGCTAGCAACGTTGGTCTTGCGGATCGCATCCAGCAGCGAGGTTTTGCCGTGGTCAACATGCCCCATGACCGTCACCACCGGCGGCCGTGGCTTGAGCGCGCTTTTGTCCTCGGCTTGCTCTTCGGCCAGCAGGCGCTGCTTAAGCGTGGTGGCGGCTTTGCCAGCCGGCGCTGGCTTGTTGTCGGCCGTCGCTGCCGGCGGTTCCAGCACTGGGGATTCAGTCGCCACCTGCTGTATGGGCTGGGCTTCCCATCCAAAAGTGCTGGCAACGATGGCCGCTGTGTCGAAGTCTAGCTGTTGATTGATCGTAGCCATCACGCCGTTTTGCATTAGCTCGCGGATGACGTTGATCGGGCTGACGTTCATTCGCGTCGCCAGCTCTCGCAACGAGATGGAAGCCGGCAGTTCGAGCACTTTTGGCGCGGCAGGTTGTGCGTTGGATGCCGGTTGATTAGGGCGCGGCCCTTCGCGCCGTCCATCGCCGCCGCGGCTGCCTCCCCGGCTGCCCTGCGGCGAGCGGGTGGGCGTTTTGGTTTCTGTTGCCATCGTTTCACCTCCAATCGCGCTGCGCTCCGACTGGAGGAGAGGCCTGAGCCGGCCATCATCTGCCGATCGTCGGCTCAGACCTCTGCTCCGGCACGAGCAAGATGTGCGCTACAGAGCAGCAGCAATAAGAACGCAGGCTTTAGCCTGCGTTCGCTACATTACAAACATCGCAATCAGCCAGCATGCTCAGAAACGTTCAATCAAACTGGCTGAAGAACGCCAGGATAGCCTCTTCATCTTCCTTTGACACCGGTTGGCCAAACACGGCTTCGAGCCGTTTGTGCTTGATCGCTTGCTCGGCAGCCGCGCGACTCTTCGAGAGATAGGCACCTCGGCTTCCAGACCGCTTACCGGTCTGGTCAATCACAATATGACCATCCGCTGTTCGGACGAGCCTGATCATATCGCGCTTTGGATGCTGGGTGCGCGTGCCGATGCACGTTCGCATGGGAATATGTTTGGCTCGACTCATCTCGTACCCATCTGACCGCCCATCTGGCCGCGCTGCGCCTGGTCACCCGCGTCCGACTTCATTATCAGGCCTTGTCTTTATCGTCCAGGTCGCCGCTGCCCGTCTCCCCGAATGCCTCGTTCATCGCTTCGATAAAGTATTGCTGAGCTTCTTCAGTGGTCTCTTCAGCCTCGGCAGAAGTGAAACGGGCTTCCGTTGTTACGCTTGCGCTGGACGCCGGCTGAGCGGCATCCGCCACCTGCCAGTGCCCGAGCACCTTGTCAAGCGCTTGTTTAATCTCGCTCAGCGCCTTGGGTCCGATGCCCTCTATGGATAGAAATCCCTCATCGCCGCGAATGCCATGTTCGAGCAACTGACCGACCGAGGCGACGCCGGCAGCCAAGACGTGTTGCGCGACGCGGGGCGACAAGCCAAGTTCGGACAGCGGCATGTTATACGCCGCTTTGGGGATGGCAGCCAGCGCAGCTTGGCGCGCCTGCTGACGCTCCGTGCTTTGCGCGGCGTCTCGCTGGCTGGATGTCGCACTCTCGGCCTTTGGGCTGGAGCGGCGCGTTGTTTCAAAAGCAAACACGCCATCCACCACGCGGCGCACCAGCGCGAACTCCTCCTGGGTGAACGCAGTGGGCAAGGTGCGCTGACGCACCAACAGCTCACGCAGCGCTGGCATGGCTTGCACGATCTCTTCGCCCATCCACGCCTGCAACTCAGGGTCATCCGATATCTTGGTCAGCGCTTCGCTGAGCGCTTCGCTGCTGCTCTTAATATCAATCCGCCAGCCGGTCAGGCGAGCCGCCAAGCGGGCGTTCTGTCCCTCGCGCCCGATCGCAAGCGAGAGCTGGTCGTTAGGCACGATGACCTGAGCGCTCTTGGCGTCGGTTGGATGGACGGAGAGGACCTTAGCCGGCCCCAGCGCCTTGGCGATGTAGATCGTCGGGTCAGCGTTCCACTCGATGACGTCAATCTTCTCGCCGTTCAACTCGTTAATGATGTTCTGGATGCGCGAGCCGCGTTGACCAATGCAAGTGCCGACTGGATCGACGTTGGGCTGAAGGGCAGCCACAGCAACCTTTGAGCGGGAACCTGCCTCGCGGACAATCGCTTTGATCTCCACAAGACCATTGGCGATCTCCGGCACTTCTATCTCTAACAAGCGGCGCAAGAAGTTCTTATGCGCGCGCGAGAGGGTGATCTGCGGCCCTCGCCCGCTGCGCTTGACCTCAACAACATACGCGCGGATGTGCTGTTGCAGCTCATATCGTTCGCCGGGGATTTGCTCCTTGCGCGGCAGGTTCGCCTCTACGCGACCGAGATTAACAACCACATCACCGCCACGCATACTTTGCACCATACCGCGCACAATTTCCCCTTCACGCTCAACAAATTGGTTATATTGAAAATCTCGCTCGGCTTCGCGCAATTTTTGAATAATAAGCTGCTTGGTGTTTTGTGCAACAATACGCCCCAAGTCCTTAGGGGTGACATCCACCATGATGCAGTCACCCAACTCGGCGTCGGGTTTATGCTTGCGCGCCTCTGCCAGCGATATCTCGGTGCGCTCGTCTAGGACTTCCTCGACCACTTCCTTCTCGACGAACAAGCGCATGTCGCCACTTTGCATGTCCACAGTCGCGGCCACCTGCTGGCTGTTCATAATGTTGGCGTGCTTGCGAAAGGACTGCACCAAGGCGTGTTCAACGACCTTGGCGATCACCTCGCGCGGCAGGCTGCGCTCGCTACCGATCTGGTTCAGCGCTAGGATAAACTCGCTCTTCATCGCTGCACCCTCATATCCTCATAGAAAGAAGAAAGTGGGCTGGCGACCCACTTTCTCGTCAGTGTCGTGCGTACAACTGGCTCTTAAAGTCTACCCGGATTTTTTAAGATTGTCAATGCGCACACCCCCCTTTTACCGGCGCGCTATCGTGTATAATCAAGGTATATTCCTCGATAGCTCAATGGGTAGAGCAACCGGCTGTTAACCGGTAGGTTACAGGTTCGAGTCCTGTTCGAGGAGCTAGCGCGCAGCCGCGAGTTGACGCAGCGCAGCGCGCAAGGTGTTCTTCAGCAGCATCGCTATCGTCATTGGCCCAACCCCTCCCGGCACGGGCGTGATCGCCGAAGCCACCTCGCGCACTTCCTCAAAATCCACGTCGCCCACCAACCGAAATCCGCGTTGGCTGTTTGGATCGGCAAGGCGATTAATGCCCACGTCAATCACAACAGCGTCCGGCTTGACCATATCGGCGGTGACAAAACGTGGCCGGCCGATGGCAGCGATGAGGATATCTGCGCTGCGCGTCACCTGAGCGATGTTGGGCGTTTTACTATGACAAATCGTTACCGTGGCATCGCGCGCCAACAGCATCAGCGCGGTTGGCAAGCCCACAATCGTGCTGCGCCCCAGCACGACGGCGCGCCGACCACTGATCTGAACGCTGCTGCGCTCCAACAGCTCGATACAGCCCTGAGGTGTGCACGGTGCGAACATCGCTTGCGCCCCCTTCACCCCCAGTAAGCCGAGGTTGGCCGGGTGGAAACCGTCCACGTCTTTCTCGGGAGGAATGGCCTCCACGATCCGCTGGGCGTCTATGTGGGAGGGCAAGGGCAACTGAACCAGGATGCCATGCACGTCGTGACGTGCGCTCAATTCGCCCAACAGTCCCAGCAGCTCGTCCTCAGTGGTCGTCGCCGGCAGCTCATAGCCGAACGACCGGATGCCCACTTCCTCACAGGCACGTCGCTTGTTGCGAACGTAGGTCGCAGAAGCCGGGTTATCGCCGATCAGGATGGTTGCCAGGCCAGGGGTAAGGCCGCGGTCGGCCTGCAAACGCTGGACTTCCGCCTTGATCTCGGCCCGCACAAGCGCAGCGATGGCCGTCCCGTCAATGACTTTGGCGCTCATTGTTCGATATGCGCAGGAGAGTGTTTATAGCCAGAGGCGATGAGAGTCGCGGACGGACCTTCGCTGGCTGGCAGCCTGCGAAGGGTTATCCCCGTTGGTGAGCGCGCCTCACGTCGGCCGTCATCGTTCACCATTTGACGCTGTCCGATTTAGCGGCTGCGCACCATATAGCTGCCCAAAGGTCAGGCCCAGCCGAGTCTCCCATTCACCCGCCGCCCAGCGCATGCCGCGGGTCATCATCCGCAGCACCGGCGGCATGGCCACGATGCTGGCCTGGTGACCCAGTGAGCAGTAAAAGACTCGCCCACGACCATAGGTCTTCGTCCAGACCACCGGCATCACCACGTTGTCATAGTCTTCAAAAGCCGTCGTCGCCAATACTCGGATGGCTGGATCAACGTGCATGTAATACTGCTCGGTCCTTACGTCGAAGTCGGCGATGCCTTCGGTGATCGGGTTGCGGTGGACGATGTTGACCCAGTAGTGACGCCCGTCCCCACCGGGATGGGCGACCCACTGGCCGCCGGTCATAAAGTGATACTCGGTCTCGCTGCGAAAGGCGTCACACATGCCGCCATGGCAGCCGGCGATGCCCACGCCATCGCGCACGGCTGCCAACAGCGGCCCGAGCTGATCGGGCCTAATCGTCCCCATTGTCCAGATCGGAACGATCAGGTCGAGCTGTCGGAGGGCCTCCAGGTCGCAGAAAGCGTCGAGGCTATCGGAGCAGCGCACGGAGAAGCCCTCGCCGAGCAACGCATCGCGCAGCAGATTGGCCACTTCAGCGGGCTGATGACCTTCCCAGCCGCCATAGACGATGAGCGCTTTCTTCATAAGGCAAAACAATTAGCCGTCTGCGATGTTCTCCAACTTCTCCACAACTGGCACGGCTAAGAACGGTTGGGGTGCTGCTGGATCGGCGGATGCCTGTTGTCGTTCACGCCGGCGCGCCTCGCGCTCCATCTCGACGATGATGCGCGCGACCTCCTCAAAGGCAGCGCGTTGTTTGCGATACAGGTCGCTCTCGCTCATTACCAGCCGGCGGGCGACATCCCGCACCTTCATGTTTTGCATGATCTTGAGTTCCAGGATGTTGTACAACATCCACTCGGCCGCAGTAAAGCTGCGCGACCCGCTGGGCTTCAATTGCTCAATGGCTTGGGCCAGCACACGTCGCAGCGCCCGCGTTGCGTTCCCGTTCTCGACCTCCATTGCCTCTCTCACCACGCGCAGGTTCAACAGCGGCGACTCGGCCAGCTTAGGCCCGCCCCAATATTGGCTGAGCGCATCGCGCACCAGTTGCGTAAAGTCGTCGTGGTTATCCAGCGGCACGCGCTCGAAGTCGGCGATGGTGGGCGCGGCGGGGTTGCGCGTGCTGGCGATCCTGCGCTGCATATCATCTGCTTCTGGCACCAGCCGTTCGAGCGCGTTAAACGCGCGCCATTGCTTATCTGCGTCTTCCAGCGCGCGGGCCGCCTGCCGCACAAGCATCGCCACGCCTCGCCGCTCCTCACTATTTAGGTCAGGCTCAGAAGCGCGGGCGGCCAACCCCATCACCCCTATCACTTCCTGCCGCTCTTGGGTATAGAGCGGAACCAGCCAGTACCCTCCCCAGATCAGGAAGTCACTCTCCGCCCTGAACGATGGATGGGCCGGCTCGGTGGACGCCTCAGGAGCGCCATTGTTGCCGTTGATCGGCTGAGAGGGTCTTAACATTAAGGCCGAACGCACGGCATCCGGCGGCACGGGCAGTTCTCCGTTTGCTTCGCCCACCGCGCCGATGCTCACGGTGATGTTCACCGACGAATTACAGGGCGCTTCGCTGGCGAGACAGGTAGTGATAAATGCGGTTCGCGCGCGGAGCAGGTCGCAGAGCGCAGCCAAGACGTTCTCCAAATACTGGGTGAGGTCCGAGCGGGTCATGAGGCGCGCACTGAACTGTTGTAGGCGGCGAACCTCCTCGGCGTCATCGCCGGCCAACAGGCGATCGAGCGTCGGCTGAACGAGATCGATAAACCATTGGACCATGAGGATGATGGCAGACGCAGCGATCAGGCCGATGAAGATGCCGGGCACATCCAGCCAGCGCTCGATGCGCGTGCTGAGCACCAGCGCACCAACGACGGCGGCAGCAGTCAAAGGGCCGCGGATCAAATACTTCACCATGCGCCGCTTGATGACGCGGTCAGGCGCGCTAGCGCCAAAATAAGCCACGGCGTATCCCATGAATGTGATGGCAGCGCCCAGGGCCATGTTCACGACCAGGATAGTCGTCCAGGGTACTAGAGGCGGGAAGGCGGCTGGCCAGCCCACCGGCAGGAGGTAAGGAAACATGCTGAGGGCCGGCATAGCAAACGCCAAGGCGAGGTAAGTCATCCGCCGCTTGCTGGTGGCTGTGAGGGCGCGCCGGCGGGCCTCAAAGACGTTATAGGTGGCCCAGGCGGTAGCAGCAAAGTAATACAGGGTGAAAGGATAGAAAAGCGGTCCAGGCGTGAGATGCACCAGCCCATCGTTCGACACGCCTGGGGTGGCAATCAACGGCGTGAAAAGGGCAGCCAGGAAGATGGCCTGACTCAGCACGAGGCTCGCTTGCACAGCCAGCCGGCGCAATGGTGAATTCTCGCCCGTGGCGCGCAGCAGCGCATCCGACATCGCCAGCGAAGCCGCTGGGATGGTCGCGATGCCCAACCACTGCAGGCGCAGCCAGAACTCCGTCCCATCTGCCCGCGACTCCAGCTCGGAGAGCTGGGCAAGCAAGTCCCCCAGGTACGTCCCCAGGACACAGAACAGGATGATGGCATACGCGCGCGCGATCGGGCTGCGTCGGTTGTATAAGCCAATGTAGATGATCAGCGCAAAAGCCGTGATGAGTAGGCTGGCCACGATGATCCGATTCAGGAGTTGGACGGAAGCCAGCAAAGCATCAATGAGCGCGTCCATAAGATGTCACTTGATTCTATACGTGAAGAATAGAGCAATGTCACCGCTGGCGTAGTAGCGATCGGCATAGCCGCTCAAGCGAAAGCCGCGCGTCTGACAGAAACGCGTCGCCGGGTAGTTCTTCGCTGCCAGGCCGAGGGTGATCGCCGACAGCCCATCCGCCCGCGCCTGCCTGATCGCTGTCTCAAGCAACTGACTGCCCACGCCCCTGCGCCGTGCGGGAGGCGCAACCGCAAGCGCAGCAAGCACGCCCGCGCTTTGCCAGGGCACAAGTGCCATGCCGATGTAGCCGCTGATCTCTTGATTTGCCTGTGCGACCCACAGGTAGTCACATCGGTATAAGCACCGCTGGAGCGTGGCTGAATCGTATGGAGAAGCCACCCGAACTGGGCGAGGGAGCTGAGCCAGTCGGAAGGTCACTACGTGATCGCCCCCCGTGTTGTGCTCGTCCATCTGCCAGACATAATCGGTAACATAGTTATGGTCTATCGCCAATATGGCGTCAAGATCAGCCAGTTCAGCGGGACGGATCAACGTCACCATCGCAACGAGCAACTTAAGGGATTCTTATTTGAACGCTACAATAAATGCCCGTCTCCTGACCTGCCCCGTCTATGAGCATAAGTCGCAGCGTGTAGACCCCCGGCGGGAAGAGGCCGGCGTCGAAACGCGGCATTAACACGCCGTCCCGCACTGCGTTGTAGTTCTCCCACAGGAAGGCCCAGCCAGGCACGTTCGGGCGGAGGATTTCGAGCTTGTAGCGCCCTACCCCACCCGGAAATTCGGCTGTCCCGCGCACCACATAGATACCGGAGACGACCTCGCCGGCAACGGGACTGGTGATGCGCGCTGCCGGAGAAGGACAATCTGCTATCAGCGCCTCCCCAACCGCCGGCTCAGGCGTAGGGGAAGGCTCGGGAATGAGCGGGATCAACTCCGGCATGGGCGTCGCGGTAGCGACGACAATGTTAGAGAACTGAACCTGCGGCGGCGGTGGCGTGGGCAGCGGCGGAGGCGGCGTTGGTGTGCTAGGCGGCAAAAGAGGCACGGTCGGCGGCGCGGGCATGGTCGCCGGCGGCGCCGTCAACACAAACACCGGCTCAGGCGTGGAAGGGATGGGCAGCGCAGCAGCCACCAAGAGGCCAGATAGATCAGCGGTTGGCAGGGGGGTCGGCTCGTCAAGCGCCAGCGTCGGCATCGGCGCAGCCGCCAGCGGGTTATCGTCCGGTCGCAGGCTTGGCCGTGTTGTGTCATCTGTGACCACCCAAATGGCCACCCCAATCACCGCACAGATGGCCGCTTTGAACCAGGCGCTCAGCGCGTTGCTAATGATGGTGCTTCGCTCCAGCTTGAATACTGCGCGGCGCAACTCACGCCAAGCGGCAAATCCGGTGAACAGGAAGGCCGCGCAGCAGACCGCTGCCACCACAACCAGCACCAGGCGCAGTTCACTAATCAGCCGAAAGACCACGTCCATGGCGCGTTCATCCTCCTCGCCGAACTTACCGGATGTTCAACCCAGGCCGTTGGCAATCACGCCGCGCAGGACAGCAAACATGCGCGGGGCAATTTGAGCGCCGGCTTGCATCACTTCCTCATGCGAGGGCGGTTCACCCTCATCAATGCTTAGGCGGGCCACGTTGGTAATGCCGCTCAAGCCAAGCACGCGCAGGCCAGCATGACGAGCCACGATTACTTCGTGCACGGTGGACATGCCAACAGCATCAGCGCCGATCATGCGCAGGAAGCGTAGCTCCGCCGGCGTTTCAAAGCTCGGCCCGGCCACGCACGCATAAACCCCCTGGCGCAGGACAACCCCAGCTTGTTGCGCAACTTGCATCGCACAGGTAGCCAATTGGCGGTCGTAGGCCGTGGTCATCTCAGGGAAGCGCGGGCCGAACATCTCCAGGTTCGGGCCGATCAATGGATGATGCCCGGCCATGCCGACCAAGTTGATATGGTCTGTGATTAACATCAGGTCGGCGATCCGGAAGTCGCGGTTGATCCCGCCGGCTGCGTTGGTGATGATCATCGTGTCCGCGCCCATTAAACGGGCCACGCGCACCGGCAGGGTCACCTGCCAGAGTGGATAGCCCTCGTAGAAGTGCATGCGGCCTTGCATCACAGCCACCGTCACGCCGGCCAACTTGCCGACCACAAGTTGACCTTTATGTCCTTGCACAGTGGAGGGCGCAAAGCCAGGGATATCGGCATACGGGATGCGGAGCGCATCCTCAACTTCATCGGCCAGCGCACCCAGCCCACTGCCTAGGATAATGAGGACACGCCACGAACGCCTGTCGCGCTGCTGGAGGTAGGTCACCGCAGCTTGAAGCGACGCTTGAACCGCTTCCAAAGTCATCATAAGCTAATAGTCTTGCTCTTTTGAATTATTGCTGCTCGTTAATTCGTCTTTCGTTGAGCCTTCTGCGGCGTCCAAGTGCGAGCGGTACATCTGAGTCGTGGCGATATTTACATGGCCAAGCCATGCTTGTACACTGCGTACGTCTTCACCAGCGCTGAGCATGTGCGCAGCGCGCGAGTGACGCAACGTGTGCGGCGTTAGGCCATTGCCAAACCCGGCGACCTGCGCGTAGTGGCGCACTAGCTGCCAGACCGACTGACGGGTGATTCGGCGACCGGAGGGGTTCACAAAGACGTAGTCGTTGCTCGAGGCGATGGCTACGTCTCGGCGCGAACCATTCAAGTAGGCGCGTAGGGCGGCAACCGCCTGTGGCGTCAACGGTATTGTCCGCCGTCGTGCGCCCGCAGCACAACATACGACTTGTCTATCTAAATCCACGTCGCCTAAACATAGGTTGACCGCCTCAGATACGCGCATACCGGTTGCATAAATCACCTCGAGCAGAGCGCGGTCGCGTTGCGCATGGCGCGCGCCGTTCTTCGAGACCGCCTCAAGCAGCCGGTTGACCTCTTCCTGGCTCAGCACACGCGGCGCATGCTTCTCTACTTTCGGCGAACGCAGTTGGAGCGTCGGATCTTCGGTGATTAGCCCGCGTTGCGCCAACCAGTGGAAGAGCGCCTTTAACGCAGCCACTTTGCGCGCGATCGTTGAAGCAGAGTAGTTCTGCTCCGCAAGCTGCCTGACATAATCTTGCAGCACCGACAAGGTCACCCTCGACCAGCTCGCATCTCCCGGCAGCGCGACGACCAGGTAATTGATAAGCTGGTTCAGGTCGCTGCGGTAGGCGATGATGGTGTTGTCGGCGCTCCCTTTCTCCCGAAGCTCATTAAGAAAGTCGTCTACAGCAACGCGCCATTCCATAAATAGATGCCTGCCGAGGATTATATAAATGCCAGTTACAGCAGGTGCGGGAGGGTGCGTTCACGGCCAGGGGGTGATGCCCGCCCTCATTCCCTTACAAGTGGGAAAGGGAGGGGATCAACGGGGGATGTAAGGAGGCGGCGGCAGGGGCAGTTCGTAAATCGCCCCTGCTGCCCCGATCGGTGAACGCACCCAATGCGCCCAGCGCGTTCTACTTCGAGTAACATTCGCGCTGATGCGTTCGTCGTGGTTGACGTGGACGAAACGGTTGATCACCGCTGATGCAGTTTGCATCCTTCTCTTCTTCCTCTTCCCGTTGGCCTTGTTTGCGCCGGTGACGATAGGGCCATACACCCTGCTGCCGGTGGATAACTTGTTTGCCTGGCAGCCCTTCCGGTCGGCTGCTGCCTCGCTTGGCGTTGCAAGGCCGCATAACGAATTGCTCTCCGACCTGATCCTAGAGAACTACCCCTGGAAGCGCTTCATTCTCAACTCGTTGAGCAGTGGTGAATTGCCGCTGTGGAATCCTTATCTCTTCGCCGGCGTGCCGTTCCTGGCTGCGGGTCAGCATTCGGCGATGTATCCGCTCAGCCTGCTGTATTACATCCTGCCGCTGGAGAAAGCCTATGGCTGGTTCACCGTGCTCCAGTTGGGCCTGGCCGGGACGTTTGCTTTTATCCTGGCGCGCACCTTCGGGATCAGGCGTCATGGCGCGCTCTTCGCCGGCGTGGTCTATCAGCTCAGCGGCTTCTTCGTCGTCTCGACGGTCTTCCCGATGATCATCGCCGGCGGGTCCTGGCTGCCGCTGATCCTGGCGATGAGCGAGCGGGTGATCCGTCAATCACCCGCCCTGGGCAATCGTCCGTCCTCGCTCCCCTGGGCGCTGATCGGCGCGTTCGCCATCGCCATGGTGGTGCTGGCCGGGCACGTTGAGATCCTCGCCTACACCTTGCTGGTCACGGCGCTCTTCGGGTTATGGCGGGTGAGCACGGTGATCGGCTTCGGCAACTTGCGGGTGGACGGACCGTATTTGGCCAGCCGGCTGGCTTGGCTTCTCTTGATGGGAGTGACCGGCCTGGGGCTGGGCGCGATACAGCTTATCCCCTTGTTAGAGCTGGTCACGCGCAACTTCCGCCAGGGCAGCGCCACGCTCCAGGAAGTGCTCGGCTATGCCTTCCCGCTGCGCTACGTGGTCCAGTGGCTTGGGCCGGATTTCTTCGGCAACCCAGCCCACCACACTTACTTCGACTTGTTCACCTGGGCGCTTCAGCCGGTCACCACAGCCAGCGGTCACACAGCGTGGGGGATAAAGAACTACGTCGAGGGCGCAGCCTACGTGGGCATCATCACCCTGGTGCTGGCCGGCGTCGCTATTGCTGAGGCAGCGAAAACTGCGCTGGATCGCCGGCCACAGGGGACGCGCCGGCGCACCGTTATGCCTGTCTGGTTCTTCGTCGCGCTCGGGGTAGCGTCGCTGCTGTTCATCTTCGGCACGCCAGCGTATGCCATCCTGTTCTTCGGCGTGCCCGGCTTCAGCCAGTTGCATTCACCCTTTCGCTGGATCTTTCCGCTGACGCTGTGCTTGGCGATGCTGGGTGGAACAGGGCTTGACTGGCTAGAGGCCGAGGTCAGGCGTCATCCCGCCATCGGCACATATCGCCCAAAGCTCCTCCCGCGCCCACCGCAGGTCGGCAAGGCATATTGGCCGGCCAGCATCGCGCTTGTCGGTCTGGGTGGTGCGTTGTTGGCGGCAGTGGTCGTCCTGCGCCTGGCCTGGCCATCGGCCAAGCCATTCTTCGAGCAATTCGTCGGCAGCGAAGCAGTGCGACAGGGGTTCACCAGCGCTGAGATGTTCTTCAGCTATCAGGCGCTGAACGTGGCCCGGCTTGGGCTGCTGACCGCGGCAGCCGGCGTCGTATGGTGGTTGTTGTTAAAACACCACGTGCGCACCGAGCCGGGCAAGGGATTGGCCGAGCGCGTGATCGGCAATGCGCCGGCCCTGGCGATCGGGTTGGTGGCCATTGATCTGCTCTGGGCCTGGACCGGCTTTAACCCGGCCGTCGATCCCGCCCTGCTGCGCTTTACCCCGCCGGCCATTCAAGCGTTGCAGCGCGATTCCTCGCTCTGGCGCTTGACGGCCTACGAGCCGCGGACAGGCAAGCCGCTCAACGCAAACTCGGCGTGGCTCTTCGACCTCCAGGACATTCGCGGCTACGATTCGATCATCCCCAAGCAATACACCGACTTCATGCAACTCATCGAGCCGCAGGGCGAGCTACTGTACAACCGCATCGCGCCGATCAAGGATGCGCGCAGCTTGGAATCTCCTCTGTTGGACCTGCTCGGCGTCAAGTATGTCGTCACCGAAGAGGTGATTGCGACGCCAGGGTTCAGCCTGTTTTACGACGACGGGGCGACGCGCATCTACAAGAACGAGCGGGCCATGCCGCGCGCGTTTATGCTGCCGCTGCGCAGCACGGTCGCCACGGATGACTTCGCCCAGTCGGTACAGCGCTATGACCCGCGGCGCTTCGTCATCGTGGATGCCGATGCTGTACCACAGTTGCCGATCGGCGGCTCCCCTGCGGCAGGCGATCCCATCGCTGCGAGCGTCACCGCGTATCGCAATAACGAAGTGTGGATAGATGCGCAGGTCAACGAAGCTGCCTGGTTGGTCTTGGCAGATAGCTACTTCCCCGGCTGGCGGGCTTTTGTGCGACCGCTTGGCGCACCGGATAGCGCTGAGAAAGAGCTGCCTATCGTCAAAGTCAACGGCAACTTTCGCGGCGTCTTGCTCGACGAACGGACAGTGGATCAGCCGCTCCCCGCAGCGCTCACCGTGCGCTTCCGATACTCGCCGGATTCCTTCCGCATCGGTGCGTTTGCTAGCTTCATCACCCTCATGGCCCTGCTCTTCCTGAGCGGGGTGTATGTCTGGCGCAACGGGCTGCGCGAGTGGCGGGCGCAGTCGGGTGTGCGATTGATCGCGCGCAACAGCTTTTTGTTGACCAGCCTGAACATCGTCGCGCGGGCGATTGATTTCGCCTTCGCGCTCCTGATGTTGCGCGTGCTTGGACCGGAGGGGGCAGGGAACTTCTACTTTGCCGTGGTGTTGGTGGGGTGGTTCGAGATCGTGATGAACTTTGGCCTGAACACCCTGCTCACCCGCGAGATCGCGCGCGATCACGCCCAGGCACGGGCTTATCTCTGGCAGACCAGCCGGCTGCGGCTGTCGCTCGCGCTGGGCGTCGCACCACTGATTGTGCTGCTGGTGCTCGTCTGGCGCGGGGCGTTTGGCCTGGCCGAAGAAGCCAGCGTTGCCATCTTGCTGCTCACGCTCAGCCAGTTTCCGGGCAGTTTGTCCACCGGCTTAAGCGCTTTGTTCTTTGCCTATGAACGAGCGGAGGTACCGGCCAGCCTGACCATCGTCAGCGCCCTGCTAAAGGCGGCCATCGGCGCGGCGCTGTTGCTGCTCGGTTGGGGCGTCATCGGCCTGGGCGTGACATCTATTGTGGTCAACCTGATCACGCTGGCACTGCTCCTGCTCGCGGCCCAGCGCCTGCTGCGCGGCCAGCCCATCACCGATACGACGACGAGCCGGCTGACGAATCGAGCGATGATGCGCGAAGCCTTTCCGCTGATGCTGAATCATCTGCTGGCGACCATGTTCTTCAAGGTGGATGTGCCGATGCTCCAAGCGATCAAAGGGCCGCTGGCGGTTGGCTGGTATAGCGCAGCATACAAGTTCATTGATGCCTACAACATCATCCCGGCGTTCTTTACGCAATCGCTCTTCCCGGCCATGTCGCGCATGGCCGCCCAGCGCGACGAGTCGCTGGCCCGCGCCTACACCCTGGCGCTGAAGCTCCTGGTGATCGCGGCGCTGCCGCTGGCGGTGGCCTCCGCCTTTTTGGCCGAACCGCTGGTCGGCATCTTAGGGGGGCGTGAGTTCTTGCCCAACGGCGCCCTCGCCCTGGCGATCATGGCCTGGAGCATGCCGATTGGATGGATCAATAGTGTGACGAACTACGCGCTGATCGCCGCTGGCCAGCAGCGCGCGCTAACCCGCGCTTTTGTGATCGGGTTGGCCTTCAACGTCATCACCAATGCGCTGTTCATCCCGGCGTTCTCGTTCGTGGCCGCCGCGGTGACCACGATCTTCAGCGAGATCGTCGAGGGCGCGGCTTTCTATGTGTCCGTGCGGAATCACATCGGGCCGGTGGACTGGATAGCGGTATTGGCGAAGCCATTTTTGGCCGCCGGCGTGATGGCCGGGCTGACTGGCCTCTTCGCTGCCGGTAGCATGGCCCTGATAGGGCTTGTGCTCGGCGTTATCGCTTACGGGGCTGTGCTGTGGCTGGGTCATGCGCTTGCGCCTCAGGAGCGCGCCATGCTCCTGCCGCTGGTCAGGCGGGCGGCGTGAGGCTCGTTGTGTGTTTGCCAACTCATCATAGAAGGAGAAACCATGCTCAAGATCGGAGTCATCGTTGGTCGTGAATGGTCGTGGCCGCCGGCGTTCATCGAAGAAGTGAACGACCGGCAAGCCGGCGTGATCGCAGAGTACGCCAAGCTGGGCGGCACGCGCATGAATGAGCCGTGCGAATACGCGGTCATTGTGGATCGCATCTCGCACGAGGTGCCCTACTACCGGTCCTACCTCAAAAACGCTCTGCTTCAAGGGACGTATGTCGTCAATAATCCCTTCATGTGGTCGGCTGACGATAAGTTCTTCGAGGCGTCGCTGGCGACCAAGATCGGCGTGCATAGCCCGCGGACGGTGGTCTTGCCCAATAAAGATTACGTGCCCGGCATCGTCCCCCATGAGAGCCTGCGCAACCTGATCTACCCCGTGCCCTGGGAGGAGCACGTCGCCTATCTGGGCGGCTTCCCGGTCGTGCTCAAAGACGCCCACGGCGGCGGCTGGAAGGACGTGTTCGTGGTGCATTCGATGGACGAGCTGTTCGCGCGCTATAACGAAAGCGGACTGCGCACGATGGTGCTCCAGGAGTTCATTAAGTGGGACGACTATCTGCGCTGCATGTGCATCGGCCAGGAACACGTCTACGTCGCCAAATATGACCCGGTGAATCGCCGCTATCTTAAGCACACCCTTACGCCGGCGATGCACGAGCGCGTGGTGCAGGATTCGCTCAAGCTGGTTCGCGCGCTGGGCTACGACATGAACACGATTGAATGGGCCATCCGCGATGGCGTGCCGTATGCGATTGACTTCATGAACCCCGCGCCCGATATGGACATCAACTCGTGTGGCTATGAATATCATCGCTGGTGCGTGGAGAGGATGGCCGACATGTGCATTGCGCTGGCCAAGTCGCCGCGACAGCAACAGGTGCCCTTCCAGGCCATGTGGCGAGGCGCAGAATGAGCGAGCTACAGCGCGCCATTGAGACCTACCACGACTTGCTCGACGACGCCGTCGCTCAGGCCAGCCAGGAGCTGCTGACGGCACAGCAAGCCAAGCGTGGGCTATTCTTCGGCGCGCGCCCACTGTGCACAGTGCTGCGCCCGCGCTTTCTGACCCAAGCGCAGTATCGCTCCCTGCGCCAGGCGATTGCCGCGGTCATGCCGGCGTTCGCGCGCGCACACGACCTTGCGCTGCGCGATCCCAACTTCCGCGCCCAGTTCATGCTCAGCGCGTGGGAAGAGCAGCTCATCAGCTTGCCGATGCCCTACCGCGCCAGCAGCCCTACCGCACGGATGGACACCTTCTTCGTCCCGCAGACGAACGCGCTGAAGTTCACGGAATACAACGCCGAGACGCCGGCTGGCATCGGCTATCACGACGCGCTCGGCGAGATCATGCTGGGCTTGCCGATCATGCACCGCTTCGAGCGGTATTACGAGGTCTTTCCCCTACCAGGTCGGCATCACGTGCGCCATGCGCTCGAACAGAGCTACCACGAATGGGGTGGGCGCGAGCCGATGCGGATCGCCATCCTGGATTGGAAGGAGGTGCCGACCTATAGCGAGTTCGTGCAGTTCCAAGAATACTTTCGCGCGCAGGGCTTGACGTGCATCATCGCCGACCCGCGGGAGTGCGAATATCGGGACGGCAAGCTCTACGCCCAACCCGCCCACGAACCCGGCCCGCCGCTGCACGTCAACGTGATCTATAAGCGCGTATTGCTCAGCGAGCTGGTCGCGCAGGGCGGTTTGGAGCATCCGGTTGTTCGCGCTGTGCGTGACCGCGCCGCGTGCATGGTCAATTCCTTTCACTGTAAGGTCCTTCATCGCAAGACCAGCCTAGCCGTCCTGAGCGACGAGGTCAACGGCGACCGCCTTACCCAGGACGAGCAGCGCGCCATCGCGCAGTTCATCCCGTGGACGCGCGTAGTGGCTGAGCGCTTCACGGTCTATGAAGGTCAGCGCATAGACCTGCTCCCCTTCGTCGCGCAGCATCGCGAGCGCTTCGTGCTCAAGCCGGCTGATGAATACGGCGGCAAGGGCATCGTCCTGGGGTGGACGGTGTCGCAGGAAGCGTGGGAGTGCGCCCTGCGAGATGCGCTTGACGCGCCGACCATCGTGCAACAGCGCGTGGACGTGCCCGGCGAGCCTTATCCCAGCTATGGGGAGCGCGGTTTGGAGTTTGTCGAGCGCTCGTTCGACACCAATCCTTACGTCTGGCACGATGCCTACGCGGCGAGCTGTCTGACGCGCCTGTCCACCTCGGCATTGCTTAACGTCACTGCCGGCGGCGGCAGCACTGTGCCGACCTTCGTCATTGAGACGCGCTAAAATCCCTTATGGCATAATGTCCGCTACCCCCTCTCTGGACGTCGTCATCCCGGTATACAACGAGGAACGCGACCTCGCCCCGAACATCACAAAGCTCCGCGATTTTCTGGTCCAGTCGTGCCCTTATCGTTGGCGCGTCGTGATCGCCAACAACGCCTCTACCGACCGCACGCTGGAGATCGCCCAGGCGCTGGCCGAGCAATATCCGGGCGAAGTGACGTATATCCACCTTGAAGAGAAGGGGCGCGGGCGCGCGCTCAAACGGGCCTGGCTGGCCTCGACTGCCGATGTGGTGTGTTATATGGACGTTGATCTCTCCACCAATCTGCGCCACCTCATGCCGCTGGTGGAGCCGATCTTCGCCGGCCGGTACCATATTGCGATCGGCTCTCGGCTGATGCCGGGGGCGCGCGTCACCCGCCAACTGAAGCGCGAGGTGATCTCGCGCGCTTATAACTTGATCATCAAACTGATGTTCCCGCGCCGGCGCTTCTCCGATGCGCAGTGCGGCTTTAAGGCGCTCTCCCGCCAGGCCGTCCAAGACCTCGTGCCTTACATTCAAGACAATCACTGGTTCTTCGACTCTGAACTGCTGCTGCGGGCTGAGCAATGCGGCTATAAAATCTGGGAAGTCCCTGTTGAGTGGATCGAGGACTTGGATAGCCGCGTGAAGATCATCCCCACGGCTATCGAGGACCTGAAGGGACTTTGGCGTGTGCGCACGACCAAGTTCAAAGCATAACTTCCTTATATCGCAATGAACGTTCGATGCAACAAAGCAGCAATCATAGAGTAGTCGTCACCGGAATTGGCGCCGTCACCCCGCTGGGGTTGGACATGGAGAGCACCTGGCAGGCGCTGGTCAATGGCCAGTCGGGCGTCGGCCCGATCACCCGCTTCGCCCCTAACCCGCTACCGGTGAAGGTGGCCTGCGAGGTGAAGAACTTCGACCCGTCCCCATATATTGATCCGACCGAAGTGCGGCGCATGGATCTATTCGAGCAATTCGCCCTGGCTGCGGCACGCCAGGCGGTCGCTCAGGCGCGCTTTGAGATCACCCCAGAGATCGCGGACTCTGTCGGTGTCGTCATCGGTTCGGCGATAGGTGGTTTTAGCACCATACTGAACCAATACGACATCCTGCGCGAGCAAGGGCCGCGGCGGGTCTCGCCCTTTGCGATCCCGATGATCATGAGTAACGGCGCAGCGGGCATGGTCGCCATCGCCCTCGGCGCCCGCGGGCCATCATATTCGCCGGCCTCTGCTTGCGCCACCAGCAACGATAGCCTGGGGCAGGCCGCTGAGCTGATCCGGCGTGGCGTCGCCGTGGCGATGATCGCCGGCGGGGCCGATGCCACGGTCAGCGTGCTGGGCATGGCCGGCTTCGACCGCTTAGGCGCTCTCAGCCACGACAACGCGCTGCCATCCAGCTCGCCGAAGCCCTTCGACAAATACCGCGACGGGATCGTAATGGGCGAAGGCGCCTGCGTGATGGTGCTGGAATCGCTGGAATTCGCCCTTAAGCGCGGCGCGAACATCCTGGCTGAGCTGGCCGGCTATGGCCAAACCACCGACGCGTTTCACGTCATCGCGCCGGCGGAGGGCGGCGCGGGCGCCGCGCGCGCCATCCGCCGCGCCATGGACCAAGCCAACGTCCGTCCAGAGGAGATTGACTACATTAACGCACACGGCACAGCCACGCCGCTCAACGACATCGCTGAGACGCAGGCGGTGAAGGCTGTGCTGGGTGAGCATGCTTATCGCGTGCCGATGAGCAGCACAAAGAGCATGACCGGTCACATGATGGGCGCCACCGGCGCGCTTGAGGCAGCGGTGTGCGTTTACGCCATTCAGCGCGGCGTCATCCCGCCCACCCGTAATCTCACCGAGCCGGACCCGCAATGTGATCTGGACTACGTGCCCGGCGAGGCGCGCGCCCATCGGGTGCGCGTGGCGATAAATAACTCGTTCGGTTTCGGCGGCCACAACAGCGTGCTGATCTTCAAGCGCTATGACGGTTGAGTTGCCGGCCTTTCGTGATCCCGCTCTCTTGCAGTGCGCGCTGACTCATACCTCTTATGCCAACGAGCATCCGGAAGAGCAGATTCCGGACAACGAACGCTTGGAGTTCCTCGGCGATGCCGTCCTCGATTTCGTCGCCGGCGCATGGTTGTTTGAACAGTTTCCGGAGTTCGACGAGGGCCGCCTGACCAGCGTGCGGGCGGCGCTGGTGCGGGTAAGCACGCTGGCCAATTTCGCCCGCCAGATCGGTTTGCCCGACCGGCTGCGGTTGGGCAAAGGCGAGATTGACACCGGCGGTCGGGAGCGCGACAACATCCTGGGTGATGCCTTCGAGGCGCTGGTCGGCGCGCTCTACCTCGATCAAGGCCTTGAGGCGGTGCGCCGCTTGCTGATCCCGCTATTTGAGCAGGCGACTCCTGCCATCCTCCAAGCCAGGCTAGACCGCGATGCCAAGAGCCGGCTGCAGGAGTGGAGCCAGGGTGTATTGGGCATCACGCCCCGCTATCGGATAGTTGCCGCTGAAGGCCCGGATCACGCGCGCGTCTTCACCGCCGAAGTGTGGTTGGGGGATGTGGTCGCGGGCGTCGGGCGCGGGTCGAGCAAGCAACTGGCCGAGCAACTGGCCGCCCAGGCTGCGCTGGCGCAGACCGAGGCGCT
>Ga0209017_10000617_pt1 | contig 33748 bp, 25 predicted proteins | sample YNPBryunderm2012_FD_185812 | JGI IMG/M metagenome (GOLD analysis project Ga0209017, IMG submission 185812) | Anoxygenic and chlorotrophic microbial mat microbial communities from Yellowstone National Park, USA - YNP Bryant MS undermat 2012... ...
GAAGACCTGGAAGTGCTTCTGAATGCCTTGCGGGAAGAGCTCCATCTTTATGCGAAAAACGCCGGGGCCATGGTGGGCGAAATTGTGTTGGTCGATAGCGGCGATGTGATCGATTGTTCTCGTATGGGCTCGGGCGGCTACAGCATTCCCTCGATCGTCGAACCCGAAGTGATTCAGTTCCGCAAGTGCAATGCCAAGTTCATCCTCCATGTGGAAAAAGATACGGTTTGGCGGCGGTTCAACGAAGATAAGTTCTGGAAAAAGCACCACTGTATTTTGACCCACGGTGGCGGCCAACCGCCCCGAGGCGTTCGCCGGCTGCTGTACCGAATGCACCACGAATTGAAATTGCCCGTATATTGCCTGCTGGATAACGACCCCTGGGGGTATTATATCTACAGCGTGATTAAACAGGGATCGATCAATTTGGCGTATGAGTCGCAGCGGATGGCCATCCCGGCCGCCCGTTTCCTGGGCCTACGGGCCAAAGACTACGAAGAGTGCGGCCTTTCGCCGAGTGTGCGGATCGCCTTGAACGAAACCGATCGTCGCCGGGCCAAGCAGATTGCCCAATACCCCTGGTTCGCCAAAAAAGAGTGGCAAAAAGAGATCAAGCAACTCCTGGACAACGGCTTCAAACTGGAGGTGGAAGCACTCATCTCCAAAGACATCAGTTATGTTACGGAAGAATATACGCCCCAACGGCTCCGGGACCGGGATTGGCTGGATTAACGCCCCTATGGATCTTCGCAAAACCCATGCACACCAGGGGGCCAAAAACAGGGAGTTTCGTGTCTCTAGGATTTGTGAAGCTCCATAGGGATACGTCCGGTCTTTACCCCCTATCGCCCAGCAATTCCCTGGGCGGGACATCGACGGATGCACAGGTAGAGTTTTATTTCGGCATCGTGGGGAAACAGACCTTTTTCTATGAAACGACGGGTTGTAGTTACAGGGATCGGTTGGGTAACGCCTTTAGGGGCGGAGATCGAGACGGTCTGGCAGCGGCTTTTGCGGGGCGAGTCCGGCGTCGGCTGGATCAGCCAGTTTGATGCCCGCCATTTCCCGGTCCGTATTGCCGCCGAAGTGAAAGACTGGGATCTTCGGCAGGTGGGTTTGGACCCGGTGGAGTGGACCCCGTATGGTCGGCATGTGAGTTTTGCCCTTGGGGCGGCCAAAAAGGCGGTGGAAGACTCTGGCATCCTGCATTCTCGAATCCGGCCGGACCGCTTCGGCATCTATACCGGCAGCGGCGAAGGCCACCGGGCCTTTGAACCGTTTACTGAAATGATGGTGGCCGCTCTTCGGCCCGAAGGCGGGTTGGATATGGCTGCTTTCGCACGCCGTGGGCTGGACCTGCTAGATGCTGATCAGGAAACCAAACAGATGCCCGAAGTGCTGGGGGCCTGTTTGGCCGGTCTGTTCGGCGCCGAAGGTCCCAATTACAACTGCATTACTGCCTGTGCGGCTAGCAGCCAGGCCATCGGCGAAGCCGTGGAACTGATCCGGCGGGGTTATGCCGATCTGATGCTGGCCGGCGGCACCCATACGATGATCCATGTCTTCGGGGTAAGCGGTTTTGCGCTGCTGACGGCTCTGAGCACCCGGAACGACGATCCGCCCCGAGCAAGTCGACCGTTTGATCGCACCCGGGACGGTTTTGTCATGGGCGAAGGGGCTGGTTTTGTGGTGCTGGAAGAATACGAGTTGGCCCGCCGGCGGGGAGCCCGGATTTATGGTGAGGTGTGCGGCTACGGATCGACGGCGGACGCCTACCGGGTTACCGACGCCCATCCGGAAGGCCGGGGAGCGGCTGCCTGTGTGCGCATGGCCTTAGCCGACGCCGCACCCCTGGACCGCATTGACTACATCAACGCCCACGGTACCAGCACGCCCTTGAACGACCGGATCGAGACCTACACGATGAAACAGGTTTTCGGTCCAGAGGCGTACCGGATTCCGATCTCCAGCACCAAGAGCATGATGGGGCATTTGATTGCGGCGTCGGGGGCGGTGGAGCTGATTATATGTTTACTTGCCCTCCGGGATCAAGTCCTCCCGCCGACGATTAACTACCAGGAACCCGACCCGGAATGCGACCTGGATTACGTGCCCAACACGGCCCGGCAAGCCCGCTGCGAAGTGGCCATGAGCAATAGCTTCGGCTTCGGCGGCCAAAACATCAGCCTCATCGTCCGCCGGGTGTAGGCAACCAGGGGAACAACTCTCCTGGTAACAGTTTAGCCGACTGTAGCAATCCGCCTCTCCCTTGGCCGTCCAAAGGCCGTCCCTATGTGTCATTCCTGCGTAAGCAGGAATCCAGAATTTCCGCCTCTCCCCTGGCGGGAGAGGCCGGCCAACCGACAGGTGGGCCGGGTGAGGGGGGGCCTAAGTGTCATTCCTGCGTAAGCAGGAATCCAGGCTGGTTCCCGCGGCCAGCGGGAATCTAAATAAGTCCACAAAATATCGGAACCGGTTGGACTACCGGCGCCTCGGAAACGAAGGTATTTCGCACCTTGGGACCACTTTCGCAATTATATGGAGTTATATAGGCAATATGGAATTCTCCCCTACTTTTTCTGGATTCCCGCTTTCGCGGGAAGGACACCCTTCGCCCGGCTTCGCTTCGTTCTCAGCCGTGCTCTCCCGTCGGGGGAGAGGCAGATTGCTTCATTCGGCTAAATAGTTACCCCCGGTTTCGTTTCGCTCCGCCGTACTTGCCTATCCCAACGGTAGGGGAAATCGCGTTGCTTCATTCAGCTAAAGTGTTACCTTTTGGCAAAAAAACGGGTCAGGGGCGATTGAACCGGCTTCGGTTTGCCTGTATTTTCATAAAGGTGCCGGTTTGGCGCCGGGAGATCGGTTCGGGCACTTTGACCCCTAGGAACCACGTACGGCAGACACCCCGTGTACAACGGGTTTCCCCATAGGTTACGGCAAAAGGTCGTGCTTTCATTTTCCCGGTGGAGCTATGGCGCTTCGCAAATCGTAGAGACACGAAATTCTCTGGTTTTTGGCCACGTCGGTGTCCCTTGGTTTTGCGAAGACCAACAGCTGTTTTGTTGCTGTTTTTCGGAAAGGAGCATGGGATGATTCAGTTGGGGGTGCACACGGATAATTGGCGGTGTTTGTCGATGGGGTTTGAGCAGGCTTGTCAGGCGGCGGTCAAACATGGCGTCAAACACATCGAGTTTGCCGTCATCAACGGTCAAAACTTCATCCAAGCCATGGGCTACGACCCTTGTGTGTCGCTACAGACCAATCCGCGTCGGCTTCGGAAATACCTGGATCAGCTTGGCTTGGAGGTAACGCAGATTGATGGGTCGTATCCGCTGATGGGGCCAGACGGTTCGGCCTACGGCGTGCAGTACGTGCAGCAGTCGATTCGGTTTGCTGCAGAGATCGGCTGCCCCATGGTGGATACGGTGGACGGTCCGAACGAGATTCCAGGCCTCAGCCGGGACGAAGTCTTCCGCATCACCTGCGACAATTACCGCCAATGTCTGGCTTGGGCGGAGGATTACAAAGTCATTATCAACGTGGAGCCGCACGGCCCCTATACCACCGACGCCGAGTTTATGGATCGGCTGTTCCGATATTTCGAGTCGGAATATTTGCGGTTCAACATGGATACCGGAAACACATTCATGTCCGGACTGGACCCCCTAGAATATCTGAAGCATTTCCGCAAATACCTGGCCCATGCCCATATCAAGGATGTCAGCCCGGAATTGGCTGCCGCTTGCCGGGGGGAAGAGACCGGCATCGGCATGAGCTTTGTGCCGGTCGGCGGGGGCGTCAATGCCGACAACATCAAAAAATGCATCGAATACCTCAAACAGACCAACTGGAACGGCGCCGTCAGCATCGAATGCTACGGCACCGACGAAAACATCCGGAAGAGTCTGGAATTCCTACGCCCCTTGGTGGCATAATATAAGGACTAGGGTAACCTTGAGCGGAATGGAGGGGCGTGCTTGGCAGGCCCGGCAAGAGATACTTCCCAAAGCATCCGACCTCCGAAGCAGGCCCGCTAAGGGCATCTTCATTCGGCTAAAATCTTACGGATGTAATTAGCCGAATGGAGCAACGGGCCGCTCCCCTAGCGGGCTCAACCCACCTTGTTCCTGCCGCGCATGCGGGAATCTATTCATCTTCGCAAAACCAAGGGACACAAACGGGGCTGAAAACTAGGGAATTTCGTCTCTCTAACAATTTGCGAAGATCAATAGAAAGAAAGGAGGACAATCCCTATTAGCTGGGTTTCCGCCTGAGCGAAAACATGTCTGGAGACACATCGGTTCCTTCATTCGGCTCAAATGTTACGGATTAGGTTCCGGAAATAGCCGAGCAGCCGGTATAGTTTGGCCCCCCTTTGGGGCTTTCGGCTGACTAGGCTGTGGACGTGGTTCTGATTCTCTTTCACCCCACTTGGCACCGGAGGAGAGCATCGATGCAACGGTATGGTCTTATGTGCTGGAGAGCCATTGGGTTGTTTCTGGTAGGGGGACTGGTTTTCTGGAGCTGGGCGACTCGGCCCGTTTCTGCCGCCCACCGGGAAGTCATTGATCCGGAGGAAGCGGCCAAGGACCCCGATTTCGCCTTCCAAGGGGAATACCTGGGCGAAGGCCATCCCGCCAAAGGCAAACCGGAAAAGGTGGGTGCTCAGGTGATCGCTTTGGGCGGCGGCAAGTTCCAGGCCGTGATCTATCGAGGCGGACTGCCCGGCCAAGGCTGGCGCCGAGGCGACGAACGCTTTACCATGGAAGGCCAACGCCAGGACAACCTCGTGCGCCTGGAAGGCCGAAAAATGCAAGGTACCATCGCCCAGGGGAAGCTCACCATCCAATCCCCAGAAGGTACCGGCAACATGGTGCTGGAGCGGATTGAGCGCAAAAGTCCCACCCTGGGCGCCAAACCGCCTGCCGGCGCCGTGGTCATCTTCGACGGCACTTCGGAAGACCGCATTCAGGAAAAAGGCCATCTCACGCCTAGGCAGACCCTGCTGTCTGGCTTTACCACCAAGGACAAGTTCCAAGATTACACGCTGCATGTGGAGTTTTTGCTTTCCTGGATGCCGGAGGCCCGGGGCCAGGCCCGGTCGAATAGCGGAGTATATCTGCATGACTGCTACGAAATCCAGGTGCTGGATTCCTTTGGCCTGGAAGGGGAACACAACGAATGTGGCGGTATTTACAGCATGCGGCGGCCCGATGTGAATATGTGTCTGCCACCCATGCAGTGGCAAACCTACGACATCGAGTTCACCGCTCCCCGCTATGATGCCCAGGGCAAGAAGCTGTCCAACGCCCGGCTGACCGTCCGCCACAACGGCGTGGTCATCCACGATAATCTCGAACTGGACAAAGGGACTCCAGGCCGCCAACCCGAAGGTCCCGGCCCCAGGCCCATCCACTTCCAAGGCCACGGGAATAAAGTTCAATACCGGAATATCTGGCTCGTACCAAAACCGTAACCTGGGAGCCGAATGAAGCAACCCGCCTTTCTCCTGGCCGTCGAGAGGCCGGCGGGAGGGGGCTAGAGGGAATCCGTCCTCCTTCGGCCCGCATACAACGGTGGACAAGACACTCGCCCTCGGAGGATAATCCCTCCATTCGGCTAAGATGTTCCCCGACACCCTGAGCCGACGCCGATGCGACAGAGTTTCAGTATTGCGATGGCTGCGTTTGGCAGCGGTTGGATTCTGATGGGCTTGGAGATCCTGGCAGGCCGGATGTTAACCCCTTTTTTCGGCGGGGAAATCTATGTCTGGGGCAGTATTATTGGGGTTTTTTTGGCGGGGTTGAGCATCGGCTACGTGCTGGGCGGGTGGCTGTCGAAGCTCTGGCCCAGCCCCTGGGGAATGGCGGCAGTGTTGATCCTGGCGGCCGGCACCTTGGTCCCGGTGGGGCTATTTTACGACTGGATTGCTGAGGGTGTGGCCGGCTGGGATTGGCCGGTCCGATGGGGATGTTTGGCGGCCGCCGCGGTGTTGTTTTTACCTCCGTCGGTGCTTTTAGGGATGATCTCCCCGTATGCGGTTCGCCTGACGGCCCGGCGGATGGAAACCGTCGGTCTCAGCGCCGGCCTGTTGTATGCCATCGCCACCATCGGGAGTTTTCTGGGCTGTATTTTGACCGCCTTCTATTTTATCCTCTGGCTGGGTCTGCGGGTGCTGGTGTTGCTGTCGGCCTTGGGGCTGGTGGGCTTGGGACTGATCCTGGTGGCCGGCCATTCCCAAACCCTCCCCTGGCGATCCGGCCGAAAAACACCCTAATAATCCATCCCCCTTGTTCCCTCGGTAGATGTAAATAGTTTCCCGGTAAAATCACTACGAGGCGGAATACCGCCCCCTCACGCGGAAACAGAGGAGAGCTTCCCCATGCGAGACCGGACCGGCCCTTGCAGAGTCCTGCTGTTCCTGGGCGGCCTGATCCTGGCTCAGCCCGGCACTCTTCCGGCCCAAAACGTCCTTTGGGAAAAGGAAAGTCTCTATCACTATATCCGGGTGGTGGAGGAGGATGGGGTACGTCGGCTTCAGTTTCGTCGGAGCGGCATCGACTACGACGAGTCGGCCATCGACCTGGAGAATCCCACCCGACTCCATCTGCATTACTATCGGCTGATGCTGGCGGCTCTGGTGCATTGCCCGGAGCCCACACGGGTGCTTTTTGTCGGTCTTGGGGGCGGCACGCTGCCGATCGTGCTCCGCAAATATTACCCCACCTGCCAGATCGATTCCATCGAGTTGGACCCGGATGTCGTGGAAGTCGCCCGGCGGTTTTTCGGCTTCCGAGAAGATGACCGAATGCGGGTTTATATAGGCGATGGCCGGGTCCATATCCGCCGATTTGTCCGCCAAGGACGCTCCTATGACTTGGTCTTTTTGGACGCTTTTCGGGGCGGATATATTCCCTATCATCTAACAACCAAAGAGTTTATGGAATTGGTTCGGCAGTTGGTGGGCCAGGAAGGTTCCGTGGCGGCCAATTTACGACCCGGTTTCCAGTCCTACCATTACCAGCGCCGAACCATGGCGGCCGTTTTTCGGAATCAGTGGTCTTATGGCCAGCAGGGGAACATTTGTGTGGTGGCCAACAGTAACCCCAAACCGTCCACCAAACAGCAACTGCTTGAAACCGCCCGTCGGCTCCAGAAAGAAAAAGGCCTTTCCGTCGATCTGGCTGCTTTGGTGGCCGAAGGGGCCTCCCAAAACGATTACCAAACCGAAGGCCCCATCCTGACCGACGACTACGCCCCTACGGAGCTCCTACGCACCATCCCCAAAGAATAACCCCCGGTAACGAATAATCCGGTAGGCTTTCTGTTCTGGAAAAACCCGCTCTGTACCGGAGCCACACATATCCTGGAAGCGATCCTCAGGCCGGAGGAACACACGGCGTGGGACGTAAGGCACGGCTCCTTCTTTTGCAGGAAGGAGACGGGGGTGGCAGAAAGGAACCAGGGAGGGCATAAGGCCTTGGGCCGGAACGCAGGGCGAAAGAAGCCTATACGCACTTTGTTCTCTAACCGGCAGAAGGAAGCAGGAAAGTGCGGTTTGAGAACGGTAAGGAGGTTCAGATGGCGGGGCGGCAGTGTCATATTGTGGCGTTTGAGGGGCGGGCGAGTTTTCCGTTATGGGCACGTCCAGGCGAGCCGACCGCCCCCCGACGCCGTCGGAACGCCCAAGGCCAAATCCTGCTGGAACGGGGCATCTGTAGCTACAGCCAGGTGCTGAACTTCTGGTACGATGCGGTCCGAGAGGCCGTCCAACAGGCCGGGGCCATCGCGTGGGATCAGATTCCCCCGGCCGGGGAAAATCCCCCAGAATATGCCCGCCCTGGGGAAACGCCCGACCGGCCTGTCGTGTATTGGTCCTACTACGCCCAGAACCACTGGCGGCGGGCCGTTAGAGACATCCTCCGCCGGGCCACCGGGTCTGGTGCTGCGAATCAACCTTCTTGTCCGAAGGATCCGGATTACCCCAGTTCCCGATGCCTGGTGCTTCTAGGGTTCAGCAACGGGGGAGATGCGGTCTATCAGACGGCCAAGGCCCTGCGCCGGCATGGCATTCGGGTGGATTTGGCCATTACGGTCGATCCGGTGCGGAAGCCTTTGCGGGGGATGGGATTGATGGGATTCCACCGGCCGGACAACGTCGCCCGGTGGATCAACTATTACCAGCGGTTCGACCGGCGCACATTAGCCGGGCTGCTGCCCATTGTGGGACGGCATGTCGATGGGGCGGACGAAAATCATCGGCTTGGGCCGGAAGATTTTCCGGATCCGAAAACCCGGCCGAAGGCCCATCTATGGATTCCGTCGTTGGACCTGATTCGCTCTCGGATTCGGGAGGAGATAGTGGCATTGCTCCGAAGGCCGGGGTTGGTGTAAGTTATCGGGGCAGGTCGAAGGCCGGTTCTCTTTAAGCCCCCCTGAAGCAGGAAGGGATTCTCCACAGACTTTGTCTAAATTATCTAGATTACCCATTTTCTTTTTGTCGAGGGCTTGCCGATGCTCGATGTTGCCCAGATTCTCCAGCTTCACAGGGACATGGTGGTCCAATGGCACCAACAGGGGGTATCCAATCCCTATGAAGGGTTTCTCCAGTTGGTCTGCCAACAGCATGAGCAGAACTATCGGCTCTGGCACGAAGAAGATATTGCCCGACGCCGGGATGTGAGCGATGCGGAAATTGCTGCGGTCAAACGCCGGATCGACCAGCTCAACCAGCAGCGGAACGACCTGATCGAGAAGTTGGACGATTGGCTGATTGGGGAGTTGGAGGCCCGTGGGGTACGGCCTGGGCCGGACGCCCGACAGAACTCGGAGACGCCGGGCAGTATCATCGATCGGCTTTCTATCCTGGCACTACGGATTTACCACATGGAGGAGCAGCGGAGCCGAACCGATGTGGGGCCGGAGCATCTGGAGCGGGTGGCCGAGCGGCTGGCGATTCTGTATGAGCAGCGGGAGGATTTGGCCCGGGCGCTGGCGGAACTTTGGGAAGATATTTTAGCAGGGCGAAAACGGCTGAAGGTATATCGGCAATTCAAGATGTACAACGATCCGGCGTTTAATCCGTATTTGGCGGCGGCCTCCCGGAGGCAGGGTACGGACGGTACTTCCTTGGTGCAAAGCCAAGCCGGGGCCGAACGGGCCGCCTGAGCCCTGGGACCATGCCTACCGAAGGACGTAACAGTTCAGCGGAATGAAGCAACTCTCCTCTCCCCTGGCGGGCTAAACCCAGCGTGTCATTCCCGCGAAAGCGGGAATCCAGAAAGAAAGAGAACTCCATATTCTCTGGGTTCCCGCTTGCGACAGAAGAAGGCTGGATTCCCGCTTACGCGGGAAGAAACCGGGATTCCTGCTTGCGCAGGCAAGACACCTTCGTCCCCCCTTCCAGCCGGCTAAAATGTGGCCAAAGGACAAGCCCCCTGTGTTGTGCCACGGTACTCCGGGTGCAAAAATCCCGAGCATAGGAAACCTAGGGGACCTGGGTATCTGATACCGGCTTGGTCTTCCGTAGGTTACAGGAGGCTTTCCAGCAGCAGCCGCATTTTGCGGAGTTCGACGTTTTGATCGACATCGGGCATGGGGCGGATATCGACGCAGAGCGCCCGGTTGTAGTCGTATTTTTGGAGCAAGGTGATCAGTTTCCCGTATTCCACTTCGCCCTGGCCTACCCGAACTTGGAACTTATCTTTGCGGGTGTCTCGGAGCCGCACGTGGCAGGTATATTTGATCAGCGGTTCCAGGTTTGCTCCCCGATGCGGGCTGTAGATATAATGGCTGGGGTCCAGGGTCAAACAAAGGCCTTTGACCTGCTGGCAGAGGACGATGGCGGTGGTGGGGTCTTCGGTCATCCGGCCTACCTCGGTATGCAGTCCCAAAACGACCCCTTCGAGGGCGGCTATGGCCGCCATTTTGCGGAGTCGTTCGATCTCTGCATTAAACGGGGTGCCCAATTCTGAAGCACGGATGGTAATCGTAGCGACTTTGGTGGCCTTGGCCAATCGGCAGCAGGCGGCAAATTGCTCATAATAAAGCGGTTCCGGAGATTCGATATCCACGCTGTAGGCCACCGGAGTGAGTCGGTGGGTATTGCGACAGATGCGGATGGCTTCGTCCAGATGGGCATAAACCTGGGAGGGTTTTAAATGCCCTTCCGACTCGTGGATCATGATTTCCACCCAGGAGTATTCTAGATCGGCCAGTCGCGTCAGGGCCGTCTCTAAGGGCAGGTGAGCAAAACAAGCGGTGGTCGCAGCCACAAACACCTTGGAGCTCTCCTTGGCTAAGCCCAGGGGTTCCATGCAGAAGCGCCGGAGGGAGAGTCCGGATCCCCCCTGTTGGTGTATCCAAACCCCCAAAAAGATGGCAATGAGGGGCTGGCAAGGCGGTAGTTTTAGGCTAGAAAGTAATAGCTTACAGGCCGAACCGGTTTCTGGCAACCCGAAAATGCGAAAAATGCTCTTCCACTACCCAATTGACCAAAGCCCATGAACGTGATAAGATTGGTTTTTTCCGGTTTTCTCAGCGGGAAACAGGCAACAAAAGCGTCTGCCCTCAGCGGGGGCGGACCCTTCCGTTTCTCGTGGAAGAAAGGTTGCACTGGGATACCGAGGAGGGGAAGACAGGCTACCTCCCTAGATGTACCGAGTCGGAAGCGACCCAAACCGCTTCCCAATGAACCGAGGCAATTGACCGCTCATGGGATTGCAGTAGCAATATAGCAATAGCATTTTAGCCAGGTTTTATCGGAAGTAGGAGGAACAGCTCGGTGCCTACCGTTCTGGTGAAGGATTTGATTGAGGCGGGGGTTCACTTTGGCCATCGGGTGAGCCGGTGGAATCCCAAAATGCGGCCGTATATCTATGGCCGACAAAACATAATTCATATTATTGATGTACGGGAGACGGTTCGGGGCCTGCTCCGAGCCAGGAAATATCTCCAGCAAGTGGCGGCCGCTGGGGGGCTGATCCTGTTTGTGGGAACCAAACGGCAGGCCCGAGAGACCATCGAACGGGAGGCCCAACGTTGCGGCATGCCGTATGTGTGCGACCGGTGGTTGGGCGGTACCCTGACCAATTTCCGTACCATCCGAAGCCGACTCACCCACCTGGAAGAATTGGAAAAACTTCGGGCCAGCCCGGAAATCCAAACATATTCCAAGAAAATGCAGGCCGCCCTGAACCGAGAATATCGCAAGATGTTCCGGAACCTCAACGGCATCCGCACCATGAGCCGATTGCCGGACTGCCTGGTGGTAGTCGATCCGAAGAAGGAAAAAAATGCCGTCCGAGAGGCCCAGAAAATGGGGATTCCCACGGTGGCCCTGATTGATACGGACGGGGATCCGGACCAGGTGGATTTGCCCATCCCGGGCAACGACGACAGCATCCGGTCGATCGATTTGATCGTGCGCCTATTGGCGGATGCGATTGTAGCGGGCAAACAGGCGGCCGGTGCGATGAAACCGGAAACGGAGGCCGGTGCGGCTTCTGGGGAGGCAGCCGCCGCCGGGGCCGCCTCTGCGTAACCTGGGCCGCCATGCCCCCCTAGAGGGCGCACGGAAATGGGCACTCCGGTGGGGGCCTCGAACCGTTTCTAAACTCTCTAAGTTTCCCAAATTGCCTGTTTTATTAGTTTGACTGTATCTATCCGGCCCGGCCCCTAGAACTTGGAGGCGCTAAACATCAGATTGAACCCCACAGATTGGGGAGAATTACTTCTGGTGGATACAGGCAACTTAGGGTTTTGGGCAGGCAAGGGACCGCCGGGTGGGGGATCCATCCGGGAAAAAGGGGATTTCGACGGAGCATCTTCGTGGGGTTTAGCCCCCAGATGGTGGGGACGGCACGATGGGTAGCCATTTGGCTAATAGCCCCTTGCCCAAGTGCCAGAATGGGGCCCCTCCGTTTTGATGCCCCCCCCAACTAGGGGGGCATCTGAGGGAGGAGGGCCATCCACCAGTTTCACGGATAGAAAGTTCGGGCGGTTCGGTAAGCCAGAAACCACCCTGGAAGGTTTCCCATAGGTGCAGATTTGCCATAGGAAAGGAGTAACAGAATTATGGTGGAGATATCAGCGGCGGCTGTCAAAGCCCTTCGCGATGAAACCGGATTGCCGATGATGGACTGCAAAAAGGCGTTGCAGGAGACCGGGGGCGATCCGAAAGCGGCCAAGGAATGGCTTCGCAAGCATGGCAAGGCGAAGATGACGGCCCGGCTAAGTCGGCCGACCGGTTTCGGCCGGATCGCTGTCTATGCCGATTTCCAGGCCGGTCGAGGCGCCATGGTCGAACTGCAATGTGAAAGCGCTCCGGTGGCCAACAACGAAGAGGTCGTCCAATTTGCCGAGGCCTTAGCACAGCAGTTGGCCTTAGGCCCCGGCGCCTCCACCCCGGAAGCCCTCCTGGAACAACCCTCGCCGGTTCGTCCCGGTCAGAGCTTGCAACAGCAAATGGATGATCTAATGAACCGGATTCGAGAAGTCTTCCGAATCCCAAGGATTTTGCGCATCGAAGGCAGTTGCGCCGGCTATGCCCATCATATGGGAAGTCCCGGCGTGTTGGTGCAGGTCTCCGGCGGAACGGCCGAATTGGCCAAGGACATCTGTATGCACATAGCGGCCATGCGGCCCAAAGTGGTCCGGCGGGAAGAGTTGGACCCGGCTTTGGTAGAAAAGGAACGGGCCATCCAAGTCGAAATCGCCCGGCAAGAAGGAAAACCGGAAAATATCATCCAAAAAATGGTCGAAGGCCGGATGAAAAACTTCTATGCCGAACTGTGCCTCGTGGATCAGCCTTTTGTCAAGGACGATAAAAAAACGGTAGGCCAAGTCGCCAAGGCCGCCGGCATGGAAATCCTTGCCTTCTACCGGTGGGAATTGGGGAAGGAGTAACACTTTAGCCGAATGAAACAACCCGCCTCTCCCCACCGCGGAGAGGCCGTCCTGGCCGAAGGCCAGGCCGGGTGAGGGGGCCTTTATTGTTATTCCCGCGCAAGCGGGAATCCAGAAAGTATCTCAGAGTTCCCGCTTGCCCAGCAGGAACACAAGAGGAGGCCCAAAGCAGCCTGGATTCCTGCTTGCGCAGGAATGACACATCAGCCCCTGCATTTGGCTAAAATGGTACGAAAATGGTACTGCTGCGTTTTGCCGATGAGGTAGAGCGATGAGAACACGAAAAGGAGCAGCCCGAACTCGGGCGAGAAAGCGGTTGTTACGAGCGGCCAAAGGGTTTTGGGGCGCGCGGCATCGGCTGCTTCGCACGGTCAAAGAAACCTTGCTCCGTGCCGGCCGATATGCCTGGCGGGATCGGCGGGCACGCAAACGCCAGTTCCGCCGATTGTGGATTACCCGCATCAGTGCCGCTGTAGAAATGCGCGGCATCCGCTACAGCCAGTTCATCCATGGGCTGCAAAAGGCCCAGATCGGCTTGGATCGGAAAATCCTGGCCGACATGGCTGTCCACGATCCCCAGGCCTTCGATCAGGTGGTTGAAAAGGCCAAACAAGCCCTGGGCATGGAAGCCATGTTGGTCTAACAGGCTGTTCCGAAGCTCTGTTTTTGCCGGGCTAGCCGGCTCTCGGACAGTCTCCCCATCTCGAAACCCCCAATACCACGCTGTTTTGGGAAGGCCGGGGTTTTGGGAAGTATCTCGGTCAGCCCCGGCGGCAGGTGTTTCGTGAGAAAGAGGAAACTTCCCAGGGCCAGTTTATAAAGAGATCTTCTTGGCGAAGAAGCCTCCGGGGGATCGGGGAGAGTAATTTTCCTTTCCCTGGACGGTTTGCCGGAGGTTGGGCCTACCTTTGACTCTTGCCAAAAAACTTTTTCCGGCGCAGGATTTCGCCGTTGGTCCGATGGGTGTGCCGGTAGGTTGTGGGCGATGTGGCAATGACCCTCCAGGAGTTTTTAACCCAGTTGGAGTTGTTTCGTTCGGAGGCGGGGGGAGCGTTTGCTTCCGCCGGGGATCGGGCTGCTTTGGAGGCGGCACGGATTGAATTTCTGGGCGCTCGAAGCGGTCGGCTCAAACAACTCCAAAAGGCCCTCGGCCAACTGCCTCCGGCCGATCGGCCTCAGGCAGGCCAACGCTTTCATCAGGTCCGTCAGGAGGTCGAACGGGCCTTGGAAGCGGCGCAGGATCGGCTGGCGACCCAACAAAAGGCGATCCGCTCTGCCGAGTTGTTCGATCCCACGGTGCCTGGCCTGCGCCCGCCGCTGGGACGTCTCCATCCGATCACCCAAACGATTGAACAGCTCAAAGAGATCATGGGCCGATTGGGTTTTAGCTTGGCTGACGGCCCGGAAGTGGAAGATGAGTGGCATAATTTCGAGGCGCTGAACATTCCACCGGAGCATCCGGCCCGGGATCCGTTGGACAATTTTTACCTGGCCACGGCTTCCCGCCTGGCCGGCGGCGGCCCCATGCTTCTGCGAAGCCAAACCAGCACCGTGCAGATTCGGGTGATGGAGCGTCAAAAGCCGCCGGTTCGGATCATCGCTGTCGGCCGCGTGTATCGGCCCGATACCCCCGATCAGACCCATTCGCCCATGTTCCACCAGATCGAAGGGCTGATGGTGGATCGGCATGTAACGATGGCCGACCTGAAAAGCGTCCTTCGGATGTTAGGGATGAGCTACTTTCACGCCCAGGTGCATATCCGGTTTCGACCGTCGTTTTTTCCGTTTACCGAACCCAGCGTCGAGATCGATATGAGTTGGCAGGGCCGATGGATCGAAATGGGCGGAGCCGGCATGGTGGATCCCAATGTCCTACGCGCCGTCGGCTACGATCCCGAAGAGGTAAGCGGATTTGCATTCGGTTTGGGAATTGAACGGCTGTGCATGCGTCAGCACGGCATCGACGATATCCGCGAGTTCTTCCGAAACGATGTCCGATTCCTCCAGCAGTTTTAGGCTGCTGGTAGGTTTCCCGATCGGAAAACCTCCGCCAAACGGATCGCCGCAGCTCTGTCAACCGGTCCGGACGCGTTCGGGAGCGGAAGTGTTCCTAGGTGGAGGGTATCCCCCAGACCGATTGCCCCTATCTGTGGTGTCCGAGCGATCTTTAGCCCTAACAAGGCGAAGGAGCCCGGCCGGGGGAGATCGGTCCAAGGGGTCTGTTTGGCAGGGCGGCTCTGCTGGGTGGCAAACCATGATCATCTCCTGGAATTGGCTCAAACAATATGTGCTTCTGGACATGCCGGTCGAAGATCTTTGCTACCGGCTGATGATGGCCGGCTTCAACCACGAAGGCACCGCCGAAGTGGACGGCGACCTGGCCATCGACCTGGAGATTACCAGCAATCGGCCCGATTGCCTCAGCCATCTGGGCATTGCCCGAGAGGTGGGCGCATTGTACGGTCGGCCGATCCGGCTTCCGGAGGCCCGTCCGCCCGAAGGAAGCACCCCGGTGGACTCCCTGGTGCAGGTTCGGATTGAATGCCCGGACCTTTGTTTTCGGTATATTGCCCGGGTGATTCGGGGGGTGCGGATCGGGCCAAGTCCTGCATGGTTGGCCCGTCGACTACGCACCGTCGGAATCACCCCCATCAACAATGTGGTGGATGTGTCCAACTATGTGTTGATGGAGTGCGGCCAGCCGCTGCATACCTTCGATTTTGCTAAAATTCGAGGCCGGGCCATCGTCGTGCGCCGCCCTAAGCCCGGCGAAACCATCGAAGCCATCAACCACCAAGTCTATTCCCTGCAACCGGATATGTGCCTGATCTGCGATGCGGAACGTCCGGTGGCCATTGGCGGGGTGATGGGCGGGGCAGAAACCGAAATCTCCGATTCCACCACCGAGGTGCTGGTAGAAGCGGCTGAGTTCGATCCGGTTTCCATTCGTCGGACGGCCCGGGCGCTGGGCCTGCATAGTGAATCTTCGTTCCGATTCGAACGGGGCGTCGATCCGGAAGGCGTGGATTGGGCAAGCCGACGCTGCTGTGAATTGATCCTGGAACTGGCCGGCGGTGAGTTGGCCGCCGGTGCAGTCGATGTAGGCCGACGACCTCCTGCCCGCCAACCCATCCCGCTCCGCTTCGCCCAAATCCCAAGAATTCTGGGCATTGAGGTGCCTCCCGAAAAGGTGCGGGAAATCTTGCTGGCCCTGGGACTGCGGGAATGCGCGGACCAAACCGAAGTCCAATCTGCCCCCTCCCTCCAAGCCCCCTGCCCGGAGAAAACGAACCCAGAGAAACTCCAACAGAAGTCTTCAGCGGCCCAGAAAAAGGCCGACTCCGGTTTGCCGGATGCTGCTCCGGTGGCCGATCGACCGGCCCAACCCGATCGCATCGTGGTCCTGCCGCCCAGTTGGCGCCGGGATCTGGAGCGGGAGATCGATCTGATTGAGGAGGTGGCCCGAATCTACGGCTACGACAAGATACCAGAAGATGTCAGCGTGCCGATGGCGCCCTCGGCCCGGACCAAACAGGAGCGGGTTTTAGAAAAGGTTCGGCAGGTTCTGGTCGGCTGTGGCCTGCTGGAGGCGATGACCTTTTCGGTGGTCGATCCAGCATGGACGGGGGCCTTTTTGCCCTGGACCACGGCCGAACCGCTGCGCACGCAAACCCCCTTGGTGCGAGGGGCCAATGTGCTCCGACAGAGTTTGGTACCCAGTCTTCTGGCAGCGCGCCGCACCAATGAATCGGTGGGCAATAGCCGGATCGAACTGTTTGAAATGGCCCGGGTCTTTTGGCCACAGGCGGGGGAGCTTCCGATAGAAGAACAAATGTTGGCCATCACCAGCGGCCGCCCCTACCTAGAACTTAAAGGGGTGCTGGAAGCCCTCCTGGAAGCCCTGAAAATTGCCGAATCGCTCCGGGCCGAACCAGCCCACTGCCCCCAATTGGCCCCGGAAGATTCCTGCCGACTCTATTTGGGCCGGCAGTTGTGGGGCTTTGTCGGCCGGGCCTCCCCGGAACTCCAACAGCAAATGGAACTCCGCCATCCGTGTACGGTGGCCGAGGTCAGGCTGGGCCTGCTGGTGGCCGCCGCCCAGTTGGTCCCCCAATATCGGCCAGTGGCCCCTTACCCGGCCATTACCCGCGACGTCAACCTGGTGGTGGATGAACCGGTCCGATGGGCGGATGTGGAGATGACCGTCTGGCAGTCCGGTGGCCCCTGGCTGGAATCGGTCCAGTATCGACAAACCTATCGAGATGCCCAACGGCTCGGCGAAGGCAAAAAGAGCCTGCTGATGACCCTGGCCTTCCGTTGCCCCGATCGGACCCTGACTAATCCAGAAGCCGACCAACTCCGCGATCAGATCGTCGCCGCCTGCGAAAGAAAACACGGCGCCAAACTCCGAGCCGGCTAACCCAACACCGTGCTGCTTCGCCACTAGTGTAGCCGAATGCCGGCGGGAGGGTCGCATTCCTGCGAAAACAGGAATCGAGGGCCTCCTGGTGCCCGCTCCCTTCTCTTATTTCTGCGGAACCAAGAATCCAGAAAACACTGGGTTCCCTGTTGGGCGGAAATCCAGGCTGGGTTTAGCCTGCCAGGGAAGAGGCCGGCTGCTTCTTTCAGCTAAAAGGTTCCGAAAGCCCAATTACCCGGATGCATTGCCGGATTTTGGGTTCTTTTGAGGGGCAGAATTCCCCCCAGCGGTAGTAAACCGATAGATCACCAGCACCACCAACGCCCCAGCACTGGCGGCAAAAAGCCCCACCGGACTAATCGGATTGATCGGTTTACCCTGCAGGAAATAGCTCAATCCAAAAAGCCCCACCACACTGCCCACCATGCCGATTACCAGGGTGGCCACCGGGCCTACCGAAGCCGAACTGGGCACCAAAGTTCGAGCCAGCAGGCCGGCCAGCATGGCAAAACCGAGCCAAATTAGCACCCCATTGACCCACTGCTGGGCAGCCGGGGCAAGATTCCATTCTTCCATGGGAGGCCTTTCCGAAGGGGAGCACCTGGAGGGCTGTCTCTTATCACTGGGGAGCAGAGGGTCCTATAACCAGATGTCGGAGAAACAGAAGAAGGAATCCGGAGAAAGTATGCCCAGACTCTATATTTTGACTATTCTCTTCAAATCCTCATTTTTTCCTATTTGCTCTATTTTTAAAAGCAGCCGAAAATTCGGTACGATTTCAATCGGGTATAGTCGGGTAACAGGTTAGCCGAATGCAGGGGAACCCTGTGTAGCTGCCTGCGGAAGCCCAGTCCAGGCTACTTTGTGCCTGCTCCTGAGGTCGTACTGGGCATGCGGGCATCCCGACAGTAGAAGACCATGTTATCTGGGTGCCCGTTTCCACGGGTACAGGCCTGACTTCCTGTTTATCCCCAGGAAAGAGACGGTGTCTTCTTCCTTCGACGAAAATATTACCGATCTTTTTAAGCGAGGGTAAGAAACCGGGCGATAAAGATTTCCCGGCGGAAAAAGTTGCCTTGTTTTAGGCCGGGGAAATCAGTATCTTTATCTTTTCTTTTGCTTGTCCCCGGGTTTCTTCTCCAACACATCTAAATTGTTTAAAATGCTGATTTTCTTTATTCGTCTTATTTTGTCTATTTTGCTTATACTGCCTGGAGTTTTGGGATGTAATTGGCCGGCAAGGACTCCAGACCTCCAAGTGGAGCAACCGGCTCCGTCCCATTTGCCTCCCGACAAACCCAGTGTCTCGTTTGTAACCGAGTATGCGGAAGCTCTCGAACTGGCCCGCCAGTGGGAAAAACCCATCTTGCTTGTCTTTACCGCCTCCTGGTGCCCGTTTAGCCGACAAATGCTGCAAGAGACCTTTCGAGACCCGCAGGTGGCTCGGCTGAGCAAACAATTTATCTGCATTCAAGTCGACGTGGAGCAAAATCCCACACTGGCTCGCACCCACCAAGTGCGGGCAGTACCTGCTGTGGCGATTCTCTCGTGCCGGGGGGTGCTACTTGCCCGGCTGAACGGGCCCCTGTCGGCCAAAGAATTGGCTCAGCAAATGCAGCAAAGCATCCAGTTGGTGGCGGCCGGCCCACAGCCGAAAACCACCGTGCGATAAAACCAAACGGCTTCCGATCCCGGGATTTCTGGCTCTGGCATGACATCACCCGCTGCGCAGACGGCTACCGGCGGTTCCCCGAGGCGGTCCTGAAATTCCGTTTTAACTGGATGTCCCACCCACCGGCGGTCTCCAGATTGCCAAAAACTCCCCCTCAAAAAAACGGGCATTTAGGGAAACCGGAAGGGTTGGGAAACGGGTCGGCCGCCGCCCGGGTTTCAATGTCGGGACAGCCTCTCATAGCTGCATCGCCCAACGTTCCTGTTTTGGCGGCAGAGTCCCCGGAGCGGACTTTCCCTTGGAAACACCCGACGGTGGGTGACAACAGGGTTCCGTTTGGCAGTTCTGACGGGCTGGCGCCGCTGGATTTGGGGGTAGCAGGCCTCCCGGACGGTAAGTTATAATACACAAAAAGGTTGTTCGTTGGACGGTATTCACCCGGCCAGGCCCGGACACCTGGGAGGGGCTAAAATCGGTGCGAACCCCATAGATGGTGGTCATGGCGGTCGAGACAGTCCCCTTAACAAAGGTCATGAGCATGGGGATTCGCTGTTGGTGTCCAAATGGACATAAATTGAATATCAAGGCCTTTCAGGCGGGCAAACGGGGTATTTGCCCTTATTGTGGCGCCCGATTTACCATCCCCTTGGAGAGTACCCGTAAACCCGGCATGGGCGATCGGATTCCCGAGCCGATGGAACATTCTGTGCATGAAGGGCCGGTTCTGTCCCCGCCCACCGGCCCTGGGCCGACCCCACCTGCCTCCTCGCCGACGGCTCCGGCAGAACCGATCCCGTTTTTGTCCGCACCCATTCCCTTAGGGACGGCCCCTGACGCCAGTGCCGGTTTAGGGGCAGAGGGGGCGGTCTCGGCAGAGGGGGGTGGAGCTTGGGGAGCGGCTTTTGGTCAGCAAGCAGCGCCGGCCTGGGCCAGTGCTCCGATGGCGCCCGTGTTTCCCATGGGGGCCGAAGGGGCCATCCCGCCCCCGAGCCCCCCGGGAATCCCCGATCCTTTGGCCGAGGCCCCCAATGCCGTCTGGTATGTACGCCCCCCCACCGGAGGTCAGTTTGGGCCGGCGCCAGCGGATCTGATGCGCAATTGGATCGCCGAAGGCCGCGTCAGCCCTGATTCCTTGGTCTGGCGGGAAGGTTGGCGGGATTGGCAGGAAGCTGGACAGGTATTCCCTCAATTAATGAGCAGCCCCCCGTTTCCTTCCCCTGCCGGGGGCACTTCGGAATCTGCGAAACCCTCCCCTCGGAAAAAAACCACCTCAAACCAAAATGTTTGGCTTCTGGTGCTGTTGGTGCTGGCCGTGGCAGTGCTGTTGGGGGTGTTTCTTTATGTGGCCTTTTGGATGCCTGGTGCCCCACCGGCCTCTGGCTCTTAAACTGCTGAATTGGATGCCGGGATTGCCGATACCCCCTCAGAACGTCTTAGAAAAAGCTGGTTTTGCCAGTTCCGGAAGTCCTCCGCCCCTGGCATCAGCGATTCTGTCGTAACCGGCTCATTCTGCTGGGGAAATCTTTTCTGGTCTCGAAGCCATACGGCGGACAAAAGAGCCGGGTGCCAGTCCATACGCAGGGCGAACTGGCCCCTCTTTGCCCGGTTGTTTCCGTTGGCGGAACTGTTTCGACGAGAATGGCAAGGAGGAGTAAGTTGGGGGCTATGCCTTAGGCAGTTATCCCCTTGGCCGAACAGTTTCGGGGCCAGTGAGCGTTTTTGCAGCCCGTTGGGTGGGTTTATTTGTTCATCGGGTGGGTTGCCACGGAATGCGGGGCCGACGCCTTTGAAACTCTGGGATCAGCGTTGTTGTCGGCATTATCGGCGAGGGGGCAACAGCCTGATCGGATCCGAGGCCTTCCGTTGGGGAAGAGGCCTGGAACGGAGCGGCACCTCCGGAAACGGAGCCGCCTCCGGAAGGACCGGGGGGATGGAAGTTGACCGACCCGGCACCGCCCGAATTCCCCCCAGGCGGTTGTCCAGGCATCGAAGAGATTGATCTAGCCCCAGCCAATGGCGTTTGTCCGAAAGGGGCGGGTGAGGACAGTTGCCCAGAGACCGAAGAACCCCAGCTATGCGTACCCACTGGCATCTGTCCGAAGGGGGCAGCCGAGGAGAGTGGCTCCGGGGCCGAAGAAGCCGAGCCATCGGGAGGCTGCGGACTGTCCCGGCCAACCGCACCGCCCCGGGAAAGCAACGCAATCTGCCGGCCTTCTACGTCCACCTGCAGGGGCATATCGGCCTGGAGTTTTCGTCCGTCGGCGGTCATATACCGAACGAAGAGATGAAGCCGATTATGCCGGGGAGGGCCGTTAGGCCAAACCAGAACCAATCGGAGGGGTTGGCCTTGGGGGAGTTGGTGGGTGAAACCGGCAATTTCTTCGGCACTGAAATCCCAACGGGCCACCCGGGCCGAGTCATCCGAAATGGCCGGATCGATCACCACCAGACTGATCGGCGCTGCTGCCGGAACCAACCCGCCCTGCCCATCTACCGGTTGCAGTCCCACGGTAATGCCTTCGTCGCCCGGTTGCCCGTCGGAATTGTAGGGGCCGGTCAGTGCCGGGATGATTTGAATCTGTTGGACTCGGCTGCTCCAATCGCCCACCCTCCATCCGGAGGAGGCAAAGGCCCCTGCCGAACCGGGAACTGCCGCTGGAGAAAGTCCAACGGAAAGGGACGACGGCCTCCGCCCTTGGGAGGAGATATTTCCGCCCGCCGGAGAACCGGAGGACGGCCGGTCTTCGCCCTTCCTGTCTCCAGAGGACGGAGAGTTTGTTGGTGGGGTAGGTGGATTTCCAGATGCCGGGGCAGACGCATTGGCAGGGTCAGTGGCAGGGGGATTTCCTGGAGTGGCAGAGCTATTTCCCAGACTGCCGGGGGTATTTTCCGGACTGGCAGAAGTATTTCCCAGAGTGGCAGAGGCATTTCCCAAGGGGGCGGGGTTATTCAGTTGGGGACCGGGCGTGGGCAGGGGTTGCTCCGCCGGTTGTCCTCCTGGCAGGGAAAATATTTTGGGCATTTGCCCGGCAGGAAGAGATTGATGAGGAAGGGAGATATCGACCGGAGATACTCCGCTATTTTGGGCATTCCTTCCGCCTGCTTCCGAGGGGTAGGAAGGGGAAGGAGAGATGCCTGGTCCTGGAGCAGAACCGCTTATTGCAGGCAATCCTGAGCCAGAGGTGCTGCTGGAGGGGATAGGCCCTTTGGAGGAGGGGATAACCGGTCTGGATTCAGCAGGCACTTGGACACCCATTTGCTGCTGGCAGGCGGCCAACTGCTGAGCCTGCTTGGCCAGTTGGGCCTCCAACTGATAAATCCGGTCCTCCAGGAGCCGATTTTCTAGTTCCAAAAGGGCGATCTGCGAATTGGTCCGACAGCCGAGCAACCCCACCCCCAGCACCAGCCCAACGAGGCCCTGCCAAAAAAACCGATTTTTGGGGCAATCAGCGCCTCCCTGAATGGAGGGGTTTCTGCCAGAGCAGCCCATCTGACCGGACTCAAAGGGTTTAAGAACCCCCTCCACAGGTGGGAGAAAATGGCGCAAAGCGGGCCCTGAGGGGTATGAGAAAGCAGCTGGTGGCTCGCTTTTCGCCCCCTCGAAAGGGAATCTCTGGTGTATCGGAAGAGCGTTTCCCACCGAAGCCAATATCCCTTCCTTTGGGATAAGAGAACCAGAATAGGGGCATGGTTTTTTATCCGTTTTTGACTTCTGAGGGGAGAGCAATTTTGATGAGGCTGCTATAGATGGGGGGATAGATGGTATCCAGATAAGGGGCACTCGTCTCGGTAGGTTATCCCCCCATAACCGCAAAACCCGTGTTCTTTGAGTCTGGGGTCTTTCAAGAGGGGATCGGCGGGAAGACGACAGATCGGCAACCGGTCACAAGAAGGCTTTTTTCTAGAGGGAGCCACAAACAGCTCCTGTACCCCGCTCAGCGTCTGGGTTGGAGACGGCCAGGGGGAGGTTTTCCTTGCCAATGGGGCATTTATGCCCCCCCTGAAGATGGACCTTCGGTGCTGGGGGGTGGGCTAGAAACCCCTGAAGTGACATTCGGAGGGGAAACATCGGAAAGCCGTTCCAGCACCCGGTCGATCAGGCCGTATTCCTTGGCCTCTTCGGCGGACATGAACCGATCCCGGTCGGTATCTTTTTCAATTTTTTCCAACGGATGGCCGGTGTGTTTTATTAAGATTTGATTGAGCCGATCTTTGAGGGCTTTGAACTCTTTGGCGTGGATCATGATGTCGGCAGCAGTACCTTCGACGCCGGCCATAGGCTGGTGGATCATGATGCGGGAGTTGGGCAGGGCGTAGCGTTTGCCTTTAGTGCCGGCGGCCAGCAGCACGGCGCCCATGGAGGCGCACTGGCCGATGCAGTAGGTGGCCACATCGCAACTGATAAACTGCATAGTATCGTAGATGGCCAATCCGGCGGTGACGGAGCCACCCGGCGAGTTTATGTACAAATGAATATCCGCCTTCGGATCCTCCGACTGCAAAAAGAGCAGTTGGGCCACCACGCTGTTGGCTACCTCGTCGGTAATTGTGGTCCCCAGAAACACAATGCGGTCCTTCAGCAGGCGACTGTAAATATCCATCGCCCGCTCTTCCCGTCCGCTCTTTTCGATCACAAACGGAATTAACGGCATAGACACGGGTCCTTTTGCCCTCCAAGAAAGGGCGTCTGTACACTCGATCCGTTCCAGGACTCACCCAGGCATGGGGTTCCCAGTGGCTTCGCTTCCCTTATCTGCCGAAACGATGAGCACAATCGATGGTGTTCCATCCGATTTTCAGCCCCTACAACTGGTAGGAGCGGGGCCGGATAGATACAGTCCAATTAGGCCGGAAGGCTCCCCACCGGCCCTCGGTGCTGCCGGTCTGTTGGAGGCTGCCGGGAGAGCATTCTGGGTGGGCCTCGGCTGACTGGTCTTCCGCTCTGCCCGGAATCGCCACCTCCGACAGAGGGTCCCATGGGCACCGGGATCGTTTCAGTCTTCTTCGTCTTCCTCCCGTTTTTTCCCTTTTTCTTCTTCCTCTTCTTCTTCGGGAACTTTGTGTTTGGTGAGGATTTCATCCACGATGCCGTAGGCTTTGGCCTCTTCGGCGTTCATGTAGAAGTCGCGGTCGGTATCGGCGGCGATCCGTTCGAGGGGCTGGCCGGTGTGTTGGGCCAGGATTTTGTTCAGGGTCTCCCGGGTTTCGAGGATTTCCTGGGCTTGGATTTCGATATCGGAGACCTGTCCGCCGACCTGCCCGTAGGGTTGATGGAGCATGACCTTGGAATGGGGCAGAGCGAAACGTTTGCCTTTAGCGCCGCCGGCCAGGAGGATGGCAGCGCCACTGGCGGCCAGGCCCACACAGTAGGTCGCCACCGGGCAACTGAGGATTTGCATGGTATCGTAGATGGCTAGGGTGCCAGTAACGGAACCGCCCGGCGAGTTAATATACAAATGAATGTCTTTATGTCGGTTCTCGCTCTGCAAATAGAGCAGCTTCATGATAATATCAGCCGGATTGGCTCCCGGATTGGCCCCGTCGATCGGACCATGCAGCAGAATGATCCGATTCTCCAACAGCAGGTCCACGACCTGCATCTGCCGTTGACGCTGATAATCCCGATAGCTCGGCATAGTCTGGGATCCAGAATAGTTGGCAAAAGGTCAGGAAACCCTTAGGTGCTGTCCGAGGGGGAGGAAGCGGAAGGGGCGGCCTGGCCCGACGGACCCGCCTCGGCGGCAGCCTGAGCGGATGCGGACGGAGCGGGTTCTTGTTCGGCCTGCCCCGTCAGCGCCACCTCCAACCCATAGGCTTCTTCTCCGGGCGGAGTATAAGGCACTTCTTTGAACTGGGCATGTTCCAGAATCCGCTGGATGACCTTGTTTTCGATCACCTGATTGCGCAACACATCCATCAGCCCGGCTTTTTCCAACCGGGCGCGCACCCGGCGGGCTGTTTCGCCCCTCTCCATCGCAATCAGGGTAATTTCCCGTTGATAATCCTCTTCGGTGGCCTCGATCTTTTCTTCCTCGGCAATCCGTTCTAGGATGAAGTGTTCTCGGAGCCGTTGGGCGGTAATTTCTAGCGATCGCTGCCGAAGCCGGTTGGCAAGGGTCCGGATCTGCTCCTCGGTAAATCCGCTGCGTTGCAGTTCCAGGACCATCCGCTCCAATTCGCGTTGGCTTTGCCGGTGGAGCATTTTTTCCGGAAGCTGCCAGTCGGCAGCCTGGGTTAACAATTGGGCAATCTGCTCCCGGGCCGACTCCCGTTGACGGTACTCCAACTGCCGTTGGAGGCGATCCAGAAGATAATCCCGCAGTTCGCCTTCGGAGGAGAACCCCAAGCGGGTCAAAAACTCCTGACTCAGTTCGGGAAGTTCCACCCGTTTGACTTCGCGGACTTCAAAGTGGACGGTAACCTTTTTACCACGCCAACGCAGAGCGGGCGCCTGGGTGGAGACGAGCACCTCGGTTTGACGACGGTCCCCAGGCCGAACTCCTACAAAAAGCTGGTCGATTCCCTCAATTTGAGCGTCCGGGAAAGTGAGAACCCGCCGGATACGGAACATTTGTTCCTTGTGGCTGGCTATCTGCTCGCCGTCCGCTTCCACGGTAATATCGCAGGTCAGATAATCGCCCAGCTTGGCCGGGCCTTCATACGGCACTACCGGCGCCTTCTCCGCCACCAGCTGCTCCAGCAGCCGATCTACATCCTCCCGGCCAAACTCCCGGACCGGCTTCTCGATCACCAAACCCTTCCACTGCGGAAGCGGAAACTCCGGCCGAACCTCCAGGTCGTATTCAAATACCAGCGGCCCTTCCTCCGGCAGCACGACCGCCTCGATGTCCAGTTCCGGCTCTCCGATGGGCGTCAAATCTTTTTCTTCGGTTACCTGAGTAATGGCTTTCAGGATCAGTTCGGTTTTGATCCGATCGGCCACCTCTTTACGGAACCGGCGCTCCACCAGCTTCCGAGGGGCCCGGCCAGGCCGAAACCCAGGCACCTGCGCCGTCGGCATCAACTCCCGAATCTCCCGGTCAAAATGCCGTTTAATATCTTCTTCCGATACTTTGACCAGGATATGCCGCTGGCATGGGCCTTGCTCCTCCATCTGAATTTCTAGGTGGAGAGGCTCGATGTCCTGGGTTAAGGATGCCACGGCCTCGGACACCTCCGCCTCTTCGGAGGTCTCGACGTCCTCCTGTTCATCCCAGGACTCCTCTTCATCCCAAGACTCGTCCTCATCCTCGTAATCCTCGTACTGAACTTCGTCCTGCTCGTCAAATTCCCGATCATCCAAATTGGACATGGCTCCTCCACCATTCCTTAAAAAAGGTAACTATCTTGACTGTATCCACCTGGAACAACGACCACAATCTGTGGTGTTCGATCCGATTTTTCGCCCCTACATCTGGTAGGGGGCTTTGCGGTAGATACAGTCAACCTATTGAGCCGAATGAAAAACCCTTGGCGGGACCTGCTTCGGAGGTCCGGCCCGTTGGAGGTGTCTGCCCTGGATCGCCGCTTTTGCAGGCCTGCCAACCACGCCCCCCATTCGGCTAAAATGTACCAAAAAAGAAAAAAACCGGAAGGATTTAGCCGGATGAAGGAACTCACCATTCTCAGGCGGGCTAGACCCAGCATGTCTTTCCCGCCCAAGCGGGAATCTAGAAAGGAAGTCCATTTACCAGGGTTCCCGCCTGAGCAGGAACAAGCTTGGACTACTGCTTTCGCAGGAACAGAACCGATCCTTCCATTCGACTGAAACGGGACCCTATTTGCAAACGGGGCCGTCCGAGATCTGTTCCACCATCCGGACGGCCCCTCGTCGTCTGGCAAAACCCTCTACCCCATACGTGTTCCCCGCATGGTGCAAGGGAAAACGTCCCATGGTCTCCTATTTTTGAACGTAGCCCTTTTTGGGTATTGCTCTGGCGAGGCTCCTACGGGGGGCTAAAATTCCCTCCCTCTAATTGGCACTAAGTGGACTGGATCCACCGGAAGGAACCCCTACAATCTGGAGGGGTCAAGCTGATTCTTACCCCCTACAAATTGTAGGGGCCTCGCCGGGTGGATATACTCAACCTAATGGGTCTCGGTGGAGACGCTTAACCTATTGGTTTTCACAAAACCAAGGGACACCGACGTGGCCAAAAGGCAGGGAATTTTTGGTGTCTCTCCAATTTGCGAATATCCATAGGACCAGCTCCCGAGAAGGCATTTTCAGGATGCCTTTCCTGGAGCTGCAAGTAAGGCAAAGGCCCCCCCTCCGATTGGTCGGCACAGAAACTGGTCCGAAATTGCCCGCCGGTCGCGCCTCCGGCTGCTTTCCACAACTTGTACCTTCCCAAAGGACCGTTTGGGGAAGATGTTTTCGAGGTCTAAGAGGGTGTTCCGAAATTCTGTTTTTAGCCGGATGTACTACCAACCGGCGGCCCCAGAGTGCCAAAACCCCCATAAAACGGGTACTTTGGTAAATCGGAAGGGTTTGGCAACGGTCCGGGCCGCCGCCCGAGTACGCATTTCGGGATATCCTCTAAGACCGGCTTGCCCGTAGGCTCCCTCGGCCGGCGAAGAACCAAGTTCGGGAAAACCTTGCAGAGCGGGTGATGGGACTCGAACCCACGACAACGACGTTGGCAACGTCGTGCTCTACCACCTGAGCTACACCCGCCTAGATCCAGACTCCTTTCTGGGGAAGGTACTTTCCTTGATTACTCATTATAGATTCCCAGAAAATATCTGCAAGGGTAAGGTCTTTTTTCTTCTTTTGGATCCTTCTAATGGGTGGTTTGCAATAGGCAATAAGAATTATTCCTTTGGACAATGATCCCATTTCCGGCAAGGACCGCATCCCCCTGAGCAGAGGGGAATATCTACCCCGGACCGGGCCGGTTAGTCCGGATTCTGCTGGGAGAGGGTTCTCCTCCATCCCTTCTCCGGGCAGGATGCCAGGGAAATTGGGATAATCCGTTCGGTGGTACTCTTCCGGAAAGCTCGGTTTTTCACCTGGAAATCTCAATCTTTTAACACCAGTGGGCTGAATATTCATTTTCCTATTTTGACTGTATCACTGTATCGGCCCGGCCCGGCCCCTCAACTTGTAGGGGGTAAAAATTGGCCCGAACCCCACCGATTGTGGTAATTACTTCCGGTGGATACAGTCAAAGCTATATTACCCATTACTTTTATCCACGTCAGGGGGAGGAAACGTGAGGTTTCCCCTTTTTTAATGGGATTGCTTTAGCCTATCGGACGTATTCCTCCTTCCGGGGGAATTTCTTGCCGTTGCTTTTGCCCTGATTCCTTCGTAAGATACGGAGGTTGTCCTGCTGGGCATTGCCCAACCAAAGGGAGAGTTCCCCTGAGCAGGATTTCCCCTGGCTTTCAACTTCTGGGAATCGCCGGCTGCGGCACATCCCCGAAGGCGAAGCGGGATTATGGGTCCTAAGAGATTGGCACTAGGAGAACCGAGACGGTGGCTACCGAAGTGGAACTTTGGCATTGGGGGGCATTTGGACTGTTCGTAGTCTTTTTATTATTGCTGGATCTTTTTGTCTTCCATCGTCGGGCGCACACCCCCACCCTCATAGAATCCACCGGCTTTACGATCTTCTGGATCGCTTTGGGCCTGGCGTTTAATGGCTTTTTATGGTGGTGGCAGGGAAGCCATGCCGGGCTGCTGTTTTTGACCGGTTTTTTGGTAGAAAAATCCCTCTCGATGGACAACCTGTTCGTCTTTGCGGTGATCTTTCGTTTTTTCCATGTGCCGCTGATGTATCAATATCGGGTGCTATTTTGGGGGATATTGGGGGCGATCGTGATGCGGCTGGTATTCATTTTGGCCGGCATCAGCTTGATCGAGCATTTTGAAATCGTGGTGCCGATTTTCGGGGCGTTTCTTTTGTACACGGCCTATAAATTGGCCCGACACACCGGCGGCGAAGTCCATCCGGAAAAAAACCTCCTCCTGCGGTTCGGGCGCCGATTCCTTCGGGTGGCTCGGGGAGATCATCAGCAGTATGGCCAGCGGTTTTTCGTTCGGGAAGGTGGCCGATGGTGCATCACCCCGCTGCTGCTGGTTTTGTTTGTGGTGGAAAGTACGGATATCTTATTTGCGGTCGATAGTGTGCCGGCCATTATTGGGATTACCCAGGATCGGTTTATCGCCTTTTCGTCGAATGTGTTTGCGATTCTGGGGCTTCGGGCGTTGTATTTCCTGCTGGCGGGGGTGATGGAGCTTTTCTGTTATCTGCATTATGGGCTGAGCGCGGTCTTGGCATTCATCGGGCTGAAGATGATCGGGCAGTACGGGGCGGAGCAGGCCGGGTGGATTCCGCCGCATGGACATCTGATTTCCCCGGCGGTTTCTTTTGGGGTGGTGGCGGTGCTGTTGGGCATTTCCGTGTTGGCTTCGATGATCGCCAGCCGCCGAGAAAAGAAACTTCTGGCAATGAATGTATGTAACATGGAACCGGGCCCCCCTGGGAAGATTCGGAAGCACCGGCAAAAAGCGATCCGGGCAGCGGCCCCGAAAACGGTTCGGAGAACGCCCCGGCTGAGCAGTCCCCCCATGGGATTGGTTGGTCGAAAATGGCGGTTGTTCAGCCCCCGGAAGCCGAGCGAACCAAAGCCCGCTCCGCCTGAACCTGGCATCTGTCCAGGCGTTTCAACTGAGCGGTCCGCCTGCCCACCCATTTCAATGGAACCCCTCGCCTACCCGGCCCTCTTGGAGGCTGTCCCGAAATTCCGTTTTTAGCAGGATCTACCCCAACCGGCGGTCTCCAAACTCCCCAAAACCCCCTAAAACGAGTATTTTGGTAAACTTGAAGGGGTTGGAAATGGTTTGGGGCCGTCGCCCGGCTGTCCATTTCGGGACAGCCTTTCAACCGAGCAGCCTGCTTGTCTGGCCTCAATGGAGCAACCTGTCTGTCTGGCCATTTCAACGGAACCCAGGCCTGTCCAGAGTCCGGAGTCCATCCTCCCGCAACCCGGGATAACCAAAACTTCTCCCGTTTCGCCTACCCACCTTTGGGGTCGGGGGTTTGGGCACGCTTCGGTGCTGTGCCGGGCAAAGGAGGGCTACCTTTTCGTTTCCCCGCCGGTTGGGATGGCTTCTGCCTGCCAGCGGACAAACACGCCGCTGGGCAGTGCTCGGCCAGTGCGGGTCAGCAACAGGAGTCGGCCGGCACTGAGCCGATCCGGCCCCGGATCATCGAAATATCGGGCCACCAACTGGCGGAGGCGTTTGGGCCCAAAACCCGGCGTATGGGCGGTAAGCAAAATCCAATGGCGGTCTTGGGCGGTCAAACGGGCGCAGAGTTCCAATAGCTCCGGCAGATGGCGGTCCAGGCGCCAGACTTCGCCGTGGGCGCCATGGCCGTAGGTGGGTGGGTCCAGCAGGACGGCCTGAAACGGTTCGCCCCGGCGCAGGGCCCGCTTGCAAAATTTGCGCACATCTTCGACGATCCAGCGGATGGGCCGATCGGCTAGGCCGGACAGGGCCGCATTGTGCCTTGCCCAGGCCACCAGATTTTTGGCCGCATCCACATGGACGACCTCGGCTCCGGCGGCGGCGGCTGCCAAGGTGCCCCCACCGGTGTAGGCAAACAGGTGCAAGAGTTTGAGCGGTCGGCCGGTGCGCTGCAGGGCCTGGGCCACCTGCTGGGCAATCCAATCCCAATGGGTGGCATGTTCCGGGAAAAGGCCCACTTGGCCGAACTCGGTCCGTTTGAGTTCCAGTTGGAAAGGTGGATGTTCAACAGTCCATCGTTCGGGCAGATTCGCCTCCCGCAGAATCCATCGGCCTTGTTGGCCGCCAAGACGCTCGTACCGGGCCTGCGCCTGGGACCAAAGTTCCGGCCGTTCGATGGGTAACTTTTCCGCTGCCGGACAAGGCCGATCCAGGACCAGCGCCCCAAACCGCTCCAGACGCCGACCTCTGCCAAAATCCAACAGCTCATACTGTTCCGGCGCAAACACGGGGAAAGCTCCCTCCGGGGAAAAGGGGGTGGTGCTGAAGGGCGGAACCGACCGCGCATCTGGGAGTGGAGGGCTTCGGCTCTATAAGTTGACTGTATCTACCGGAACCGGCCTCTACCAGATATAGGGGCTATAAGTCAGTTCAAACACCATAGATGGGGGTAATTGGGCCCGGTAAATACAGTCAAGATAAGGTTTGCGGAGAGACGTCCCCGATCCGGGTGGGCGGAGAAGACCTCCGCTGTGCCAGGATGGGGTTTGGCCGGCGGAAGTGTTCCGGGTGTAAGCAGGGTTAGGCGGTCTCTCGCAGGGCAAGATATTCTCGAAGTGCCTCCTGCCAAGGGGGCAGGTCAGGTCGGCCCGGTAAAGCCAGGTATTTTGACGCATCCAGCACGCTGTAGCTAGGCCGCCGGGCTGGCGAATGCCATTGGCCGGAGCTGATCGGTTCCACCTGCACCGGCCAGCCAAGAATCCTGAAAATCTCCCCGGCAAACTCATACCAGGTGGTCTGCCCTTGGTTGACCACATGATAGATGCCGGTGGCCCGGACGGCGACCAGAAACCGGATGGCCTGGGCCACATGGCCGACATAGCTGGGCGTGCAATGTTGATCGGCCACCACGCGGAGTCGGCCTCGCTGCTTGGCCTGCTGGATCATCGTTTCCACGAAATTGCCGGCGGTTCGGGGGCCTAATCGGCCGTACAGGCCGCAGGTGCGCACGATCAGCCAGCGGGGGGCGGCTTTGGCATGGTGTTCGCTCTCCAGCTTGCTGAGTCCATACACGTTGACCGGCCCGGGCGGATCGTCCTCCCGGTAGGGGGTCTGCCGGGCCGGGTCCGCACCGAAGACATAATCGGTGCTGATCTGCACCAGGCTGGCGCCGGTGCGACGGCAGGCCTCGGCCAGGTAGGCCACTCCGCTGACGTTGACCGCCCGGCAGCGCTGCGGCTCGGCCTCCGCCCGATCCACATGGGTATAAGCAGCACAATTAATCACGACATCCGGGGCCAGCTCTTCGATCCGCCGGAGCACCCCCCGGTGATCCGTCAGATCAAACTCGGGTAGGTCCAGACCGGTGGCCTCCGGCCCCAGCAGCCGACACAACTGCCCACCCAATTGCCCCAAACTCCCGGTTACCACAATCCGCATGGACAACCCCTATGAACCGCTACCCTATGGATGCCCGATAGGCCGTACAAAATACCATACTCTCGGTGTCTCTCCAAGGGCTGGAGAGGGCTTGGATACCCTGGAGGGTGCCACCGGCCGCTCCCTCCTCTGCATCTTCCCAAATCGCTTCTTCCCGGAGGCGGCTCTGTTGTTTGTGGTGCTTTGTCTTGGATGCTTTGCCAGCAGGCGCCTTTTCCTCTGCCTTCTTACCCTCTACTTTGCCACCCTCGGACTTCCTGAGAATGGTTTCCTACCGTCCCTTTGCCGCCCGGTGTTTTCCTAGCCTCTCTGCCCATGTTAGGCCACTTCGCCGGTTTCCAGGAGCTCCAGCAGATATTGGCCGTAGGAGCTATTTCGGTACCGTTGGGCCAGGGCGGCAAATTGGTCCCGATGGATAAACCCTTTTCGCCAGGCGACCTCCTCCAGGCAGGCGATTTTCCAGCCTTGGCGGTGTTCGATGGTCTGGATGAAGTTGGCCGCCTGCAACAGCGACTCATGGGTGCCGGTATCCAGCCAGGCGAACCCTCGGCCGAACAGTTCCACATGGAGCCGCCCCCGCTCTAGGTAGGCCCGGTTGACATCGGTGATTTCCAACTCACCCCGTGCCGACGGCCGAAGAGCGGCGGCAATGGAGACCACCTCGTTATCGTAGAAGTACAGGCCGGTAACCGCGTATCGGGATTTGGGCTGGGCCGGTTTTTCGACGATGCTGAGCGGTCGGCCCAACGGGTCCAACTCCACCACCCCGTACCGCTGCGGGTCTTTGACCGGGTAGGCGAACACAGTGGCCCCTTCCCGTCGCGCAACCACCCGGGAGAGCATCCCCTGAAACCCTTGACCGTAAAAAATGTTATCCCCTAACACCAAGGCCACATGATCCGAACCGATAAAATCCCGTCCGATCAAAAACGCCTGGGCAATCCCCTCCGGCCGGGGTTGCACCGCATACTGAATCTGAATACCCCATTGGCTGCCGTCGCCCAAAAGACGCTGGAACCCAGCCAGGTCCTCCGGCGTGGTGATCAACAGAATCTGCCGAATGCCGGCCAACATCAGCGTGGAAAGGGGATAATAGACCATCGGCTTGTCATAGACGGGCAGCAGTTGTTTGCTCACCGCCTGGGTGATAGGATACAAACGTGTCCCCGCCCCCCCGGCAAGCACAATCCCTTTGTGAAAATAACTGGTTTCTGCCATGGCAGCGGTTCCTGGAGGGATACGGATTCCGGGAACTTCATTCAATCATAGATTATCCAACCGAAAGGAGAAAGGTTGTGGGAAGAGGGGAAGGTCCCTGTGGCAGACTAAAATGGTCAAACACACCCTAAAAGCTATGCCAAACGGGCGGCAATGCGGGACCCGGAACCCAAAAGGAGGGCTGGCTTATGGGAAGGCTACTTCAAACCGGCCTTTCTCCCCCCTGTGGGAATAAGGAGTTATCTGGAACCGAACACCCCGGAGTGGGAGGCGAAGCGGAAGCCGGGGGTCTGCGCATCCGCCGATGCCAAAGCGCTTGCAACGTTCGGATCCAAGGGCCAGGCAGGTAGGAGACAAGCCATAGCAGGCCCGCTCGTCCGCTCGGCCGCCACCAGAA
>Ga0209017_10000618_pt1 | contig 33742 bp, 26 predicted proteins | sample YNPBryunderm2012_FD_185812 | JGI IMG/M metagenome (GOLD analysis project Ga0209017, IMG submission 185812) | Anoxygenic and chlorotrophic microbial mat microbial communities from Yellowstone National Park, USA - YNP Bryant MS undermat 2012... ...
GTTCGGCGGGGCGATCACCTCCATCCTGTTCAACATCCCAGGCGAGCCCTGGTCGGTCGCGACCACCATCGACGGCTACCCGATGGCGCAGCAGGGACGCGCGGCTGAGGCGCTGACGGCAGCCTTCACCTCCTCCTTCGTCGGCGCCTTCTTCGCGATCGTGATGATCACCTTCGTCGCGCCGCTCGTGGCCGGCTTCGCGCTCCGCTTCGGGCCGCCCGAGTTCTTCGCGGTGATGTTCCTCGCCTTCGCCTCCTTCATCGGCATGGGCTCCGGTTCGCCTCTGAAGACCCTGATCGTCACCATGGCCGGGTTCCTGCTCGCCTGCGTCGGGCTCGACAGCGTCACCGGCTCGCTCCGCCTCACCTTCGGCTCGACCGAACTGATGCGCGGCTTCGACTTCCTCGTCGCGGTGATCGGCCTGTTCGGGATCGGCGAGATCCTCACCTCGATTGAGGAGGGGCTCGCGTTCCGCGGCGCTGCGGCGGCGATCGACCTCTCTGTGGTGCGCCGCACCTGGGCGGAACTGCCGCGGCATTGGGCGCTGTCGCTCCGCTCCGCCCTGATCGGCTGCTGGATGGGTGTGACGCCTGCCGGAGCCACCCCTGCCTCCTTCATGAGCTACGGGGTGGCGCGGCGCATGGCGAGGCCCGGCGAGGTGCCGTTCGGCAAGGGCCGGATCGAGGGCGTGATCGCCCCTGAGACGGCGGCGCACGCTGCCGGCACCTCGGCGCTTCTGCCGATGCTCGCGCTTGGCGTGCCAGGCTCCCCCACCGCGGCGGTGCTGCTCGGGGGACTGATGATGTGGGGCCTACAGCCCGGGCCGATGCTGTTCGTCGAGCAGGCGGATTTCGTCTGGGGCCTGATCGCCTCGATGTATCTCGGCAACCTCGTCGGCCTCCTGCTCGTGCTGTTCGCGGTGCCGTGGTTCGCGGCCATCCTGCGCGTTCCCTTCGCGGTGATCGCCGCCCTGATCCTCGTGATCTGCTCGATCGGCGCCTACACGGTGAACAACGCCTGGTTCGACGTCGTGGTGATGCTCGCCTTCGGCGTGCTCGGCTATGCGATGAAGAAGCTCGACTATCCGCTCGCGCCACTCGTGCTCGCGCTTGTGCTCGGCAACCGCACCGAGCAGGCCTTCCGACAGTCGATGCTGTCCTCGCAAGGCGACCTTGGCGTCTTCTTCTCCAACTGGCTCGTCGGCTCGATCATGACGGCCGGGCTCGTGCTTCTGTTCTGGCCACTGTTCAGCCGCCTGCGCGGGGCGGTGCAGGTGGCGCTCTCGCGTCGCGCGGGCTGAGCGGCACGAGGCGTCTCGGCAGCCAGGCTCGGGCATCCCGGTCGCAGGATCCCGGTGCACGACCGCGCGGGCGAAGCGACGCGTGCGAGGCCGGCGCCGGATCCGCATCGATCGAGGGGTGCAATGTCCGCCTCCGCAGGCCTGGGCGACCATCCTGCTCTCGCAAGGACGTTCTCAGCGGACTAGCCGGGGCAGCGGATGCGCGCGATGCTCGCGCCCGCCACGCCATCAGAGAGGCCGCCGATGCTGCAGACACCGCCCGCGCTTCCCGGCATGCCCGAAGACGAGATCGACACGCCTGCGCTGCTGCTCGACCTCGACGCCTTCGAGCGGAACCTCGACACCATGGCCGCCCTGCTCGCGCCGACCGGAGCGAGGCTCCGGGCCCATGCGAAGACCCACAAATCCGCCACGATCGCCCGGCTTCAGGCCGAGCGCGCCGGCGCGGTGGGGCAATGCGTTCAGAAGGTCGGCGAGGCCGAGGCGCTCATCTGGGGCGGCATCGGCGACGTCATCGTCACCAACGAGGTGGTCGGCCGGGAGAAGCTCGCGCGACTCTTCGGCCTCACGCGTCTTGCGCGCGTCTCCGTCTGCGTTGATGACCCGGTCCAGATCGCCCTGCTCGAGGGGGCGGCGGAAGCAACCGGCGGGCGGATCGAGGCGCTCGTCGAGATCGATGTCGGGATGGAGCGCTGCGGCATCGCGCCCGGGCCCCCTGCGGTCGCGCTCGCCGAGCGGATCGCCGGCTCGCGGCATCTCGTGTTCGGGGGGCTTCAGGCCTATCACGGCCGCGCGCAGCATCTGCGAAGGGCGGAAGAGCGTCAGGCGGCGATTGCAGAGGCAGCCGAGGCGACGCGCCGGACGGTGGAGCAGCTCCGCCAGCGCGGCCTCGTCTGCCGCGTTGTGGGCGGCGCCGGCACGGGAACCTTCGCGCTCGAGGCCGCTTCCGGCATCTGGAACGAGATCCAGGCCGGCTCGTTCTGCTTCATGGACGCCGACTACGCCCGAAACCTCGAGGCGGACGGTTCACCGGTCTCGACCTTCCGCCACGCCCTGTTCGTGCTCGCGACCGTGATCAGCACGCCGCGGCCTGGCCTTGCCGTGCTCGATGTCGGCCACAAGGGGGTCGCGGTCGATTGCGGCCTGCCGCTCGTGTGGCAGATGCCGGATGTGCGCTACGTCGGTGCCTCGGACGAGCATGGCAAACTCGTCTGGGAGGGCGGCGACCGCCGGCTCGCGATCGGGCAGAAGCTCCGCCTCATCCCCGGGCACTGCGACCCGACGGTCGATCGCTACGACTGGTATGTCGGCGTCAGGGGGGGGCGGGTGGAGAGCGTCTTTCCCGTCGATGCCCGCGGCGCGATGCGCTGACGGCAGGCGGGGCCGGCCTGTTCTGCTCCTCAGTCGCGTGGGCGTGGGCTCGACGCCACGCCAGCGGGGGGGATCGCCGTGCAGGCCTGCTTGCGGCGCGCGCGATCGGAACACGCGCGCTGCGCCTCTGCCGCCGTGAGGTTCGTCACCTGGGCGCGGAACAGCGTGCGGCCGGAGCGGGTCCGCACCGGCGTGACGGTGCTCTCGGCGCGCGCGATGCCGATCTGGCGCTCGGCGTTCCGGGCGGCCGAGAGCGCCTGGGCGCGCGTCGAGAAGGCGCCGACCTGCACCGCCCAGTCGGTCACGGGCCCCTGGCGGCCGCGCGTCGCCTGGCGTTCCGCCCTGTGCATCGCAGCACGCTCCGGTTGAGGTGTCGCGGCATTGGCGCGCGAGACCAGGGCGAAGGAGGTGTGGGAGGCGAACCGGGCCGTGCCGCCGAAGGCGTCGTCGAGCAGGCTTGCCACATGCCGGTCGCGCTCCTCCGCCGTCGCTCCGCCGAACACGGCGGCGACCACGCGACGGCCGTCACGCTCAGCCGAGACAAGGACGTTGAAGCCGCTCTCGCGGATGAAGCCGGTCTTGATCCCGTCCGTCCCCTCATAGCCGGTCAAGAGCCGAAGGTTGTGGTTGCGGTGCACTTTGCCGCGGAAGCGGAACTGTTCCGTCGCGAAGTAGCGATAGAAGCCCGGATGGTCGAGGATGATGCGTCGCCCAAGCGTGGCCATGTCCCGTGCGGTGGTGACCTGCTCGCGGTCGGGCAGGCCGGAGGCGTTCCGGAACACGGTCTCCCGCATGCCGATCGAGCGCGCCTTTAGCGTCATCAGCCGCGCGAAGGCCGGCTCCGATCCGGCGAAGTGCTCGGCGATCGCGACCGCGACGTCGTTCGCCGACTTGGTGATGATGGCAAGCAGGGCCTGCTCGAGCGTGATCCGCGTGCCGGGCGGCAGGCCGATCTTCGAGGGCGGGGCGGCGGCGGCGTTGGGCGAGATCACGAGGGTGTCGGACAAGCGGGCGCGGCCCTCCGCCACGGCATCGAACACGAGGAACGCCGTCATCACCTTGGCGAGCGAGGCGGGGCGGCGGGGTTCGTCCGGATCGACGGCCGAGAGCACCCGGCCGGACGCCGCGTCGATCACGATCGAGGCGTAGCGCCCGCTGCCGATCTGCGCGGTGGCCGGCGCGGCGGCTAAGGCGAGGAGGATCGCGGCGAGAACGGACCTGAGGAAGCCGCCGGCGCGCCGCAGGAGGGGGTGATCCATTCGTCCTCGCCCTTTTCGTCCTCGCCCGTCCTTTTCAGCCGGTGCACGCCGGCGCGATGCTCCGACCGTAGGTGGTTCCGCCGTGGCCTGTCCAGACGGAAGAAGCGTAAACGCAGACACTTAGCGGCGATTGTTGCAGGCAGGCCACGCTCCGCGCAGGACTCGGCTGTTGTGCAGTGCAACAAAGCGCTTGACCCGGAGCATCATACACGCCATTTTCCGATCGTGCTGCAGCGCAGCAAAACGCGCTGCCATATGACCCCGATCGTAGGACCGCGGCGACCCCGCGCGTGAAAAGGAAGAGATAACCATGAGCAGCAATACGAAAGCCGCCCCCGCGATGGACGCCGGTGTCGAGGCAGTGGACACCCTCGTGAAGCAGGGTGCGGAGATGGCGGAGAAGGGCTTCGAGCAGGCCCGTAGCATCCTGAAGCAGAACATGGACGAGGCGCAGAAGCATGCGGCCGTCGCACAGCGCACGCTCGAGGAGGCCATCGCCTTCGGCCGCGGCAATCTCGAGGCGTTCGTGAAGTCCTCGACGATCCTCACCGAGGGCATGCAGGAGCTCGCGCGTGCGACGCTCGCCTTCGGCCAGGCCGCCTTCGCCGACGGGATCGAGAACGCCAAAGCGCTGGCCGCCGTGAAGTCGGTGCGCGAGGCGCTAGACCTCCAGGCTGCGTTCGCCAAGGCCTCGACGGAGAAGATGGTCGCGGAGACGACGAAGCTTACCGAGACCTCTGCGAAGCTCGCCGAGAAGGTGATGGCGCCGATGATCGAGCGCATGAACCAGGCGGTAAAGACCTTCGGCAAGCCGATCGCCGCCTGAGGGGAGCAATTCCGGGCGCGTGCTTCGCCCGGAGGCAGCGCTGCCGAATTTCCCGGCAGACCTTCTGTTGTGGCCCGGGTGGCTTGCCGCCCGGGCCATTCTCATGTCGCCCGCATCCGGTTCGCCCGGAGTTTACGGTGTCTCCACCGTCACGCGCGACGCTCGCCGGCATGGAGGCCGCGGCACACCCTTTCAACGCTCGGCCCCGATCCGATATCATCGGGAAGCTCCGGCAGGGCGCACGCCGCGCCGGATGATGGGTGCATCGCGACAGCGGGGTGTTGATACGGCACGCAGCCATGAGCGACACGGAGAGGCGGGGCAACCAGGGTGGCGACGCGCCGGGCACCGGCGTGGTGATCAAGACTCGGCCGAAAACCCGCAAGCCCTCGATGTACAAGGTGCTGATGCTGAACGACGACTACACGCCAATGGAGTTCGTCGTGCACGTTCTCGAGCGCTTCTTCAACAAGAGCCGGGAGGAGGCGACCCGGATCATGCTGCATGTGCACCGGCGCGGGGTCGGGGTGTGCGGCGTGTTCACCTACGAGGTCGCCGAGACCAAGGTGACGCAGGTGATGGACCTGGCGCGCCAGCACCAGCACCCGTTGCAGTGCACAATCGAGAAGGAGTGATCCTTCCCGGTGCGCGAAGGGGCACGATATCTGCATCATGCCCGGCGGGGGCGATCGGCGGAATGGCCGCCGGAGCCGCCAGGGCAGCGGCCCTGATGTGAGGCCGCGAGTGCAAGGAGAGCGTGCGCATGTTGTCCCGGACCCTTGAGCAGACACTCCACCGCGCGCTCAGTCTCGCCTCGGAACGCAAGCACGAATACGCCACACTCGAGCATCTGCTTCTGTCGCTCTTGGACGATCCCGACGCGGCCAACGTGCTGCGCGCCTGTGCGGTGGACAGTGAGCGGCTTCGCCGTGAGGTGACCGAGTTCCTCGACAAGGACCTCGCCGGCCTCGTCACCGACCGCGGCGGGGATCCAAAGCCGACCGCCGGATTCCAGCGCGTCGTGCAGCGCGCCGCCATCCATGTGCAGTCCTCCGGCCGCGACGAGGTCACAGGCGCCAACGTGCTCGTCGCGCTGTTCTCCGAACGAGAAAGCCATGCCGTCTACTTCCTGCAGCAGCAGGACATGACGCGCCTCGATGCCGTGAACTTCATCAGCCACGGCATCGCCAAGGTGCCTGGGCGGAGCGAGAAGCGCCCCGTGCAGGGAACGAACGAGGGCGAAGGAGGCGAGGGGCGCGAGGAGAAGCCGTCGCGCCGCAGCCAGGAGGCGCTCAGCACCTATTGCATCAACCTCAACAAGAAGGCGGCGGCCGGGAAGATCGACCCGCTCATTGGCCGCGAGCAGGAGGTCGAGCGCACCATCCAGATCCTCTGCCGCCGAACGAAGAACAACCCGCTCTATGTGGGCGACCCGGGCGTGGGCAAGACGGCGATCGCCGAGGGGCTCGCGAAGCGGATCATCGAGGGCGACGTGCCCGAGGTGCTCGCGAAATGCACCATCTACGCCCTCGACATGGGCGCCCTGCTCGCCGGCACGCGCTACCGCGGCGATTTCGAGGAGCGGCTGAAGGCGGTGGTGTCGGAACTCGAGGCGCAGGGCGGCTCGGCCATCCTGTTCATCGACGAGATCCACACCGTTATCGGCGCAGGTGCCACCTCCGGCGGGGCGATGGATGCGTCGAACCTGCTCAAGCCCGCGCTTGCGTCCGGCACGCTGCGCTGCATCGGCTCCACCACCTACAAGGAGTATCGCAACTATTTCGAGAAGGACCGCGCGCTCGTCCGCCGCTTCCAGAAGATCGACGTGGCCGAGCCCTCGCTCGATGACGCGATCAAGATCCTCAAGGGGCTCAAGGCGAACTACGAGAAGCACCACAAGGTCCGCTACACCGACGACGCGATCAAGGCGGCGGTGGAGCTCTCCGCCCGCTACATCCATGACCGCAAGCTCCCCGACAAGGCGATCGACGTGATCGACGAGGTCGGCGCCTCGCGGATGCTCCTGCCCGAGAACAAGCGCCGCAAGACGGTGACGGTGAAGGATGTCGAGGACATCGTCGCCAAGATCGCGCGGATCCCGCCCAAGGCGGTCTCGACCGACGATCGCGAGACGCTGCGCAACCTCGAACGCGACCTCAAGGCGATGGTGTTCGGCCAGGACAAGGCGATTGAGGCGCTCGCCTCGGCCATCAAGCTCGCCCGCGCGGGCCTGCGCGACAGCGACAAGCCGATCGGCAACTACTTGTTCTCCGGCCCCACCGGCGTGGGCAAGACCGAGGTGGCGAAGCAGCTCGCGAAGCTCCTTGGCATCGAGCTGATTCGCTTCGACATGTCGGAGTACATGGAGCGGCACTCGGTCAGCCGCCTGATCGGCGCGCCGCCTGGCTATGTCGGCTTCGACCAGGGCGGGCTCTTGACCGATGCGGTCGACCAGCACCCGCACTGCGTCCTCCTCCTCGATGAGATCGAGAAGGCGCATCCGGACCTCTACAACATCCTGTTGCAGGTGATGGACCACGGGAAGCTTACCGACCACAACGGCAAGCAGGTCGACTTCCGGAACGTGATCCTGATCATGACGACGAACGCGGGCGCCTCCGATCTCGCCAGGAACGCGATCGGCTTCGCACGCGAGGGGCGGGAGGGCGAGGACGAGGACGCGATCAAGCGCCTGTTCACCCCAGAGTTCCGCAACCGACTCGACGCGATCATCCCCTTCGCGAACCTCACGCCCGACATCGTCGGCCGTGTCGTCGACAAGTTCATTATGCAGCTCGAGGCCCAGCTCGCCGACCGCAACGTCACGATCGAGCTGACGGACGGAGCGCGCATGTGGCTCGCCGAGAAGGGTTACGACCGGCTCTATGGCGCCCGGCCGCTTGCCCGGGTGATCCAGGAGCATGTGAAGAAGCCGCTTGCCGAGGAGCTCCTCTTCGGCCGCCTGACCAAGGGCGGGGCGGTGCGCGTCGGCGTGGACGAGGAGGGCAAGTCGCTGACCTTCGCCTTCGTCGAGGCACCGGTGGCTGCGCTGCCGAAGCCGGAGGGCGACGGCGGCGAGGGCGACGAGGAGAGGGCGCCGGAGGCGGTGGAGTAGCGGCGCCGCACGAGCGCCTGCGCCTACGCAGCGGCCGAGGTGGCCGCTCCGGAGAACGAGGCCACAGCCCGGGGCGGGGAGGGAAGCGCCGCGGCTCTGACAACTGAGCCTTTCCCCGCCCGGTGCCCTCCTCACGCCGGTCGCGTGCGCGTCCATCCGAGCTTCGCTTACGCCGCCGACGAGCAACGATCGCGGGCCACTGCGTGCGGGCAGGCGGCAAGCGGCCCGGGCTCGACTCCAGAGGCGGCTCATCCTGCGCGCTTTCGGGCCCGCATCCGTTCCGTCTGGCGTCCCTGACACGTGTCAATTCCGCTCTGGCGCCGAGCCTCGGTTGCGCTACTCTGTGTTCACGACATGGAAGAAACCTGAATGAACAGGGGGATTTGCATGGCCTCGGCCGAGCCTCTTCGCGTCGTTGCTCAACGTCTCGGCTCCCTGCCCCCGCCCTGCGCCCATTGCGACGCCCGCGAACGGAACTTCTGCGCCGCCCTCGACCCGGCGGAGCTTGCCGAGCTCGCCAAGGTGATGACGGAGGCAACGCTTCCGCCTGGTGGCGTTCTGTTCCACGAAGGCGCTCCGGCAGACTACGTGATGAACGTCACCGATGGTGCGGTGAAGCTGTTCAAGCTGCTCGGCGACGGACGGCGGCAGATCCTCGGTTTCCGGTTCGCAGGCGACTTCATCGGCCTTTCCGCCGGCGCCGACTATTCCTACTCCGCCGAATCGCTCACGGAGGCGAAGCTCTGCCGGTTTCCGCGCCGCAAGCTCGATGCGGTCCGCGAACGTTTTCCCCAGCTCGACCGACGGCTTCTCTCGCTCTCGATCGACGAGCTGACGGCCGCTCAGGAGCAGCTTCTGCTGCTCGGGCGCAAGACCGCCGAGGAGCGACTCGTGTCGTTCCTCATCCTGCTCTCGCAGGGGCAGGTCCGCCGCGGCCAGACGGCCGACCCGGTCGTGCTCCCGATGACACGTTCCGACATCGCCGACTATTTGGGCCTGACCATCGAGACGGTCAGCCGCACCTTCTCGGCCTTGAAGAAGAAAGGGCTGATCGAACTCCAGGACACGACCCACATCCATCTGGTCGACCGCGAGCGGCTTGAGGAGATGGCGTCCGGCCTCGCCTGAGATGGTGCCTTCCTGACCCATCGCCGGGATGCGACCGTGACGGTGACACGGGGTGCGACAAGGCCGCCGTCTCGCGTTGCGACCCGGAGCTTGTCCTGAGGCGGTAAACGGGTCGTGCGATGCGGCTCTGCCCCGCGTAGAGGCGCCGAGTGACGCCGCGCTTGGCGTGGCGGTTTCGCGTCATCGGGGTCTCGGCACGGTGCCTCGGTCGTTCAGGTGCCGCCTGCTCAAGCGCTGTGGCCCCCGGACACCTGCCGTCCCGAAGCCCCCGTGGGCGAGCATGATGACGGGGTTGCTTTTGCACCGTTCCCTCAGCGCGTCGTTGTTCGAGCGGTTGACCTTCCGCGGAGGGGCTGAGGCGGAGTGATGGGCAGGCGAGGGGGGTTGCCACGGCGGTGGAGCGTGACGCTGCCTGAGCACGTTCGAGCGTGCGGGCGCCAGCGCAGGCCGGAGCCCGGCCGCTCAGCCGAGCGCGTGCTCGTTGATGCAGGCCACGCGCCTGGCCGGGCCATGTGGCGCGAGAGGTGGCACTGTCTCGGCGCAATCCGCTCGGGCGTGCAGGCAACGCTTGCGGAAGACGCAGCCCGAGGGCGGATCGGACGGGCTCGGCGGCTCGCCCGACAGCAGGATGCGCCTGGTTCGCCGTGCAGGATCGAGCCGGGGTGTGGCCGAGAGCAGGGCGCGCGTGTACGGGTGCGCAGGGGCCTCGAACACCGCCCGCACCGGTCCCTCCTCCATCACCCGGCCGAGATACATCACCACCACGCGGTCGCAGAGGTGCCGCACCACGTGCAGGTCGTGGCTGATCAGCAGCAAGGTCAGCCCGAGCCGTGCCCGCAGCTCGTCGAGCAGTGTGAGGATCTGCGCCTGGATCGAGACGTCGAGCGCGCTCACCGGCTCGTCGGCGACCAGGAAGGCGGGTTGGACCGCAAGCGCGCGGGCGATGCCGATGCGCTGTCGCTGCCCGCCGGAGAACTCGTGCGGGAAACGCCGCGCATGGGCCGGTTCGAGCCCGACCTGGCGCAGCAGCGCATCGACCCGCGCGGCGCGCTCGGCAGCGGGAACGAGGCCGTGGATCGCAAGCCCGTCGGCGATCTGCGCACCCACCCGCCGCCGCGGGTCGAGGCTGCCGAACGGGTCCTGGAACACGATCTGCAGGTGCCGGCGCAGCCGGCGCCACTCCGCGCGCGAGACGCCGGCGATCGGGCGCCCCTCGAACAGGATCCGCCCCTCGCTCGGCGGCGTTAGCCCGAGCAGCAGCCGCCCCAGCGTGCTCTTGCCGGAACCGGATTCGCCGACGACGCCCACCGCCGCGCCGCGCGGGATCGCGAGATCGACGCCGCGCACGGCGTGCACCGGCCGGCCGCGGCGGAACAGGCCACCGCCCCGGAAGGTCTTGGAGACCCCGACGGCCTCGATCAGTGGCCCGCTGGTCATGCCGACGCGGTCTCGCCCCGCATGACATCGAGGCGCACGCAGCGCACGTGCCGACCCTCCTGCGGCGCGAGCGGTGGAACCCCCGCCGCGCAGGCAGGAGCGGCATGCGGACAGCGCGGCGCGAAGCGGCAGCCGGGCGGCAGGGCATGCGGCGGCGGCACCGTGCCGGGAATGGCCTCGGGCTTTGCCTCACCCTCTGGCACAGCGGCGAGCAGCGCGCGCGTATAGGGATGGAGGGGCCGCGCGAACACCGACGCCGTGTCGCCCTGCTCGACCACCTGGCCGGCATACATCACGACCACACGGTCGGCGATCTCGGCCACGAGGCCGAGATTGTGGGTAATGAAGACGACCGCCATTCCGGTCTCGCGCCGGAGATCGGCGAGCAGGTCCAGGATCTGCGCCTGCACCGTCACGTCGAGCGCCGTGGTGGGTTCGTCGGCGATCAACAGGCGCGGCTTGTTGGCGATCGCGATCGCGATCATCACGCGCTGGCGCATTCCGCCTGACATCTCGTGCGGGAAGGCCCGGCTGCGCCGCTCTGGGTCGGCGATGCCGACGCGTCGGAACAGTGCCACCGCCTCGCGGCGCGCCGCCGCCGCGGTGATCGGCCGATGCGCCAGGATCGCCTCCGCCACCTGGTCGCCGGTGCGGTGAACCGGGTTGAGGCTGCTCATCGGGTCCTGGAACACCATCGCGATGGCGTTGCCGCGCAACTGCCTGAGCGCCGTCTCGTGAAGACGCAGAAGGTCAACGCCGTCGAACCAGGCCGCACCGGCGGCGACGCGCGCGGCCGGCGGCAGGAGCCCCATCACGGCGGCCGCCGTCAGCGACTTGCCCGATCCCGACTCGCCGACGATCGCCACCGTCTCACCAGGGCCCACGGCCAGGGAGACGTCCTCGACCGGCCGGATCACCCCGGCCGGCGTATCGATCTCGACCGTCAGCCCCTCCACCTTCAGAACGGCGTCAGAGCGCGGAGGCGGCAGGAGGCCGGGCAGCACGCGGTCGATCGCGCGCAGCCGGACGGCCGCGGCGGTTCGGGGGTCAACCCAGTCCCGAAGCGCGTCGCACAGAAGGTTCATCGCAAGGATGGTGACGGTCAGCGCCGCGCAGGGCCAGAGCAGCAGGAGCGGGGCCTGCGCCATCGTCGCGCGCGCCCCGCGGATCATGAGCCCCCAGGAGGGTTCGGGCGGGACCACGCCGAGGCCGAGAAAGGAGAGCCCGCTCTCCAGCACCACCGCCGCCGCGACCGCGAGCGACAGCTGCACCAGGATCGGCCCGGCGACGTTCGGCAGCACCGTGACGAGGAGGATGCGCAAAGGACCCGCGCCGAGCGCGCGAACCGCCTCGACGTAGTCGTGGCTGCGTGCCGACAGGACCTCGGCGTAGGTCACCCGCACGAAGCCCGGCAGGAACAGGATCGACAGCACCAGGATCAGCGTGGCCGTCCCAGGCCCGAGCAGCGTGACGACGAGAAGCGCGAGCAGGATCGGCGGGAAGCAGAGCACGATGTCCATACTGCGCAGCGCGAGGAGCTCACCGAGACCGCGGAACCAGCCGCCCAGCAGCCCGAGCAGCGTGCCGAGCGCGCAGGCGATGCCGGCCGAGGCGAAGGCGACTGTGAGCGAGGCGCGCGCGCCCCAGATCAGGCGCGAGAGTACGTCGCGGCCGAACTCGTCGCGCCCGAGCGGGCTGCCCGGGCCGGGGCCGGAAAGGCGTCGGGCGACGTCCTGTCGCACCGGGTCGGGAAGGTCCAGGAGCGGCGCGGCAAGCGCGATCAGCACGATCGCCGCGACCAGCGCCCCCGGAACCGCAAGCCGCCTCACGCGTGCCGGATCCTCGGGTCGAGCGCGGCGTAGACCAGGTCCATCACCAGGTTGAGCGCGACGAACAGCACCGAGATGGTCAGCACGATGCCGATCACCATCGGGTAGTCGCGCGCCTCCACCGCCTTGAGCAGCGGCGTCGACAGGCCGGGCCAGTTGAACACGTATTCGACCAGCACCGTGCCGCCGAGCAGCGTGCCCATGTGCAGCGCGAGCACGGTCAGCACGGGGATGATGGCGTTGCGCACGACGTGGTGGACCAGGATGCGCGCGGGCGACAGCCCCTTGGCGCGCGCGGTACGCACGAAGTCGCGCGAGAGCGAATCGAGCACCGCCGCGCGCGTCATGCGGAACACCACCGCGACGAGGCCCTTGGCGATCGCGAGCGCAGGCATGGTCAGGAGCGTCAGGTGCTGCCACGGGTCCCGCGCCAGCGGCACGTAGCCGCCAGCGGGCATCCAGCGCAGCCACTGCGCGAACACCAGCACCAGCAGCGTGCCGACGACGAAGATCGGCACCGCGAGCAGAAGCGCGGCCGTGGCGCTGGTCGCGCGGTCGAACACCGTGCCGCGCCTCAGCGCCGCCTCCGTGCCGACGGGAATGCCGATCATGACCGCGAGAACGGCACCGGCCGCGATCAGCTCGAGCGTGCGCGGCAGGCGCAGCAACACCTCGTCCATGATCGGATGGTCGTCGATCATCGAGGTGCCGAGATCGCCGCGTGCGAGCCGGCTGAGGAAGTCGCCGTACTGCACGAGGAACGGGCGGTCGAGGCCGAGCCGCTCGCGCAGCTCGGCCACAGCCGCCGGATCGGGCGCCACCCCGCCTGAGCTGAGCAGGAGCTCGGCGGGATCGCCCGGAACCAGATGGATCACCGTGAACACCACGGTCGCGACGGTCCAGATCAGCACAAGGCTGACCACGACGCGCCGGGCCGCCCACAGCAGCATCGGCTGATCAGCCGATCGACGCCTCCTCGAGCGTGATGCCGGAGTAGAAGTTCAGCGCGCCGCCGAGCGCCTTGAACCCCTTCACCTCGGGCGTCATCGCGTAGCCCTGGCTGCGCCAGGCGAGGCCGACGATCGGCGCCTCGGCGAGCGCGATCCTCTGCAGCTCGGCGTAGATCGCGCGCCGCTTGCCTCCGTCGAACTCGGCACGACCCGCTGCGAGGAGCTCCTCGATTCGGGGCACGCGCAGCCCGAAACTGCGGACGAACGAGGGGGCGAGCGAGCCGTCGATCAGCGTGCTCAGCCCGTCCGGGTCGTTGTTCTCGGTCGTCGTGCCCATCACAGCGATGTCGTACTGGCCGCGGTTGCCGAGGGTGACGCGCGTCGCCCAGTCGGGCAGGCGGAGTTCGGCCTGGATCCCCACCGCGGCGAGGTTCTGCTGCACCACTTCGGCGGTGTCCTTGTGCATTCCGTATTGCGCCGTCGCGAGGATGCTGGTGGTGAACCCGTTGGGCACCCCCGCCTCGGCGAGCAGGGCGCGTGCGCGCGCGGGGTCATAGCGCCAGCCCGAAGCGAGCTCCGGGTCGTGGAAGGCGCTGCCCGGCATCAAGGGCAGCCCCTCGAGCGGCGAGCCGCGGCCGAAGAACGCTGCCTTGACGATCTCCTCGCGCTTGATCGCATGCGCGATCGCGCGGCGGATGCGCGCATCGCCGAGATGGGGCCGCGTCGCGTTGAACACGAGGTACATGAACGGGCCGTCGGTCGCGTCCAGCCTGAGCTTCGGATCGGCCTCGATCGAGGCCATGGCCTGCCAGGGCACGTACTCGATCAGGTCGACGTCGCCTGCCTGCAGGGCGGCCACGCGCAGGTTTTCGTCGGCATAGGCGACCATGCGGATGCCGCGCAGCCTCGGAAGGCCGGGCTTGTAGTAACGGTCGAACGCTTCGAGATCGAGCGAGACGCCGCGCTCCTGCCCCTTCAGCACGAAGGGGCCGGCACCGACCGGCAGGCTGCCTGCGCCGGTCGGCGAGCGCGGCGAGACCATCATCATGTGGTAGCTCGCACACCAGAGCGGCAGCGTGACCATTGGCTCCGCCGTGACGATCCGCACGGTGCGCGCGTCGGGCGTCTCGATCCGAGCGATCCGCTGCGCCTGGGCCCGATGATAGGCGGTCGAGCGTTCCGATGCCATCTGCTCAAGGTTCCAGCGGATGTCCTCGGCGGTGACGCGGTCGCCGTTCTGGAACAGCGCGTTCTCGCGGAGCCGGAACGTCCAGCTGGTCGGGCTGTCGTTGCTCCAGGCCTCGGCGAGCTCGCCGCGCAACGAACCGTCCGGTGCGAAGGAGACGAGGCCGCGATGGATCAGAAGCTTCACGGTCGCCGCCGCTGTGCCGGTGTTCACCCAGGGCTGGATGCTCGGCGGAAAGGAGGAGAGGCCGAAACGCAGCACGCCGGTCTGGCGCTGCGCCCGCGCCGGCCATGCCCGCAAGAACGGCAGCGCCGCGCCGGCGGCAAGGAGTGAACGACGGGTCGGTGTCATGGTCGTCTCCCTTGGTGGTGTTCTCGGGCCGGGCCGGCCGGGAGGCTAGCCGGCGCCGTAAATCGCCCGCGCCTCGGCCGCGCTGAGGCGGCCCTCGCGGATGTCGCGCTCGACCGCCGCCCGGTCGCGTCCCGCCGGCGGCCCGTAGCCGCCGCCTCCCGGGGTGATGATCTCCACCCATTGGCCCGGGCGCAATGTCCCGTTGCCGAAATGGAAGGGCTCGACGCCCGGGCCGAACACGAAGCGGCCCTTGCCACCCGGAAGGCCGCCCCGGAGGCCCCAGGGCGCCGAGCGGAGCCGCGCGCCGTCGAGCCGGAGCCGGCACTCTGCCTCGGCGCGATAGACGCGGCGCAGCCCCATCCCGCCGCGATGGGTGCCGGGCCCGCCCGAGCCCTCGACCAGCTCGTAGCGCAACACGGTCAGCGGATACTCGGTCTCCAGCGCCTCGACCGGCAGGTTGGACGTGTTGGTCGTGTGCACGTGCACGCCGTCGAGCCCGTCCTTGGTCGCGCGCGCGCCGAAGCCGCCGCCGATCGTCTCGAGATAGACCCAGGGCTCGCCCGTCCCGGGCTGGCGGCCGACGAAGCTCGCGACGAAGCAGGCACCGTTGTGCGCGGCCGTGACGCGCTCGGGCACGGCCTGGGCGAGCGCGCCGTGGATCAGGTCGACCACGCGCTGGCAGGTCGAGAGCCGAGCGTTCACCGCCGCCGGGTGGACGCAGTTCACAACGCTGCCTTCACGGGCGGTGACGATCAGCGGGCGGGCGAGGCCGGCATTCGGGAGGATGGTCGGATCGACCACCGTCTTGACGGCGTAATAGACGGTCGCAAGCAGGGCGGTGTAGGTCATGTTGATCCCGGCGCGCACCTGGTCCGGCCCGTCGAAATGCAGGCGCATCGTGTCGCCCTTGACTTCGAGCTCGATCGAGAGCGCGAGCTCCCCCTCGATTTCGGGGCTGTCGTGCACGTCCTCGAAGCGCCAGACGCCGTCGGGGATCGCGGCGATGCCGGCGCGCATCTTGCGTTCGGCGTAGTCGAGCAGCGCGGCGCCGGCCGCGAGAACCGTCTCGGTTCCGTACTTAGCGCACAGCGCCTGCATCCGGGCGACGCCGAGCCGGTTCGCCGCCATCTGCGCACGCAGGTCGGAGAGGCGCTCGCGCGGCACCTGGCAGTTCAGCAGGATCAGCTCCTGGATGTCCTCCTGCAGCCGGCCTTCACGGTAGAGCCGGATCGGCGGGATCCGAAGCCCTTCTTGATAGATGTGGGCGTGGCCGCGATCGGCGAAGTCGGCGTGATGCGCGAGATTGACGGCCCAGGCGACGAGGCAGCCAGCGACGAAGATCGGCTCGGCGAGCACGATGTCGGGCAGGTGCGTGCCGCCGCCCTCGTACGCGTCGTTGCCGACGAAGACGTCGCCGGGGCGGATCTGCTCGAGCGGGTGGCGCTTGAGGATTCGCTCGATCACGCCGATGAAGCTGCCGAGATGGATCGGGATGTGCTCGGCCTGGCAGAGCGTGCGGCCCTCGATGTCGAACAGGGCGGTCGAGCAGTCGCGCCGCTCCTTGATGTTGGTCGAGTAGGAGGCGCGCACGAGGGTCTCGCCCATCTCCTCGACGATCGAGGAGAGCGCCGAGCCGATCACCTCGACCGTGATCGGATCGACCTTCGGACGGCCGATGTCGAGCGTCACGTTCATGCCGTGGCCTCCAGGATCAAGTTTTCGTAGCCGTCCACGCGCGCCGCCATGCCGGGCAGAACGAGCGTGGTCGAGTCCATCTGCTCGACGATCGCGGGGCCCGCGATCCGGTTGCCCGGGACCAGGCGGTCGCGGGCATAGACCGGGACCGAGACGAAGCCGCCCGCCTCCGGCAGCCAGACGTCGCGCACGCCCTCGCGTGCGGCGCCCGCATCCTCCGGCCCGGGCGGTCGCGCAGTGAACGAGGCCTTGCGCACCAGCCCCGTGGCCTCGATGCGGAAGGTGACGAGCTGCACCGGCTCGCCCTCGGCGACGAAGCCGTAGACCCGGCGGTGCTCGGCGGCGAACCCGTCCGCGAGGAAAGCGAGCGTCGAGGAATCGAAGGGCCCGTCCGGCAGCGCGACGGGCAGCTCGTAGTTCTGCCCGGCGTAGCGCATGTCGATGCTGCGCGCCACTCGGCGTGCCTCGGCGGGGATGCCTTCGAGGTCGAACCACGCGGCGGCCTGCGCGGCAAGCGTCTCGAACGCCTCGCGCATCGGCGCGAGCGCCTCCTTGTTGAGCGGGGTCAGCCGCGTGGCAGCGAAATCGGCGCGCAGATCGGTCAAGAGCAGCCCGATCGCGCACAGGATTCCCGGGTTGCGCGGCACCAGAACGCGGCGGATCTCGAGCTCGCGTGCAAGCCGCGCCGCGTGCAACGGGCCCGCGCCGCCGAACGCCATCAGCGTGTAGTCGCGCGGATCGTGGCCGCGCTGCACGCTGATCACGCGGATCGCCTTCGCCATGTTGGCGGTGACGACCGAGAGGATGCCCTGCGCGGTCTCCATCGTCTCCATGCCAAGCCGCCTCGCCAGCCGCTCGATCGCGGCGATCGCGCGGTCGCGCCGGATCGGCATCCGCCCGCCGAGCAGATGCGTCGGATGCAGCGTGCCGAGCACCACATTCGCGTCCGTCACAGTCGGCGCGTCGTTGCCGCGATCGTAACAGACCGGCCCCGGATCGGCTCCGGCGCTGCGCGGGCCGACCTTCAGCAGGCCGCCGCTGTCCACATGGGCGATCGAGCCGCCGCCCGCGCCCACCGTGTGGATGTCGAGCGTCGGCGCCTTGATCGGATAGCCGTGGACGATGCTCTCGCTCGCGAGCCTCGGCTCGCCGCTCTGCAGCAGCGCGACATCGGTGCTGGTGCCGCCCATGTCGAAGGTGATCAGGTCGGGGAACCCCGCCATCCGCCCGATCGCCTGGGCGCCGACCACGCCGGTGGAGGGGCCCGAGAGCACCATGCGGACCGGCAGGTTCGCCGCCGCCTCGAGCCCCATCACGCCGCCGTTCGACTACGTCAGGTGCGGCCTCGCCGTCATGCCGAGCGCGGCCAGACGGTCGGCGAGCCGGCGGATGTATCCCTGCATCACCGGGCCGAGATACGCGTTCACCACGGCCGTCGAGAGGCGCTCGAACTCGCGGAACTCGGGCGCGACCTCGTGGCTTACCGAGAGGAACGCCTCAGGGAATTCCTCGGCGAGGATGCGCCGCGCGGCCCGTTCGTGCTCGGGGCGGACGAAGGCGTAGAGGAAGCAGACCGCGACCGACGCGACACCGGCCCGCTTCAGCGCGCGCGCGGCCTCGCGCACCGCGATCTCGTCGAGCCGCGTCTCGACCGTGCCGTCGTGGCGCACCCGCTCAGGCACTTCGAGCCTGAGGTCGCGCGCGACCAGCACCGGCGGCTTGTCCACCTGCAGGTCGTAGAGATCGGGACGCTTCTGCCGGCCGATCTCGAGGAGGTCGCGGAAGCCCGCGGTGGTGACGAGCCCGGTCGGCACGCCGCGATGTTGGATCAGCGCATTGGTCGCGACCGTCGTGCCGTGCCCGAAATAGACGACGTCGCCCGGGACGCCGCCGACCCGGCGCATCCCCTCCTCCACGCCTTGGGCGATCGCGCGCGACGGATCATCCGGCGTTGAGGCGACCTTCCAGACCTCGATGCGGCCGCTCGTCTCGTCGAAGAGGCAGACATCCGTGAACGTGCCCCCGGAGTCGACGCCGACACGCCACGTCATGCCCAAGCTTCCCTTTGGTCGGTCGAGCATATCATGACGCATGCTAGCAAGGCCCCGGGGCGCGGCAAGACAGCGGGAGCGGAACGGCGTGATCGACGTAACGACACTTCATGCGCCCTGGGCGCTCCTGCCCGATGGCTGGGCGCGGGATGTTGCGGTCACGATCGCAGCGGACGGGACGATCGCCTCGGTCGAGACGGGCGTGCGCCCCGGCGGCGCCACGCCGCTTGCCGGGCCCGTGCTGCCCGGCATGACCAACCTCCACAGCCATGCGTTCCAATACGCTATGGCGGGGCTTGCGGAGAGCCGCAGCCCTTCGGGCGAGGACCACTTCTGGTCCTGGCGCGAGACAATGTACCGGTTCCTCGCCCGGCTCACGCCCGACGACGTCGAGGCGATCGCAGCACAGCTCTATGTCGCCTTGCTGAAGGGCGGCTTCACGAGCCTGGTCGAGTTTCACTACCTGCAGGCGGATCCCGCAGGCAGGCCCTATGCTGACCCGGCGGAGATGAGCTGGCGCGTCCTCGCCGCAGCGCGGCGGGCCGGGATCGCACGCACCCTCCTGCCGAGCCTCTATCGCCACGGCGGCTTCGGCCGGCCGCCCGGCGAGGGCCAGCGCCGTTTCCTGCTGCCGGCCGAGACCGTGCTCGATATCATTGCCGCGCTGCGCCGCGAGGCTCGATCCGATCCGCTGCTCCGGGTCGGCGCGGCGCCGCACAGCCTGCGCGCGGTGACGGTCGAGGAGCTCGGCGACTTCGCTGCGGCGGTCCGGCACGGTGATGCCGCCGCGCCGCTGCACATCCACGCCGCCGAGCAGCCGCGCGAGGTCGAGGAGTGCCTCGCCGCGACGGGGCAACGCCCGGTCGAGCGGCTGCTTGCGACTCTCCCCCTCGATCGGTGCTGGTGCGTCGTTCACGCCACGCACATGGACGCAGCGGAGACGGCGGCGCTCGCCGCGACCGGCGCGCTGGCCGGGCTCTGTCCGACCACGGAGGGCAACCTCGGCGACGGGATCTTCCCCTTCCTCGCCTGGCGCGCTGCGGGCGGCGCCTTCGGCATCGGCACCGACAGCCACGTCGGCACCGATGCGGCGGGCGAGCTGCGCCTGCTCGAGTACGCGCAGCGGCTCACGCATCTCAGGCGCGCGGTCGGCGCGAGCGAGGCGGAGCCCTCCACCGGCACCGCCCTGTGGCAGGATGCGGCGGCGGCGGGCGCTCAAGCGGCGGCCCAGCCGGCCGGCGCGATCGCGCCGGGCTGGCGCGCCGATCTCGTCGTTCTCGACGGCGCCGATCCGCTGCTCGCAGGGCGCGGGGGCGGAACGATCGCCGACACGCTCGTCTTCGGGCCCGCGCCCCGTCTCATTCGCGACGTCTATGTCGGCGGGAGGGCTGTGATCACGGCCGGCCGACATGCCGAAGAGGACGCGATCGCCGCACGCTTCGCCGCGACCATGCGGCGACTCTTGGGCTGAGGCTCAGCGCAGCGCCGTCTCGGCCGTGAGTGGCGGCGCGAGGTTCAACGAGCCTTCGAGCGCGTAGCCGAGTGCGAGGCGGCTGCTCCGAACCCAGACCTGGCGCAGGTCGTAGAGCGGCAGGGAGCACGCGGCCTCCATCACCTTCCGCTGCGCCTCCGCCCAGAGCGCCGCCTGCCTCGCGGGATCGGGCTCGCTGCGCGCCGCATCGATCTCCGCATCGGCCACGCTGCAATGGGCGAAGTTGAGCGCCATGGTCGGTGTGCCCGGAGCGGAGCGCGAGTGGTAGAACTGCGTCAGGTAGGTATCGGCGACCGGAAAGCGCGCCGCACCGTAGAACGTCACCTGCGAGAGGTCCTGGCGGATGCGGGCGTGGTAGGTGGCATGTTCGACCACGTCCATCTCGAGCGTGATCCCGGCGCGACGCAGCTGGGCCTGGATCACCTCCATGATCGGCAGCTGGGTGCTGACCGAAGAGACGACCGCCTTCAAGGTCACGCCCTGCGGATGCCCAGCTTCGGCAAGCAAGGCGCGCGCCCGGGCAACGTCATGGGGGTAGCGCGGAACATCGGTGGTGGCGCCGAGATAGCCGGGCGGCACCGGCGATGGCCAGAGCTGCGCCACGTCCGCCCCGACGAAGCGGACGATGGCCGGCACATCGATCGCATGGATCACCGCGCGCCGCACGCGCACGTCATCAAGCGGGGCGCTCTTGGTGTTCAGGAGCAGGGTGCGGAACTCGCCCGGGCCGAACACCTCGACCACGGTGTTCGGCAGCTGTTTCATCCTCTCTACCCAGCGCTGTTCACGCCGCCCGATGAAGAGATCGAGTTCCCCAGCGGTATAGGCGAGCTCCCTCGTCTGGTCGGAGGGGATGAAGCGCACCTGCACCGCGGCAAGCTTCGGCGTGCCGCGGAAATGTTGCCGGTGCGCGGTGAGCCTCAGCCCGCCCGGCTCGACCGACTCGAACTGGAACGGCCCCGTGCCGACCGGGCGACGCGCGAAATCGCCCTCCTCAGCCGCGCGCCGCGAGACGATCATGCCGCCGTGATAGTTGGCGAGCAGACCGAGCGCGCTCGGCACCGGCTGGCGGAACACCACGCGTACCGTGCGCGGATCGACGACCTCGACAGCGCTGAGATCACGATAATCGCCGGCGAAGGCCGAGCTCTCGGACGATGCGGCGCGGCGCAGCGAGAAGGCAACATCCTCGGCCGTCAGCGTGCCCATGCCGTGGTGGAACTGCACGCCCTCGCGCAGCGTGAACGTCCAGACGAGACCATCGCCGCTTCGCTCCCATCGCTCGGCGAGGTCGGGTTCCAGCCTGGCGGGATCGGCAGAGCCGGGCGGGAAACGCACGAGCCCATCGAACATCCAGCTCACCGGCCCTTTGTCGTGCGTGGCGGTGGCGCGATGCGGGTCGAGCGTCCCCGATTGCTGGCCGATCTGTCCTACCCTCAGCGTCTGTGCCGCTGCCGGGATGGCGGCGAGCAGAACGACGAGAACGAGCCGCAGCATGGGCTTTCCCCCTCCCTCTCAGTCATGCGGAGCGACCTTGCCTTGCAGCGTAAGCCGCTTTGCCGGATACTTCAAACCATGGCGGATCGGTTCGATGTTGCGGTGATCGGCGGCGGCATGGTGGGCTCGGCCATCGCGGTGGGCTGCGCGAGGCTCGGTGCGCGCACCGTGCTCGTCGACGAAGGCGATGTCGCGCTGCGTGCCGCCCGCGGCAATTTCGGCCTGATCTGGAGCCAGGGCAAGGGCGACGGCATGCCGGCCTACGCCGCCTGGACGCGTGAGAGCCTCCGCCACTGGGACGCCTTCGCGGACGCGATGAGCCGTGCCGCCGGAACCGAGATCGGCTATCGCCGCAGCGGCGGCTTGATCTTCGCTGTTGGCGAGCAGGAGTGGGCGCAGCGCCGGGAGGACGTGCGGCGCCTGCACAACCAGGCCGGCGGGCCGTCCACGCCCGTGCGCCTGCTCGATCGGCACGAGCTCGAGGAGCTGCTTCCGTCCACACCGCTCGGCAGCAGTGTCGTCGGCGCCTCCTTCGCGCCCGAGGACGGGCACGTTAATCCGCTTCTGTTGCTGCGCGGCATGCATGCGGGTCTGCGGGCAGCGGGAGGAGAGCACCGCCCCGGAGCGCCGGTCGAGTCGGTGCGCCCCGGGTTCACGATCCATCGCGGCAACGAGACGATCGCGAGCGACCGGGTCGTGATCGCCGCAGGGCTTGGCACACCCCGTCTTGCCGCGATGCTTGGGATGCGCATCGCCGTCCATCCGGTGCGTGGCCAGAACATGGTCACCGAGCGCCTGCCGCCGCTCCTGCCGCTGCCGGCAAGCGCGATCCGCCAGACCGCCGAAGGTGTGGTGCAGATCGGCGTCAGCTACGAGGAGAACCACTGGGAGACGGCGACGACGGTGACCGAGCTCGCGCGGATGGCCGCTCGTGCCGTTGCGGTCCTGCCGCCGCTCGCCCACGCGCGGATGGTCCGCGCCTGGGGCGCCTTGCGGCCGATGACGCCGGATCGCTACCCGATCTACGCGCAGTCGCGCCTGTACCCCGGCGCCTATGTCGCGGTCTGCCACTCGGGCGTGACGCTTGCCGCCGCGCATGCGGGCCCGCTTGCCGCGGGCATCCTCGCTGGGCGTCTGCCGGATCTCGTCGCGGAGCTCGGACCAGACCGGTTCCATGCTGACGCGGCCTGACCCTGGTTCACTCACCCTTCTGTTCGAGGGGCGACCCATTCCCGCGCGCGAAGGAGAGAGTGTCGCATCCGCGCTGATCGCCGCCGGCATCCTCGCCTTCCGCACCACGCCGGTGTCCGGCGCCCCGCGCGGACCCTTCTGCATGATGGGGGCCTGCTTCGACTGCCTCGCCGTGGTCGACGGTGTGGGCAGCGTGCAGACCTGTCTCGTCCAGGTGCGAGACGGCATGCGAATCGAGCGCCAGCAGGGCGCGCGGGATATCGCCTCCGAGACAACGGGATGAGAGTGGATCTCGCGATCATCGGCGCGGGCCCTGCCGGCATCGCCGCCGCCACCGAGGCGCGCGCGCACGGGTTCTCCGTGCTGGTGCTCGACGAGAACCCCGGTCCCGGAGGCCGCGTCTGGCAGGCGATCGAAACCCGCCCGCTGCATGGCGATGACGACCGTGTAGCACTGGAAACGGTTCGCGCGTTTCGCGCCTCCGGCGCCGAGGCGCGATTCGGTGCCACCGTCTGGTGCGTCGAGCCGGAAGGCCGAGTGTATTGGAGCGAGGGGGGGCGCGCGCGGTCGGCTGACGCGGCATGGGTGCTGATCGCCACGGGCACGACCGAGAGGCCGCTGCCGATTCCGGGATGGACCTTGCCGGGCGTGCTCACGGTCGGTGCGGCGCAGATCGCCCTCAAGACGGCCGGGCTCGTGCCGTCCGGGGATGTCTGGCTTGCCGGGCAGGGACCGCTGCTTCTGCTCTATGCCGCGCAAGCACTCGCCGCCGGCGGGCGGATTGCCGGCGTCCTTGACCTTACCGACGGCGGTTCCCTCCGCCGCGCTCTGCCGCATCTGCCGCGCGCGCTGCGTGCCCCGTCGTATCTCGCGCGGGGCGTCGCTTGGCGGCTCGCGCTGCGCCGCGCCGGGGTGCCGTGGATCCGGGCATCGCAGCTTCGTGCCGAGGGCGAGGGGCGGCTCGAGCGAATTCGCTTCCTCGCCGACGGTACGGTCCAGGTGAGACCGGCCTCGCTCTTGCTTCTGCACGACGGCGTGATCCCCTCGGTGCAGATCACGCGCGCGCTCGGCTGCGCGCATGTGTGGGACGAGGTGCAGCACTGCTGGAAGCCGCTGACCGACATCTGGGGCCGAACGAGCCTCGAGAGGATTTCCGTCGCCGGCGACGGGGCCGGGATCGGCGGCGCCAGGGTGGCGGAGCTCTCCGGCCGAATCGCCGCCCTCGACATCGCCGCCGCGCTCGGACGGCTGAGCACGGCGGCGCGCGACCGGGCAGCGGCACCGCTGCTCGCGGCCAGGGAACGGCATCTTGCCGTGCGGCCGTTCCTCGATGCCTTGTTCTCCCCCCTCCCGATCGACCCGGCGGACGAGACGATCCTCTGCCGCTGCGAAGAGGTCACGGCCGGACGGGTGCGCGAAGCCGTCTCGCTTGGCTGCCTCGGCGCGAACCAGGTCAAGGCCTTCACGCGCGCCGGCATGGGTGCGTGTCAGGGACGGATGTGCGGGCCTGTGGTCGCGGCGGTGATCGCTGCGGCGCGTGGCGTTGCCCCGCGCGATATCGAGCCCTATCGGTTGCGGTTCCCGACCAAGCCGCTCACCTTGGGCGAACTCGCCGCGCTGCATGCGCAGCCGACGGCGGTCGAGCCGCAGAGCTCATGACGCGATCCCAATGCTGGAACGCGCGATCGTCATCGGGGGCGGGCTGCACGGATTGTCGACAGCGCTGCATCTCGCGCGCAGCGGCTGGTCGGTGACGGTGCTCGAGCGCCGCCATGTGGGGCGGCATTCCTCGGGCATCAATGCAGGCGGCGTGCGTCGGCTCGGGCGCGACGTGCGCGAGATCGCCTTGGCTCAGGTGGCGCATGAGATGTGGCGGAACCTTCGGGCGCTGGTGGGCGACGATGGCGGCTTCCGCCCCTCGGGCCAGGTGAAGGTGGCCGAGAACGAAACGGAGCTCACCGCCCTCGAGCACCGCGCAGCCGAGCTGCGAGCCCTCGGCTGGACGCATGAGGAGGTGGTCGACCGCGCCGAGACACGGCGGCTTCTGCCGGCGATCGCGCCGCATGTGGTCGGCGCCCTGGTCGTGCGCGACGACGGGGCGGCCGACCCGATGCGGACGGTGATGGCCTTCCGGCACGCTGTCCTCGCTTCCGGTGTGGCGATCGAGGAGGGGGCGAGTGTGCTCGCGCTCGAACGCACGGCAGGCGGGAACCTGCGCGTCGTCGCAGACCGCGGGTCGTGGGAGGCGACGAGGGTTGCCAACTGCGCCGGCGCTTGGGCGCCCGCGATCGCACGCTCGGTGGGGGAGACGATCCGCTGCGGCGTCAAGGCCTCCATGATGATCGTCACCGAGCGCCTGCCGCGCTTCGTCGAGCCGACGGTCAGCACCGTTGCCCGCCCGCTCTCTTTCAAACAAACGGCTGCCGGAACGGTCCTGATCGGTGGCGGCCACCAGGGCCGCGCCGACCCCGCGACGGAGACCGCGGTGGTGGACGTCCGCAACCTCGCCCGGGCGGCAGGAATCGCCACTGAGCTGTTTCCGCTCATGCGCGGCGTCCGAATCCTGCGCAGCTGGTGCGGCATCGAGGCGCGCACGCCTGACGATCTCCCGGTGATCGGCGAGAGCACGACCTGCCCCGGGCTCGTGCACTCCTTCGGCTATTCCGGGCATGGCTTCCAGCTCGCGCCGGCGGCCGGCGCCGCCGTCGCCGAGATCATGATGCGCGGGAGGACGAACCTTCCCGTCGCCCCCTTCGCTCCGGCGCGGCTGATCGAGAGGAGTGCGGCATGACGGTGCTCTCGGTCGAAGGGCTGCGCACCGAGTTCCGAATCGGCGGCGTTTGGTACCCAGCGGTGAAGGACGTCTCGTTCGCCTTGGCGCGCAACGAGACGCTCGCGCTCGTCGGGGAGTCGGGCTGCGGCAAGTCGATGACGGCGCTCTCGATCATGGGGCTGGTGCCGGCGCCGGCAGGTCGGATCGCCGCCGGAAGGATCGTGCTGGAGGGGCGCGAGATCACGGGCCTGCCGGAAGCGGAGCTGGAGAGGATCCGCGGCGATCGCATCGCGATGATCTTCCAGGAGCCGATGACCAGCCTCAATCCGGTGATGACGGTGGGCGACCAGGTGGCGGAGCCGCTCATTCGCCATCGCGGCCTCTCGCGCAGGGAGGCGCTCAAGCAGGCGCTCGCGCTGCTTGAGGAGGTGAAGATCCCCTCGGCGGCGGCGCGTCTCTCCGAGTATCCACACCAGTTCTCCGGCGGGATGCGCCAGCGCGTGATGATCGCCATGGCGCTCGCCTGCGAGCCGGCCGTGCTGCTTGCCGACGAGCCCACCACCGCGCTCGACGTGACGATCCAGGCGCAGGTGCTTGGCTTGCTTGCCGATTTGCGCGCGCGCCACGGCACGGCCGTGCTGTTCATCACCCACAATCTCGGCGTGGTGGCGCAGATCGCCGACCGGGTCGCGGTGATGTACGCGGGCGAGATCGTCGAGGAGGGGCCGGTGGAGGCGATCTTCGCCGCACCCGGGCATCCCTATACGCGGGCGCTGTTCGCCACCATTCCGCGCATAGACCGTGTCGGCCAGGACCTCGCCGCGATCCCCGGCCGCGTGCCCGCCCTCGATTCGATGCCGCAAGGCTGCCGCTTCGCTCCACGCTGCCCGCTCAGGCGCGACGGCTGCGAGCGCGACCAGGCGCTCGTGGCGGTGGACGAGGGGCATCGCGTGCGCTGCCATGTCACGACGGGAGCGTTGGCGGATGCTTGACGCAGAAGGCCGGGTGGTGATGGTGTCCGGCGCGGCGCGCGGGATCGGCCGGGCGGTCGTGCTCCAGCTGCTCGCGAGCGGCTTCAGCGTCTCTGCAGGCGTGCGCGACCGGCACGACCTCCCTTCCTCCAACCGGCTGTTCACGCACCGTTACGATGCTGAGGATCCGGCCTCCGCCGACGCCTGGGCCGACGCCACGGCGGATCGGTTCGGCCGTATCGACGCCGTGGTCGCCGCCGCCGGGATCAATCCCATGGCACGCCTGCTCGATCGCGATGACACCGCGCTCGACGCGCTCTGGGCCGTCAACGTCAAGGGGCCGAAGCACCTCGTTCGTGCCGCCTGGCCGCATCTTGTGGCCTCGGGCAGCGGCCGTGTCGCGATCCTCGCCTCGCTCTCCGGCAAGCGGGTGGCGAACGAGAACATGGGCTACGCGGCGAGCAAGTTCGCCGCCGTGGCGCTCGCGCATGCGATCCGCCGCGAGGGCTGGGAGCACGGCATTCGCGCCACCGCGATCTGCCCTGGCTTCGTCGCGACCGACATGACGGCGCATGTCACGAGCCATCCGCGCGAGCAGATGACCCAACCTGAGGATCTCGCCGTGCTCATCGAGACCGTGCTTCGCCTTCCGGCGCACGCCGTGGTCGCGGAACTCCTGGTGAACTGCCGGCTGGAGCCGACGCTGTGAGGCTCGTGCGTCTTGCCGACACCGATCGGCCGCGTCTTGCCTTCACGCTCGACGGCGCGCCCGCCGAGGCGCTTGCGGGCGACACGCTTCTGACCGCCATCCTGACGAATGCCGGCCACGTGCGCGCGAGCGAGTTCGGCGACGGCACTCGCGCCGGGTTCTGTTTGATGGGCGTGTGCCAGGACTGTCTCGTCTGGGTGGACGGGCTTGGGCGCGTGCGCGCCTGCACGACGCCGCTTGTGCCCGGCATCGCGGTGCGGCGCACATGACGGGCCCGACGGTCGTGGTGGTCGGTGCCGGGCCTGCGGGGACGCGCGCGGTCGAGGTGCTCGTGCGTGCCGGGCTTCGCCCCGTCTGGATTGACGAGGCGCCGGCCAACGGGGGCCGCATCTACCAGCGGCCCGTCGCCGGGACGACGCGCAGCTCGCGCGATCTCTACGGCACCGAGGCGGCGAAGGCGGAGTCGATCCATGCCGCGGGCGAGCGGCTGTATGCGGCGTGCGACTGGCGCCCCGGAACGCTCGCGTGGAACATCCGTCCGGGCATGCTCGATACGTTCCACGCCGGGCGGCACGAGGCGGTCGCCTTCGACCGAGCGATCCTCTGCACCGGCGCGATGGAGCGGATCGTTCCGGTGCCGGGCTGGACGCTTCCTGGCGTGTTCACGCTGGGGGCGGCACAGATCGCCCTGAAGGCGCAAGGGGTGGCGATCGGCAGCCGTGTCGCCTTCATCGGCACAGGGCCATTGCTCTGGCTTACGGCCGCCCAGTACCTGAAGGCGGGTGCCACGGTCGCGCTGGTGCTGGACACCACGCCGTTGCGCACCAAGGCGCGCGCGGCCGCGGGCCTCTTCGCCGATCCCGTCACCTTTGCAAAGGGCCTCGCACTTGTGGCGCGGCTGCGTCTCGCCGGCGTGCGCGTGCTGGAGGGCGGAGTGCCCGTGGCGTTCGAGGGGACGGACGCGGTCGAGGCCGTGCGCGTTCGCGACCGGAGGGGGCGGGAGCAGCGCATCGCCTGCGACGCGGTCGGCCTCGGCTTCGGGCTGAAGCCGGAGAGCCAGCTCGCCGATCTCGCCGGCGTGCCGTTCCGCTTCGACGCGATCGAGCGCAACTGGATTCCGGAACGCGATTCGGCGGGCCGGACGCCCGTCCAGGGTGTCTATCTCGCCGGCGACGGCGCGGGGATTGGCGGGGCGGACGCGGCCGAGCTTGCCGGCGCGCGTGCGGCCTGGGCAGTCCTCGAGGACGCGGGGGTTGCCTCGGACGCCGCCGAGATCGCGCGGCTTGACCGCGCGCTCGCCCGCCTCCCGCACGTCCGCGCCGCGCTCGAACGCGCCTTTCCCTACCCGTCCGCGCTCGCTGCGCGCGTTCCCGACGCGACGATCGTCTGCCGGTGCGAGGCGATCACGGCAGGCGAGCTGCGCGCGGCGGCGCGCGCACGCCACGTCACGGGTGGCGCGGCGGAGGTCAACCGCGCCAAGGCGTTCACCCGCATCGGCATGGGACGCTGCCAGGGGCGAGTGTGCGGGCCGCCGGCCGCCGAGATCCTTGCCGATGCGCTCGGCTGCGACATCGCCGCCGTCGGCCGGCTGCGCGGCCAGCCGCCGGTCAAGCCGATCCCGATCCTCGCAGAGGCCGCGGAATGAGCGCGGCCTACGACGTGCTGATCCTTGGCGGCGGCGGTGCCGGCTGTTCGGCCGCGCTGCATCTCGCGCGGCGCGGCGCGCGCGTCGCGCTGTTCGAGCGCGGGCTCGTCGGCAGCCAGGCCTCGGGCGTGAACTATGGCGGCGTGCGACAGAACGGGCGGCACCCGGCGGAGCTGCCGATTGCCCGGCGCGCGCGCGAGATCTGGGCGCGCCTGCCCGAGCTGATCGGCACGGATTCCGAGTTCGAGGTGACCGGGCATCTGAAGCTCGCGCGCAGCGCCGAGGAGGAGGCCGAACTCGCCGCCTACATGGAGGTGGCGCGCGCGCATGACTTCCCGCTGGAACTGATCGGTGCCAACCGGCTGCGCGAGCGCTGGCCGTGGCTCGGCCCGCGCGTGGTCGCGGGCGCCTTCGCACCCGAGGACGGCGCGGCCAACCCGCGCCTGCTCGCTCCGGCCTTCGCGCAGGCTGCGCGCGCGGCAGGCGCCGAGATCAACGAGCGGACGCCGGTCGACGAGATCGCGCACGACGGCGCAGCTTTCGTCGTGACGCATGGCGGCCGCAGCTGGCGCGCTCCCGTCGCGCTCAACTGCATGGGCTACTGGGGCGGGGCGATCGCCGCACGCTTCGGCGAGCCGGTGCCGGTCGCGCCACTCGCGCCGAACATGCTGGTGAGCGAGCCGATCCCTTACTTCATCGAGCCGAACATGGGCGTGGTGGGCGGCGACATCTATCTGCGGCAGATACGCCGCGGCAACGTGATCTTCGGCGGCGGCCGCGGCGCGTGCGATCCCGACACGCCATGGGCGCGACCGCTGCCTGAGGCCACGCTCGCCGCCATGGCACGGGCGGTCGAACTCGTCCCTCGCCTCGCCGGCATCCACGTGATCCGCAGCTGGACCGGCATCGACGGCGAAATGCCGGACGGGCTGCCGGTGATCGGGCCGAGCCGCACCACGCCCGGGCTGATCCACGCCTTCGGCTTCTCAGGCCACGGCTTCATGCTCGGCCCCGGGATCGGCGCAATCCTCGCCGACCTCGTGCTCGACGGGCGCACCGACGTGCCGCTCGAGCCCTTCCGCATCGACCGTTTCGCCCTTGGCAGCGCCAGCTGATGCCGACATGATCGCGGACTGACGGGAACGATGGGGAGTGGAACGATGAGACTTCGTGCGGCACGGCTTGCGGGCGCAGCTGTGCTCGGCATCGCGGCGTTCGGCGCAACCGCGTCAGCGCAGCCGCGAACGACGCTCACTGTCGGCATGGCCGCCCAGGATGTCGGCCGGCTTGACCCGCATTTCGCGGTCTCGACGATCGACCGTGTGGCGGTCGCCTGGATGTTCAACGGCCTCGTGCGGTTCAAACCCGGCAGCATCAACCCGGCCGAGATCGAGCCTGACCTCGCCGAGCGCTGGGAGGCGAGCGCGGACGGCCGAACCTGGACCTTCTTCCTGCGTCGCGGCGTGCAGTTCCATGGCGGGTTCGGCGAGGTCACGGCCGAAGACGTGGCCTTCAGCCTGCGTAAGGCGGCGCAGCCCTCGACGTCAGCCTTCTCCGGCGATTTCCGTGCCTTCGAAGCGGTCGAGGTGGTCGACCCGTACACGGTGCGGATACGCCTGCGCGAGAACGTTCCGAGCCTGCTCGGGCTCGTGACCAACTATGCCGGCGGCTACATCGTCTCCAAGCGCGCGGTGGAGCAGAAGGGCGACGCCTTCGTGCGCGCGCCGGTCGGCTCCGGCCCCTTCGCCTTCGCCTCGGTGACGCCGAACCAGTCGCTCGAACTTGCGGCGCACGAGGGCTATTTCCGGGGCGCGCCGCAGATCAAGCGGATCTCGTACCGGTTCATTCCGTCCGACGCCTCGCGCGACCTCGCTTTCCAGAACCGCGAGCTCGACATCAACTACGGCCGCGCCCAGACGGCCTGGATCGAGCGCACGCAGCGTTTGCCGAACGTCATCGTCGACGTCTTCGAACCGGCGGAACTCGCCATCCTCAACATCAACACGCGCCAACCGCCGTTCGACGACATCCGCGTGCGCCGCGCGATCGCGCACGCGATCGACCGCTCAGAGCTCGTGCGCTGGCGCGGCGAGGCGGTCGCGCGCGAGGGGCAGTCGCTCGTGCCCCGCGGCTATCTCGGCTTCACCGCCGACGTCCCGCTTCCCGGCTTCGACCAGGCGCGGGCGCGGGCGCTGCTTGCCGAAGCTGGGCATCCGAACGGGTTCACGGTGCGCGTGATCCACACCCAGTTGCCGGAAATGCTGAGCGCGATGCAGGTGGTGCAGCAGCAGCTGCGCCGCGTCGGCATCACGCTCGACCTGCAGGTGGTCGAGCACGCGACGTTCCACCAGCAGATCCGCCAGGATCTGAGCCCGCTCGTCTACTATGCCGCGGCGCGCTTCCCGGTCGCCGACATCTATCTCACGCAGTTCTACCACGGCCGGTCGATCGTCAAGACGCCGACCGCCGTCACCAACTTCAGCCACTGCTCGATGGCCGACGCGGAGATCGACGCCGCGCGCATCGAGACCGATCCCGAGAAGCAGCTCGCCCTCTGGGCCGCCGCGCAGCGCAAGCTGGTCGAGGCGGTGTGCGGCGTGCCGCTGTTCGAGACCATGCTGGTGTTCGCGCGCCACGAGAGCGTCGATTACGGCTACGAGCTCAAGGGCTCGATGTCGCTCGGGCCGCTGATCACGGAGGCGACGCGATTCCGGTGAGGAAGGGCCGGTCGGCCGGGTCCGGCGGATGATCGGGTTCGTGGTGCGGCGGCTGGTCGCCGCAGTGCCGACCTTGATCGCCGTGCTGACGCTGGTGTTCGTGATCGTCCGCATCGTGCCGGGCGATCCGGCGCTCGTGATCCTCGGCGATCAGGCGACGCCGGAGGCGATCGCGGCCCTGCGCGCGCGTCTCGGCCTCGATCGTCCGCTGCACGAGCAATACCTCGACTTCCTGCTCGCGTCGCTGACCGGCGACTTCGGCACCTCGCTCGTCACCGGCCGGCCGATCCTCAGCGAGGTCGCGGGTGTGCTGCCGCACACGCTCGATCTCACCGCCGCGGCGATGCTGATCGGCGTGGTGATCGGCGTGCCGGTCGGGATCTGGGCGGCGTTGCACCGCAACCGCGCGATCGACGTCGCGGCGCGCATCCTCTCGCTGCTCGGCCTATCCTTTCCGGTGTTCGTCTCGGGGATCTTCCTGCTGCTTCTGTTCGCGCTCCACTGGAGGCTGTTCCCGGTGATCGGCAATGCCAATCTGTCCGATCCCGCCGACAGGCTGCATAAGCTCGTGCTGCCTGCGATCACGCTTGGACTCGTGATGGCAGCCTACATCACACGGGTGACGCGGAGCGCGATGCTGCAGGTGCTGTCGGAGGACTTCATCCGCACCGCGCGCGCCAAGGGCGTGCCTTGGCGTGCCGTGGTGTGGAAGCATGGCTTGCGCAACGCCCTCATTCCGGTGGTCACCGTGGTGGGGCTCTATGTCGGAATCCTGATCGGCAATTCGGTGCTGACCGAGATCGTCTTCAACCGTCCCGGCCTCGGCAAGATTATCGTCGGTGCCCTGAACCAGCGCGACTACTCCATGCTTCAGGGCCTGATGGTGATCTACTGCTTCCTGATCGTGGTCGTGAACCTGATCACCGACCTCACCTACGGGCTGATCGATCCGCGGGTGAAGCACGCATGACGACGAGGGCTGCTGCACCCGCCTTCATGCCTGTTGCGCCGCTGCGTCGCGCGGTCGCGCGGTTCCTCGCGAACCCGACCACAGGTATCGGCATCATCCTCTGCGTGCTGATCGCACTCTCGGCGATCCTCGCCCCGTGGCTTTCGCCGCACGATCCGATCGAGCAGGATGTGATCGCCCAGTTGAGCCCGCCGAGTGCCAGGCATCCGCTCGGAACGGACTATTTTGGTCGCGACGTGCTCTCGCGCATCCTCTGGGGCGGGCGGATCAGCTTGATCGTCTCGCTATCCGCAATCGCCGCGGCGATCGTGATCGGCGGCGCGATCGGCATGATCTCGGGATATGTCGGCGGCCGCTTCGACACCTTCGTCATGCAGGTGATGGACGTGCTCTTGTCCTTCCCGAGCCTCATCCTCGGCCTGGTCGTGGTGGCGCTGCTCGGGCCGGATCTCGTCAATCTGGTGGTCGCGATCGGGCTGACCGCGATTGCGCCCTTCGCGCGGATCGCCCGCGCGCCAGTTCTGGCGCTGAAGCAGCGCGCCTTCGTCGAGGCCGGCCGTGCGCTCGGCTACAGCCACGCGCGCATCCTGTTCGTGCACATCCTGCCAAACATCCTCTCGGAGGTGCTGGTGATGGGCAGCCTCTGGATGGCGACCGCGGTGCGCACCGAGGCGTCGCTCTCGTTCATCGGCCTCGGGGTGAAGCCGCCGACGCCGACCTGGGGCGGGATGATGCGCGACGGGTTCGAGAACATCCTCGACGCGCCGTGGCTCGCGATCTTCCCAGGAATCGCCATCCTGCTCCTGGTGCTCGGGCTGAACATGGTGGGGGATGGGCTTCGCGACGCCACCGATCCGAAGCTCCGCGCCGAATGACGCCGCTGCTCGAGGTCGACGGGCTCGTGAAGCATTTCACGGTGACCAAGGGCTTTCCCCGCCCTGTCACGACGACGGTGCGCGCGGTCGATGGCGTGTCGTTCAGCGTCCGCCGTGGCGAGGCCTACGGCCTCGTCGGCGAATCGGGCTGCGGCAAGTCCACGGTCGCGCGCGCGGTTCTGCGCCTGATCGAGCCGGATTCCGGGACGGTGCGGTTCGACGGCGCGGATGTTCGCGCCGCGCGCGGCGAGGCGCTCGCACGACTGAGGCAGCGCATGCAGATCATCTTCCAGGACCCCTACTCGTCGCTCAATCCGCGCCAGACGATCGGCCAGGCACTGACCGAGCCGATGCGCGTGCACAGGCTCGCCTCGGGGCGCGCCGCGCGCGACCGTGCTGCCGCT
>Ga0209017_10000619_pt1 | contig 33734 bp, 26 predicted proteins | sample YNPBryunderm2012_FD_185812 | JGI IMG/M metagenome (GOLD analysis project Ga0209017, IMG submission 185812) | Anoxygenic and chlorotrophic microbial mat microbial communities from Yellowstone National Park, USA - YNP Bryant MS undermat 2012... ...
CCGCAATCCTTGATACGGTCATTCTAATCCGGTTCGTTGGGAAATGTCAGAGACTTGTTTGGCGTGGGTTGAAGACTCCCGATGGCCATGCTCAGCAGGGCAGGCACGATACCGTCCCAAGTGTTCCCTTCGATATGGTCCCAGCAGAGACGAGCAAACTGAGTTATGATCCAAGGTGGGCTTCAGGGTCGTTGAGCATGGTGGAGCCTATCGGACCGTGGGACACGAGGGGCGTTCGTCGTGTGGGGGATCGTTGGGAAACCCGTGATCCGATGGTGGGTGGTCCAAGTCGCCCGTTGGTTGCTTGCGCCTTTGATCCTGGGGGCGTCCGGCGTGGCTATCCTGGCTAGTTTGGGGCCGGGTTACGGTGGCGAGATCCGGGTGGTCTTCTTCCTGCCGTTGGTGTGGGCTTGCGCCTGGCGAATCGGTCTGGGTCCGGCAATCGTGACCACGGCGGTTTTGATGACCGCGATGTTTACCTTGATTGTCCTTCCTCGGGTCGAAGCCGGCGCAGCGACGACCGCCGACGCGGTCCATCTCGTCTTCGGCACAGGATTGGCGCTGGTGGGGGCGTCGATCATCGACCAGCATCGCCGTACCCGGTTTCGCCTGATCCTGAGCGAGCGGGACCGGGACGAGCAACGCCACCTTGAACGCCTCATCGACCTGTGCCAGGCCCGCGCGGTCATCGGTCGGGACGGCACGTACCTGAAGGTCAACGACGCCTACGCCGCCTTGCTGGACAAAACCCCCGAGCAACTCGTCGGCACCGCCGCAGCCGAGTCGATTCACCCTGAGGATCGGCACGTCATCGCAGAGGCCCGCGACCAACTGGCTCGAACCGGTCAGGCGGTCATCGAGTTCCGCGCCCTCGACAAAAATGGCCAACCGACTTATCACCGAGCGTTGATCATCTCCTTACACGATTGGGGAGATGGCGAGGAGGAATTCTTTTGCATCCGCTCCGACATCACCGAGCTGCGCGACGCTCAATCAAACCTTAGGCGTCGCGAGGCAATGTTGCGGGTGTTAGAGGAAAACATTCCGGGCGGGGCGTTGGTTCAGAGCGAACAGATCGAGGGACCATCGGGGTTAGAGCTCCACTTCAAGTACATCGGCACCGGCTTCCAGCGGGTGCTGGGTTATGATCCTCAAGTGCTCATCAATAATCCAGATCATCTTTTCAGGAATCTGATCCATCCCGACGATCAAGAGCAGATGTGGCGGGCGATTCAGCGGTCAGCCCAAGCCTGGGAACCACTGGACGAAACGGTTCGAGTGCGAGCCGCTTGGGGGCAATGGCGTTGGATTCAAGTGCGGTCGCGGCCCCGCCGGGAGGGTGACCGGGTGTTGCGTGACGGCCTGATTCTGGATGTCACCGAGCAGATCGAGGCCAACCAGGCTCGGCTTGAGACTGAGCAACGGTTTCGCCAGTTCATGGATCAGGTGCCGATGGGGGCGTGGATCACCGACGACCACGAGCGGTTCGTCTTCGTCAACCGTTACACCGCGCGGCTTCACGGAGTGGAGGATCCCGAGTCGCTGGTCGGTCGTCGAACCTCGGACATCGCGCCGCCGGAGATCGCTGCCGAGTGGAAAGTTGTTTCCGACCAGGTGCGCCGGGAGGGGCGGGTCATACAACAGGTCGAGCGGGGCCGCCAACCCGACGGCACGATATTCGAGGGGCTGGTGTTGAAGTTCCCGCTCACCGACGCTCAGGGGCGCACCGACAACTTGGTAGGCGGAGTGGGGATCGACCTGACGGAACTGAAGCGAACCCAAGCCATCTTGGAACGTAGCCGTTGGGCCAGCGAACAGGCAATGCGCGCCCGATCCGACCATCTGGCCCAGTTGAGCCATGAGATCCGCACCCCGTTGACCGCGATTTTGGGCAATGTCGATCGTCTGGTCGAAAGCGACATCCCACGCGACGAGGCGGAACGGGCCCGACAGACCTTGATTCGCTCGGGTCGGCATCTCAGTCATTTGTTGGCCAATGTGCTGGACTTTGCCAAAATCGAGGCGGGCGGGTTGGACATCCATTGGAGCGACGCCAATCCCCGCGCCATTGTGGCCGATGTCGTCATGCTCACCAGCCACGCCGCAATGGAGAAGGGGATTCGATTGGCTCACCTGGTGGAGGAAACGGTTCCGGAGACGATTCGCACCGATCCTTTAAGAGTTCAACAGATCGTCACAAACTTGGTCACTAACGCGATCAAGTATACCCCGCCCGGAGGCGAGGTGACCTTGCGCGTGATCCATCGCGTGGCCGTGAGCGACCCTGACACGACTAAGTCGGAACACCTTGGACATCCGCCCGAGACCGAGACGGTTTTCGCCTCGTTCTCCACTTCGATCCCATCGAGTCGTTGGGAGACCACGACCTCCGAAGACTCCGGCGCGGAACCAACCGTCGAGCGGGGCTGGGTGGTCGTTCAGGTGCGCGACACCGGTGTGGGGATCGCCGCCGACCAACTGCCTCGCGTCTTCGAGCCGTTCTCCCAGGTCGCCGCCGAGCGCGGTTCGGGCAGGGCTCCCGTCGGATATGGCCTGGGGTTGCACATCGCCCGAACCCTGGCCCACCAACTCGACGGTTTCATCCAAGTGCGAAGCGCTCCGGGTCGCGGCAGCCTCTTCGAACTCTGGTTGCCGGTTTCTTGTCACCACCAGTCTCCTTCGTTCCAAGCCGTCTCATCGCCCACGACCGATTCCATTGTCCTCCCCACGTCAGGCCACCACGCCGATTCCCCCGTCCAAGAGAATTGCCCAAATATTATTGTAAATGATCATGTGTCAAACTTACCCTCAGCGACCTTGTCGCGTGAGGAAGATCGAGCCGACGCGCCCCGGATTCTAATTGCCGAGGACAACGACGATATTCGTGAAATCCTGGGATACTATGTCCGTCGGATCCTGCCGAATGTGACGATCACCTTTGCCGAAAACGGTCGAACTGCCTGGGAGCTCCTCAAACGTGGTCGGGATGGTCCGTCCACCTTCGCCCTGGCGCTGCTGGATCTTCAGATGCCCGAGATGAACGGCGACGAGGTGGCCCGCCACGTTCGCTGCTGGGAGGCCCGTTTCGAGGATTCGACCTCCGACCATCATGGATCGGCTCATTTGGCCATGATCGCGTTGACCGCCGATGCCCGCGACGAACAACGTTTGCAGTGCCTCCAGGCGGGATTTGACGATTATCTTACCAAGCCGATCACCATGACCCGCCTGCGTGAGGCGATTCAGCGGGTGATGCCATCGTTGACTCAGGCATGAAACGACATGACCACCGCTCTCTCCGCGGACGCGACTCGTTCCTGACCGTTGCCGGGGTTCTCGACCGCGACGGCATCAGTTCCAAAGTACAGGGCAGGGCTTGGGATCCGGTCACCACGCGACCTCTCCTCCTCCCACGCTGGTTGATGACGTGGGTTTGCCAACCCCGGCGGGGTCGGGAACATCAGCGCGACACACCATGATCGTTGGATCGGTGAGGCGCGAGGGTCGTTCCCCAGGGTGTGCATCCTGGGGAGCGGCCCCGTTGGGGTCGAGGATCACCGGCGACTAACCCCTGGGGGATCGGATCTGCTCTCGAGACTTGAACGATCCGGTTGGTCGGCACTGCTTGGAATTGAGCGACGCGGATGGCTTCAGTCGCCGTAGGGGAAGCCGCGCATGTCGTCGTCCCACCAATACCAGCCGAACGGTTGATTGACGTCGAAGGAGAAGGCAAGGTTGTACGTGCCGTCGGGGTTGGGACGATCGGAGATCGCAATCCAGAAGTCGTAAATCTCATCCTTGTAGACTGAAGCCGGGAAGGTTTGTTGGAAGCCGGTGATCGAGCCGGCGGCACCGAACCGGATCGGCGCGGAGAAGACCAGGTCGAAGCGGCTGTTGTAGAACCGGAAACGTCCCCCAATGGGATCGCGGAAGCGGTAGGCGGCCTCGATGGTGTAGCCCCGTCGCTGGAAGGTGCCGACCTTGGAGACGAAGCCGAGATCGCGGCTGGGTTGAGGGGGGATCGCCCTGCGCGGCGTCACGGCGGCGTAATTCTGGGGGAGCGTCTCGGCGACGACGTCCGCACGCCCAGCGCGGGGAGATTCGGAGCGGGCCTTGGTCACGGCCGGCTCGTCGCGAGTGGGCGCGGCGGCCTTGGCAGTGTCCACCAGCGGAGCGTCCGGCGGTTGAGCTGGATTGGGGTCGGTGACACTCTTTTTCTTGCCGGGTGGTTGCAATTCCGCCCATGCCAGTTCACGGTCGGAGAGACCGGGAACTGCGATCAGCGCTGAGGTCACCGCGACGGTTGAGCAGAGGAAGGTCAAAAATTTGACGTGCCGACTCATAAAACGAAAACCTCCTGGGTTGGAGGGAGGAACGATCCGTCGGAAGCCGACGCGGGTTGAGGACCACCGAGTCGGGCGAGTGCTGGCGGCCGCGAGGCGAGCCTTCATAACCCCGAACAACCATGCCGGTGCCATACTGGAATGAGTCGCCAGTTCACAGTGGTGGGGCGGTGGGGTGGTGGTGTTGGTGAAATTGGCTCGCCGCGCCCCGCGTCAACCGATTGTCGGCGGTCGTCCCGCTCCACGCAACCCGGAAGCATTCGAGAACGGCTGACGCTCGCGGTTTACCCAAACCCGTGGACCGTTTCCATGAGGGTTCGAATGCCGATACGCCGCTGATGGTAGGTGAGGATGGTCGCGCGGTCGGGAAACGCCGTGTCCTCGCCTTCCAGGGTATGCCAGGGGTGCCGAAGCAAGTTGCGATGGCGGATCGCCGCTTGCCAACCCCGCGCCGGCTCAAGACTGGGATGCTCCCGTTCGTCCTGCTCGTCCACCCAGCGCAAGGCTGACTCGAACGGTGTTTCCAGCTTGATTCGACTCAAGATCCAATCGAGCGCGGCGAGACGTTCGGTGGACGAACCGGAAACGCCTCGATCTCCGGTTTGGATTGTGAGGGTCGTGGTCCAGGTCGTAAGCTGATTGCTGGAAGCGATGGAGTCGCTCGCGCGGTCCTGTCGAAGTCGGTTCATCGGATGGCCCGTCCGCGACCGACTTTCGTCTCAACACCTCGTCAACCCATTCCCAAATGGGGACAAATCGGACGTCGAGAAACCAAAGCCGGGTCGCGTCGGGAACATGAAGCGCATTGACGCCTCTGGCGCGTCGTCGCGGCCAAAACGCGACGCGACGATCCGTTCCCCCGCCCCATTCGGCTTCAATCCTCAGGGGATCGTGCCTAATTTTCACCAGGGTTTGGAGGAATTGCCCGACTCCTCGGAGGATGCTTCGGATTGGCGCGCCCTCCAGCTGGGATCGCCGGGGAGCGGAGCAACACCACGCTTGGGCGCGGGGAGGCGTTTGCGCCGGGAACGCGCTCGTATCGGACTCATCATCATGTAGACACTATAGATAAAAAAAAGGGTCAGGAAAAATCGTGGAAGAGTCGTGAGGTTGATCGAGCGATCGAGGAGGAGGAAGAGTGCGACCGCCCCCACCACCAACCAGGTCGCGGCCGCTAGGGTCGAAGGTTCTTGGGGAGTTTTGGACGAGGCTTGGGCTAGATGGGTGGACGCCTCGTCTTGGGTTAGCGAATCCCAACGGCTTGCCGGCGTGTTGGTTGTGGCCGGGGAGACCGCCCGACGATGCGGTAAAGGAAGAGGGAGGTGACTGAGCGGATCGCGCTTGGGGGAACCGTCGGGATCGGTCTGGGGAACCCGGGGCTTGGGTTTGGGCATCACGGTGGGAATCATGTGAACCTGACCGCACGAGCCGCACCGCGCCCAATCTTCGGGCATCAGATGTTCAGACCGCAGCTGGACTCGTCCGCACGGGCAGGGGTAAACGAATTCTGGCTGTTCGCTTGAGTTGACATCCTCTTCAGTGCGATCGAGCGGATGAATCGACATGGGCGGAAGTCCTTACAACGACTGGCGGCTCCGATGCAAGGTGGACGACAGGGCAGCGAGCGTGTCTTTCAGATAAGATTCATCGAACGAGGGCCACATTTCATCATCGAGCCGGTCGTGCCAGTCTTGCAGATTGTTGGGCAAGATCCAGATCGCGCCACTGAGTTCCGGGACCGTTCGCGCGGTGGGGACGAAGTGAACGCGAACTGACCCTGCTAAGATTGACACATGGAGATCACTGGGACCATCTTGGTTTAAGGAAGAGACGAGCAAAGTCCGCTGCTCCAACCGAGGGTTGAGACCCGGAATCGAAGGACAAGGGACGGGAGATGGGTCCAGTGGATCTGGATGGAAATCGTTATGACCGTGTTCGGTGAGCGGCTCAGCCCCACTGGTTGGGCGAGGCGGGGGGAACCTGTCCGGCGGCTCCCAAGGCGCGGGCTCCGACGGAGAGGACGCGGAGGAATCCTTCGCTGTCGGCGTGGTCGAACTCGCCGACCGCCTCCATTGAGGCATTGTCCTCGGAATAGAGCGAGTGGGGCACGTCGCGGGCGGACTCAAAGCGAACTTGACCTTTGTAGAGGCTCACGGCGATCGTGCCGGTGGCGAGCTTGGTCACCTCCTCGACCGCTTTGCGGGCCATCCGTGAGGCCAGGTCGAAGCCGTAACCTTGATAGACTTGTTGCGCGATGAAGCCGGAGAGGCTGTCGAAGTGGGCGCGGGCGCGGCGGTCGAGAATTAATTCGAGCAGATAACGATACGCCGTGCCCAGCAGTTCCATGCCGGGGGCCTCGTAAACTCCTCGGGACTTGATTCCCACGAAGCGATTTTCAACCAGGTGGGCAGCGATACCGACCCCATGCGCGCCGCCAAGTTGATTGGCTAAGCGCAATGCCTCGAAGACACTGACGCTTTGACCGTTGATCGTCACCGGGCGGCCCGCCTCGAAGCGAAGGGTGACGACCTGGGGAGTGTCCGGGGCGCATTGGGGTGTCACGCCCATCTCGGGTTCGACGAAGCTGGGGGCGACCTCCAGCGATTCGAGCTTGCCGGCCTCGTGGGTCAGACCCAAGAGGTTGGCGTCGGTGGAGTAAGGAGCCTCCACGGTCGCTTTGATCGGCAGGTTGTGGGAGTTGCAATAGTCAATCATCTCGCGGCGGCCTCGGAACCGACCGAGGAACTCGGGATCGCGCCAGGGGGCGTACACCTGGAAGTCGGGGGCGAGCATGTTGGTGACCAGTTGGAAACGGACCTGGTCGTTGCCGCGTCCGGTCGCGCCGTGGGAGAGGATCGAGACGCCCAACTCGCGCATCACCGGGATCATGCCCGCGACGATCACATGGCGGCCGATCGCGGTGGTGTTCCAGTACGGTCCTTCGTAGCGGGCCTGGGCCTGGACGCCTTCCAGACCCGCCTGGGCGATGGCGTCGTGCAGCGGCACCCGGATGAACTCCTTGGCTCCGCTGGCCCTCATGCGGGCCTCGATGGCGGCGAAGTCCGGCTCGTCAGGCTGGGCGAGATCGGCAGTGATCGCCACCACGGTCACTCCCTGATCGGTGAGCCAACGGGTAATCGTGCAGCTGTCCAGACCGCCCGAGGCGGCAAAGGCCACGGTGCGGCCGCGAAGTTGACTGGCGTTCATCAAGGAAGCGTCCCGAAGCGTGCCGAGATGAGGGGCAACACGAACCAAAACCGTTTAACCAGAGGCGAGGCAAGGAGGGAAGGAAGGATTCGGCGAGGCGAAGTCCAGGCCGGGGTCCGCGGATGTTTTGGGGCCGGGAGGGTCCAGGCTGTCTACGATTGTATCATTGCGGCTGGCATTCCAACGCTGGTACGAGGATCGATCACAGTGGGAGATTCGAAGGAAGGAAGCGCGTCGATGAGCGTCGAGAAGGTCAAAGCGCGGGTTTATCATTCGGATCGCTACACCTTGCCGCTTCCTGAGTGGCACCGATTTCCGATGCGCAAGTACGCGCTGTTGCGTCAGCAGGTCGAGCGGGCCGCGTGGTCGGATCGGGTCCGTTTGCTGGAGCCGCCGGCGGCGTCGGACGCGGACCTCGAACGAGTGCATGATCCCGGATACGTCCGCCGGGTGGCCACCGGCGGGTTGCGGCCCGAGGAGGAACGGGAAATCGGGTTACCGTGGTCGGAGGGACTGGTGGAGCGTTCCCGACGCTCCACCGGCGGCACGATCGCCGCAGCGCGAGCGGCGCTGGAGGATTTCGCCTCGGTGAACCTGGCGGGAGGCACCCACCACGCGCACGTCCACAAAGGGGCGGGTTACGGCGTGTTCAACGACGCGGCCGTGGCGGCGCGGGCGTTGCTGGCGGAGGGACGGGTGGAGCGGGTGGTGATCCTGGATTGCGACGTGCACCACGGCGACGGCACGGCTGCGATCTTCGCGGACGATCCGCGGGTGTTCACCTATTCGATCCATTCTGCTAAAAACTACCCGATGCGTAAGCCCCCCTCCGACCTGGATGTGCCGTTGCCCGACGGGATTGGCGACACGGACTATCTTGCGCGGCTGGAGGAGACAGTTCCCCAGGCGTTGGACCGGGCGGGAGCCAACCTAGCGATCTATCTGGCCGGGGCCGACCCCTACGAAGGGGATCGTCTGGGACGCCTGAAACTCACCAAAGAAGGGCTGAGGCGTCGCGATGCCTTCATTTTCGCCGAGTGTCGGCGGCGGATGTTGCCGGTGGCGGTGACGATGGCCGGCGGCTACGCCGAGCCGATCGAGGACACGGTGGAGATCCAACTCGCTACCGTCCGCGCGGCGGTCGCGCTGGCCGTGGGACGGGATTGAGACACGGGGTGGGGCCGTCGCCGCGGCCGTTCGCCATTTCCAATCGCTCGAACCATTCCAACGCGGTTTTGGGGAGGGATCAGGGACGCGGACCACTCGGTTGCGACAAGGCGATCCGTCGGTTATGAAAACCCAACGAAGTGGGTCGCTTCCGCCTTCCTCGCCTTCAACATTGTGGGACGACACCCCCGCGCAACCGGCTCCCGCGCTTTGTCCCCATTTTCCTTCCCATCCTCTCCCTTCGGTCCCATTGCGCCGAGGAACCATCACTCATGGCCGCCACCTCCGACTCTCACCGCGCTGATTTCGGCAACGGCTCCGAAGCCGGGCCAAGTTCGGGCGACATGCTTTTGTTCTGGGGCTGCTTCATCGCCCTGATCGCCACCGCCTTTGGGTTCATCGTCCGCACCCAGATCATCAACGACTGGGGCCGCGAGTTCGACCTGAACTTCACCCAAAAAGGCGAGTTGTTCGGGGTGGGGCTGTGGCCGTTCGCCATTAGCATCATTTTGTTCAGCCTCATCATCGACAAGATCGGCTATGGCAAGGCGATGGCCTTCGCCTTTCTCTGCCATGTCGTTTCGGCGGTGGTCACGATCATGGCTCCAACCCTGGCTGGAGACCCAAGCGATCCAGGCTACAAGGATCGAGGTTACTGGATTTTATACTTCGGCACCTTCATCGTGGCGCTAGGCAACGGCACCGTTGAGGCGGTCATCAACCCGGTGGTGGCGACGATCTTCCGCAACCAGAAAACCAAGTGGCTCAACATCCTTCACGCCGGTTGGCCCGGTGGTCTGGTGCTGGGCGGCCTGCTTTCGATCGGTTTGGGCGACGTGAGTTGGCAATTCAAGGTCGCGTTGCTGTTCATCCCGGTGGTCGCCTATGGCGCGATCCTTAGTCGCTGCCGCTTCCCGATCAACGAACGGGTGGCGATGGGGGGCTCGTATCTGACGATGCTCCAGCAGGTCGGTGCCCTTGGGGCGCTGATCGTGGTTGGCTTGATCGTCCGCGAAGTGGGCCGGGTCTTCGTCATCCCCGACATGGTTCAACTTGTGATCATCGGCGCGTTGGTCGGCGGCTACGGCCTGGCGGTTCGCAGTCTGGGCAGTCCGTTGTTCATCATATTGATGCTAATCATGATCCCGCTGGCCACCACCGAGTTGGGCACCGACAGCTGGATCACCCCGCTGATGGAATCGCAAATGACCGCGATGAGCCTCAACCCTGGATTGATCCTCATCTACACCTCGCTCATTATGATGGTCTTGCGGTTCAGCGCCGGGCCAATCGTGCATCGACTTTCGCCTCTGGGTCTGCTGGCCCTCAGCGCGGCGCTGGCGGCGGGGGGTCTGGTGTTCCTCTCACAAGCTCAAGGCGCGGTGATCCTCGCGGCGGCGACGCTGTACGGGCTGGGCAAAACCTTCTTCTGGCCGACCATGCTGGGAGTGGTCTCCGAACAGTATCCCGAAGGCGGCGCGTTGACCCTCAACACGATGGGCGGCGTGGGCATGTTGGCCGTGGGGGTGTTGGGCAACCCGTTCCTCGGCTTCATCCAGGACACCCGGATTTCCGACGCGCTGCGGCAGGAACATCCAGCGATTTACGAACTGGTCACCGGTGACCGCAAAGCCTCGGTTTTCGGCGAATACACCCCGATCGACGCTCAAAAGGTGGACGCGCTTTTGAACGACGAAACCGAGGAACGCCAGGCTCAAGCGGCGATCTTCAAGGAGATCCGCGACCGCGAGAGCAAGCGGGCGCTGTTGACCGTGGCGTTGCTGCCCTGCTTGATGCTGGTCTCCTACATCGGGTTAATCGTTTACTTCACCACCCAAGGGGGCTACAAACCCAAGAGTCTCAGTCACGCCGAGGAAGCGGCGACCGAGTATTGACCGGAATCGAGGTGTGACAACGCGGTTGACGATGGATTTTCATCACGCGTGAATCTGAACGGGGTTCCTCTCCTCCATCCCATCCAACGTTGGTGGAGGAGAGAGACCGTTCAACGCGCGTGTGGGACGGAAACGAACGACCTTTGCGTGATCCCGTGAACGCCTCCACGCCTTCGTCAAGCCCCCTGCCGATCGTCGCCGCGGAGTCGGATTCGGCGACGCGGCCTGGGTCGTTGATCCCGCATCGCTCGTGGCGTCTGGGGGCCGCGCCCATGACAATCGTGGCGTTGCTTTGGGTCGGGGTGTACGACGATGTGACCGCGCGGACGCTTCCCCCGGGGGGGCCGCTTTGGGCAGCGGCGGGGGTGTCGCTAGGGGCGTTGCTGGCCTCGTGGGTCTTCGCGGTAGGGCCGGCAGCGACTTGCCAACGCTCGGGTCTCTCGACCTTCGACCAACTCGGATGGGCGCTTGGCGTCTGGGGACGCGACCGCGTGGCCTCCTGGGCATTAGGAATCGCCGGTTTGCTGTTGCTGGTGCTGGCGGTCCACTTCGCGGTCGAATTGAGTTTCGCCGGGTTGAACGCACTGGGAGGACTCGATCCGATCGCGCCTCAACGGTTTGGATGGGTGTCGTCTGACCCGGTCCGCTGGATCACGACGACCACCTGGGCGGTCGTGCTGGCCCTGGTGGGATGTTCGACCTTGTTCACACGGATGGTTTTAATGCTGGTCAAGTTTGGAACCGTTCTGCCCCCTCTGGCGCTAGGGACGATATTTTTGATCACCCTGGCCGACTGGAGCGGGATTGGCACGCTGGTGGAGGGGTTGGAGCAGGGAGCGGTGGGGGGACCCGAGGTCGCTCTTGGCGGGTCGGGGTTGGACGAGGCGGTGTTGACGAGTCGTGGTCCCGACGCCTGGTTGGGGCTGGCGATCGGTCTGGACGCGGTGGCGGCCGTGGGTCTGGTGGTCGCGTGGTTTTTGGCCGACTGGGGGGCAACTCTCAAAACGCGGGGTGAACTAAAACTGACGGCCGCGGTTGGGGTGGGGATCGCGGTGGCGACTTCGTGCCTGCTGGCTTTGGCAGTCGTGGCGTTGAGGCAGTCCGCCGAAGGGTGGGGAACGGTCGAGAACCCGTTGGAGACACTCACGTTTCATCGCGTGGTTTGGAACGAGCGCGCGGTGGCGGCCGGGGGGTGGCGGGGGATCGCCTTGGGTGTCGCAGCGGTGATTCTGGCGTGCGCGTCGTTGGCGCATGGGGTCTTCGCTGCCCATTGGGGGAATTTGGGGTTGCGACGGGTGACTCCCGCCGCGCCGCCGATCCGCTGGGCCTGGGCAATCGGGGGAGTCGCGGCGATTCTGACCTTGATTGGGCTGGGGGACCGCCCGGCCTGGCTCTGGTTGGCGGTGGCTGGTCTGGTGGGTCCGCTGGCGGCGGTGCTGGCCGTTCAAGCGCGAAGGGGCATCCCTGAGGATCCCACCCTAGTTCCCCGCTGGCGAGCCGCGGGTTTGATCGCCTGGGTCCTGGGGGTGCTGGTTGCGGGGATCGGTCTGGCGGTGCGGGTCTCCGGCGGTCTGGAGGGACGTGGTGAAGCGGTCCCCTTCGCCATTTTGTCCACCCTGAGCGCCACAGTGGCCGCCGCGGCGGGGCACCTTGCGGCGTCACGCTTGGGACGGTCCACGCATCCTTCCCGGTGACGATCGCCCGCTACACCAACCCGTTCTATCGGTCGAAATCGTTTCGCGTGTTGGCTCCGATCCGGATAGAGAGTTGGAGCGACGTGAGCGAACCAACTCACTGCGAACCAGCGTGCCGTGGTTGGGTTGTAGAACCGATCGCGTCTCGTCGCAATCAGCATCGCATCGAAGAACATAAAAAAGAAGAACTGTCGAACTGAAGTCGAGGGAGTCGCGCGCCCATGATCGAGCCAACGATCATCTGTCCGAGTTGTAAGCAGGTCATTAAGCTCACCGAGTCGCTGGCCGCGCCCTTGGTGGAGAAGACCCGCGTGGAGTATCAAAAGCGTCTGGCCGAACTGGAGGCCATGATGACGCGGCGGGAGGCCGAACTGGAGAGTCAGCGTGAGCAGCTTCGCCGCGAGCAGACCCTCATTGAGGAACGGATCGCCCACGAAGTGGACCAGCGACGCAAAGAGATCGCCGAGGAGGAGAACCGCCGCGTCCGTCGTCAAATGGCCCAGGACTTAGAATCCAAACAACGCGATCTGGTCGAGGCGTTGGAGCTGCTCAAGAAACGCGAGGCACAACTGGAGGAAGCCAAGCGGGCCGAGGCCGAGTTTTTGAGGTGCCAGCGCGACCTGGAGGACGCCCGCCGCGAGTTGGAGGTCACGGTAGCCCGCCGCGTGGCTGAGTCGCTGGACCGCGAGCGTGAGCGGGCGCGCCGCGAGGCCGAAGAGGCGTTGCAACTCAAAGTCGCTGAGAAGGATCATCTCATTGCGACAATGCAACACCAAATCGAGGAACTCAAACGCCGCGCCGAGAGAGGCTCGGAGCAGTTGCGCGGCGAGGTGCTTGAGCTTCAATTCGAGGAGCTGCTGCGGTCGCGGTTTCCGGGCGACGCGATCGAGCCGGTCGGCAAGGGGGAATTTGGCGGCGATCTGTTGCAGAGGGTGTTCGCGGGCGGTTCAAGTGTCAGCCGGGGCACGATCCTCTGGGAGTTCAAGCGGACCAAAAACTGGAACGACGCATGGCTGCCTAAGCTGCGTCAGGATCAACGCGCGGCCCAGGCCGATCTGGCCGTCATTGTGTCGCAAACGCTGCCCAAAGGGGTCGAGGGGTTTGAGTACATCGACCAAATCTGGGTGGTCTCGCCCCGTCTGGCCGCGCCGCTGGCGACGATCCTACGGCACGCTCTAGTCGAGGTGGCTCAAGCCCGCTTGGTGCATGAGGACCGTCAATCCAAGGAAGCCCTCCTCTATCGCTACCTGACCGGACCCGGCTTCCGCCACCGTTTCCAAGCACTTCTGGAGAAGTTCAGAGACCTTCAAGACGATTTGGACAAAGAGAAGAAGTTCATGCAAAAGCAATGGTCCAAGCGTGAGAAACAGCTTGAAATCATCGACTTGAACATGAGCGGTCTCTATGGCGATCTGGAGGGGATCGTGGGTCGCTCCCTGCCCGAGATCGAGGGACTGAGTTTGGAGGACGAGACCGACCCTTCCTCCAAGGCGACGCCGAGTCTCGGGGGCGACGGCCTAAACCACGCGGCTCGTCACCGGCTCGCTCTGGAGGATTGAATTGAGGGACACCGATCGGCAGGGTGGGTGGGCGAGGAGAGCCGTGCCGTCGTTGCGACGCGATCCAGGCGTCTCGACCCTTCGGACTACAATGAGGCGTTCCCCCGCGCCGCGTGGTCCGAAAATCGGCAAGGGGCGGGGTTGGGTTTGAAAACGCTCCGTTCTGGGATGGTCCATGTCCACAACAAGTCCGGTTGCCTCCGGCTCCCCTCGCCGCTCCGCTCCGGTCACGGTCCCCGCCACTTTGGAAGCGGAAGCGGAGGCGGAGGCGGACGAGTCGTCTGAGGTTGGTTTCTCTGGGTCCTCCCCGCGCGTCCCGCGGACCTTCGAGGCGCTGGGGAATCTGGAGTACCGCAAGTTCTTCATTGGACACGGGATTAGTCTGGTGGGGACGTGGCTTCAAGGGGCGGCGGTGGCATGGATCGTCTTCGAGACGACCCGCGATGAGCGGATGCTGGGGCTGGTCGAGGCCGCCAACCTCATGCCAGGCGTGGTGGTCGGTCTGTTGGCCGGGATGGTAGCCGACCAAGTGACGCCCCGGCGGATGGTGCTGGCAATGCAGTTCGGCCAATTCGTGGTCGCCTCAACGCTAGCAGCGCTGGCGCTGATTGGTTGGCTGCCGGTGCCCCTGATGTTAGCGGCGCTAGTGGTAGCGCGGGTCTGCGTGACCTTCGAGATGCCGAGTCGTCAGGTATTGATTTACGACGTGGTGGGTCGCGGCCATTTGATGAACGCCATCGCGTTAAACACTGGATTGTTCAACGCTTCGCGGGTGGTTGGTCCCAGCCTGGCCGGGGTGGTGCTAGCGACCCTGGGCGCGCCAGCCTGCTTCGTTCTGAACGCGGTGAGCTTCACCGCGGCCATGACCGCCGTGGGACTAATGCGGGTCCGACCTAAACCGCCCAACGCGCGTGCGGGCGACAACGCGACGGCGTCCAAAGGTTGGAAGGGCGCGCTAGCGGGATTCGCCCATCTCGGTCGGGATCGGCTGGTGGGCGGGCTGTTCCTGATGCTCAGCGGTTTCGGGGTGTTAGGAATGGGCTACTCGGCGATGATCCCCAGTTACGCCCAGGTGGTCCTCGGGGTCCGCGAGATCGGCTACAGCCTGTTGCTAGCGAGTTCAGGAGTGGGGGCGACCCTGGGCGCGTTGATTGTCGCCTCGCTGGGTCCGGGACGGGACCGTCTTCAGGTGATCGCCTTGGGTCTGGTGTTGTTCGCCGTAGGTCTGGCCGCGGCTGCGGTGGTGCCGCCATTGGTAGCGGGGGGAGCCTCGGGATCGCGCTTGGCCCTGGCTACGGCGATGGCCTGCCTGAGCGTGGTGGGTTGCGGGGCAATCATGGTCTACTCCACCACCCAGACCGTGATTCAGGCGGCCGTGCCCGACGCGATCCGCGGGCGGATCATGGGCGTCTGGATGATCATGTTCTCAGCCTCGGTTCCCTCGGGGGCGTTGGTCTCCGGGGTGCTGGCCTCCTGGTTGGGAACCCCTCAGGCGATGCTGGCCGGTTCGATCGGCGTGGCTTTGTTGGCGCTGGTGGTTGGCGTCGCCTTCAACTTAATCAGTTGGCGAGCAAACCCGCCGATCGCCAGCGACACCTTTTGAAGCTGAATGATGATCGCGCGGCGATCGCCTGGTCGCTCGTTGACGGCCCAGTCTTCTTCGGCAAGAGACGCGATCGTGGGTCGCGCTGTGGACACGTCGGTTGGAGAGACGGGTTTTCGATGGGATTCCTGTTTGAAACCTGGTCCCAGACAACCGATTCGTTACAATGAGCGAAAGTCGGCGCGTGACGGATGCCCCGCGCGTCGGTGTCGCCCCTCTTCACCCGAGCAGTTCTCGTCGGGTTTCCCTTGAGGTATCCCTAGGTTCCCGTCGTTCCCCTCGGTTCTCTCGGAGGGGTTCGGGAGGTTGTGATTCATGTCGGCTTCGACGACGGTGGTTCCATTCTCCAGGATTCCGGTTGAGCCGAGACCCGTTCTGATGTCCCGCTCCTCAAAGGCGCGTGGTCGCTGGTGGAGTTGGCTTGGGCGTGCCACGGCGTTCTTGGTTGTCGCCGGCGGCGTGGTGGTGTTCTGGTTCTCGAAGGTGGGTTCCGGCGTTGAAGAAAGCCGCGAACCCCTTCGACTTCACGTCGTCGATGTGGGCGATGTGGCGGTGGAAGTGGTTGAAAGCGGCGTCATCGAAGCCGAAAGCGGTTCCACCGTGATCTGCGAGGTCGAAGCGATCCTCGGGCCGATCTCCTCGGGTGGCAGCGGCGGGATGATGATGGGGATGAACGTGGGTTCCCCGGGAGGTCGTCCGGGAGGACGTTCCGGCGGCATGGGTGGGGCTGCGCGTTCCGGCGGCGGGTCCAACACCAGCGTGAACATGGCGAGCGCTTCGGGCGGCTCCGGCTCGGGCGGCTCCGGCTCGGGCGGCTCGGGCGGCTCCGGCTCAGGTGGCTCCGGCTCAGGTGGCTCGGGCGGCTCGTCGGGAGGCGCTGGAAGCATGGGGGCGGCCGGCGGCAACGCCTTCATGGCGGGTGGTGGCGGACGGCTGGGGGGCATGAGTGGCCTGGGGTTGACTGTGCCCAAACCCAACATCCAGAGCTTCAACCTGAAGGTTCAACCCCACACCGCCGTTCCGACGGTCGGGATGGTTTCGACAGTGAGCCTCACCGCCAGCTCCGAAGGCGCGATGGGAATGGGTGGAGGTGGAGGCATGTTCGGGTCCACCGAACGAAGCGGATCCACAACCATCCTGGACATCAAGCCCGAAGGGAGCTTCGTGCGTAAGGGCGAAGTGGTCTGTGAACTCGACTCGGCCGCGTTCCGCGAGGAACTAGAGAACCAAAAGATCAAGGTCGAGGAAGCCCGCTCCAACTATAACCAGGTGCGTATCGCGCTGGAAGTCAATGAGTTGGCGATGAAGGAGTATCTCGAGGGAGTGCTAGAACAAGATCGCCAGGCGATCGAGACCTACATCAAGCAATGCCGCGACCTGCTGTTTCAGGCCGAGCGCAACTACCAATGGTCGTTGGGGGTGGTCGCTAAGAAACTCCAGCCCGAAAACCAGGAGCTGGCCGATCGGCTCACCCTGGAACGCTGTCGGATCAACCTCCGCGAGGCGCTCGGAATGCGAACCCAGCTGGAAGACTTCACCGCGCCCCGCATCCTCAAGGAATACCAGGCGAAATCGGAGGCGATCAAATCCGACCTGCTCTCCAAGGAGTCGGTGTTACGTCAGGAGGAGCAGCGTTTGCAGCGGATCGAAAAGGCGATCGCCAACTGCGTCATCGTCGCGCCCCGGGACGGCATCCTTAGTTACGTCAATGAGACCAATTTTTGGGGTTCGATCGATTATCGAATCGAGCCCGGCGCGATCGTTCGCCAGGGTCAGCCGATCTTCAGCGTGCCAGACCCCTCAGAGCTGATTCTCAAGGTTCGGATCAACGAATCGAAGATTTCTCGAATTGTTCCAGGCCAAACGGTGTCGATCCGCGTGGACGCCGTCAAGGACCGGATCTTCAATGGTCGGGTGCTGGATGTAACCTTGATCCCCGCCCCGGCCCAGGGTTCGCTCAGCGACGTCAAAGTGTACAACGCGCGGGTTCAGATCGACGCCGCCGCCGACCTGAAACTTCTTAAGCCAGGACTGACCGCTAAGGCGGCCTTCAACGTGGCGCTTCGGCCTGGGGTAGTGCGGGTGCCGGTGCAAGCGATCCATTACCTAGACAACGAGCCGTTCGTGGCAGTCAGCGCGACCAACAACGCTACCCAAGCCCGCGCGACCTGGCGTCAGGTCAAGATTGGTCTTTCCAACGCCACTTACGCTGAGGTCATCGAAGGACTGCGGGTGGGCGAGGAAATTGTCCTCAACCCCGAATCATTGCCCTCGTTATATCCGAGCACTGGAACACCTTTGTTTCGTCCCCGCCCCAACACATCCAAGGACGCTGAGTTGAAGTCCTTGGCGGTTCGAGAACGTTGATCCAATTTGCCGGTCTGAAGTGAAGTATTGAAAAAGGAACGCACTCGATGAGTCGCCTGAACCGCAAGTCAGCGGCAACCCTAATGTCAATCGGTCGCGTCAAGTGATTCGACGCGACCGATCTCTTGAGGACTGAGGATGAATATCCAATCCACGTTGCGGCGGACAGCGCCGGTTGCTCGACGCGGGAGCGAATCGGTCGGTTTGACGGTTTGCAATGGCTCCCAAATCACTTGCCTTGAGCCAACGCCGACTCAATCGCCTTGACAAGCTCTTCGTCGGTGGGGTCAACCCCCGGCTCGAACCGCTTGACGACCTTGCCTTCGCGGTCGATCAGGAACTTGGTAAAATTCCAGCGGATTTCACCGCCGTTCTGGGTGAGAACTTGATAAACCGGATGCTTATTAGCTCCCTTGACAACAATCTTGCTGAACACCGGGAAGGTTACGGAATAGCGTTTGGTGCAGAAATCCTTGATCTGGGCGTTGTCGCCGGGTTCCTGGGCACCAAAATCGTTGCAGGGAAAAGCCAGGACCTTGAAACCTTGATCCTTGTACGTGCGATAGAGCGCTTCAAGTCCTTTGTACTGAGGAGTGTATCCGCACTGGCTGGCGGTGTTGACGATCAACAGCACCTCACCCTTGTAGGACGCCAGATCGATCGTTTCGCCGTCGATTGACTCGGCCTTGAGGTCCAGGACGCAGCTGGGTGGGTCAAGACTCGGTCGTTCGGTGGCGACCGCCAGACCAAGCGGAAGAGTCAGAAGGGCCAGGGCAGCCACCATCAGCAGAGGTTTGAGCATTGTTGAAACTCCGAGCGAAACGGGGAGGGAAACGGAGATGGCAGTCTAGTGGAAGCCTTCGCGCGTGGGACGAGTCGAGACGACACGGTTCCCGCAACCACGTCCGCGAATCGGTTTCATCTTGGGCATCCCGGACTCGGGATTCAAGAGGGGGCTTGACGTGTTCAACGTCAAAGTTGGCGAGACCGGGTTGGGGTTGGTTGGTCGAGCCAGCCAGTTTGGCTAGCAGGGACGGGGCCGAGGATCGACCGGGTGAGTCGCCTGGTGCTTGCCCGGCGTTAGCGCTCGCTTCAAAATGGATTCCCGCACTTCACTTCGATGGTCCGCCGAACCCATTTCAACCCCCTTTTGTCACCGCGTCCTCCTTGTCAGAATAAGGCCATGCGAGACGCCCTCACCCCCGCCGCTCAACGTCTGGTTGATCAAGCCCACCGCCGAGCGCAGGCTCGGTCCTCGCCCCTGACCGAGCCAGGCGACCTGCTGGCGGCTCTGGCCGATCAACCTGAGAGCAAAGCCGGCGAACTGCTCGCCGATCACGGTCTGCGTGCCGAGGAATTGCTCTCAGCGCTCGGGTTTAGCGTCGCCAACAGCGATGGGATGGGCCCCAACGAATCGGTCGCGGAACCCAACGTCGTCCCCGGCGAACCGCCCCGCAACGCCGAGGCCGCCGGCCAGCCAACCAACGAGCCGCCTGACTCGTTGGATTTCCGGGCCGTTCTCAACGAAGCCCGGTCAATCGCCCGACGCTGGGACCGCAATCATCCGGTGAGTTCAGAACATCTCCTCCTGGCGTTGGTGGAGTACTCGCTGCCGCTCCGCACCCTACTCGTTCGGGCCGGTGTGCAGGTCGAAGCGCTAGTGGAGGCAATCCGAACCCTCATCCACGAGGACATTGGGCCAATCGAGGTCGAGGATGAGCCGTTCCGCCTCGACCTGGGGGACGCCGCCGACGACCACGAACTCGCCCGAATCCTGGACGCTTCGGGCAACCGAGCCCGCGAGGCGCTGAGGGTCATCGAGGACTACGTCCGGTTCGCCTTGGACGATCCGATGCTCACCCGCCGCCTCAAGGATGTGCGACACCGCCTCTCCCAAGCCCTCGCCGGTCTGGATGACCAGACCCTCCTAGCTGCCCGCGACACCCCAGGCGACGTCGGAACCCACATCATGACCCCGGAGGAGCGCCTTCGCGAACACCCCCGCGCCGTTCTCACCGCCAACTTCAAACGTCTTGGCGAAGCGTTGCGGACGCTGGAAGAGTATTGCAAAATCCGCAACGTTTGGTTGTCAGGTCGTTTTGAAGTGTTACGATACGACGTGTATACCTTGGAGAAGATGGTGGCGACGGCGATCCGTTCGCAGCGCGGGTTGGGAAAGGCCCGTTTGTATCTCCTGGTGGGGGGGCTGCCGACTCTGGGGGATTTGACCTGGGTGGTGGGCGAAGCTTTGGAAGGTGGGGTGGACGTGGTCCAGCTTCGAGAGAAGGGCGTGGAGGATCGTGTCTGGCTGGAACGGGCGCGCGAGGTGCGGCTACTGACGGCTCGGGCGGGGGCGACCTTTGTGGTCAACGACCGTTGCGATCTTGCGCGTCTGGCAGGCGCGGATGGGGTTCATCTTGGCCAGACCGATTTGACGGTGCGAGACGCGCGCCGTTTACTGGGAGGCGCTCCCTTGATCGGCGTTTCGACCCACGATCCGAGCCAGATCCGCCACGCGGTGCTGGACGCGGCGAATTACCTAGGGGTCGGCCCCGTCTTCCCTAGCGGCACCAAGTCGTTCGACTCCTCGGAAATCGTGGGGCTAGGCTTGGTGCGCCACGCCGCCGAAACGACCACGCTGCCCTGGTTTGCCCTAGGGGGAATCGACGAGTCGAACCTCGACGACGTGTTGGAGGCCGGAGCCCGTCGGGTGGCGGTTTCCGGGGCGTTGTTAAGGGCCGGTAGTCCCCGCAAGGTGGCTCGCTCACTTAAGGACCGCCTGGAGCAGGCCGTCGCCATTTCGTCCGACGAGGAGGACTAACCCCGTTTCGGGCCAGATTCGGGTCACCTCGTCCTAGCCTGATGTTCCCGGTTGGCCCCGCCAATGAATCGTTGAACACAATGACGCGCCGACTCTCCTGCCGCCCCGACGGATGACGCTTTCGATGAATCCCTGCGCTCCAGCCGAACTGCCTCAGGTCCACAACCCAAAACGCTTGTTCGAGTTGCGGCGGATGGCTCTACTCGATCAACCACCTGAGCGGGCGATTGATCGTCTAGTCAGAATGACCGCCCGGTTATTGAAAACCCCAGTGGCTCTCATGTCGCTGGTGGATGAGGCGCGACAGTTTTTCTTCAGTCAAGTGGGCTTGCCCGAACCCTGGTCCTCCACTCGGCAAACCCCCCTAACGCATTCGTTCTGCAAACACGTGGTGGAGCGTCGCGACAAACTCGTCGTGCGTGACGCCCGGCTTGACCCCCTGGTGTGCGACAACCTGGCGATCGCCGAACTCGGGGTCATCGCCTACCTGGGCATCCCAATGGTCACGAAGAGTGGCTATGTGTTAGGGTCCTACTGCGTTATCGATGGCAAGCCGCGCGACTGGTCCGACGAGGAGATCGAACTCCTCACCGATTTGACCGCGTCGTTGATGAGCGAATTGGAGTTACGCGATCTTCTGGCCGAATCAGCCCGCCGCGAGCGAGAGCTCATCGAAGCCCGGGTCGCCGCCGAAGCCGGCGTGCGTGCCAAAAACCAATTCCTGGCGATCGTCTCGCATGAACTGCGCACCCCATTGACCGCGATTTTGGGGAATTGCGACATCCTGCTGGACCGGAACGATCCAGTGATCGATCCCCAACTTCAGCGCGACCTGATTCAGACCATCCAACGCAACGGATTCCGACTGATGAGTCAAGTCGGCTCCATCTTGGAGCTGACGCGGATGGACACCCTTGAAAACGATTTGAAACTCGTTCCTACGTCTATTCACACGCTCACCCGAACTGCTCTCGCCGAGCCGATGCGGGAGGCCGAGGAACGCGGTTTGACCTTTCGGTTCGACTCGACCCTTCAGGACTTGCCCCCCCTTTTAATGGATGAATCGGCGTATCTGCAAATCGTTCAGCATTTGGCGGGCAACGCGGTCAAATTCACTGATCACGGCGAGGTCCGGGTCGCGTTGAGCTTAGAACAGGAGCCGATCGCGCCAGATCGTCCCCAGGACGGTTCCGACGACATCTCTGTTCATCACGTCCTCAAGCTGGTGGTGGAGGATGACGGGGGAGGGTTCGTACCACCAGTCGGCATGTCGGTTCGTGAGGTGGTCACACAACGAGGAACGGAGTACGTGGTCGAACTGGTGAACGCCCAAGGCGATCTGGAATTGATCGGCCCGTTCAACCCAGGCGATCCTCTGCTGAACCGAACCCGCGGGGGCTTGGGCATTGGCCTGGCTTTGACTCAGCGGTTGGTTAAGGCGATGAGCGGCAGCCTTCAACTCCAGTTTCGCCCTGGAGTCGGCACTCGCGCCACCCTCCGTCTGCCCGTCACCTTCGCGCGCAGCGGGTCGCCGGCTTCTGCTCCCGCACCGCTGGCTCTCACCCAAACTCAAACCTCTACCTACCCTCAACTGGCCTCCAGTAAACAGCCGACGCCCGAGGAGGTTCGGCCTGGACGCCGTCCTCAATCCCCCGTGGTCCTGATGGGCGAGGATAGCGAGGATATCGGGATGCTGGTGGAACTGTACCTGCGACGCGCCCATATCGAGCTGGAATTGGCCCACGATTTGGACGAGCTGGACAAACGGGCCCGGGCGGGGCGGCATCGGGCCATCCTCATTGATCTACGCTTGCTCAAGAATCGTTCCTCATCCTGGCTCGACGACTTGAGGCGATGCGGCGTGACTTGTCCCATCGTCGCGCTCGACGCGGTGGGGGATGGTGAGCGTCATGGAATCGATCTGAGCCGGTTCGACGGCGTCATCTCCCGGCCTGCCGGGCGGACCGACTTCCTCAAACAACTCAAATCGTTCTTGACGAAGCCCTCGGCGGTGGATGAACCGTGACGGGATGCTTAGTCGGGTGGCTGGACCTGGGCATAACACCAACGCGTCTTCGAACCCATCCTTATGGGTCGAGGCAGCCCGACGGTTCCTCCAGTTGGAAGCCCGGCGGGCGTTTGTCTTCGTCCGGCTCGACGCTGCAGCCTTACGCACCGAACGTGGTCACGTCGAGGTTGATGACAGCTTCGACTCGAAGTGCCGAATGATTCGAAATACGTTCAAACTCGAAAAACCGCTTCCGACGATGGGATGGTGGCAATCGCCGTATCTGGAAGTGAAACAGACTCACTTGGCCGCCGCTTGGTTTGAGTCGGAACGTGTGAATGGTTCAGCCGCGAACTGGGTGCGAGCCCGTTGAGTTTGCATCAGGTGGGCGATCTGAATGAGATCGTAGGCGGTCAATTCGCAGAGCAGACGAGTGACCTTGTCGTGCAGTTCGTCGCTCAGAAGGGGCTCAATCTCGCGCATGAGGGCGATCAGGCGGGCTTCCTGTTCCTCGACTTCGCGCGCTTCGACGACGCCATCGGCCATGATCCGGGTGAACGACTCGAGACGTCGGGCGTAGGTGTCGATCAGGGGGGATTGGGTGTCGGGGTCGAACCAGCCGACCCGCCCGGAGGGAAGGGACGTCTTTGGGGTTGCGGCTAGGGACGCGGGAGGGTCAGGGTTGGTTTGGGACTTGGCGTCAGCTTTGGATACGGCTTTCTTGGCCATGATAGAAACGGCTCGCAGCGCGAAGGGAGAAGGCGAGAAAGTGACGAGGGGGCGAGTGAGCAACATCCTCGAAGCCCTCTGATCAATGAGACGGATCGCGTTGAGCGGGGTTCCTCCTCGCGCCCGGGGCAGTGGCAGTGTGCGGGGAGACCAGGGAGGGGGTGCAGAGGGGAAGATGTCGCGCGGCGACCCCACTCCCTTCACTTGGCTTTGATTGACTTGACCAGGGCTTGGAACTCGGGCTTGGCGGCATCCATCGTTTTTCGCGGTCCGACCATTTTGAGGAAGTAGCCGGCGTCGTCGGTCAGGATGATCGCGCCCAGCAGGGCGAAGCCAGGTTTGTTGAATGTTTGGGGCGAGCCGGGACGAACCGAGGCGACGTAACGGCCGTTGATTTCAACGGTGGTGACTTCGAGGTCGCCGACTTTGAGGGTTTCGGTCTTGGCGGGGGGGGGTTGGCCTTTGTCGTCTTGGAACTGAGATCGCCAACGCTCAATGTTGGCCTCGATCCCGCCCGCGCCGCCGGGGAAGACGAAGACAATCAACTCGGCCGGTTCGGGATCGTCCTCAACAGCCGGTTTGACCACTTGGGCCCTTCTCATGGCGTTTGTGCCAGGAGAGGCCTTCCAGGTGGCGGGCACTTCGAAGGTGAGTCCGCCAGCATCGACGACCTGGGTCTTGTCATCGAACCAGGCGGTCAGGGTGTGGGGGATCGGGGTGTGGAGCGAGGCCACGCACGGGCCGATTCCAGCCCAAGCGATCCATCCAGCGGTCCAGGTCCAAGCAAGAGTCAGAAGAGTCATGGTCAACCAGATCCTTGGGTTGTGTTGGGTCGGTCTGGGAATCGGATCGAACGAACGCCTGAGCGGGGTGGTCTGATTCGTGGTGGAACCAACCGGCAGCGTCCCCTTCCGAGTTTGCGCTCGCCAGTGGTTGCAAGGCAAGGGCCCGACGACTGATCGCGGCCAAGCCCAAGGAAAGGGGAGGGGAGGGGTTGATGTCATGTGATGTCATGTGTCGCGCCGATTCGATTGCCATGCCTGGAAACAGGCTCACCGCTTCGGATCCGACTCACGCACGTGGGGTTGGGGTCCGAGGCGGTGCGGGTTGGGACGTCGAGTTGTGGGCTTCGAGGTCGGCGCGATCCGGCCGACCAAGGCTTGGCTTGGTCAGCGTTTGGGGTTGGCTTCGCCGTCAAGCGCCACGCCGCCGGCGGCGGCCAAGCGTTCGAGTTGGCGTTCCAGTTCGGCGGCGGAGCGGATCGAGCGGGAGACCACCTTGCCGTCGGTTCCAACCAGGAACATGGTGGGCAGCGACATGATGCCGAATTCCCGGGCGATGGGGCCGTCCATGCCGCCGGCGTCGTGGATGGTGGGCCAGTTCAGGCCCTCAGCTTGAAGCGTCGCCGCGGCGGTGGCGGCTTCGGTGTCGAAGTTGACCGAGACCACCGCCACCGCGGTCGAGGGGGACCCTTCAGCGCGTCGGGCTAGCAGGCGTCCAATCTCGGCGAGGTCGCGGCGCGCCTGGTCGGCCCAGGAGGCCCAGAAGATCACTAACGTGGCGCGCCCCTGGTCGGCTTTGAGGTCGATCGCCTCACCGTTGAGGCCGGTTCCGCTCAAAGTGAGGGGTTGGCCCACCAACTCCAGACGCTTCAGGGCCCCTTGAGCTTTGCGTCCGGGGCCGCTCTCGGGGAACCGCTTGGCCAACATCTGATAGTACGATTTAGCTTTGGCTTCGTCGGCGTTGAATTCGTTGACATTGGCCAGTTGGAGCAGTGCCTCGGGAGCCTCGGCCGATTGGGGGTAGGCAGCCACGAACGCCTCCAGGTCGGCCAGCAGCCGTTTTTGAATGTCCAGCAGGTTAGCACCGGGCTCTTCGGAATCCAACGCATAGCGGGCCAACGCCTTGCGGAAAGCAGCGTAGGAGGCGATTGGTCCCCCTTGAGCGATGAGGGTATCCAACTCCTGAGCGCCGGCGGGATAGCCGCCGGTTTGGTACGCTGCGGCCAAGCTGTCCACCACTTGACGCTCGTAGAGCAAGCGGTCGGGTGATTGGGGAGGGCCGGCTGCGGCGGCCACCTTCCGCAGCAGATCGACCCGTTTGACGTAGTAAGTGGCCAGATCGCGGGGGAGCATCTCCGCGAGCTTGTCGGCGTTGGCGGTGTCGAATTCAGCCAACGCTTTGAGTGCCGGTTCCATGTCGGGACTACCCATTCCCGTCGGACCACCCAGCACCGCTTGCGAATAAATCGACGCGCGGACGCCACCGCTGGTACTGGCCAAGACAATTTGGGTTTGCGACGGGTCAATGATTTGAGGATGGTCGATCAGTTTCCAAACGTCGCCGAATTTGACTAATTCGGGGACTTGAAGGTAGGCCATCCGCGCCGGGTCGGAGGAACCGTCGCTGCCCGCGGCGAAGACCACGGCGTTTTCGTAGAGGATCACGTCGCCGGTCAATCCTGGGGCGGCGTCGCGGGGGATGACCCGGGGCATCGCGCCGTCGAACCGCAGCCAGACGGTCTTCTCATTCCAACCGGCCTGGAACAGCTTGGCACGCAGGTCATTGAACCAGGTCTTGCGCTGGGCGGTTTGGGTTTTGACCCGCTCGATTTCCTCGGCGGGGATACCCAGTCCGCCGAGGTCTTCGGGTGTGGCGAACAAGCCGGACGCTAAGCGATCGTCGTTGGCGACCAGAGCCTGAACCAGAACCTTGCCAACCTCTTCGGGCGAAAGGCGTAGCCAGCCGGTGATTCGCCCCCCTTCGAGACGGGCGATCCGGGTGCCGTTACTGTTGAGGAACCAACATTCATCGACGGTGCGGTTGCCGTCCCGGTCGATTTCCCGATAGACCTCGAACCCGTCTTTGTAGTAGCTCCAACGATCCAGACCGCGGAAGCTGTCGGTGTCGAGAAAGCGTCGTAACATCCGGCCCTGACCGTCGCGCAAGGCGTAACCGCTAACCTTGGTTTCGAAGCCTGGCAGCCGTACACCCTCGTAGACTTCGACCTTGCAGGCGGCCACCGCGGCCGGGTCGGTAATCCGGTCGAACTCCACGCCGGGCAGACCCGGCTCGATGCTCAACATTTCCTTGGGGGTGATCTGGGGTTGGCCCCAGGCCGCAGTCGTCCCGACCAACAGACTTCCCAGCGCCGCCGTGGTCAGCCAGACCGCGGGGATCTTTCGAGTTGTCCTGCCCATTGGCCCTTTGGCTTGGTTTCCCTCGACCATCTCCATGTTGAATCGACCTCCCTGGACGCATTGCGCTTCGCCCCCCCCGTGCCATGGTTGGAGAGGACTCCTTCGCTTGAAGCGGCTGGTCAAGTTCGCCGGTTCGGACGGTTCGGGCAAGACCAATTCCCCCCGCCGACGTTTGAAATCACGAGACGCGATTCGACACCACCACGGACGATTCCACTGACCGACATCGAACCCACCGCCTAAGATGACCCAGAGCAAGCGGGCGTGACACGGTCGGAACCGACCCCGAATCGTGGCCGGCTTTCCATGAACCCTGTTGTCTTTCCTCACTACACCAACTCGGATCGAGAGGGATCGTGAGCGCGCAGATTGTGGTCGTAGGTGGCGGAGTGATCGGCCTTTCAGTGGCTTATGCGTTGGCGCGTCGGGGACGCGGTCCACGCGTGCTTCTTCTTGAGCGGGGCCAGACCGGTCAAGCCTCCTCGTGGGCGGGGGCCGGCATGATCGCTCCAGTCGCGCCGGATGCCTTGACTTCGGGCGCAACCCCACGCGAGGGGCTTGCTATGCTTCGCGCCCTGAGCAGCTGTCTTTATGAAACATGGGCGCGCGATCTGCGCGACGCGACTGGCATCGATCCGGAGTACCGTCGTCAAGGGGGGGTCGATCTCGCGTTCAACACCAAAGAGGCCGACGAGCTTCAAGCAATGTCGGGTCGCTGGAAGCGCGAGGGGATTGTGTTCGAACGCCTAGCGCAGGCCGATTACCATCGGGTCGAACCCCGACTCAACGATCAGGTCCAAGCGGTCTATTTTCTGCCCGACCGCGCCCAGATTCGCAATCCTCGGTTGCTAAGAGCGCTTCGGATCGCGTGCCAGCAGCGAGGCGTGACCATCGAGACCGGTTGCGAGGTGGCCAACGTCGTCGAACAAGGCGGCCGCGTGCGAGGCGTTCGGTTGGAGGATGGCACCGAGCGGCCAGGCGAAATCGTCGTTTTAGCCGCGGGGGCTTGGACCGGCGGACTCCTAGAACGGTTAGGAAGGGCGATTCCCACCCGCCCGGTCAAGGGCCAACTTGCGCTGCTGGCCGGTCCCCCCGGCTGGTTGCGGCGGATTGTCGAACACGGCTCGTATTACCTGGTGCCCCGCGCTGATGGTCGAATCTTGGCCGGAGCGACCATCGAACCGGACGCTGGCTTCGACTCCTCCCCCACCGAAGAAGGGGTCCGCGAGGTGTTGGAGGAAGCGTTTTTGATGTGTCCCGGCCTGCGTGCCTTTCCGGTCGAGCGGACCTGGGCCGGTCTGCGTCCTGGGTCTCCGGACTCCCGACCGTTGATCGGTCCTCTGCCAGGCATCCAAGGGCTGATTGTCGCCGCCGGTCACAAACGGGCCGGACTCCAACAGGCCCCTGGCACCGGCGAGGTCGTCGCCGACCTGATCGAGGGCGTCGAGCCGCGGGTTCCTCTGGAGTGGTGCCGTCCCGACCGCGACCCCGTCCCCGACGAGGAAGTCCCCTCGGTACGCTCGTGAGGCGGCGACGCGGAGCCAATCCAAGCCATTGGGAACGCAAACACCAAGCGGTCACGGGATCGGACCCGCCATCGTCGGGTTGCGACAGCGCGGCCTCGATCCCGCTTCCCGAATGGTTTGTCGATCCTATCCTGATCCCAAGTCAGTCCATTCCGACCTTGAACAGACTGCTCAGATCAGACCAAACCGGTTGCGGCCCAACGGGATCCGGTTGAGGACGAAATTGTCGCCCGCTTGGCCGTCGCCGTTGCCATCCAGCGGACGATTCTCAGCATCGTTGACCAGCGCGGATCGAACCACCAAACGAGGCGCGCCGCGGCCAATTAGCGAATGCCCTCCCACGGGCGTGACAGTGGCAATGGTGCGACCACCGGCTTGACGGGTCTCGACGTGGACCGGTAGGCGACGATTCCCCACGCTCAAGACGATCGCGTCGGTACCAAGCGTCACAGGACGGTCGAACATCACCCGCACAAAGCCGCGGCGGTCGCGCTGGCTGGCCCGGCCCATCATCACTTGGGAGATCCGGGGCGCAGGAGTGGAAAGATCGGTGGCGTTCCCCGCAACCGGACGGACCGGAGCTGGAAACGGATTGGGCGTGATCGGTAATGGCGAGGCCGGTGGTGTCACGGTGACGTTGAACCGCGAGGTCGTTGACGCGCTGTCCTTGTCGGTCACCGTCACCACCACCTCGCGCCGACCGGGCGTGTCGTAAGTCGTGCGCAGTTGGAACTGATTGCCCGAAAGCCGCTCGATCGGTTGCGGACCTCGACCATCGCCGAAATCAACCGTGCCGGTCCAAGGATCATTGCCCGGATCAGAGACCGTGCCCAGACGAATCAGGGGAACCCCCGCCTCCACCGTCAGGTCGCCACCGACTCGAACCGTCGGCGGACGGTTCTCCACATGGACCTGGAAGGTGGCGATCGAGGTTTGAGGATGGGCGTCGTTATCGGTTACCTTCACCCGAAAGGTGACCGTCGAGGGACCATCCTGCGCCATCCAGGTTATCCGCCCGGTTTGCGGGTCGATCGTGGCGTTGGGCGGCGAGTCCTCGTCCAGGGCGTAGGTCCAGGTTTGTCCTTCGTCCGGGTCGGAAACATTGACGTTGACGACCATCATTGTCCCTTCCATCACCGTCTGCTCGGGGATGGGGGTGATCGCCGGCGCGTGGTTGAGACTAGACTCAGGACGATTCCGCTCTAGGCCAACGGGACGAAGCTCGCCGCTCGCCTCGGTGGCCGGAGTCAACGAGGAATCGACATGGGCGGAGGTGGTGTTGGCAATGTTGGAGTGGGCCTGGAACGAGAGGTTGAACACATAAGTGGGGGACGGGTTGGGCGTGGTCGAGTCCGTGCTTGCCGGGGTCGTCGAGACTCCGCTCGCCGAGGCGGCGTCGGTCGGGGTGGTTGTGGTCGGCATCAGCGTGTCAATGGCCGCGTCGATGGCCGAACCCTGGGTGCCGGGCGTGGTCGTGGGCGGGATCGCCGGCATGATCGTGCCCACCCCGTCAGCAACGCTCGACACGCCCCCGGTCAACGGAGCGGTGCTCGAGTCGCTTGAGGAAACGATGGAGGACGCGGGAGCGTCGGTCGTCGCCGTGGCGGTTGCCGAAGCCTCGGCGGAAGCCGAACCGCTCGCCGCCGAGCCGGTCTGAGCCCGAGCGGCAGCCGAAGTGTGGATCGTGGTGGACGAACCCAGCAATCCTCCGAACAACGACGGAGTGGTCGTCGAGAGCAACTGACGCGACTCCAGGCCGTCTAGTGTCGGTTGGACTCGCCGGGCACGACGGCGTGTCCGGTCGCCCGACTTTAGAGCGGCTTCGGATCGGGAACGGGCTGAATGGGTCATCTCGATTCCGTCCTTCCGGAAAACACAACGCTCGAAACCCGCGAGCAAGGTCGAGCCCCAGGGTCGGAGTGGGGTGAATCACTCCGCCGCAATCCCGCATCCCAGCGGGAACTCCGTCACCACGGGGATTCACCACCCCGATTGATATTGGCAATTCGAGTCGTGGCTCTTGAGAGGATTCCACTCATCCCGCCAAATCCAACGAATCCGACGATTCCTCGGACCATGACGGTTCGTTGATCGTTGCAACCAGCTCCGCTCGAAACCCAATCGACTTCGAAAGGTGAGAAAAACCATTCGCAAGGAGGTTTCCGATTCCGGCTTGCAGAGACAAAAGACAAGATGCCAACGCCAACGCGACTCCGGACACCGCGGCGAGGCGCAGGCGGTCTTGAGAAGTTTGGCGGGATCGGTTAGGATGTGATTTTTCCCAGTTACGACGAGGCGCCGCTGGATCCAATCAGCCGCCGCGTCATCCCGTTCTTGAAATCGAGCCGCGTCATCCATGTCGGTCACGGTCAAACTGGAAGCTCAGGCCCGCAGCCCTGAAAAGAACAAAGGGACCGGAACTCGCGTTGCCCGTAAATTGCGGCAACAAGGTCTCATCCCGGCGATCATCTACGGTCACAAGGAACCCAACCTCCCAATCGCGCTCAAGCACGACGACGTGTGGCGCATCATGAAGCAACAGTCGCACCGGGTCGATCTGGTGGTGGCGGGCAAGACCGAAGAGGTGTTGGTCCGCCACGTGCAGTGGGATCACCTGTCGCGCGATATCATTCACCTGGATTTTTACCGGGTCAGCCCGGAGGAAACAGTCGAGTCGATCGTGAGGCTCGAGTTCAAGGGCACGCCTGCTGGCGTCGCCGCCGGCGGTCTGCTGGAAACGCCGGTGCATGAACTCAAGGTGGATTGCCGGGCCGACTCGATCCCTGACCTCATTGCGGTCGATCTTTCGGGTCTGGAACTGGGCCAATCGCTCTACGCTCGCGACGTGCCCCTGCCCGCCGGCGTCAAACTGCACGGCAACCCCGACCTACTGGTGGCTCACGTCGTCGCCAAGCCGGTCAAGGTCGAGGCAGCCCCTGCGGCCCCCGCCGAAGGCCAAGCTTGACCCAAAGGCGCAACCAAGGCCGGGGTGGCGACAGCAGCAGCACCAGATTCATGTTCATGCTCCCGGGCAGTTGGCGTGGGGTCGTTGAAGGTCAATCGGCCCAGGTTGGATGGTGGAATGGGATGAGTTGAGTGAGATTGGGTTCGAATCGGCGGAAGCAACGGAAGTGAAAGCGAGGAGACCGCGGGCGTGGGCAGGGTCAAGCTGGTGGTCGGTTTGGGAAACCCTGGCAGCAAGTACGAGGGAACCCGCCACAACGTCGGCTTCGACGTGGTGGATCGACTGGCCCAGGGCGGCATGGGGGCCCGCTTCGTCCGCAAATTCGATGGTCAACTCGCCGACACGCTGATCGATCACCACCGGGTCCTGCTACTCAAGCCTGAGACGTTCATGAACCTCTCGGGCCGCAGCGTCGGTCAAGTGGCACGATTCTACCAACTCGAACCGTCCGACGTACTCGTGGTCTGCGACGATCTATCCCTGCCCCTGGGTCGGTTGCGATTGCGACCCGGCGGCGGCGACGGCGGCCAAAAAGGATTACGCGACATCATTGCCCACCTGGGCACCTCCGACGTGCCCCGGCTACGTCTGGGGATCGGCGACCGGGGAGCGATCGACGCGGCCGACTTTGTGTTGAGCCGGTTTCGCCCCTCGGAACGAGCCGCCATCGAAGACGCCCTGATCCTGGCCACCCAGGCGGTGGCCGTCTGGGTGACGCGGGGTCTCGAGGCGGCCATGAACCAGTTCAACGCCACCGGACCAGCCAGCCAGCCCAACCGTTCCAGCTCCTCCCCCCGCGATCCCGACCACGACCCCCACCCCGCTTGCGACCCTCCCCCCTGACCCTTCTGCGATCCCTAACCCGACTTCACCAAACCAACCACCTCCTGCTAACCCTGTCGCGGTGCCTCGCTCCCGTTTCGTTGCCTTCCCCTCCCCACCACGCGACCAATCCCTCCCTCCGAGGTGGCCCGTCGCATGGTCCCGGGCATCCGGTCCCCCGGGCACGTTTGGGCCGGAGGTTCCCATTCATGGAGAATCCGACAAGTGCCAATCAACATGTATGAAGGAATGTTTCTCCTGGACAGTGCCAAGGCGTCTGTGGCCTGGGAGGAGACGGTGCAACAGGTGCATGGGATTTTGACCAAGCACGGTTCGGAGATTGTGGCCAGTCGTCAGTGGGACGAGAAGCGTTTGGCCTATCCGGTCAAAGGTCACCGCAAGGGGACCTATCTGTTGACCTTCTTCAAGGCGGACGCCTCCCGCCTCAAGGACATCAGCCACGACTGCAAGCTCAATGACGTGATTTTGCGCGAACTGATCCTCAAGGTGCATCCCAAGCTGGCCGAGGCTTCGGTGCAACAGGGGATGTCCGCCACGCCGACCGAGGAGGAGGAGCGGCGCTCCGACGAGGAGATCGACGAACGCGAGCGTCCCCGCCGCCGTTCCCGCCGGGACGACTAATCAGGACCGCGCGGTCTGGCGGGGATCCGATGCGTTGCGCAGCCGGTTTGGTTGACACGGCGATTAGGGCGGGCTGGGGAACCAATTTGATCACAGTTGGATTAAGCCCGAAGTGGTGGCTTGTCTCCCGCGCTTGGACATGGTAGACTGAACAGCGGTTTCCCTATGTGGCGGCATGACCGCGCCGCCACGCCGGGTTGCTCCCCCACCGGACCTCACCGACGCGACGATCCTGGCCCGCCTTGTTGTGATCCTCCTCAGCCCGCGACGCGGAGTCGGCGACGATGGCGAACTTGAACAAGGTGTTTTTGATCGGCAACCTCACGGCCGACCCCGAACTGCGCTACATTCCCGGCACCGGTACCGCGGTGGCCGACCTCCGCCTGGCGATCAACCGCTCATGGTCCAGCCGCGACGGCGAACGTCGTGAGGAGGTGCTGTACATCGACGTGACCGTGTGGGACCGGATGGCCGAAAACTGCTGCAAATATCTGAAGCGAGGTCGCCCAATCCACGTCGAGGGCTATCTCAAGCAGGAGACGTGGGAATCCAACGGCGAAAAACGCTCCAAGATCAAGGTCGTGGCCGATAATGTCCAGTTCCTTGATCGAGGGGATCGGTCCGGCGGCGAATCGAGCGGCTCCGGAAACGAAGAGGGGTACGGCCCGCCTCCGCCTCGCTCGACCTCCCGTTTCTCGAGCGGTTCCCGCGAGGTGGCCCCTGGTGGTCCCGCGCCGCGGGGACCCGGCGGTTCTTACGACGGCGGTGGATCTCCTCCGGCTCGTCCCGCCCGCCCCGCGCCTCCGCCGCCTTCCCACGACGACGAGGGGGACGATATTCCCTTCTAAGCTAGATTGGATTGGATTTGATGAGATGATCTGGATGCTGTCCCGCCTCGGTTGGTGACCAACTCCGAGCTTGCGGGCTTACTCGGAGGGAATCGGTGAAGGGAATTGGAGCCCGGCGGCTCTGAATCGGGTTCATCGAGTTCGTCTCCGATTGAGTTGCGCAGCACGCGGGGCGAGGATGAGGAGGATCGGATGGTCCGGTCCCCTTGGAGAGTCCCGCTCGATGTCATCCGTCGTTTCGCCGCCGTCGTCCGGCCGCCCTCAACCCTCATGGCCAACCCTGTCACCGCCGGAGCGCCGGGTGTTGGGAGTGCTGGTCGAAAAGGCCAAGACCACTC
>Ga0209017_10000620_pt1 | contig 33702 bp, 26 predicted proteins | sample YNPBryunderm2012_FD_185812 | JGI IMG/M metagenome (GOLD analysis project Ga0209017, IMG submission 185812) | Anoxygenic and chlorotrophic microbial mat microbial communities from Yellowstone National Park, USA - YNP Bryant MS undermat 2012... ...
GGTATTCTATTACTTGAGGTTCTGATGGACAAGGAAAAAAGATTCATTCTCGGACTGGTGATAATTGGGGTCATCAATCTTTTTGTGGCTCTGATGACCATAGCCTTCTGGATAGGGCATCTTCTGGCCAACCGTTTTCCAAAAACCCTGCCTGTTCCGGACAATCTATACAATGCCTTTGCCATTCCGGACCTGGTCATGTCCTGGCTGTTGATAGTCGGAGCTTTCGGGTTGCTGCGGTTTAAGAAAACCGGATACGTCTGCTCACTCATCGGAATCGGGATGTGGCTTTTTGATGTTCTGCTGGTAGCCGGACTGACCGGTCTTTTCAAGATAAGCATAGTTGTTCCGAGCCTGATTTTCTGTCTGTGGGCGCTTTTCTACCTCTGGCGGAAAAGAACCTTATTTCAGCACTTTTACGATTAAGGTCCGCCACCCGTTCAAGGGACCCTTTTTTCAGTTTTAGTTCACTTAAAAGAAATCCAGGCAATCCGACCGGATTCCTGTCCTCAATAGATTATCTCAAAAGATTTGCCTTTATCACCTGAGATGAAGATAATTAATGCTGTTTGTGATTCTTATGAGACCGTTTCACAATGTTTAACTTCAGGTCTTTTATGAACTTAAATGCTCTGAGGATTCAAAGAATGTAAATCTATAAACTGCCGCATACTTAACCATGATAAAAGCCACACTTAATACTTTCGACGTGACCATGGTGGTGGTCAGCCTGGTCATCGGCATTGGCATCTTCCGGACCCCGGCCATGGTAGCCTCAGCCACTCGCACCCCTTTCCTCTTTTTCACAGCCTGGATAGCCGGAGGCCTCATAACCCTGGTTGGAGCCCTGACCTTTGCTGAAATCGGGGCCCGCTTCCCCCACCCCGGTTCCTATTACCGGGTGGTGGCTGAAAGCTACAATTCGCTGCTGGCTTTCCTGCTTAACTGGGCTAACGTCTTTATCATCAACACTGCCAGTGGAGCCGGAGTGGCGCTGATCGGAGCCGAGTACCTGGCCCCCATCATCCTGCCGGAAAAAGCCCGGACCGGACAGAACATCCTGTTTCTGGCTTTTTCTATGGTGATTGTGCTGGTGGTGCTCAACTACATCGGCATAAAATCGGGCGCCCGGACCCAGAATATCCTCAGCCTGTCCAAGATTATTCTGATTGCCGTCCTGGCCACAGCCGGTCTTTTCAGCCGGCAGAGCAGCCCGGCCCTGACCGCGTCTTCGCTGCCGCTTGACAATCCCTGGTGGCGGGCGCTGGGGCTGGGTTTTATCTCGGTATTTTTTAGCTACGGGGGTTACCAGCAAACCATCAACCTCGGAGCTGACCTGAAGGATTCCAGCAAGAACCTGCCCCAGGCTGTAATTTCGGGCATGCTGATAGTGATTGGCTGTTACTTGCTAATCAATTTCGCCTATTGGCGGGTGCTGGGAATCCCGGGAATGTCGGAAGCCAAGCTGGTAGCAGCCGAAACCGCCCGGGTGGTCTTCGGCGGGGCCGGCCATAAATTTGTTTCGCTGGCTATTTTCCTGTCGGCCCTGGGTTTTCTCAACGCCATCCTGATGCAGCTTCCCCGCACTTACCTGGCAATGGCTGAGGACCGCACCCTGCCGGCCATCTTCAAGAAAGTTAACCCCAAAACCCAGGTGCAGGAATTCGGCCTGCTGTTCCTGGGAGCTTTCATGCTGCTGAGCCTGGCTTTCCTCAGGACTTTTGAAAACATCGTCAACTATGTGATGTTCCTGGACAGCCTGGGAATCGCCGTGGTGGCTTCGACCATCTTTGTCCTGAGGGCCAGAGCCCGGAAAAAATCGGAAAGTTACAGTGGCTTCCGGATGCCTCTTTACCCGGTGTTGCCGGCCCTGTTTATTTTTTTCCTGCTCACCATCACCGTCAACGTCCTGGTTTCCCAGCCGCGTCAGGCCCTGCTGGGTTCAATTTTCCTGCTGCTGGGTTTTCCCCTCTACCTGACCATGCGCCGCCTGGCCCGCTCGAAACCTGAAGGTTGAGCTTATAAAACCGATACTTTTCTCCTGATAGCCGCCTCCATTATTTCACAGATTGAAAGAAAAGGTTAAACCGAAATAAGGTTCACGGTATTTCTGGCCGATGAATTCCCTGGTTCTCATCACGAAATAAAGCATCAGCCCGGCCTGCTCCGATTGATAGGCCAGGCCGGTGGAAAATTGTACATATAATGGATATATATCCACCCCGTGACTATCCCGGAAAGTGTTGCCCTGGATGAGAAGATTCCTGGCGATGACCCGCCCTTCCAGCCTGGCAAAATAATAAACAGATGTCCTGGTGGCCCGGCCGGCAAAGAAATGGTTAAAAAGCGGGGCGCCGGTAAAAGTATCCTGCTGCGGTTCCAGGTTGAAGCCGAGCTTCAGATCCAACCCGGCCGAAGAAGCTATCAACAGGTTACCAGCCTGGGCCCCGATTCCGACTTTGACCACCGGCTGCAGCCCGTGAACAGAAACCCGAGGCGGGACCAGGGTCCAGAGACGGTTAAACCACAGCTCCAGCACCGGCTCATTCTTGAGCTGATTCTCCCAGCCTGCGGGATAGGTCCAGCCGTAGGTCTTATGCAACCAGCGCTGGATGGTTCCAGCCAGGGACAGCGGACCCACCACCCCCAGGGCCAGACCGGCTGAATCCTGGTAGGCTGGACCCAGTTTGACCAGCCCCAGCGCCGCATACAGCAGACCGGCATAAGGACGATCATCCGGTATTAAATTGGTTTCCGTCAGATTATCAGGGGTGAATATCCCCTGTACCAGAGACAGACTGGCCCTTCTCTTAACTAACTCAATCTGGCTTTTATCCCCGCCACCCAGCAGCTTCCGGTTTAATCTTTCCAGCCGCCGTAAAAAAGGAGACCAGGTGTCCTGGCTGAGCTCGGGAGTTACCCACATCAACTGGACACCGTTGGTATAGCCTTCATCCTGCTTCAGCCAGACATCATTTTCCAGGGAAAAGACCAGGCTACCCCGGTCTTTAGCAGGTGGCCTGGGCTGAGAATAGGAAAAAGGAACTGCCCATAGAGCCAAATACAAGCCGAGAAAAACCAGGGAGACAAGAGTGATTCTCCTTTTCTTAAAATCTACGACTGCAACCCAAAATAACCAGTCCATTGGCTGGAGCTCGCCCCCCTGAATTCTTGATTCTTTCTTTTCTGTTTTAATAAATTCTATTCCTGGCTATTAAATTTCACTCAAGCTCAACTGGTCGCTACCTTTTCCAGACGGCGCATTATGCTGAACATAAAAGCCGCCGAGAGCAGGCAGGCCACCACCAGAATCATCCACAGAGCCCAGAGCGGGACTTTCATCCAGAGGTAGCCTACGAGTCCAACCAGATAATTACCGGTAGCTGTGGCCGCAAACCAGCCTCCCTGCATCAATCCTTTATACTTGGGCGGAGCCACTTTGGAGACAAAAGAAATGCCCATCGGACTCAGGAAGAGTTCAGCAATGGTCAGAAGAAAATAAGTACTGATCAGCCAGTAGACCGAGACCAGATATTCCGGCGGAGCCACCTTTCCTCCCAGCTGGGCTGGACTTGGAAGACCGATGGAAGCAATAACCAGAATAGAAAAGGAAGCCGCCGTCAGCAACATTCCAATTCCTATTTTCCTCGGAGCAGACGGTTCATTACCGATTTTGTTAAGATAGCCAAACAACCCGATTATCAGAGGCGAAAGAGCTACGATAAAGAAGGGGTTGAAATGCTGGAACCTCTGTGGCTGGAAGGGGCTTACTTCAGGATAACTCTGGAAGCGGAGATAGGTCAGAGCTGCAAAAATAATAAAAGCCAGACCGCCAGCAATTCTTGAAGTCTTAGAGGAACTTTTTCTCAGCAGAAAAACCAATCCGAGAATCGACAGAAAAAGAGGCAACAGTCCGCCCAGGTCAAACCAGAGGTTGGTGAGCTTACCGACCTGTTTAACCGTGTAGTCGCGGGCGAAGAAAGTCATGGTCACGGCCGATTGATGGAAAGCCATCCAGAAGAAAATTACCACCAAAAAGACCAGTCCCAGAGCCACTAAACGTTCCCTGGTTTGTTCCGGGGTTAGCTCAATTATCTGGGCTTTAAGCTCGGCCGATTTTTCTTTCTGCTTTTCAGTAAGATCGGCCTGCCTGTAATAATTTCTGAACCCCCAGAAAATGAGCATTGAAATTATCAAGCTGACGCAGGCCACTCCGAAGCCAAAATGGTAGGATTTACTGAGCGTTCCTAAATAGGTTTCAGCAAACTGTCTGAGGTTTTCCAGAGTTATGGATGGATTCTGCCTTTGAGCTAATTCCAGAAGCTGGTTGACCTCAGTCAGCTTTCCAGAAAGATATTCATGAGCCAGAGCCGGGATGCGGGCATCGTAAAAGAAATTGCTCTTTTTCAGGATAAAATTAGAAACTGCCTCAGAGGCTGAAGGAGCAAACATAGCCCCGATGTTAATCCCCATATAAAAGATGGTAAAGGCTCTATCCCGCAAATGGCTGTATTTCGGGTCGTCATAAAGGTTGCCCACCAGAGCCTGCAGGTTACCTTTGAACAGCCCGGTTCCGAGAGCAATAGTGGCCAGAGCCGCCACAATCAGAGCAAAGCCAGTCTGAAACTTCGTGGGCAGAGCTAGAAGGAGGTAGCCGATAAACATAACCACCAGGCCAATGCTAATGGTTCGACCGTATCCCAGCACTCTGTCGGCCAGAAAGCCACCAAGCAGCGGGAAAAAATAGACAAAGAACATAAAGGTGGCATACATAAACCCGGTCTGGCCAGGAGTCATGCCATATTTGGCCTGCAAAAACAGGACGAAAATACTGACCATGGTGTAAAAGCCGAAGCGTTCACCCATGTTGGCAAAGAAAGCCACAAACAAACCTTTGGGATGCCCTTTGAACATATTTGCTTCCTCCTGATAAATTTTTTCAGCAAATTATAAAATTAACGACTGCGAAGCAGTTCCATAAAAAGAAGGTTTACAGTTTTTTCCAGAGCCCGGCGGAAATTATCGATGGTCTGGTTGCTGTTTGCTTCAATCCAGTACTGGCTTATGAACATCGGCGGCCCAACATTCACCCGCACAGTGGCCGGTACCCCGAAAGGAATGTGTGTGCCGAATATGGCCAGAGGCGTTACCGGGACGTCGAGTTTTATTTCTTTATAAAGATTATAAGCCATCACGGCTGCCCCATGCCGGAATCTGGAGACATAAGGATTTGGATCAGAATCGACAAAATGTCCACGGCCCTGAAGGGCGATGATAGCCCGGCCCAGTTTCAAATATTCCTGACACTTTCTCACAGCTTCGGCTCGACCTGTATAAAGGTCTACCGGGATGTATCCCACTCTGGCAATATTTGAAGAAATATACCGAACAATTAGCGTGAAAAAAGGGTTAAGCAGAAAATGAATCGCCAGTCCTAAGTTCTTCATACTGCGGTAAAGATGTTTTCTGACCAGAAAGCTGAAATCTTCCTTATTGAAAATCATCTTGTTGGCAGTGAAGAAAATGGGACGGGGAACAGTCTTAAAAAGCACAGCTACATCCTTGTAGCTTCCAACATGATTGCCGACTATGATGTTAGGACCTTCCCTGATAAAATTTTCTGTTCCTCTGACCTCCAGTTTTTTAGGGAATAGAGCCAGGCTGCTTAATCTTTGAATGACTTTTTCAAAATTTTTTAATTCTTCTTCAAAAGTCCTCGGCATGGGCTATTTATTTTAGCCCAGAAGTAGCTAAATTTCAAAATAAAAAATGACGGCTCTAATTGAGCTAATCCCTCCATTGGCAATGGTCCGATAAACTGTAAAGGTTGCTCCAATCAATCATCCGTGGAAATTTTTGCCAGGAAATGAAAGCAGCAATATGTTCTATTTTGAAGTCAAGAGCTTCTGGCAATGGGCAATTTTGGCCTCCAGCTCCTTTTTCCGGCCGAGAAGGAGTTCGGCTTTCCTGGTCCAGCCCCGCTCCCGGGCCTGGGCGCTAAGCAGCTCGGCCTGCTTGGCTTCGTACTGGAACAGCTCCGCAGCCCGGGTCAACTCTGCTCTGGCCTGGTTTGATTCGTTCAACTTCAGATAGGTCTGGCCCAGGTAATAATGCCCGTCGGCAAAGGTTTTATCAACTTTTAATGATAGCCGAAAATTTTCCCCGGCTTTCTTCCAGTCCTCTTTCCGGAAATAGACCAGACCCAGGATGTAATAAGGAAGGTAATATCCTGAACTGATTCCCAGGGCGCTGCGGCTATCGGCCTCAGCTTCTGCCAGGCGGTCCAGCATGAGGTAGGACAGGGCTCTCAAGGCATAGCCGAAGATTTCATAACTGCCGGCCATTCTAACCAGTGAATCCAGGATTTCCAGGGAGAGCGGCCAGTCGGCCTGCTCGACCAGGACGAGCGCCTGATAGTACAGGGCTTCTTCGTGGTCGGGAACTAAGCTGGTAACAGCCCGAAAATGCTCCAGGGCCCTATCATATTCCCCTTTTTCGCGAAGGATCAAGCCGGCCAGGAGATGGGCCCGGGGCATTTCTCCATCAAGGGCCAGAGACTTTTCCAGGTACTTTTCCGCTTGCTCGTATTTTCTCCCCAGAAAAGCCAGCTCCCCCAGCTCGGCCTGGGCCCGCGGCTGCTCTGGGTTCTTTTCCAGAGTCAGGTTAAACCATTTCTCAGCCTGTTCCAGGTCTCCCCGGCTTTTATGAAAAAGCCCCAGCAAGAAACAGGGCAAAGACCAGTCTGGCTTAAGCTCCATAACCCTGACCAGGTTGGGGTCATCAGCCGTCAGCACCTGGACCATGGCCTTTAAGACCAGGGCCTCGGTGTCATCCGGATTATCTTTCAGAAGCGTATCGAGCGTTTCCAGAGGCTGGTTGATGGCCTCTCTCTTGAATTGACCGGTATAGAATATATCGCGGAGATAGGACAGGGCCAGCTCAGCCGATTCCCTGGCGAAACGTTTTTTTATGGTGCTGAAAAATTCCCCGTACTCCCGCCGGCTGATAAAATTCCGGGAATTGGCGGCCAGGGCTGAGGCTTTAAGATAATCGGCTACCTGGCCGAGCTCCTTGGCCCTTAGAGAAAAATAATAGCTTTTAACCCACTGCTCCAGGTTATCCAGCCCCAGGTCATTCCTTTCTTTGGCCCAGAGGCCGTAGACCACAGCCAGGCGCCCGTAAGCCCCGGTTAAACCTGGTTTTAGCTTGAGGGCCTGCTCAAAATAATCAACCGCGGCCCTGTATCCCGGGGCGGTAAATTTCTGGAATTCCAGCTCGCCTTTTTGGAATAATTCTTCCGGAGAAATGACCGGGGCAGCCGGCCGGGGTACCGGTTCAGTTCGCAGCGGCGCTTTCCGGACCTCACAGCTATAAAAATCAGCCAGAATCAAGAAGGAACAAAGTAAGAGAAAAGTAAAAGGTCCCGGGCCCTCTCGCTTAGCAGATAGAGTCCGGCCATCAGACAGGCTGCCGGGTGATTTAATGAGCCTGACTCTTCTTAGTCTCTGGTTCATGTTCCCAGCCAGTGCTGGCTCTGTTCCTATTTTACTTATACCTTGACCCGGTTTTCAAGGTTCTTTGGCTTACAGTTCGTCTCGCTGGTCAGCCATATTATTCTGCCTTCTGCCTCAGGTTCAACTGATTACTCCTCCGCCTTATAAATTTTACTTTTTTTCTTTATTTGAGCTTGAAGCTAACCGTCACTGTAAACACGATGGGGCGGGGTTGGCCGTCAATGATAACCGGTTCATAAACCCATTGCTTGACGGCCTCGACGGCTGCCTGGTCGAGAGGTGGCACCGAGCGCAGCACCCGGACGGCGGCCACCCGACCAAATTTGTCGGTGGTCACTTCCAGGATCACCATTCCCTCAACTCCAGCCTGCCTGGCTTCCTCTGGATAGACCGGCTCTACCTTCTTTATGATTTTGGGCGGGGCTATATCTCCTACGGCCCTAACCGCATCTTTAAGGGGCACGGGTTCGGTCGGGATGGCTGGAATCACTTCTCCCACTTTTACTGCGGGCGGAACGGCCTCCGCCACCTCCAATGGCACAACCAGACCCGGGGAACCCCAGATTTTCTGGACTTTGAGCGATAAGAAATAAGGCCTGGCGGTACTGTCTTCGAAGCCGAAAGTAGTTATGACATTCTTGTCCAGAGCCAGTTCCGAATCCAGCAAATGGCTTTTCTTATCTTTATCCTGTTCCATGACTTCCACCCGGCAGGTTATCCTCTCCTGGCTGTTAATCCGCACCAGGGTTATGACGATGGCGTATTCCTTGCTGTCCAGCCGGAACATATGAAAATCCCTGGAACGGATTTCAGGCCAGCTCAGATTGGCTTCAGTCAGCAGCTGGACGCTTTTGAGGTTAAAGACCCGCCGCAACTGGTTTTCTTCCTTTTCCGAAGTGTCTTCGCTCCTGATACTGGCAGAAAGGGTGTGTCTCAAAAAAGAAGAGGTCACCGTCTTGATGGGCTCCACCCGACCTTCTCTCGTTCCCTCGAAGACTTTAAGCTTCATTTCCGCCAGCGGCGCCCGGGCCTTGTCCGTTTTCTGGGTCAGAGCCACGAGAGTCAGGGATAAGAGCAGAATGATGGCCATCAGTCCTGCTTTTGGCAGCTTATTTAAGTTTTTCATATTGACCTCCTGTGGTCGAATCAAACTTAAACCCCGAAGTGTCAATTAACCGCTTCCACCCAGATGATGACCATTTCCGGGTCATCAGTCCGGTAAATGTAGGTGCTGGCCGGCTGTCCTTTAGCCCGGACATATTCCAATGATACATTTGATACAATTTTAGTTTCATTAGTATCATCGCCGGGCCTCGCCTGAAACCCGGCCTCCTGCCGGGCGAGGTACCAGCCGAAGCCGGCCATCAGGATAACAATGGCCACAGCCGCCACTCCGGCATAGACCCGCAGCAACCAGCCCCGGTCTCCCCGGCCCCAAGACAGGCTGGGTTCCAGTTCTTTCCTGCCCATAGTTTCTTCTGCCCTGGCCACAATTCTGGTCGGCCAGGAAGCCGTGACCTGCGAGATTAGACCCCGGGCTTCTTCCAGGCCGACCAGCCGGTCCTGGCAGGCCGGGCAATGGTCAAGATGTTTTCGGAGCAACCAGTGCCTGAATCCGGCGGCGGGAACGAGCCGCCAGCCCAGGTCAACCAGAAGACACTGGAGCCTTCTTTTCATTTCCCCTCTCCATCAGTTTTTTTAATTTCCGGCGCGCCTGGAATAGATGCACCCGGACAGTGCCTGGAGAGCAGCCCATGATGCCGGCTATTTCTTCCGAGCTGTAGCCCTCTCTGGCCCAGAGAAACAGGCAGGTTCTCTCGGCCGGTCGTAGCTGGCTCAGCGCGGAGTCGCTGATTGACTCCTCCAGCCGGTTTCCCGTCCGCTCTTCCAGGGCGGCTGAATAATCAGCCGTGGCCCGGCGGAAGAAGTTAAAAAACCGGCGCCGCTTTTTAAGCTGATCCAGGCACTTCCGGTATAGTATGGTAAAAGCCCAGCTTTTCAAGCTTTTACTGCCATCAAAATCTTCCCAGTGCCTGAGCATCTGCACCAGCATTTCCTGGCAGGCATCTTCAGCCTCGGGCCGACTCTTGACCAGGCTCAGGGCAAAAGACATAAGTTCTCCTCCATATTCTTGAATGAAGTCTATAAGTAGCTTTTTATCCGACATCCAGGTGCTAAAACCTGAGCGATGCTTCATGATAACTACATCTTTTTCACCTCGCCAATAATACGCCCCTTAGAGATTAATTGTTTATTTTGCCGCTATTCATATTTTAATTAATTTGCCTGCTTTTTTCTGATTAATTCTGAATTTTATTTTTCTGAATTTACTAAGGTCTGAGTACTGTCTCCAACAGCCAGGTTATTCCAAAAAGCTGGGTCTGAATTCTAAGGCAGTACCAGCCTATCAAATTTCTTGTCTAATAGAAAAAACAATGTTAATTTATTCAGGCAATGAAATTAAAAATCAACACCTGGCGGTTAATATTAGCGGGAGGTCAAAAATATGGTTAAATTGATTGCCTCAACCAGAGTTTTATCTCCGGAAAACCTGGGCCCAAAAGACATACTTATAGCTGGAGAAAAAATAGTAGCCGTGAAAGAGCCAGGGGCAATAAAAATAGAAGGACTTGAGGCTGAAATCATAGATGGTTCAAATCTGCTGGCTCTGCCTGGTTTTGTCGACCCTCATGTCCATATTCTCGGTGGCGGTGGTGAAGGCGGTCCCACAACCCGGGCCCCAGAGATTAGAATAGAAGACTGTTTGAGCTGTGGGGTGACCACCGTCATCGGCTGTCTTGGCACTGACAGCATCACCAGACATCCTTCATCTCTTCTGGCTAAAGCCCGGGCTCTGGAAATAGAAGGCCTGAGCACCTGGATTCTGGTCGGAGCTTACAATCTTCCCACTCCGACCATAACCGGTAGCGTCAGGTCTGATCTTGTTCTCATTGATAAAGTCTTAGGAGCCGGGGAGATAGCGATTTCTGACCACCGCTCTTCCCAGCCAACTTTTGAAGAATTTATGCGCCTGGTAGCCGAATGCCGGGTGGGCGGCATGCTCGGCGGTAAAGCTGGTATTGCCCACTTTCATTTAGGTGACGGCCAGCGGGGGCTGGAGTACTTTTTCCGGATGCTGGAAGAAAGCGAGCTACCCGCTTCTCAAGTTATCGCCACCCACGCTAACCGCAATCGGTTCCTCTTCTCTCAGGCTCTGGACTGGATAAGAAGGGGTGGTTTTGTGGACCTGACCTGTGGACCAGAACCGGCTGACCGGGAAACCGTCAGCATAGAGGAAGCCGTCAGAGAGATTAAAGCTGCTGGCCTGCCTCTGAGCCAGATTATGGTCAGCTCAGATGCCAACGGTAGCCTGCCTGTTTTCGATAAAAAGGGCCAGCTGGTTGGATTGACCGTGGCCAGCCAGAAAGATTTTCTCAGAACCTTTCGTGAGCTGGTAAGAAACGAAGTTATTAGCCTTTCTGAAGCTTCCGCCCTTTTTTCCACCAATGCAGCTTCATTCTACAAACTAAAAAATAAAGGCCGGCTGCTCCCTGGTTTTGATGCGGATATTCTTCTTGTCGACAAAAACCTGGAACTGGAGTATGTATTCACCCGGGGGCAAACCGGAGTTGAAAGGCGGCAGCTAAAAATTAAAGGAACATTCTCGTTATAAATCCTTTAACCCTATTAGATAAGGAGTGCCAGGGATGAATCACAGAACTGATAACAGCACAACCACCCAGGATAAGCCAGGGCCCCGAAAACCTTCCTTTGGCCTGGCTCTAATACCTCTTCTCTCTATGGCCCTTCTTCTTGGAGTTGGTTATGGAATTTACCGGATAAAAGCCCAGGTACTGCTGGTAGCTGCGGCTTTCATTACGGCCGTCCTGGGGGCTTACCTTAAATATTCCTGGAAAGACATGGAAGCCGGCATAGTGGAAAGCATCAGGAAAGCCCTGCCGGCCATCCTGATAATGCTGGCGGTCGGAGTCCTGGTGGCCACCTGGATTGCCAGCGGGACCATTCCGATGATTATTTATTACGGCTTGAAGCTCATTTCACCGAAATATTTCCTGGTAACTGCCTGCCTGGTTTGTACCCTGACCTCCTTAGCCTGCGGGACTTCCTGGGGAACAATAGGAACCCTGGGTGTGGCTTTCATCGGTATTGCCATGGGGCTGGGAATCCCTCTTGGACCGGCAGCCGGGGCCATTGTCGCTGGAGCTTACTTTGGCGACAAGATGTCGCCTCTATCTGATATACCCAACCTGGCAGCGGTTACGGCCGGTTCCAATCTTTTTGACCACATCAAGCATATGTTCTGGTCTGGAACTCCTGCCTGGTTGACCGGTCTACTAATCTATTTTTTCATGGGCCTGAGGTATGGAGGCCGGGAATTCGATCGGGAAAAAATCCAGCAGATAACTTCCACCTTAGAAAAGAATTTTAATTTCAACCTTTTATTACTGATACCGATTTTGATTGTTTTTTACTATGCTTTCACCAAGAAACCGACCATCCCCGGAATGCTGATTTCCTCGGCTGTGGCTGTAGCCCTGGCTGTCATCTTCCAAAGAGCCAGCCTGGTCGAGGTGGCCCAGGCCGTCAATGCCGGTTATTCTGCCAGGACCGGGCTGGAAGCCGTTGACAGATTAATTTCTCGCGGCGGGTTGATGAGTATGATGGAAACCCAGCTGGTAGCTTTCACTGCTTTCAGCTTTGGCGGTATCATGCAGAAAACCGGAATGCTGGCTGCCATCCTGGAAAAAATCATGAAGTTTGCCGATAAAGTCTGGAGCCTGGTGCTGACTACTATTGGCACCACCATCCTTTCTGCCCTGATTACCGGAAGCTCCTATTTGTCAATGATAATCCCGGCCGAGCTGCTGTCGGACGCCTACCGGAAAAAAGGTCTGGCGGCTAAAAACCTGTCCCGGATAATAGAAGAAAGTGGTGGCATCATCGTTCCTCTGATTCCCTGGAGCATGGCCGGCGTCTACATCACCGGAACCCTGGGGGTGCCAACCTTTTCCTATATGTTTTTTGCCTTTTCCAATTACCTGGCGGTTTTTATCCTGGCCTTTTTCGGTTTTACCGGATTAACCATGGCCAGGAAAATCAGGGACGACGAAACTCAACCAGGAAGCTAGAAACAGAAAATCAACTTCCTTACGAATGCGGAATTTACCCCACCCGCTTACTCAACGGAAGGCTGAAAAAAGTCTTTAGTTGATAGGCAGTCTTACTCCTGCCCCTTATCTGAATCTGAAGTCTCCTCTCCCCCTTCCTCAAATTCGTCCAGTTGACTCAGGGCTTTTTCGAATTCCGCTTTGGCTTTCTCCAGTTTTTTCTTCCTCAGTTCCAGGGTGGATTCAAACTTCTGCCCCAGTTCCTCAGTTTTTTTCTTTTCTTTGAGCAGCAGCTCATCAAAAGAGGCCTTTTTTTTTGCTCCTTTTTCTGACTGAATAGTCACCTGGAGTTCTGAATCCACCCAGAGATGAGCCCCGCAGTAGGGACAGCTAAGCTCAAAGACTTTTTCCTGGCCAGGCTTTTTCCTGTTTGATTCCATGATACTGGAAATTTAACAGAAACAGCCGCCGGCTGCAACTCAATCTCTTTGCTCTACTTATTTCATCAGATTTTCCAGTCCGTGCTTTTTTATCAAGCGAAATAACCCCTGGCGGGTTAGACCGATGGCGGCAGCCGTTTTGGCCCGATGATAATTAAAGTGCCTGAGGGCTTCTTTGAGAAACTTCTTTTCAAACTCAGCCTTAGCTTGAGAATAATCCCACCGGTCAGGAATCGGCCTGCTGACACAACCGCGGATTTCAGACGACAGCAACTCCTCTTCTATGATCTGCTTCTCTCCGGCCAGGACCAGACAGCGCTGAATTTCGTTCTGCAGTTGGCGAACATTTCCAGGCCATTCATATTTAAGCAGCAACTCCACGGCCGGTGGGGAAAAAAAGGTGCGGGGCCGCCCCATTTCGCGTGAATATTTATCCAGAAAATGGTTGATCAACACTAAGATATCTTCCGGACGGCTTCTCAGAGGCGGAATTTCTATGGTGATAATCCTGAGTCGAAAATAAAGGTCCTGGCGAAAACGGCCAGCTTCGACTTCCTGCTCCAAATTGCGGTTGGTGGCACTGATGAACCGCACATCAACCCGACGGCTTCGGTTTTCACCCACCCTTCTTATTTCCTTCTCCTGAAGGACCCGGAGTATTTTGGCTTGAAGAAGTAGAGAAAGATCGCCGATCTCATCCAGGAAAAAGGTCCCTCCGCTGGCTTCCTCAATCAGACCCGGCTTATCCTTCAGTGCCCCAGTAAAAGCACCTTTGGCATAGCCAAAAAGTTCTGACTCCAACAGATTGTCAGGAATGGCGCTGCAGTTGACGGCCACAAACTGCCCCTGGCGGCGACAGCCACTCTGGTGGATAATTCGGGCCACCAGTTCTTTGCCTGTGCCACTTTCTCCTGTAATTAAAACCGGAGAGTTAACATCTTTCACTCTGGCTATGAGCTCCTTAACTACCCGCAGGGGCTGACTTATACCCAGAAATTCCAGTTCTCCATTCTCTGATTTAAGGATTATTTCCTCCGGGGGGTCGCTTTCCTGAGAAAGAATTTTGATCACGGGTAAGGCTGAAGAGAGAATTTCCATTTCCCTTTCAGTAAACAGGGTTCCGTTTCTATGCTTTTCTATATAGGCAAACCCAAAAAGGCGACCCCGGTAAGAAAAAGGATAGCAGAGAGCCAGGACGTCGTGGCCATGATTGGTCCGGAAGCTCAGCGGCTCCTGACGCTCCAGGGAGCGGTTAATTATCCCGGTTCTCTCACCCTCGGAAAGTGCTGGCTTCCCGCCTTTAAATTGCTGGTAAAATGGCTTCTGGCGGTGGTCAAAAGCCACTAATTGACAGAAGTCGGCCTGGATGACTTCAACGATTACTTCAAGAATCCTGGAAATCAATTCAGGTCTGGTCATGATAAACACCTGAGGTTTAAAGTTTTGGTCTCTGTTAGCGGCTGGCTTTCGCCCCTGTCTATCAATAAAAGCTAAAAGGTGAAAAATTTTATTTCGGTTTCATCTGAAAAGACGTAACCAAACGAAAATTTTCTCACCAGTAATTAAAAGCAAACACGGTCAGTGAAACCAGAAGTGATTAAGAAAAGAACAAGCCTGAACTTTTTTCAGGACTTTTCTTAAGGCTAATTAAAAAGAGTCATGCAAACCAGGTCCACCTAAACAAGTAAAAAATGTTTAATATCTGATGATTTTTCCAGTTCGAATCTGATAACATTGAAAACAAATCTTAAATTTTTTTATGTACAAACTGGAGGGTAAAGAATGAAGAGCCCCAGATATCTTTTTATGAAAAGACATTTATTCTGGAAAATTAAAAATTCCGATTACAAACCGAAAACCAGCCATTCCTGGTTCTGGCCGGTCTTATTCCTGATAATTGTCATGGCTTGGAGACTTCAAGCCACTCCGCTGGAGGCACAAAACCTCCAGACTGGCCAATAGAAATGGTTCAAGGAAGCCAAGTTTGGTCTCTTTATCCACTGGGGAGTATACTCAATGATTGGCCGGGAAGAATGGGCCAGCCTGCTTATCTTGATTACTTTTACCGGACAACCATGCTTACCAACTGGCAGAACGTAAATGATTATCCAGAATGGGATTTTGAGCATGACCGGGGCGGAACTTATGAGTTGCTGGTTTCCTACGCCTGGCAATGGAGCGGGAAGAGCAATTTTCTGGTAGAAATAGATGACCGGGTGGTGGTCAGGGGCGAAGCAAAACCATCCCCTTCCATCTACTTTCCAGCTACCCATAGCCTGGGTCAAGTTGAAATCGGCCCGGGAAAACACCTGCTGCGGTTCAAGATTACCTCCATAGCCAATAACAACGCCTTAAAGCTGGAAAAAGTGCTGCTAAGAAAAATCAAAAATTAAAAAAATATAGTTTATAGGGAATAGAACTATTCTTAGGAATCTGAGAGGGGCCTGAGGCTTTCTTAAGGGAAGAGGTTTATTTTTTTGAATGTAACATTTAGGCAGTTTAAATCGTATAAGTGAAAGAACAATTATTTAATCCAGCTAAATTCAAAAAAGGAGCTCAGCATGAAGCAAAATGAGCTAAAGAAAGTCATGCGCCTATTAAGACAGCTAAATTTTTTTAGACAAGTGAAGCTAAGAAGTTTTCTTATTTTCACGTTGCTTGCTCTCGCTTTCTGTTTTTGCCTTAATCTCTCAGCACAAGAAAAGCCCTCCTCTTCTGACCAGGACCTTGAGCAATTAAAGAAAACTGCTCCCAAAGTTTACATAGATTGCGGTTCCTGCGACCTGGATTACATAAAAACGGAGATTCCCTTTGTTAATTATGTACGGGAAAGAAAAGAAGCTGATGTTCATGTTCTGATAACCACTCTGCGAACAGGAAGCGGCGGTCGCGAATATACTCTGACCTTCATCGGCCAGAATCGTTTTCAGGGTCAAGACGACATCCATAAGTTTTTTTCTCACAAAACCGACACCGAAGAAGAAATCAGGTCGGGGCTGACTGAGGTTCTTAAAATCGGGCTTATGGCTTATGTCAATCGCACTCCGATAAGTCAGAAGATAAAAGTCGATTATCAGAAACTGGAAGGCCCAGCTGTTCCGGTTGTTGACAGGTGGAAATCCTGGGTTTTCAGCCTGAGCACCAGCGGTTATTTTAACGGCGAGCAGGCCCGGGCCAATCAATCTATCCGCGGCTCTTTTTCAGCCAGTAAAGTAACCAGAGACCTAAAATTGAACCTTAGTTTGAGCGCCTCTTACACCCATAACCGATACACTTATGAAGACATTACCCTTAAATCAAGTACCCATAGCTATGGCAGCAGCGGATTGTTTGTTAAAAGCCTGGGAGAACACTGGTCAGCCGGATTCTTCTTTTCGGCCTCTTCTTCCACTTACAGCAACTACCAGCTGAGAATTAATGTCTCACCGGCCATAGAAGTCAACCTGTTTCCTTACTCACAATCAACCAGGCGACAACTGAGATTTCTTTATAAGATTGGGCCGACTTATGCTCGCTACTTTGAGGAAACCCTTTATGACAAGACCAAAGAAACCCTGTTATCTGAGTCACTGGCCATTACCCTGGACCTGAGAGAAAAGTGGGGCAGCATCAGCACTTCAGTTGAGGGTTCTCATTATTTCCATGATTTAAGCAAGCACAGCCTGTCTTTATTCAGCACTGTTTCTTTAAACCTGGTCAAAGGTCTAAACGCCTTCGTTTTCGGAGGGGCTTCTCTCATCCATGACCAGCTGTCTCTGCCCAAAGGTGGAGCTACCTGGGAAGAAGTCCTTCTGCGGAGGAAGATGCTGGCTACCAGTTATAGTTATTTCTTTGCCGTAGGCTTAAGCTATAACTTTGGTTCAATCTTCACTAACGTAGTCAACCCCCGCTTTGGTTCGGTGAGTGGAGGTGGGATGCAGATAATTATTGGTGACTGAAAAGGTTAGAAAAAGAGGAGAAATTAAGATGATAACAGTAAAAACGAGAAGAGATAAAAAATCTGATAACAAAGGCCTGGTTCTAAAGCCTATCAACCGACCTCAGGCCTCTTCAAGCAATAAAGTTTTTAGAGCCTTTCTTTTAACGAGCAGCAAGGTTTTTACTTTCGTTCTTATCTCAATCCTGATTATAACCACTTTGATTCTCAGCCCGGTACAAGCTCAAGAAAATCAGGGGAAATACCTGGTTGAAAAGCTGCTGGTTTATGTTGACCCGTCAATCTGTCCGGCTGAAATTCTTGAAAAAAACATCCCCTTCGCCACTTTCGTCTCCGACCCGTCGGAAGCCAATGTCATAGCTGAAGTCAGCCAAACAGTAAAAGACGGACAGGTCTGTTATCAGATAAAATTCCGGGGCAAGAATCAACTCAGTGGCAAAGATTACCTTTCAGAATTAAATGTCCTTCCAAACCTTGACCTGGACCAGCTGCATACTGAACTGGCTCGGGCAATTAAGCTGGGGCTGGTTCCCTATGCTGGATGGACTCCCGAAGCCAGCAGGCTTAAAATCAGGCTGGAGCAAGATGTTAAACCCACGGCGGTGGTGGACCCCTGGAATTTCTGGGTTTTCAGCTTGAGTGCTAACAGCTTTTTAAACGGAGAGAAAAGTTATTCCTTTAACAACATTTACGGGAATTTCTCAGCTAACCGGGTGACACCTGACTTGAAAATCAGGCTCTCGGTGGGTGGTAGTTATTCCCGAAATGTTTTTAACTATGAAGGCCTGAGTTATAAAAGCACCTCTTCTGGCGGCAGCTTCCGGGCTCTGATTGCTAAAAGCCTTGGCGAGCATTGGTCAATAGGGACTTTTATCAACCTCACCAGCTCTACCTATCAGAATATAAAAATATCGGGCAGGGTTTCTCCCGCTGTTGAGTACAATTTCTTTCCCTACTCTGATTCTACCAAACGCCAGCTGCGACTAACCTATAGTTTAGACGTAGGACCAGCCTATTATCGGGAAGAAACCATCTTTAATAAAACCAGAGAATTTCTGGTCAGAAACAATTTATCCATTGCTCTGGAGCTTAAGAGAAAATGGGGGACGATTAGCTCCTCAATTGAGGGTTCTCATTATTATCATGATTTCAGTAAATATCGAATTGAATTTAATAACGACATTTCCGTGAGATTGTTTCGCGGCTTTTCATTCAATGTCTACGGAGGTTATGCCCGGATACGTGATTTAATTTCAATTGCCAGGGCCGGAGCCTCCTGGGAAGATGTGCTGCTAATGAGAAAGCAGTTAGCCACTTCTTATGATTACTACTTTTCTGTTGGTATCAGTTATTCCTGGGGTTCCATTTTCAGCAACGTGGTCAACCCGAGGTTCGGAAGCGGCAGCAGCGGCTTCTCCATGGGTATCAGATACTAAAATTGGGGACACAATCTATATTTCCTATTCTTTGAAAAAGGCAAATTCTCTTATTAGCCCCCGGCTTTAATCCTGTTTAAGCAACCCAAAAATCTCAGTTTGACATTTTTTCTATAACTAAATTATATTCTGGTAAGCGAAAAGAAGAGACATGGTAAAAGTTATAACCGAAAAGCTTAAAGGGCAGAACTGGAAGCAACCTCCCAGGGCAACGGTGGCCAGTAGTAGAATAAGATTTTCTTCCAAAAATAAATTTATTTTCTAAGTTAATCAGGAGGGCTAATGAAACGCAATTTCTTTTCCTATGGGCTCCTAATACTCTTTTGCCTGAACTTCATCATTAATCCCCTTTTCTCTCAGGATAGACCCCAAACACCCAAGCCAGCTTTCAGGGATCAAGCCTCTGAGCCTTCGCCGATAGAACCCCGGCCTTTTTCCATAACCCGTCATCAAATCGTAATTGACGGCCGTCCCATACCCTACACCGCTACGGCTGGCGAGATAAACATATTAAAGTCTGACGAGAAACCTGGAGCAGCCATGTTCTTTGTAGCTTACACCCGCGATGATATTAAAGACTTCTCTAACCGTCCGATTATGTTTTGCTTTAACGGTGGGCCAGGTTCCTCTACCGTCTGGCTGCATCTTGGTGGTCTCGGCCCCAAAAAAGTTGCTCTGGATGACGAGGGCTATCCCTTTAGAACCCCTGCGACCGTGGTCGATAGCGAATACTCTATCCTTGACCTCACTGACCTGGTGTTTGTGGATGCCATTTCTACCGGATACAGTCGTCCTCTCCCGGGTGAAGAAAAAAGCCAGTTTCATGGGGTGGAGGAAGACGCCAACGCTTTTGCTGAATTCATCAGAATTTTTCTGACCAGGTTTGACCGCTGGGCCTCACCAAAGTTTCTGCTCGGAGAAAGCTACGGAACCACCAGAGCCGCTGCTCTTTCGGGTGTCCTTCAAGGCAGAACGTATGGAATTTACCTGAACGGAATAATTTTGCTATCCAGCGTTCTGGATTTTGCCACCCTATCGTTTAATCCGGGCAACAATCTGGCTTATATGATTTTTTTACCCCATTATACCGCTACAGCCTGGTATCACAAAAAGTTGCCCCCCGAATATCAGAACAAATCGCTGATTGCTGTCCTGGAGGAAGCCAGAAAATTTGCTGTATCTGATTACCTTTCGGCTTTGTTTCAAGGAAATTTACTGAAAGAGGACCAGGTTGAGTCTATTGCCAGAAAGATGTCAGACCTGACTGGACTCTCAACAGATTACCTGAAGAATTCTAACTTGAGAGTCAGACATGACCGTTTTGTCAAGGAGTTACTTCGAGACCGAAGGCTCACCGTCGGCCGCTTAGATAGTCGATTTACCGGAAAGGATTCAGATCCCGCTGGTGAAAGCTACGAATACGACCCTTCAAGTGCGGTCATCATGGGTCCTTTTGCTGCAGCTTTAAATAATTATGTTGGGACCGTGCTTAAATACAAGAAAGACATTCCTTACGCCATCTACGGCAACGTCTATCCCTGGAATTTTTCTTACCAGCCAGCCCAATCGAGAATTCCCGGGGTTACCAGAACTGTCGCTGGCCGGACTTCCCGAGACGGCGCCCTTTATGTGGCTGAAACTCTAAGGCAGGCAATGGCTGAGAACACCGCTTTGAAAATTTTCTGCTGCAACGGCTATTATGATGGAGCCACCCCATTCTTTGGAACCGAATATACTTTTAGCCAGCTCATGCTTGATGGTTCATTCAAGGATAGAGTAAAAATGGGTTATTATGAAGCCGGTCACATGATGTACATCCACAAACCCTCGCTCAAAAAGTTGCGAAGCGACCTGGCTTCCTTTATAGCCTGGGCTACCGGTAAATAAACACAATAAAATCGGGACACTCTACATTTTTCCGATTTTCTTTTACCTTCGCCGATAACTGCAGATAAGTGATCTTGCTAATCTTAATAATCAGGGTGGATAATATTTCACTATTAAAAAATAAGAGAAAATTATAGGGTGTCCCGATTTTTCACTTCTCTTGCCTGACCTCGGTTGATCGGTAGGAGTAAACCGGGTTTTTTTTCGGGCCAGGTTCCTGGACTTGCAGAGCCTTTAGGCGCACCGTGTGAACATCGTCCAGGACGATGGCCCGACGATAATCCTTTTTAGCCGCTACCAGCTTGATATTTTCAAAAGTAATATTTCTGGCATGGCGAACATAAAAACCCCAGGCCGGAAGCTCCTTGAACATGGAAAACTCGGGATAGCTGGCTGGCAGTTCCGGAACTTTGTCCAGCTCGTCCAGACCAACCCGGGCAAAATTAGGGTCGCCTCCACCGGGATGATGGATTTCAATATTCTTGAGGATTACGTTTTCAATAAAAGCATCCGGCTGCCCGACGATTGAAGAGGGCGAAATGTTCCGCGGCTGATGTTCCCAGGGTCCTTCATAATTGTAGCCGGCATCCGGTTTGGTGGCCGGGACTTCGGCATAAACGTTGGAAATTAAAATATTCCGCATCCGACCCTTCTTGCCGGGCCGCCAGCGCTCACCTATCCTCAGGAAAATGACGTTTCCGGTGTTGATGGATTTTAGCCGGTCTACCACCACCTCCTCCACGAAGCCGCCGTCTACCGCGGCAAAAGTAATGGCTGAGCGGTAAGTATCATAGACCACATTATCAATTATCCTGATGTTCCTGAAGCCACCCAGAGAGGCTGTTCCGAATTTAATTCCATTGGCACTGGTCCTGATCACATTATTGTGAATATAGACATTCTGACATATCGCCTTTTCATCATGCGATTTCAGACAGATGCCGTCATCGGCGGCATCAATGTAAAGATTGGCCACTTCCACGTTATCACAATCCACAATGTCCACACCGTCATTATTCCAGTAGGATTTGCTGTCAATAATAAGATTTTTTATGACCACATTCTGACACTGGTCATACTGCTGGTTCCAGCTGGCCGGGTCCTTCAGGGTAATGCCTTCTATGCGGACATTTTTACACCGCCAGAAATAGATGTTCTGTGGCCTGATGGTCTCCCGCGGCCGGTCATTCCTTAAATCATCTTTAACCAGACCCTTATGAATTAAATCCACCAGGTTGTTAGCTACCACAAATCCCTGACCATCAATGACGCCGCCTTCACCAGTGATACCCACGTTTTCCTGTTCCAGAGCAAAGATGAGGGCCGTCCAGTTGCGCCTGGTATCGTAGTCAAAGGGATTGGGTGAACCAACCAACACTGCTCCCTCCAGCAGGTGGATGGTGACGTTGGACTTCAGGTAAATCGTCCCGGTGAGATAGCGGCCCACATCAAACACCAGCCGGCCCCCGCCGTTTTCATGGATAAAGTCAATGGCCTTCTGAATCGAGCGGGTGTTTAAAGTGGTGCCGTTTGACTTAATCCCAAAAAGCGAAGCTTTATAATCCTTTGTCTGGCCCTGAAGCCCAGAGAAAGTAATCATTAACAGGCCAATAATAATCAGGACAATGCTGATTTTTCTAAGGCCTAATATTTCCCCCGCTCTCAGACCTGGCTGTTTTCTACCTTTTCTATGACTTTTCATCTTCTGCCCTCCTGATTTCTTCTTTTGAGTTTAACCTTAATTAAATCAGAGAAGCAAGAGAAAGAAAGACCAATGTTCTCCTGCCTGTATTCGTGCTGCCAGTCGGATAAATAAATCTTTACTACTATTATTATTTTTTTCTTCAAGAAACAGGCACTGAACCACCTCCCCTGGCCTTTTTAACATAAGACAGCTAAGTGGTATCGCTCCTTACTGTTTTCAGTCTTTCCAGCTTAAAACGGATTTTCTCCGCCTCCTTAAAATCAGGATATTTCTGAAGAAGCTGTTCATAGCGGTAACAGGCCGCTTCATAAAATTCCAGCTTTTCCAGGAGACGCGCTGCCCGGTAAAGAATTCTCGGGCGCCAGGCTTCGGGTGTTGCCGGATCATCCGCCAGGATTTCCAGGGCCCGGGCGGCCAGACTGGCCTTCCCGAGTTTTTCCAGAACTTCGGTTAGCAGGTATTGTTTTGGTGCTTCCAGAGGCCGATGATAAAGGCCAAAATACTCGGCAAATATTTCGGCCGCTTTTTCAGGTTCCCTATCAATTAGTAAACTGATGGCTTTAAGGTAAAATCTTTCGCCCTCTTCCGTTGGCCCAAACCTGTTCTTTATTCTGGCCAGAGGCACCATGGCTTCCCACCGCTTGGGATTTTTTTCCAGCAGAAGCTGAAAAAGTCTTTCAGCCAGCTGATTATTGCCCTTTTCATCAACGGCTGTCAGAGCCCTCTCCAGCATCATCTCTTCCACCGCCTCATCTCCGAACCTCAGCCTGGAAGCCAGGTACATTCCCAGGAGTGTGGCACTCAAATGACCGAGGTAATCTATGCCTACGGAGACACCTGATAGCTGGAATAGACTTCCCAAAAAATCAAAGAAAAAATAGGTCATTATAACCATCAGAGAGTTCATCCTGACTTTCAGGTTCAAGCCAAAAAGTATGGAGAAAAGGCCCAGGATGGGAAACGGGAAGACCATCCTTTTGTAAAACAGCCTGAAGGCAAAAGCCCCCATGATGCCTGAAATAGCACCAGAGGCCCCCAGGGCACTGTACCAATCCTGAAAAAGAACGAGATGCAAATAAGGCGGAATAATTGATGAAAACAAACCCGTTAAAAAATAAATCAGCAGGAATTTTTTCCAGCCAATTCTTCTCTCCAGGACCAGTCCAAATATCCACAGGAAGACCATGTTGCCCCAGAGATGTTCCGCATCGCCATGCAAAAACATGGCCGTCAGCGGGCTGAGGGCCATATTCCAGACCTCGAGATGGTCAGGAAGGCAGGTAAAATACGATTCAACCAGCTCCCTGACCTGCGGTCCCAAAAGTTCTATCGCGTAGTGGATAAAAACATTTGTCAAAATCAAGGCATAGGTAGCGTTGAAGCGGCCCTCCAGCAGGCTTTCACCTTCGGCATAATGAATGGGGATAAAAGTGCAATAATCCCTTAGAGTATCAAGAAAGCCTCTGTGGGTTTCAATTGACTTCAGAAGAACAAAGCCTAAGAACAGGGTGGGAAAGATAATTATCAAAAGAAAACTGAAAAAATTGATTAATAAATCAAAAAAAAGAAAAAATAAAAGGGGAAAGAAAAAACCAAAAGCAGCGGTGGCGATGATAAATCTTTTCTGTTCTTTCCAGAGCTTATCTTCTCGCCAGGAGCTCAACTTTTGCCCTTCTTATTTATGCCTCTAAAAATGGCTCATTTCAGGAATGTCATTAAACTCTATTTACCCCTTTGCTACAGAATAGAAATGGCTCACCCCTCTTCACCATTCTTCAAGAAAAAAATATTAAAATACTGTTTCCTGCAATGTCAATATTTTGCCGGCTGCGGCAGTCCAAGACCTCTGTAGTGGACACCAGCTCCCAGCCATAGATTTATCACGCCAGCCTGGACAAAATTTACAGAATTATTGGCCTAAGAAAAATAGATCTACTTCACTCTATCAATTTAGCGATGAACTAACTCCCGTCAGGTCAGGCAGCAATCAGCCGACCTTCTGACCTGCTATGCTCATTCATTGCTGCTTCTTGATTATTTCCTGCCCTTTGGGAGAATCTTCCGGAACAATATAAGGATATTCACATTTCGGACAGCCATTATAACGAGTGGAAAGGCGCCAGATGGAATAGAAAAGACCGGGCAAAATACCCAAGATCCACAGCAGAATTTCCCATCCCAGGCTGCCCTTGGTATACCTTTTAGGCTCCCCGGTAAAACCACAATTGGGACAGACATAATTTTTACTCATCAAAACCTCCTGCCCTGATATGTTGAGTAAAAAAATTGCCCTCTAAAATTAAAATCAACCACCCTTAACGAACTAAATTCAATGTCTTCCTTCATAAACTGAAAATAACCTTGAAGATAGACTTATTCTAAGCCATTAAATTCGGAATTGCAATCCGCCACCCACCCACCTTCCGGGCATCGGAACTCCTTTCACGTCTTCGTATTTTACATCGGTCAAATTCGTTCCTTCAATAAAAACCTCAAAAAAACCAAATTTTTTTACCACTCTCAAATCTATTAAAGTATAAGCTTCGCCGTCGAACCTCTGGCGATGATTTATCTGCAGGCCAAAGCTTAAAGACCTAATTGGAGTATAACTGACCATAAAGCTCACCAAATGTTTTGGCACCCTATATCCGTATTTATAAATCTCCTCAGGACTTTTTTCTCTAATCCAGTGCACAGTTCCGCTGAGTCTCAGGGTCAAGTTTTTCAAACCTGTTGTTGTTAGAAAAATTTCTGTGCCGCCTACCCTTCTTTCCCTTACGTTTTCCGCCTGCCATTTATTATCTCTTTTAACCCAATCAATAAGGTCCTTTTCCTGTCGCTGGAATAAAGAAAACTCCGCCGTTACTGCTCCCAAAAGCGCAGCCTCCACTCCGACTTCGCAATTTATGCCTCTTTCAGGTTTGAGGCTGGCATTTCCAAAGTTAACTGGATCCTGGTAATAAAGTTCTGTGTAAGAAGGAGCCCGGTACGAACCACCGACACTGGCTCTGATTTTAAAGTCAGAAGAAACTGGATAGCTCAAACAGAAATCAGGCGAAAAATTAAAACCGTAGGTCTGATGATAGTCAAGACGGGCACCGAGGTTCCCAATCAATTTTTTCAGTACAGCTTTTCTTACTTCGGCAAAAAGAGCAAGTCTCAGATTAGAATGCTGACCACCCACCAGGCTTGAATAATCTTCACTGACCAACTCCAGCCCGGTAGAGAATTTCTTTCCCTGAAACACCAGGTTATATCCAAGATAATAGTTTTTTGTTTCATTGGTATAAAATTCCGGCCTGGTGCGGTCCAATATAAATCGGTCAAAATGTGACCGATAATACAATTCTTGTCTTATGGTGCTCTCGCCAGCATTCCCGGTTAGCCTGAGGTTAAGGAAAGTTGCCTTGATAGCTTCTCTTGAGGGAAAGTTCCTCCCTGGAGTGTAAAAGTCATAAGCCCCGAAATCTTTTTCACTGTGGGAGAGCAAAGCCTCTGCTTGCGTTTTTCCTAAAGGAAAAGTCAGCTTCTGACAGAAGGAAAAAAGATCAAAATCCCTGTCAGCCATGAAGCCATCCGAAACATTTCGTTCCAGGGATAACATACTGGATACTTTCCCTTTCCTGATTCCCAGCGCGGCGGTGGTTGCCCAGGTTTGATATTCATAGCTAGCTACTTTCCCGATAAAGCTATTTTTTTCGGAATTCTTAGTCACTATGTTTATCACTCCGCCAAAAGCATCAGCTCCATAGAGCGAAGACCCGCTTCCTTTAAGAATCTCTATCCTCTCTACAGATTCAAGTGGTATTGAGAGATTAAGGTTGTGATGAGCCGTTTGTAAATCATTCACTCTGACTCCATCCACCAGTACCAGAACCTGCTGGAAAGTTGAACCCCGCATCGACAAATCAGCCTGGACCCCAAAACTTCCCCTTTCCTGCAGGTCAATTGCAGCAAAATACTTCAGCACCTCTGATAGAGTCCTGACGGGCAACTGACGCAAATCTTCTTTTTTGATTACTATCACCTGTCTTCCGACCTCAGCCAGGCTGACGGGAATCCTGGAAGCTACTACTAAAACTTCTTCTTTTTTCTCAATCCGAACCGGGTCATCAGCCAGAGCCAGTTCAGTCATAAAGATTAAAACCAGGGTAAGAGAGAGTGAAGCCAGTCTGATTGTTTTCCTCTTTTCTTTTTCAATCATACTTGGTTACCTCACACCCAAAAATTACGGTGATATTACCCAAAAATCGGGTTGCCGTCTACACCACTTCATCTGCTTTATGATTGAACATTGAGCTCAAAAAAGACCTCCACAAAGCACTTTAAGGTTAATTCGCTTGCTTCTTCTGGTGTGCACAATAATTATTTCTCGAACTGCCCTCATCCTTCAAAAGACCAATCAATAAGAATATGGATCAAATTCAAATTGCCTTATTCTCAAGCTTAATATCAGACTTAATGGATTCCATTTCTTTGACTTCATAAAAAGCCAGCTGGCCACAATTGGAGCCAACTTTTATTTCCTCCAGAGAACCGATGGAGATTATGACTTCATACCCCCGGCTCTGAAGTTTATCCAGCTCCCGGGCCAGCCTTTCGGAATAGCTTCCGTCAAACTTCAGGTCGGTTTGTAAACCAGCCCTGGCAGCCTGATAAGTTGGGTTGACCGGAGTAATCTTAACCAGGAATACTTCCGGGTCAAAAGTTCCTGATATTTTCCCGGCTTCAAAGGGGGTATCCTCGGACAGGGCATAATTGAGGGTAACCTTCCTGTCACCTGGCCGGAAAAAATTATAGCCATACTGGCTAATCCTTTGTGCCGACCATTTTTTGACCGGCATCAAATAATCCCTGAAATCTTCATCAGTTGAGTTTACCGAAAACTGCAACTGAAAACGACCGCCAGAATAATAAGTGTTTTTTATATCTATTAGCTCCTCAAACCACTTCTCCGTTCCGGATGGAGCTACGGTAGCGACAGTAGGAATAAAGTTTATCCCCGGGTAAATAGACGGAATTTCTTTCAAAACCTCAATAACGGCCGGGTTAAGAGCTGGTTCTCCCATCCGGGCAAAGTGGAGTTTTATCTTTTCTGAATGCAGGCAGTCATCTCCGTTTTTATGTGGTTCCAGGACGATATCAAGCTGTTCTAAAATTTCTTCAGGGCTTAAATTTCCCCGGAAGTAGAACGAAGCATCGCAAAACCGACATTTTACAGGGCAGCCCTTCTGGCTGGAGAGAATGACCACCCATTTTTGCCTAGCTGAATACCTGGGGTCATAAGCATCAACACATTCAATAAAAACGCCATTTTCTTTTTTCGAGCCAAGCAAATAAACCCAGGCCACATTCTCCTGGCCAATCTTTTTAATAATTTCCCAGTGTTTCCTCATAATTCACCCCTTTTTCTCATATTTTCTATAAATTTGAAGGCTTCATACCCTGCCAGCAGGCCATCGGCTACAGCCAGAGACACATATCTTTGCTGACCGTTCTTTAAGTCACCAGCCAGGTAAAGACCTGGCAGTCGAGTCGCTACTCCAGGGTAGTCTTCAGAATGTGGCAGTTCAAAGACAATCCGCCCGCTTATCCCGGGAAGTGATGGTCTTTTACCGCAAGCTACCACCAGATAATCAAAATCTTCCTTATACTGTTCACCCGAAGCCGAAACCCATTCAATAACTACACCTGATGATATTCTCTGGCGAGTGGATAATAATACCGCATTTAACCGAATTTTGACCTCACTGCTCTCAACCTCTTTCAAGAGCTCAGGATTAGCCTTAAGCGAGCTTCTGGAGAACACCACCACTTCCGCCCCCCAATCAGCGTAAAGAAGAGCCTGGTCCAGAGCCACTTCTCCACCTCCGGTGATGGCCACCTTGCTTCCCCTTTTCAACCGATAGAGGTCCAGTTCCCCCGGAAAAAAATAAGTTTCTCTTTTAAAATTCAAACCCTCAGGAAGAAAAAAATCCTGACCGGTGGCTAAAACAACTGTTCTTGACATGAGCTGGCCGAATTTTTTCAGCATAAGGTTATAACACCTCTGGGGATGGCCAGGAGCCTTCAACCTGAGGACCTGGTCTTTGAGAATTTTTATACCAGCTGAAAAAATCCTTTTTTTGAAAACTCCTACCAGAAAGGAGCCGGCGACTGGCGGCCAGGGCGGGAAATTGGCCACCTTTCTGGCCAGCCGCAGACTGCCTCCCAGCTCCTTTCTTTCAATCAGGATAACCTTAAGGCCCAGTCGAGAGGCTTCCAGTGCCGCTGTCATCCCGGCCGGACCTCCACCCACAACTGCCAGGTCGGTTATTTCCTTATTTTTCTTCATCCGTAGCTTGACTCCTGAGCAATCTCTCTAACTCGGCTACTTTAAGAACCCTGGCGCAAGAGGTCTTCATCAAATTCAAGGCCATTCTGTGGCGCAATTTGCTTCTGCTGGAACAGATATCCGCTGCCACCATAATCTCAAAACCGCGGTCAAAACCAGATAGGGCACTGGCCAACACACAGCGGTCAGTCTGAACACCAGCCAGTACAATTCTTTTTATCTTAAGGCCTTTCAGGAAACGGCCTAATCTGGGGTTTTCAAAAGCCGAATAGGTTTCTTTTTCAAAGGTTTTTAGGTTTTTTAAAGAATTTAAGGGTGGAGCCAGAGCTGACCATTTGCTCCCCCGTTTTATGACTCTTCCGTAAAATTTCAGAAAATTGTTGTCATCGTCAGCTCTGTTACTGTGAGTCGAGGCCAGCACTGGAAGCCGGGCTTCCTGAAAAAGGTTGATGAGAGCTTCAAGCCGGGACCGGACTTTGACCGTCTCCGGAATGAAGGCTGGAGAATGCGGGTCAATAAAAAATCGCTGCCAATCTATTATTAAAAGAGCAGTCCCTGGTTTTCTGGGTTTGGCTGGCTTTCTTTTCTTTACTGACCTGACGTCCGAACCCACGAGCCACCTCCATCTTGAGACCGGGATGGCCTCGTGGGCCTGACATAGTCTCGAATATAATTTACCGACAGAATAAACTTTGTCAAGTACACTTTTCTTTCTTTAAGCCTGCAACATCAAAGGTGATTAAAGTAGTCACAAATCACTTCAAAACTAATGAAAGCGGAGCAATTTTATTTAGAGCACAAAACAATTTTATACACTCGTCTTAAATTTTGATATATTAATTTGCCTGAGATAAAAAAATTCTTGAAGGTTAAATGAAGTTCCCAATCTCAAGACGAAAATTCTTAAAAACAGGATTGACTGCCGCCTGCGGCCTGGTGATAGTGCCGCGGCAGGTGCTTGGCGGTCAGGGTTATACCACTCCCAGTGATGAGCTGACCAAAGCTATCATCGGAGTGGGCGGTATGGGAAAAGCTCATTTTCGCTATCCTGGCCGTCTGGTAGCGGTCTGCGACGTTGACCGGAAGCATCTTCAGGAAGCACTGGAACTGGCCGGACCCGGGGTAAAAGGTTATTATGATTTCCGCGAAGTTCTGGCCAGACCTGATGTGGACATTGTGCACATCGTCACCCCGCCTCACTGGCATGCCCTGATGGCAATCGCCGCCGCCAGAGCCGGAAAAGACATCTGGTGCGAAAAGCCCATGACCAGGACCATCGGTGAAGGCCAGAAAGTTGTGGAAGCTGTTCGACGTTACGGCCGCATTTTCCGCATCAACACCTGGTTTCGGTTTGAAGGCAATTTTTACGGCTTTGGCACACCAGTTAAACCTATCAAAAAAATCGTGCAAAACCGACTGCTGGGCTGGCCCCTGCGAGTTACGGTCAGCGGGGCTACCGGCTTTGACTGGAAGTTCTACTGGCAGGGCAAAATCTATCTTCCGCCCCAACCCATCCCGCCGGAGCTGAACTACGATTTCTGGCTGGGACCGGCTCCCTACAAGCCCTATCATCCCCACCGGGTTCATGTCACTTTCCGTGGTTACTGGGATTATGATGGCGGCGGTCTGGGTGATATGGGCATGCATTACCTGGACCCGGTTCAGTATATCCTGGAAAAAGACCAGACCAGCCCGGTGGAAATTGAAGTTGATGCCCCGCAGCAGCATCCAGACGCCTGCGGCCGCTGGCGGAAAATTGTCCTGCGCTATGCCGATGGCTGTGAAATTATCCTGGACGGCGAAAACCAGCAGAAAGATGTGCCGTTTATTGAAGGACCAGAAGGCAAGCTTTACCCGGGTTTGCGCAGCAATGTCCCCGGCCTTCTGGAAAAGCTTAAGACTTTGCCCGACCCCGAGCCTCAGGTCATCGATTTTCACCAGGCTGTTAGAGAGCGCCGCAAGTTTGCCCTGAATGAAGAAAACGGCCATCGCTCCTGCACCCTGGTTAACCTGGCTAAAATTGCCGTGCGGCTTGGACGGAACCTTAAGTTTGACCCGGATAAACAGATATTCATCGGCGACGAAGAAGCCAACCGTTTAATAAACGAACCCATGCGTAGTCCCTGGAATTTAATAATGGAATAAAAAAATGAGCAGAATGAAATCCATTGAAAAAAGGTTTTCTTTAGTCAGCTTGGGGAAAGACAGATTTAAAAATCTCAAAGGGAATAAGATATTGACGGCAGAAGAAAGTGAGCCCCAAAAACTAATATTCAAAGCCAAAGGAAAACCAGAAGAGGAACGCTCTGGCAAAACATTGACCATTCCTCCTCAAAAAATAAAATCTAACTCGCTGGCCCATTCCTGCCGGTCCTGTGATCGCAAATTTTCTTTACATACCCCGGACACCTTAAAGGATTTGCCTCCTGTCCTTTGTTCAGAAACGACAGAGGTTCGATCAGACAAAAGCCAGCCTCAGATAGAGCACCCGGCAGGAAAATCGCGGCTTTTTCTCCTGAACCTGCTGTTAATTTTAATTTTTATTTTTCCCCTTTTTGAGCACCTGGCTGCCTTGCCCAAACTCTCTGAGACCGAAAAACCCATAGTAAAAAGCAGCTTAAAAACAGAAAACTCCCTCAAAATTCAGGTGGAGGCCTGGCTGAGACAGCTCCCCGCCACCAATCAGGCTGAAGCGGAAAAAATATTCTCTGAGATGCTTAAAGGCGGCTCGCCGGTGGTGCAGGAGCTCTGCCGCCGCCTGGTTGTTCCGGGTGAAGCTGACGATAGTCTCGTGCGCTATGCTGTGGATGGACTAGTCACCCAGGCTGGAAAACCAGGTTTGGAAAATCATAGAGAAAGACTGGCTGAGGACCTTCTGAAGTTGGCTCTACAGCCGACCAACGTAGAAATAAAAAAGTTCCTGCTGGAAGAGTCGCAGTATGTAATCAGCAAAAAGCATCTTTCTCTTCTCCGCCCCCATCTAAAAAATCCAGAGCTGGCTGAATACGCGGTAAAAACCATGCTTAGAGCCCAGGGGCCGGAGCTGGAAAAAATTCTGGTAGAAGACCTGGACCGAATTCCCGCACAGTCCAGAAAGCCGGTCATCCAGGCCCTGGGGATGATCAAAAGCAAAAAGGCCGTGAAGAAACTCAGAGCACTGGCCAGCTCGGATGACCCTGAAATTAAGATCCCGGCACTACGCGCCCTGGCTGAAATTGCTGACCCTTCCGTAGAGCCGCTTCTTTCCTCCATTCCCACGCTGTCAACCACCTGGGAAAGGCGCGAGGCTCTGGCCCTGTACCTGCGTTTTGCCCGACGCCTGGCTGAAAATGGCTTCCGGGAAAAGGCTGCGGAGATAGCGGAAAAATCGGCAGAGATTCTTGCAGACCAGGATGAAGTAGCCCTGCGCTGCGAGGCCTTGACCCTCCTTGTTGAACTGGAAGGGGAAAAAGCCATCCCGGCTCTCATCAAGGGCATCTGGAGCGACCAGGGAGCTTACCGGCAGCAGGCTCTGAACCTGGCTAAAGAATATGGTTGGCCATCATTTTATAAAACACTTAGGGAGAGCTTACCATCGCTTCCAACGGAAAATAAAGCCGCGGTCATTGAACTGCTGGGAGAGGCCAAAGGACAAAACCAGGTACCACCAGAAATTATTGAGCCGTTCCTTGAAGCTCAAGAAGTCGTGGTCAGGCTGGCGGCTATCCGGGCCTTTTTTAATCTGAAAAAAGAGGAAGCGGCTGACCGGTTGCTTTCTATGCTAAATAATTCTGAAGCTGAAGTCAGGCTCATTCTGTCACTCCTTAAAACCCTGAAGCCTGAAATTTATGAAAGCAAAATCATAGAGGGTTTTTCCCGGTTACCTGAAGCCAGCCAGGTAGCGGTGCTGGCGGAACTCCAGGATTTCTTGGGGCCGGAATGGAAAAAGACCGTTATCTCAGTCATAGAGGCCGGAAATCCACAATTGAAGAAAGCAGCCACAGATTGCCTGGCTCAGGTAGTTGGAGGCGATGACCTGGCCTGGCTGGTGGAAAAACTCACGGCGCTGGATGACCCGGCTCTTGGAGCAGGATACCAGAAGGCCGTGGTTTCTGCCCTGAAGCAAATTCCGGATGAAGGCCTGAGGCAAAAATCCTTCCTGGAAATCTTAGAGAAAAAGTCAGGAAAAGCCCGGGCTGAACTAATAAAGTTGCTGCCTCAGGTTGGCGGCTCTGAATGTTGGAAAAAGGCTTTGAGTTTAATTAACGACAAGAATCCAGAAATAAACGCCGCGGCTTTGGCGGCTGTAACCAGCTGGCCTGAGTTTGAAGCCGCACCGGCTCTGGTTAATTTGATTAAATCAGGAAGCGACCGCAAGGTTCGTTACCTCGCTTTTCAGGGACTGGCCAGGCTGATGAAGAGTCCGAACATCAGCAATGAAGAGAAGCTCAAGGTACTTGACGAAGTAAAGTCACTGGCCCTTTATCCGGACGAAAAAAATTTCCTGCTGACGGCCTGGGGAAGCGTGAGAGACATCAGAGCTTTAAGGGAGCTGGCGAGTTTTCTGGCTGACGAAAATTTAAAAGAGAGGGCGGCGAGTTTGATCTGCCGTCTGGCTCGACCGATAGCTGGAGAAAAAGGGCTCCGCGGGTTGGAAACAATAATAATCGTTAAAAAAGCGTTGCCACTACTTAAAGACAATTCAGAAATTGAGGAAACTGAAATTTATCTGGATAAGCTCCTGCGGCAGGAAGGCTTTGAACCGCTTTTCAACCGTAAGGACCTTTACGGCTGGAAAGGCCTGGTCGGCGACCCGGTGCAGCGGGCTAAGATGAAACCTGAGGAACTGAAGGCTGCCCAGGAAAAAGCTGATGAAGATATGCGCCAGCATTGGAAGGTGGTGGATGGAGTGCTGGTTTTTGATGGCAAAGGTCATAGCCTCTGTACGGCCAAAGATTACTACGATTTTGAACTTTTTGTGGACTGGAAAATAGAACCGGGTGGAGACAGCGGAATTTATCTTCGGGGCTCACCCCAGGTTCAGATCTGGGACCCGGCTCAGTGGCCTGAAGGTTCAGGCGGACTTTACAACAACCAGAAAAATCCAAACAAGCCGCTGAAGCGCGCTGATAATCCGGTCGGCACCTGGAATACTTTTTACATCAAAATGGTCGGCGAGCGGGTGACAGTTTATCTTAATGGTGAGCTGGTGGTGGACAACGTGGTCATGGAAAATTACTGGGAGCAGGACAAGCCAATTTACCGCTGCGGCCAGATTGAACTTCAGGCCCACAACACCCCGCTGTATTTTAAAAATATTTACCTCAGGGAAATTAAATAA
>Ga0209017_10000621_pt1 | contig 33691 bp, 29 predicted proteins | sample YNPBryunderm2012_FD_185812 | JGI IMG/M metagenome (GOLD analysis project Ga0209017, IMG submission 185812) | Anoxygenic and chlorotrophic microbial mat microbial communities from Yellowstone National Park, USA - YNP Bryant MS undermat 2012... ...
ATCGAACCGCTCTGATCGCGAGCACGGTGCGGCGCCTGCATCGCCGCAGGCCCGCCGGTGCACAGTACGTATGCCCTTACCCGCGGCCCCTTGGTATGCCTTCGCCGGCACGGCCTTGCTGACGACCGATTCACAGCAACTGGCTGGCCTGCTCGAGCAACTGCGCGGGGAAATCGTTGAAGACGAGGCCGCCGAAGCTCGGATCCGGCGACTTGCGGACGCGCTGCCCTCGGAAGCCCTGGCGCTTGAAAAAGAGTACACGCGCTTGTTCCTGAACCCGACGGGCAGCCCCTGCGCTTTGTGGCAGTCGGCTTACTCGGAGATGTCGCAGTTGATGGGGCCTGCTCACGACAGCGCACTCGAGTGGTATCGAGCCGCAGGAGTCGAGCCCGCTCGCTCCAACGAGCCCGCCGATCATGCCGGCTTGTTGCTGATGTTCTTCGCCCGGCTGCTGGATTCCGGTGCGGATCCGAACGAGTTGAGCCGGTTCCGCCGGGAGCATCTCGTCTGGCTGGAGAAGCTGGCCGACTGCGTCGCACGCCACACGGCGTTGCCTTTTTATCGCGAACTGATGGCGCTGCTGCGGTGGCTGGTCAGCGTCGAGGAGATCTGACCGCAAGCCCGATTCCCGGCTATCCCCGGGAGCGACGACGGCGTTTACTCTTGCGGGTCGGGGCTTCTGCGGGACCTGAACTCGCAAGATGGCAGGCGCGCCTCAGTCCCGCGGTGGGGAAGGTTCCTCAGGCGCTCCCGAAGACGGCCACCAGCAACCCTGTCGCGACCAGATTCAGCACGCCCAGCGGAAACAGGGTCCCCCAGGCAAAGCGCATGAGCTGGTCGTAGCGGAAACGAGGCAGCGTACCGCGCACCCACATGAAGATCCAAAGCAGCAGGCCGACCTTGGCCAGGAACCAGAAAGGCGGCGCCAGAACGGCCTGCAGCGAGGGCACGGCGAACAGCAGGGCCAGGCCGAAGAAGGCCGCCGCCACCACCGGCAGCGTGCGGCGGTCCCGTGCGCGTGCGGCGTTCAGCCCGTGGTAGAGGGCCAGCGCCCCGGCCACCAGGAACAACGCCGTCGGAACCCAGTTCGAACCCAGAGTCGCCGGCCAGGGCGGCAGCCACCCGCCCAGGAACAACAGCGTCGCCATGGCCGAAATCGTGATCATGTTGGCGTACTCCGCCATGAAGAAGGCGGCGAACTTCATGGAGCTGTATTCGGCATGAAAACCCGCCACCAGCTCGTTTTCCGCCTCGGGCAAATCAAAAGGCACGCGATTTGTTTCGGCGAACATGGCCACCACGAACACCACGAACCCCAGCAGTTGCGGCGCGGGAAGCTGGAAGACGTTCCAGCGGGGCAGCAGCCCGAGGTAAAAGCCGTCCTGGCGCTCCACGATTTCGCGCAGGTTCAGCGTGTTGGCCAGCAGCAGCGGCGCCGCCACGGCCAGCGCCAGCGGCAGCTCGTAGCTGATCATCTGGGCCGCGCTGCGCAGGGCCCCGAGCAGCGGGTACTTGCTGTTGGAAGCCCAGCCGGCCAGCACGATGGCATACACCGTCATCGAAGACACCGCGAGCACGAACAGCACCGCGATGTCCAGATCGGCAAGCTGCAGACGCGTGCGCACGCCGAAAACCTCGATTTCCGGGCCGAAGGGAATGACCGCGAACGACAGCAAGGCCAGCGTCACCGCGAGGAAGGGCGCCAGCAAGTAAAGGAACTTGTTGACGTGCGGCGGGACGAGATCCTCCTTGAGCAGCAACTTGAGCGAATCGGCCACCGGTTGCAGCAGTCCGTGCGGACCTACGCGCGACGGCCCGATGCGCACTTGCACGTGCGCGATCACCTTGCGTTCGATCCATTGCAGGTACAGCAAAGTCAACAACAGAAAGCCCATCAGCAGGGCCGCCTTCACCGCGCTGATCAGGTAATACTCCATGCTCGTCACCCGCGATACAGAGCGCCCGGGGCCTCTCGCACTTGCCCCAGGATCGAAGCATAACGGCCCAGGGTGCCCGAGGTGAACAGGGTATCGCGCGCCGAACGGATCACGCCGCGGCGCGACGCCGCGGCGCCCGCAGGCGCACGGACCTGAAGCGGCGCGCCCGCCATCAGCGCCTCCACGGGCAGATCATAGCCGGGTACGCAGCCGGCGATCTCGCGCAACACCGCCTCCCAGGACGCCGGTCCCGCATCCAGGCCCAATCGTCGGGCGAGGAGGCCGAAAATCTCCAGATCCGTCTTGGTTCCCGCGACCGTCACCGCCCGGCGCACCCGCTGCACCTCGCCGCAAACGTTGGTCACCGTGCCGTCTTTTTCGTACGCGGAAGCGGCCGGCAACACGACGTCGGCCATGCGCGCGGTCTCGGTGAGGAACAGATCCTGCACCAGCAAGAAGCCGGCGGGACGCCCGCTGCGCCCGGCCAGCGGATTGGCGCCCACCACCCACAATGCGGCCAGATCCGCGCACTCGAGCATCTCCTGCAGTGCCATGCCGGGCGTCTCCACGGGTTGATAGCCGGGACCGAGGTCCGGCAGCAGCCCCATGTCGGAGGCGCCGCGCGAGTTGGCGTAGTCCACCAGGCAAACGTACTTGACGGGAATGCCGAGCGAGTCGCCGAACGCCACCAGCCGCCCTACCGCTTCGCCCTGGATCGAATCCCCGAAGACGATGACCAGTTCGGGTTCCCTGCGCAGCTCCTCGCCCAGCGACAATACGCCCTCCAGCTCGTCGCCCGGCGCCACGCGCACGCTGCGCGCTGCGTACCGATCCTCGCGCACGGGGCCTTCGCTGACCACGTAGACGCGGGCCTGGTGATGTCGCCAGTTGGCCCGGATCTGCCAGGAAAGCAGCGGATGTTGTTGGGCCAGATCAGCGCCTGCCGCCAGCACGGCCCGCGCCGTGTAAAGGTCGCCCACGGTGGCGAGCGTGCCCTGGCGCCCCTGGAGAGCGGCCATCAGCGCGGCCACGTCGCCCGTCCGCTGGTGATCGAGATGAGGCGTCATCAACCCCCGCCGCGCCAGTTTCTGAAGGTAGTAGTTCTCCTCGTTCGTGGTGTGATTGGAGCCGATGATGCCGATGGGAGCGCCCCGCGCCCGCGCCTCGCGCAAACGCGTCTCGACGAGGGCCAGGGCCTCGGCCCAACTGGCGGCGCGCAGCTCGCCGTCGCGGCGAATCAGGGGGGTACTCAGGCGTTCGGCGTGATGAGGAAAGTCCGCGGCGTAACGGCCCTTGATGCACAGGAACTCGTCGTTCAGACCCGACCGGTCGCGGTTGTTGCCGCGGATGATCCGGTTATGATACACGCCGAGAGTTGTCTTGCAGCCGTTCGAGCAGAACGCGCAAACCGTGCCCACGTGGTTCATCTCCCAGGGGCGCGTGTGATAGCGGTACATGCCGCTGGTGAGCGCGCCCACCGGGCAAATGTCAATGCAAGCGCCGCACTCGTCGCACTCCAGATGGTCGCCGCGGTTGGGTGCGATCTCGCTCCGCCCTCCCCGGTTGATCACCCCGAGCGCCCCTACGCCCATGCCCTCGGCGCACACACGCACGCAACGATAGCAAAGGATGCAACGCGGCCGGTCGTAGTAGACCACGGGCGACCATCGTTGTTCGGGTACGTGATATTTGGCCTCCACATAGCGGCTCTCGGCCGCGCCGTAGCGGAAGGCCATATCCTGCAATTCGCATTCGCCGCCCTTGTCGCAAACCGGGCAATCCAGGGGGTGGTTGGTGAGCAGGAACTCGACCATGGCGCGGCGCGCTTCGCTCACCTGCGGCGTCTCCGTGCGCACGACCATGCCCGGCGTCGCCACCAGCGTGCACGCCGTCTGGAGCTTGGGCATCTTCTCGACTTCCACCAGGCACATGCGACAAGCGCCCGCCAGCGACAGGCCCTCGTAGTAACAGAAGCTGGGAATCTTCACGCCCACCCGGCGAGCCGCCTCGATGACCAGGGTGCCCGGTTCCACCTCGACGTCACGCCCGTCAATGCTCAGGCGGATCCGCTCAGGCATGAACGGCGACCTCCTCGTAAGGACATGGCTTGCCCTCCAGATGAGCCTCGAACTCCTCGCGGAATTTCTCCACGAACGACATGGCCGGCATGGCGGCCGCATCGCCCAGCGGGCAGAAGGTGCGCCCCAGCATCTTCCGCGCGATATCGCCGATCAGGTCAATGTCCTCGCGGCGGCCTTCGCCGCGGTGCAAACGCGCCAGAATCTGCGCCAGCCAATGCGTCCCTTCACGGCAGGGCGTGCAAAAGCCGCAGCTCTCGTGCGCGTAGAAGCGCAGGATGCGCGTCGCCGCGCGCACCATGCACGTGGTTTCGTCCATGACGATCACGCCGCCCGACCCCAGCATGCTGCCTGCCCGGGCCACGCAATCGAAATCCATGGCCAGGTCGCATTCCTCGGCGCGCAATACCGGACAGGAAGAACCGCCGGGGATGACGGCCTTCAATTTCCTGCCGCCGCGCACGCCTCCGGCTACGTCGTGGATCATGCGCAGCAGATTGAAACCCATGGGCAGCTCGTAGACTCCGGGGCGGTTGACGTGCCCGGAGATCGCGAACAATCGCGTGCCGCCGTTCTTGGGTGTGCCCAGCTCGGCGAAGGCCAGGCCGCCGTGGAGAAGGATGGGCGGGACCGCGCAGAAGGTCTCCACGTTGTTGAGCACCGTCGGGCAACCGAAGGCCCCGGAAGTTGCGGGAAACGGGGGACGCAGCCGCGGCGTGCCCCGTTTGCCTTCCAGCGACTCGAGCAACGCCGTCTCCTCGCCGCACTCGTATGAGCCGGCGCCCGAATGCGTGTAGATGTCGAAGTCCATGCCGCTGCCCAGGATATTGCGGCCCAGAAAGCCGTGCCGGCGGGCTTCCTCGATCGCCTGCTCGAGGATGTCAATGAGGTAGCGGTATTCGCCGCGGACGTAAATGTAGCCCGCACAGGCCCCCACGGCGCGCGCCGCAATCAACATCCCCTCCAGCAGCGAGTGCGGATCGTACTGCATCAGCAGCCGGTCCTTGCACGTGCCGGGCTCGCCTTCGTCCGCGTTGGCCACGATGTACTTGGGCTTGGGCGAGCTGCGCGGGACGAAACTCCACTTCAGGCCCGTGGGGAACCCCGCGCCGCCGCGCCCCCGGAGATTGGACTTCTTGACTTCCTCGATGATCTCCTCCGGCGCCATGGTCAGGGCTTTGCGAAAGCCCTCATATCCTTGCGTGGCGAGGTAGGTCTCGATGGAAGCCGAGTCGGGCAGGCGGAAGCGTCGCGTCAGCAGCAGGACTTCCGCGGGATGCGGTTCGGGATGCAGCATAGTTCTATCGCTCACCGGAGCTCGAGTCGTGTCGCCGAAGCTGCTCGATGAGCCGGTCGAAAGCCTCGGGCGTGACGTTGTGATGGTAATCGTAGTTGACGATCAGCGCCGGCGCCCAGCAGCAGGCCCCGATGCACTCCACTTCCTCCAGAGAGAACAACCCGTCTTCGGTCACGCCCCGATGACCGATGCCCAGCTTGCGGCAGGCATGCTCGAAAAGCTCGGCCCCTCCCACCAGCATACAACTGATGTTCGTGCAGATTTGCAGGTGGTAGCGCCCGGCGGGCTGGCGCCGCAGCATGGAGTAGTAGCTGACGACCTCTTCCACCTCCAGCGGGCTGACCTCGAGGCGCGAGCACACTTCCTGGACGACCTCGGGCGTGACGGCGCCCACCTCGTCCTGGATGAACAGCAGCATAGGCACCAGTGCCGAGCGCTTGTTGCCCGGCGGGCAACCGGCCATCAGGCGTTCCAGTCGGGCTTCGGTCTCGTCGGAGAACCTCACCGGTCCACGTCTCCCAAAACGAAGTCCATGCTGCCCAGCGCGGCCACCACGTCGGCGATCAAGCCCCCCTCGATCATCGCGGGCAGGGCCTGCAAGTTGCCGAAACTGGGCGTGCGCATGTACACGCGCCAGGGACGGGCGCTGCCGTCGCTGACCACGTAGTACGCCAGCTCCCCGCGCGGCGATTCAATCGCCTGATAGACCTCTCCGGGCGGAACCCGGAAGCCCTCGGTGACGATCTTGAAGTGATAAATGAGGGCTTCCATCTCGGTCTTCATCTTCTCGCGGTCCGGCAGCACGATGCCCGGGGCGTCGGCGACGTGAGGCCCCGACGGCATGCCCTCCAGCGCCTGCCGGATGATCCGCGCGCTCTGGCGCATCTCTTCCAGCCGCACCTGATAACGTGCGTAGACGTCGCTTTCGGTGCGGGTGGGAATGTCGAATTCGAACTTGTCGTAATCCGAGTAGGGTTCGGCCTTGCGGATGTCCCAGGCCAGACCCGCGGCGCGCAGCATGGGGCCGGTCACGCCCCGGTCCAGCAGCTCCTCGAGCGAAACATAAGCGATGCCTTTTGTTCTGCGCAGCCAGATCGGGTTCCGGGTGAGCAGCTCTTCGTACTCCGCCAGACGGGACGGAAAGGCTTCGATAAAGCGCGAGACCGCGCGATGCCAGCCGCGCGGCGGCTCCAGGGCCAGGCCGCCGATGCGGAAGTAGCTGGTCATCATGCGCTGGCCGGAGAACATTTCGAAGATGCGCAGAATGTCTTCGCGCTCGCGGAAGCAGTACAGAAAAACGCTCATGGCCCCGATGTCGAGGGCGTGCGTGCCGAGCCAGACCAGGTGGCTGTTGAGCCGGGTAAGCTCGGTGAGCATGACCCGCATCCAGCGGGCCGCGGGCGGCACCTCCAGGCCGAGCAGCTTTTCCACCGCCAGGCAGTAGCAGAGGTTGTTGGAAAGCGGCGCCAGATAATCCACGCGGTCGGTGAGCGTGACCGCCTGATGGTAGAGCCTCGTCTCGCACTGCTTCTCGATGCCAGTGTGCAGGAAGCCGATCTCGGGTTCGGCGTGCACCACCGTCTCGCCGTCCAACTCCAGCACCAGTCGCAGCACGCCGTGAGTGGAGGGGTGCTGGGGTCCCATATTCAGGACCAGCCGGCGCTCGGCCGCCTCGCTCACCGTTTCGGGGCGCTGTCCGGTCGCCTCGCTCATGGCTGCTCCGATTCGGCGTACTCGTAGCGCCGCCCGTGCACGGGATAGTCCTTGCGCAAGGGGTGATCCGTCCAGTCTTCCGGCAACAGGATGCGCCGCAGGTCGGGGTGGTTTTCGAAACGGATGCCAAACAGGTCCCAAACCTCGCGCTCGTACCAGTCGGCCCCGCGCCAAACGGAGGTGACCGATTCGAGGGCTTCGCCCTCGCCCAGCCGGCACTTCAACCGCAGCCGCCGGTTGCGCTCGATGTCGTGCAGGTGATAGACGACTTCGAAGCGCGGCTCGGCAGGATACCAGTCCACCGCGGTAATGCTGCTCAGCCGGACGAAGCCGCGCTCCTTCAGAAAGCGACAAACGTCAACGATGCGCGCGGCACGGATCACGAGGGTGATTTCCCCGCGATCCCGCTTTCCCTCCATGACCGCCGGCGGATCCCAGCCGGCCAGTTCCGCAATCAGTGGAAACGAGGACGACAGTTCCCCTAGCATTCACTCATCATGGGCGCGGCCGGGAGTTTCCTCCAGCGACCAGTCCAGCGCGCCTTTCTTGTAAAAGTAATGAAAGCCCGCCAGGATCAAGGCCAGAAAGACGGCCATCTCCAGGAAGGCGAACAGTCCCAACTGGCGATACACCACGGCCCACGGATACAGGAAGACGGCCTCCACATCGAACAGGATGAAGACCATCGCCACCAGATAAAACTTCACGCTGAAGCGCTCGCGCGGGCTGCCCACGGGCGTCATGCCGCACTCGTAAGGGGAGCCCTTGACCCGGTCGCGAACCCGCTTGCCCAGCAGCGCCGAAGCCCCCAGCATGCCGCCCGCCACCGCCATGGCGATCAGAGCCTGGAGCAGAACGGGGAAGTAGAGTTCCGTGTACGAGGACGGCATCGGGGCGAAATTCGAATATAATGATCTGCGGAACGGGGTGTCAAATGCGGCCGCGGAAGGCGGCGGCGCTCGCGTTCCCACCCGGAGCCATGGCCACCATCCCGATTCGCGTCAACGGGCAGGATCGCGAAATCCCGGCGGGCTGCACAGTACTAGGACTGCTCGAGTCGCTGGCGCTCAACCCTGAGCGTGTAGCCGTCGAATTGAACCGCCAGATTGTGCGCCGGCCGGCGTGGGCGACGACGGTGCTGGAGCCGGGGGCCGAGGTCGAAATCGTGCACTTTGTCGGGGGCGGATAGAAAAATCCCCCCAAAAGAGGGATTGAAGGCAGCGGCGAGCTCCGCTACAATCGCTGAGAGGCAGCCAGAACAGAAACGGAAGTCGTTAGCTATGTTCAAAACAAAAAAGAGCAAGGTTGGTCAAGCCGAGCCGGTCGAGGGCTTCAGCAGCAAGGAGGTGGCGGCGCTGGCGGGCATCAGCCTGCGACAACTGCAGTGGTGGGACGAGCGCAACGTGGTCTCCCCCCGGCACGTGGGCCACAAGCGCCTCTACAGCCCGCAGGACGTGCTCGAAATCAGCGTGATCGCCGAATTGCGCCGCAAGGGCTTCTCCCTCCAGAAGATCCGCCGCGTGCTGCGCTATCTCCAGCGGGAAATGGGCCGGCGCCTGAGCGATGTTTTCAGCCGGGATTCCGACCTGCACCTGCTCACGGACGGCAAGTCCATCTACCTGGAGGACCGGCAGGAGCGGATCATTGACATTCTCAAGAACGCTCGTCAGCCCATGTTTCTGGTCTGCGTGACCGACCAGGCCCGGCGGTTGCGCGGCCTGCCCAAGAAGGCGCCCCGGAGCGAAGCCGCCGTAGCGGCCCGGCGCGTGCGCGCCGGCGGCTGATTCCCGCACCGGCCCGCTTGCAAGCACCCGCCCGCCGCGCTAATCTCGCCTAAGACGTGTCTGGAGGAACACCGTGCCCGGCGCGGCTCATTTGATTGCCTTCGTCACACCGGACCTGGCTGAATCCCATCTGGCGCTGGCGGCCCAGGGAGCGGCGCGAGTCCTGCGGGAAGCGGGCTACACCCTGCTGGTGGCCCACACCGAGTCCGATCCCGCGGCGGAAGCCCAGGCCCTCGAGCTGTTGCTGGCCTGCCGGCAGGCCGACGGTCTGATCGTCGCCTCTTGCCAGCCCCACGATCACAACGAAATTTTTCAGCGGCTCCAGCGGCACTCGCTGCCCTTCGTGCTGCTGGAACGCCGCATCAGCGGCGTCGAGGCGAATTTCGTCGGCTGGGACGACCAGGCGATCGGGGCGGCGGCGACGGAACACCTCATCGCTCGGGGCTGCCGCCACATCGCGCACCTCCGCGGTCCCGCCACCTCGAACGCGGATGCCCGTTTCCGCGGTTACACCGAGGCTCTCGTGCGCGCCAGCCTGAAGGTTTGCCCCGCCTACGTCGCCCCGGGCGGCGCGGGAACAGATAGCGGTTACCAGGCCACCCGCCAGTTGCTGGCCGTCAATCCCCGGCTGGACGGAATCGTCTGTTACAACGACGCAGTGGCTGTAGGGGCGATCAAGGCGACCCTGGAGGCCGGTTTGGAGATCCCTTACGATCTGGAACTCATCGGCGCCGGAAACCTGCCGTACGGCGACATTCTCAAAGTGCCCCTATCCACAGTGGAGATGCACGGCGAGCAAGCGGGCGAGCAAGCGGCCAGGCTCCTGCTGGAAGTGCTGCGGGGCGCATCGCCCAAGCCCCCGCAAACCGTCCTGACGCCGTTCGAGGTCATTCCGAGGGAGTCGAGCCGGATCACGGCGGTCTGAGAAAGGCGCCGAGGGGCGACTCTCCGAGGCTGGCTCCGGCTAATTTCGTGAAAGACGGAGATTTATTTCTTTTCACCCGGGCCGCCGTGGCTCGCGCTCGCCGCCCGGCTGTGAGATACTGGTAAGCGGGAGTATCTGGTCAATTCGTCGCCAATGAATCAGATAGAAGAAGCCATCGCCCGCTACCAGAAGCTGATCGAAAGCGAGCCTTACCGGGATCTCTCGTGGGCCGAGAAGCTGGTCGAGCAGATGCAGGCCGCCCATCTGACGGAGAGCGGGCGTCTGATCTGTCCGTTCTTGCGCCCCCACTTCCTCACCCGCCGCCAGTACGAGACCCTGATCAAGGCCGCCGAGTACCTGTTTTCGGCCATTGACCGGATCAAGCAGATGGTGCTCGCCGACCGCAACCTGCTGGATCGGCTCGAAATGCTGCCCGCGGAAAAGATGCTGGCCTCGCTCGATCCGGGCTATCCTTTCCTGACCGTCACCTCGCTGCTCAACACCCACGTCAGCAACGGTGCGCTGTCCTTCGTTCAGTACGACGCCGACACGCCCGGCGGGATGATCTACGGCGATGTGCTGGCGGACCTGTTCTATGAATGCCCCCCGATGCAGGAATTCCGCAAACGCTACCAGTTGACCAAACTGGCCAACCGCAAGCACCTGCTCGACGCCCTTCTGGAGGCTTACCGGCGTTTCGGCGGTCAGCGGCGGCCGCGCATCGGCATCCTGGAATTCCGCCAGGCCTTCCAGGCCACCTCCCAAGGCGAATACATCCTGCTGGCCGAATACCTCCGCGGCCAGGGGTACGAGGCCGAGATCGTTTCACCCGACCAACTGGAGTACCGCGCGGGCGTATTGCGGCGCGGCCCCTTCGAGATTGACGTCGTCTACCGCCGTGTGAAAGCCCACGAGTTCCTGCTGCGCTACGATCTCAGCCACCCGCTCGTACGCGCTTACCGGGAGGGCAAGGTGTGCGTGGTGAACAGCTTTCGCTCCGAACTGGCTCACAAGCGCGCTCTCTTCGATCTGCTCACGGACGAAAAGCTCACCGCCGACTTCCCCGCCGCCGAGCGTAAGGCAATCCGGCAATACATACCCTGGACGCGCCTCGTGGGGCAGCGCAAAACCACGTACCGGGATCAGGAAGTGGACCTGCTGGAGTTCATCCGGACCAATCGCGAGAAGTTCGTCCTCAAGCCCAACGACGATGCCGGCGACGAGCATCCCGTCCTCGGATGGGAAGTGGACCAGGCCGGCTGGGAGAAGGCGATCAAGCGGGCCTTGCGGACGCCATACGTGGCGCAAGAACGAGTGGAACCGGCCCGCGCTCCGTTCCCGGTGCTGTACTACGGTCAACTGGAAGTCCGTGAAATGCAGGTCGAGGTGCACCCGCACGCATTCCTGGGCAAGGTTCAGGGCTGCTCCTGCTGGTTATCGTCCGGTTCCGGTTTCTCGATGGTCGAGGGGCTGACGCCCACCTTCATCCTAGAGCCTAAAGGTTGAACTCCCGGCAAAACTCAAGTCAGCAGCAGGCTCGCGACACGGCTGATCCGAGGCATTTCGATTTCCGTACCGGAGCCGCGGACGGCGGCGCGCAGGTGTAAAGGCGGCGCGCCGGGCTGCCGCAGGACGGCCTTTCGGAACGTGCCCTCCAGCCGGATCAGGAAGTCCCCTGCCCTGCCGCCGTAATTCAGCAACTCGACCGAGACCTCCCCGCCGGGCTGCCGGTGCAGCAGGCCGATAACGGCATCGGCGCCCCAGATGCGAAGATCGCGCCGCCGCCAGCCCAGAGCGTCAATGACGTCCAGGGCAAATTCGCCCGGATCGGCGACGGGAGCGCGATAAACCAGGATCGCGCCGCGGTCCAAGGCGTAAACATCCCGCTCTTCTTCACCGCGCAGCTTGCGCAACCCCGCCCCTTTCCACCAGGCCGGCTCGTTCTCGCCGGCCGGCGCGACCAGCAGTTGGCCGCCGGCACGGGCGAACCGCAACGCGGCCCTGGCCGCCGCCGGATGGCTGCCCAGTCCGACAGCCACCAGAATCCGGAACTGTTCCAGGCCGGCCGCAGCGTCTGCGTCAATCACCGCAGGACTCACGTTGTACCGGAACAGCAGGTTCAAAATCTCGCCGCATTCTTCCAGCTCCCCCACCACTACGGCGACCCGGGAGGCGACCGGCCTCCGGAACTCCTGCGCGTGTTGCGCAAGAAACCGACGGGTTTCGACAAGCGTTTCCCACGCTTCCCGGGCCATGCCCTGTCCCGACAGCAAGGCTTCACGGAAGGCGTCCGGCAGGGAAAAGACGACGGCGCCTCCGGCCACCGCGGCTTCCGCCAGCGAGAGTTCCGCAGTCCAGAAAGGAACGCGCTGGCCCTTGGCGACGCCGGCCTCCTCGTCGGCGCGGTAACCCAGCACCGCGTCGCGCTGGGGGAACCTGGCGCGCAGCCAGGCGATCAGGTGAAGGTTCGCATCGAGCCAGGTTTGCTGGGTGGCCGCGGCCTGGCCCGGCTCCGGCCGGCGGCTGCCCGGCCACAGGCCGGCGCGCAGGACGGCGCGGGCCGGCTCGATGGGGCCGCGAAGCTGCGCAGGTTCCAGCAACGCAAACACTTCCATCCCTGCATATTTCCGCGCCAGGGCAGCCGGCCGGGTCGCATCGGTTTCGCCTTCGATCGCCGCGCCGGCAAATCCCGCGGCGCGCACCTCGCCCAGCCGAGCCGCCTCGCCGGCCGCCACTTCGGCGATCGCACGGATTCCGGTTCGGCGGCAGGAGTCCAGAAACGCCCGGCGGTCCCCCGGAGCCTCCCAGGGCAGCCAAACATAGGCGGCGCCGACTTCCTGCAGCAGGCCGGCGACCCGCGGGTCCGCCTCCGGCCAGCGCATCATCAAACCGCTTGACACGGCATCAGTCTACCCGAACGAGACGACCTGCCGCCGGGCACGCTGCGGCGGATGCGGCGCCTCTCGTAAGATAGGGAGTTGGGAAACGAATCCGTGGCGCCAGACCCCGCTCGAACTCTGACGACCGGAAAGCCGCAAAAGGCGGCGCAGGCCCCTGAGCGGCCGCGCGGCGCCGTCGCCGAGTGGACGGTCACCATCGTATTGCTGCTGTTCGGCACCACCACGCTGGTGCAAGCCTTCGTCATCCCGACCGGCTCGATGGAGGATACCCTGCTCATCGGCGACCACCTGCTGGTGGACAAGTTGGCCTACGCTCCGCCCGGACGGGTCAGCAAGCACCTGCTGCCCTACGCCGAGATCCGCCGCGGCGACATCATCGTGTTCCGCTACCCGATTGACGTGCGGCAAACCTTCGTCAAGCGCTGTGTGGGCATCCCGGGCGATCGCATTCGCATCGAGAACAAGCAGCTCATCGTGAACGGCAAGCGGGTCCACGAGCCGTACAAGGTCCACAAGACCAGCTACTTCGACTCTTATCGCGACAACTTCCCCAGCGAGCCGAACGTGCGCGTCTACGATCCGGCGCTGGACATGTTACGCAATCACGTGGTCGACGGCGAGCTGGTCGTCCCCCCCAATCATTACTTTGCTCTAGGCGACAACCGCGATTCCTCCCTCGACAGCCGTTACTGGGGCTTCGTGCCGCGGGAAAACATCATCGGCAAACCGCTGATCATTTACTGGTCTTACGACGCGCCCACCGAGAACCTGGCCAATTCCTTCAGCATCGAGCACATCAGCGATCTGCTGTTCAACTTTTTCTCCAAGACGCGTTGGCGCCGCACGTTCATGCTGGTGCACGGTTACCGGTTGGAATAGGCGACCGGTTTACATCCCCAGTGCGCGGCGGCCGGCCTCGATCACTTCGAGGATGCGCTCCACGTCGTGGACCGCACCGCCCCACGGCCCGCCGCTTACCTGTTGCAGGGCGGCCCACAGACGCGTGGCCGCGGGCAGGTCCGGGTCCGGCGCCAGGTCGGGATGAGGCGAACGCTCGGCCAGCAGCCGTGCGCCATCCTCGGGACGGAACCTTTGCTCGCCGACGCCGACCAGGTTCACGGATCCTTCCAGCCGCACGCGGTCAATCACGATCTCGATGAGATCGCCGTCGCGCAGCTTGCCGATGGGACCGCCGGCCAAGGCTTCCGGCGCCGCGTGCCCGATGCAGGCGCCGGTCGAAAATCCGCTGAAGCGCGCGTCCGTGATCACGGCCACGTGCTTGCCGAAGTCGAGCTGCCTCAGAGCGCCGGTGACTTGAAGAATCTCTTCCATGCCCGCGCCCAGGGGGCCGCGTCCCATGACGACGACCACATCGCCGGCGCGGATGCGATCCGGCCCCTGGCTCTTGATGGCCGCCACGGCCGCGGGCTCCGTCGTGAACACGCGCGCGGGACCGACGTGGCGGTAGACGCCATCGGCGCCCACCACGCCGGGATCTATGGCAGTGGCTTTCACGATGGCGCCCTCGGGGGCTATGTTGCCTTCCAGAAACACCACGGTGGGAGTCAAGCCGCGGCGTGTCGCCGTATCCGGATCCATAATGACCTCGTCAGGATCCACCCCGTCCCGATCGCGCAACAAGTCCCGGAAGCGCCGGCGGCGCTCGGAGCCTTCCCACCAATCGAGCACGCGGCCCAGCGGTTCGCCCGTCACCGTGAGCACTTGCGTGTCGAGCAAGCCCGCGCGCCGCAAGTGCAGCATCACCTCGGGAACCCCGCCCGCCAGGAACACGCGCACCGTGGGATGGTTCTGCGGACCGTTGGGCAGGACGTCCACCAGTCGCGGTACGCGGCGGTTCGCCTCGATCCAGTCCCGGCGCGTGGGCCGTGGCAATCCCGCGGCGTGGGCGATGGCCGGGATGTGGAGCAGAAGATTCGTCGAGCCGCCTACAGCCGCGTGCACGGCGATGGCGTTCCGCACGGCCGCCTCGTTGAGCACGTCCCGCAGACGCAAACCCCGCTGGATCATGGCCGTCACCGCCCGCGCCGAGCGACGGGCCACATCCCGCCACACGGGTTCGCCCGAAGGCGCCAGCGCGGCATGGGGCACGGTGAGGCCGAGGGCCTCCGCCACCACCTGCGAGGTCGCCGCCGTGCCCATGAACTGGCAACCCCCGCCCGGCGACGCGCAGGCCCGGCACGCGTTGACCGCAACCTCGTCGAGCGTCACCTTGCCGTGCGCATAGCGCGCACCCGCGCTCTGGATGGTGCCCGCATCCTCTCCTTGCTCGGGCGGAAGAGTAACGCCCCCGGGTACGATGACGCCGGGTAGACCGCCTGCCGCGGCCAGGGCCATCATCATCGCAGGCAAGCCCTTGTCGCACGTAGCCACGCCGATGACGCCCCGCCGCGTGGGAAGGGATCGAATCAGCCTGCCCAGTACGCCGGCTGCGTCGTTTCGGTAGGGCAGGCTGTCGAACATCCCGGTCGTGCCTTGCGTGCGCCCGTCGCAGGGATCGCTCACGTATCCGGCGAAGGGGATCGCTTGCAGCGCGCGTACTTCGCGGGCGGCGGCTTCAACCAGCCAGTGCACTTCCCAATGACCGGTGTGATAGCCCAGCGCGATGGGCGAACCGTCGGGCGCCGGAAGGCCGCCGTGCGTGCTGAGGATCAGGATTTCGGGGCGGCCCAGCTCTTCGGGGTTCCAGCCCATTCCCACGCTCTGCGTCCAGCCGAACAAGTAGCCGGACGGCCAGGTCCGGAGGATCTCGTCGGTCAGGGGCAGACGGCCTTGTGGGCCGGGCGCCTTGGTGCGGACCTGGTAGACGCTTTCATCGCCTGAATCCAGGATCGTGTGCCAGGATGGTTCCGTCATGACAGCCTCGCTTGCTCACTGCCCTGCGCCAGGCTGCGCAGGGTATCCGCGTACGGCGGGCGCGCTACGCCCCGTTCGGTAACGATGGCCGTGACGTAGCAGCCGGGCGTGACGTCGAAAGCCGGATTCTCCACGCACACGCCCTCCGGCGCCACGCGCACGCCGAATACATGAGTCACCTCTTCGGCGGGGCGCTGCTCGATGGGGATCTGCTCGCCTGAAGCGAGCGACAAGTCGAGAGTGGAAACGGGCGCGGCCACATAAAACGGCACGCCGTTCTCGCGCGCCAATACGGCCAGCGCGTACGTGCCGATCTTGTTGGCCACGTCGCCATTGGCGGCGATCCGATCGGCGCCCACCACGACGCAGCCGATGCGCCCCGATCTCAGGAAGTGGCCGGCCATGTTGTCGGTAATCAGCGTCGTAGGGATGCCGTCGCGCAGCAGTTCCCACGCAGTCAGCCGTGCGCCTTGCAGGAAGGGACGGGTTTCGCAGGCGTAGACTTCGATGCGCTTGCCGGTTGCGATCGCGGCCCGGATCACGCCCAGGGCGGTGCCGTAGCCGGCAGTGGCTAGCGCCCCGGCGTTGCAGTGCGTCAGCACGATCTTGCCATCGGGAACGAGCGGCGCTCCATGGCGGCCGATGGCCTGATTGATCGCGATGTCTTCATCTCTGATCCGGCGGGCTTCTTCGACGAGGCGGCGGCGAATCACGGCAAGCGGTTGCCCGCGGACCTGCTCATAGGCGCGCCGCATGCGTTCCAGCGCCCAGAACAGGTTCACGGCCGTGGGGCGCGTAGCGGCGAGGGTACGTGCAATCTCCTCGAAGGCAGCGTCGGGCTCAGCGGAGTCGGCCTCCAGCATGCCCAGAGCCACTCCCATCGCTGCCGCCACGCCGATGGCAGGAGCCCCGCGGATGACCATGGTGCGGATCGCCTCCGCCACCTCGCGGTAACTCCGGCAGGTGACGTAGACCTCCTCGCGCGGCAGCTTGCGCTGGTCAATCATGACCACGCCTTCATCGCTCCAGCGAATCGTTTCGAACATAAGCGCTCAGGCCAGGCAAAATCCGGGAACGGCGTTCACGGCAACCGGCCTCCCGTTTGGGCGACCAGGGCGGCAAAAAACACGAGATTGTACGTGGCATGGACCACGGCCGCGGCAGCCGTGGAACCGGTGCGCAAGCGCACGGCCCCGAAGGCCACGCCGGCGACGCTGATCAGCACCACGTGCCGCCAGCTCCACGCATACTCCGGACCATGGAGCACTGCGAACAACACGGCCGTGACGGCCACGGCGGGCGCCGGTTTGATCCGGCGGGCCAGCCACGGCAACAAGAAGCCGCGAAAGGCCAGCTCCTCGCACACTGGCCCCATGGTCACGGCGAAAAACCCGACCAGGGCCAGCGAGAGCGGGTCTTTGAGCAGCTCCAGCAGCGGCATGGACATCTGGGGAGGTCGGAGCAGCACGGCGCCCGCAATGACGACCCCGGCCGTGAGTACGCCCAACAGAGCGGCGTGTGCGTAGCCGCCCGGGGGCCTCACCCAGGCCAGCGAAGCCCAGAACCGCCGCCGATAACGAAATCGGATCACCGCGTACAGCGCGGCGAACCAGATGCCCCAGAACAGGAACTGCATGGCCAGGACCTGGCCCGCGCGAAAGGAGCGCCAGGCCGGCGCCACCGCCATCAAGCCCAGTACGATGAGGGCGGCCACCAGCAAGGCCGGCAACGCCAGGCTCGCCATGAACGCGATGTCCAGCGCTCCCCAGAACGGGTAGTCGGGCCGCTGTCTGGCCGCGGGATCCTGCGGGTAAGTGGAGGGAGAGATGGAGGGATCCGCGCTCATGACTCGCGTTCGATCAAAGCCGCCGCCACCAGCGGCAACATCAGCTCATGATGCCCCGTCAAGGCGATGCCGCGGCCTCCCGCACGCGCATGCGGCCGCTCGACCACATTGACGCGGGGACGGTAATGCTGGATGAAATCCAGATTGACGGTCGTGAACTCCTCCAGTCGGTGACCCAGGTTGCGCACCACGGAAACGGCCTTTAAGAACACTTCAGGAAGAATCACGGCGGATCCTACGTTGACGTACACGCCGCCCTGGTCGAGCCCGGCTACGAGGCGGCAAAACAGGCGGAAATCGTAATGGCTCGCAGCGCCCAGCGCAGCGCCGTCAGCCGCCGGGTGTGCGTGAGGCGTATCCGTGCCCACCGCCACGTGAACTGTGACCGGCACCCGACGCTGCCAGGCAGCCGCCAGCAGGCTATGGTCGCGGAACCGCGGATCGGCCGCCGCCTGCAAGTGCCTCCCCAGCGCCTCTCCCACGCCGATGCCTTCGCTTGCCGCCTGCCGGACGGCCTCGTTCATCTGCCGACCGGTTTCTTCCGCCGTGCCGAAGCTGCCGTCGGGCAGCGCCGCCTCCACGTCCTCGCTGGTGGCGCCCGCCAGAGCGATCTCGAAGTCGTGAATCGCGGCCGCACCGTTGAAGGCAAAGGCTGCGGCATAGCCCCGATCCATCAGGTCAATCAGCACGGGCGCCAGACCGCACTTGATCACGTGCCCGCCCAGACCCCAGATGACCGGTTTGCCGAGCGCGCGCGCCCGGGCCATCGCTTCCACCAAAGCGCGAAAGCTCTCCGCGGCCAGCACGCGCGGAAGCCGCTCGAGCCAGGCGGCCAGGCCCGTCCCCCTGGTGTAGGGTCGCGCGAAGTGCTCCACGCGCACCTTGCCGCCCCGCACCTGCAACGAGACCGTTCTCAGCCCGGACAAATCGAGGGGAGTTTGTTCGTAGCGAGTCATGAAATCGAACGCAGGCGACCGTCGGCCAGCACCCGCGCCAGGGCCTGGCCCGTGTAGCTCTTGCGATGACGCGCGATCTGCTCGGGCGTCCCCGTGGCCACCACGTAACCGCCCGCGTCGCCTCCCTCGGGACCGAGGTCAATGATCCAGTCGGCGGACTTGATCACGTCGAGCTGGTGTTCGATCACCACCACCGTATTTCCCAAGTCTACCAGCCTTTGCAGGACGTCCAGGAGCTTGCGGATGTCGTCGAAGTGAAGGCCGGTGGTCGGCTCGTCGAGGATATAGAACGTGCGACCGGTCTGGCGCTTGCTAAGCTCGCGCGCCAGCTTGATGCGCTGGGCCTCGCCGCCTGAGAGCGTGGTGGCGGGCTGGCCCAGGTGGAGGTAGCCCAGGCCCACGTCCGCCAGGGTCTGGAGCTTCGAGGCGATTTGCGGGATGTTGCCCAGCACGCCGAGCGCTTCCTCGACTGTGGCTTCCAGAAGATCGGCGATGGAGTAGCCCTTGTATTTGACCTGGAGCGTTTCCTGATTGTAGCGGCGGCCGCGACAAACCTCGCACGTCACGTAGACATCGGGGAGAAAACTCATCTCGATCCGCTTGACCCCGTCGCCTTCGCACGCTTCGCAGCGCCCGCCCTTGACGTTGAAGCTGAAGCGCCCGGGTTTGTAGCCGCGTTCGCGCGACTCGGGGAGCATGGCGTACAGGTCGCGGATGGGCGTGAACACGCCGGTGTACGTGGCCGGATTCGAGCGCGGCGTCCGCCCGATCGGGGACTGGTCAATCTGGATGACCTTGTCTATATGCTCCAGGCCCTCGATGGCCTCGTGTTCGCCGGGCTCCTCGCGCGAGCCGTGCAGCCTTCGCATCAGGGCCCGATACACGATGTCGTGCACCAGGGTGGACTTGCCGCTGCCCGAAACGCCGGTCACCGCGATAAAAGTCCCAAGCGGGAATTCGACGTCAATGTTTTTCAGGTTGTGCTGGCGCGCTCCCCGCACCACGAGCCTGTGACCATTGCCGCGACGGCGTCTTCCCGGGACCGGGATTCGCTGCAAGCCCGCAAGGTACTGCCCGGTCAGCGACGCCGGATTGCGAGCGATCTCCTGCGGCCGGCCGCAGGCCACCACGTGGCCGCCCAATCGCCCTGCTCCCGGGCCCAGGTCCACCACGTAGTCGGCACGCTGGATCGTCTCCTGGTCGTGCTCGACCACGACCACCGTATTGCCCATGTCGCGCAACCGGATCAGCGTATCGAGCAGACGCGAATTGTCGCGGGGATGCAGGCCGATCGAGGGTTCGTCCAGCACGTACAGCACGCCCCGGAGCTGCGAGCCGATCTGCGTGGCCAGTCGAATCCGCTGCGCCTCGCCCCCCGCGAGCGTGGCCGCCGAGCGGTCCAGACTCAGATAATCGAGGCCGACCGCCTCCAGGAACTCCAGCCGTCGCGTGATCTCCTCCAGGATCCGCCCGGCGATCTCCTTCTCGCGCGGGCTGAACTTCCAGCTCTTCACCAGCGGCAAGGCGCGCGCCACGGGCAGGGCCGTGAAATCGGCGATGGACAAACCCTGCACGCGCACCGCAAGACTCGCCGGCTTGAGCCGTTTCCCCTGGCAAGCGGGGCAGGTCACCGGCGACATGTAATCCATCAGCCACTCGCGGTAGCTTTCTCCCGCCTGCTCGTAAACTTCGTTCAGGATGTTCAGCAAGCCGGGGAATCCATTGCCGCCCTCCAGCAGCAACCTCTGGGTCTTGGCAGGCAGTTCTTCGAAAGGAACGTTCAAGTCCAGTCGAAGCCGGCGCGCCGCTTCCTTGAGGCGGTGAACCAGGTAGGCCGAACCCCCGCCCGGTCCCAGCCCTCCTTCCAGCAGAGGCTTGGCCGGATCGGCGATGACCTTGGCCGGATCGAAGCTCCAGGTGCTGCCCAACCCAGAGCAGGTCTCGCAGGCGCCGTACGGGCTGTTGAAAGAAAACGAGCGCGGCTCGAGTTCGGGGACGCTGGCGCCGCAGTCCGGGCAGGCCAGCTTCTGCGAATACAAACGTTCTTCGCCTTCCACGGGAGCCACCACCAGCAGGCCGTTGGCCAGTTTGGCCGCGGTCTCGATGGAAGCCTCCAGCCGCCGTTCGATGCCCGGCTTGACCGGCAGCCGGTCTACGACCACCTCGATGGTGTGGTTGCGGCGGCGATCGAGCGTGATCGGCTCGTCCAGCGAGCGCAACACCCCGTCAATGCGCGCCCGCACGAAACCCTGCTGGGCGTAGCGCTCCAGTTCCTTGCGGTATTCGCCTTTCCGCCCGCGGACCACCGGCGCCAGGATCATCACCCGCTGCTCGTGCAGCGTGGTCATGATCTGCCGGAGAATCTGCTCCGTGCTTTGCCGGGTGATGGGCTTGTCGCAGGTGGGACAGTGCGGCACGCCGATGGAGGAGTACAGCAGGCGCAGGTAATCGTAGATTTCCGTGATGGTGCCGACCGTGGAGCGCGGGCTGCGACTGGTGGTTTTCTGCTCGATGGAGATGGCGGGACTCAGACCGTCAATGGAGTCCACATCGGGGCGTTCCATCTGATCCAGGAACTGCCGCGCGTAAGGCGACAGGGTTTCCACATAACGGCGCTGGCCCTCGGCGTAAATGGTGTCGAAGGCCAGCGACGACTTGCCCGAGCCGCTCAGACCCGTGACGACGGTGAGCGTGTTGCGCGGGATTTCGACGTCAATGTTCTTGAGGTTGTGCTGTCGCGCCCCGCGGACGCTGATACGGTCGAGCATGGCACGCCCCGGCGATGAACGCCCAGTATGCTATTTTCGCGCCGGGGCGAACCGAAGGGCAACGGCGCGCTCACGAGCAGGGGCGCACGCCCAGTTTCCTGAGCACCGCCACCATCGGGCACCAGTTCGTGAAGGCCGACTGAAGCAGGTTCAAGCCAACGAAAGCCGTGAACCAGTGGAACCGCGGATCCACCAGCCAGCCCAACCCCAGGCTCAACAGAACGAAGAAACCTGCGATCAGTCTCAGGTAACGTTCCAGCGTCATCTCAGGAATACCTCCTCGCTCATGGATGCAATCCGGCGCGGGCGGTTACAGGATTGCCGCTAGTGCGCGCCGCTCGAGACCGGCTCCGCCCGCACCGCTTCGGCCACGCGGCGCCGGTTGGCCATGAAGTAAACGATGGGCACCGTCATGCGGGAAAGCAGCAGAGAGGCGATTTCGCCGGCCATCAGGGAGATGGCCAGACCCTGGAAGATCGGATCGAACAGGATCACGGCGGCGCCCACCACCACCGCGGCCGCAGTCAGCATCATGGGACGGAAGCGCACCGCCCCGGCGTCCACCACGGCCTCCTTGAGCGGCATGCCTTGCTTGAGCCGCAGCTCGATGAAGTCCACCAGGATGATGGAATTGCGCACCACGATCCCGGCGCCCGCGATGAAGCCGATCATGGAAGTGGCCGTGAAAAACGCGTTCAGCAAACCGTGGGCGGGCAGGATGCCCACCAGCGAGAAGGGAATCGCCGCCATGATGACCAGCGGCGTCAGGAAGGACTGGAACCAGCCGACCACCAGCACATAGATCAGGATCAGCACGGCCCCGAAGGCCAGCCCCAGATCACGAAAGACCTCGTAGGTGATGTGCCACTCTCCGTCCCATTTCATGGCGTAGCGGGCATCGTCGGAGGGCAGCCGCGCCGTGTACTGTTCGATCGAGTAGCCTTCGGGCAGACGGATCCGGGAGATTTCGCGACCGAGCTTCAGAATCGCGTAGACCGGGCTCTCGATGGCGCCGGCCACGTCCGCCGTCACGTAGGTCACGGGCATGAGGTTCTTGTGGTAGATGCTCTTTTCCTGCACCGTCTCCTCGACCCGCACCAGCTCGGAGAGCGGCACCAGGCTGCCGTCGCGCGCCTTCAGGCGCAGCGTCTTCAGCCGATCCACGTCCGAGCGCGCAGCCCGCTCCAGCCGGAGCGTGATGGGCAGGTCTTCCTTCTCCGAGTCCACGTGAAGCAAACCCGCCGGTTCGCCGGCCGAGGCGATGCGCAGCGTACGCGCCACCTCATCCTGGCTGATGCCGTGCAGGGCGGCTTTCTCGCGGTCTACGAGGAAGCGGATCTTGGGCTGCTCGTCCTCCACGTACCAGTCCACGTCCACCACACCCTCGGTTTTTTCGAACAGGTCGCGGATCTGCCGCGCAATGGCGAGGCGGCCCTCCAGCGAAGGACCGTAAACCTCGGCCACCAGAGTCTGCAACACCGGCGGGCCGGGCGGCACCTCCGCCACTTTGATATCGGCCCCGTAGCGGCGCGCGATGGGCGTCAGCAGGTCGCGCACGCGCTTGGCGATGTCGTGGCTTTGCAAATCGCGCTCGTGTTTGTTGAGCAGGTTGACCTGGATGTCGGCCACGTTCGAGCCGCGGCGCAGGAAGTAGTGGCGCACGAGGCCGTTGAAGTTGTAGGGAGCGGCCGTGCCCGTGTAGGTCTGGACGTCGACGACCTCGGGCTGCTGGAGCAAAGGCAGGGCCAGCGCCCGCGCCACCCGCTCCGTCTCTTCGAGCGTGGTTCCTTCCGGCATGTCAATGATGACCTGGAACTCGCTCTTGTTGTCGAACGGGAGCATCTTCACCTTGACGAAGCCGGTGAACAGCAGCGCCCCGGATCCGAGCAGGAGCGCGACGACGCCCGCCAGGAAAGCCCAGCGCAGCAGCGTACGCTCCAGCAGCGGCCTCATCACGCGACGATACAGGCGCGTGAACACATCCTCGCGTTCGCCTTCCTGATGGCCCCGCCCGAATTTGAGAATCCGGACGGCCGCCCAGGGCGTCACCAGGAACGCCACGATGAGCGAGAAGATCATGGCCGCCGAAGCGCCCACCGGGATCGGCCGCATGTAAGGTCCCATGAGGCCCCCCACGAACGCCATGGGCAGGATGGCCGCGATCACGGTCAGCGTGGCCAGAATCGTGGGATTGCCTACCTCGTCCACCGCTTCCACGGCCACGGCCATCAAGGGCCGGTTCCGATTGATCGGCAGGCGCGCGTGTCGCGCAATGTTTTCCACCACCACGATGGCGTCGTCCACCAGGATGCCGATGGAAAAGATGAGGGCGAACAGGGTGATGCGGTTCAGCGTGTAACCGTAGAGGTAAAACACGGCCAGCGTCAGCGCCAGCGTCACCGGGATGGCGATGAAGACGATGAGGGATTCGCGGCGGCCCAGCGTGACGCCGATGAGCAGGCTCACCGAGATCACCGCGATCATCATGTGCAGCAGCAGCTCGTTGGACTTCTCGGCGGCCGTCTCGCCGTAATGGCGGGTGATGGTCAGCTCGACCTCGGGCGGAATCACGCTGCCCCGCAGTTTCTCCACGCGAGCGAGCACGTTGTGCGCGACCGTGATGGCGTTGGTCGCCTTGCGCTTGGAGACGGCCAGCGTCACCGCGGGATGGAAGGCGCCGTCGCGGCCGGCGTAGTGCACGTACTGCGTGGGCTCTTCGCCGCCGTCTTCCACCCGGGCCACGTCCCGCACGTAAACCGGCTTGTGATTGTGCACACCTACGACCACGGCGGCCACGTCGGCCGCGCTGCGCAGGAAGTCGCCGGTCTCCAGCAGGAATTCGCGATTGGCGGTGGCCAGGCTCCCGGCGGAGAGGCGACGATTGGCGCCGGCCAGGGCCTGGTGGATTTCCAGCGGGGTCAGCCCGTAGGCGGCCAGCCGCGTCTCGTCCAGCGTCACCCGGATCTCGCGCCGCTGCCCGCCGATGATCTCCACAGCGGAGACATCGGGGACCTGTTTGATGGCGTCGTGCACCTGGGCGGCGATGCGTCGCAGTTCGAAAGGACCGTAACGGCGGCTCCACAGCGTCAAGGCCAGAATGGGCACGTCGTCAATGGAACGCGGCTTGATCAGAGGCGGGGTGGCTCCGGGCGGGATCAGGTCGAAGTTGGCGAACATCTTCTGGTTCAGCTTGACGATCGAGTCTTCCTCGTCCTCGCCCACATAAAAGCGCACCACGGCCATGGCGCCGCCGGGACTGGATGTCGAATAGATGTACTCGACCCCGGGGATCTCCCAAAGCAGCTTTTCCATCGGCTTGGTGACGCGCTCTTCGACCTCGCGCGCCGAGGCGCCCGGCATGCCCACAAAGATGTCAATCATGGGCACCTTGATCTGCGGCTCTTCCTCGCGCGGCAGCATCAGCACCGCGAAGGTTCCCAGCGCGAGCGAAGCCAGAATCACCAGGGGCGTGAGTTTGGAATCAATGAAGGCCCGCGCAAAGCGGCCGGCAGGGCCGAGCTGCTCCCGGGACGTCACGGCTGCACCTCCACGCGCGCGCCGTCGCGCAGCCCCGCCGGGATCGCCGCCACGACGCTCTCGCCGCCGCTCAGGCCGGAAAGAATTTCAACCTGAGCGTCGCGACGAGCCCCGAGCGTCACCAGCCGCATCCGGGCCACGCCCTGCTCGATGACAAAGACCGAAGCGAGCTGGCCGCGCTCGACGACCGCATTCACCGGCACGGCCAGAACCTGCCGCGCCCCCGCAGCGAACACAGCCCGCCCGAACAAGCCCGAGCGCAAGCCGGGCGCAGCGGGCAGGTCAATTTTCACCGTGAAGGACCGTGCCGACGCGTCCACGGCGGGGATGATTTCGACCACCCGGCCGGTGAGATCTCGCCCCAGCGCGTCCACTCGCACGCGCACGTTCTGGCCGGCGCGTACGGCAGCGATGCGCGATTCCTCGACGGCCGCTTCGAGCCGGTACCCTCCCTCCTGCTCGAGCACGAACAGCGGCGTTCCGGGTGCGGCCAGATTGCCCGGCTCGACTTTCTTCTCGGTGACCAGACCGTCAAACGGAGCGGTAATGCGGGCATGGCTGCGCAGGACGGCAGCCGCCTGCACGGCTTGTTCGGCCTGCTGGATTCTGGCCGAAAGTTGCCGCCGACGCGCCTGCGCCATCTCGTGTTGCGCCTCGGCCATGCGCAGCTTCGCCACCGCCTCGTCGTACTCCTGATTGGAGATCGAGCGCTTCTGGAACAGATTCTGCATGCGCCGGAAGGTGACCTGCGCCAGCTCCCGACCGGCCTGGGCCGCAGCCACGGCGTTGTCCGCTTCGGGAACGGCGCTGCGCGCTTCCTCCAGTGCGGCTTGCGCCTGCCGCCAGTTGGCTTCCAGATCGCGGGCGTCGAGTTCGGCAAGGAGCTGCCCCTGCCGAACGCGATCGCCGGGACGGACCATGACTTCGCGGACGTAGCCCATTACCTTGGCCGAGATCACCGCTGTCGTTCGTGCGCGCACAGTGCCGGTGACCTCGAACGTACCGGGCCACTCCGTCGCATTCACCTGGTACACGCGCACCGCAACGGGTGCGGCCTGCGCATCCGCGTGCGCGTGTTTCTCGCGGCTTCCGCCGCAACCGGCCATCAGGGCCAGTGCGACAACAGCGGGCAAGACGGAAACTCTCATGGAGAACTCCTGCTCAATCCAGCACGGGAGAATCGGCCGCCAGCACGCCCGCGGCGAGCGCCAGCTCGGCGGCCGCGACGCGCTGGTCGTACAGGGCGGCCAGGTGCCGGTTGCGGGCCTCGAGCAGCGCGATTTCCGTGCGCAACAGGTCGGTCACCGTGGCCAGCCCGTTCTCGTAACGGTTCCTGGTGATCCGCAGGCTCTCTTCAGCCTGCGTGATGGCGGCGCGCGCCACTTCGATGCGCTGCTGGGCCGCCGTCCAATCGGCGTGGGCCTTGCGAACGTGCAGGCGCACCTGGGACTCGGCCTCGCGGCGCTGCGCCTGGGCGCGCTCGGCCAGCAAGCCGGCCTCGCGCATTCTCTGCCTGTCGGCGAAGCCGTTGAAGAGATTCCAGCGCAGCGACACGGCGGCCAACCAGTTCGCTGCGCCGCGGGTGACGAAACGCTGGCGGTCGGTTTCGAAGGCGGCCCGGAAGGCCAGTTGCGGCAACAAAGAGGTACGGGCGAGGGCCGTTTGCTGAGACGCCAGGCGAACCGCCAGCTCCGCCTGCCGCGTTTCGGGCCGCTGCTCGACCGCAGTTTTCTCGTACTGTGCCAGGTCGGTCCCGGACAGCCGGGCCGGCGTCAGGGCCGTGACCAGCGTGTGCGCAGCGTCAAGCGAGAGGCCCAGGGCGTCGTTCAGTGCCGCGCGCGCTACCTCCAAATCAGCCTGGCGCCGGATGAGCTGCTCACGCATGGCGGCCAGGTGCACTTCGAGCGAGAGCACGTCGGCATCGGTGATCAGCCCCGCGGAGCGAAGCGCGCGGGCGCGCTCCAGATCGGCCTGCGCCGAGCGGACGGCCTCCTGGGCCGTGCTCAAAGCCTCAGCCGCCAGCACCGCGCCGAAGTACCGCCGCACGACATGGGCGATGAGACTCTGGCGGGCCCGCCGTTCGTCTTCGCCTGCGATTCGGTGACCCAGCTCGGCCGAGCGCACCGCCAACCGCGTCTGGCCGCCGTCGTAGATCACCTGTTCCATGGCGAGCTGGGACTGGAAGTTGTTGAGAAAATCGGGGCGGTTGAGCGCGGGGAGGGCGAAATTGCGCTCGGTGAAACGCGCTTGCGTGAGCAGCGAGCTGAAGACGTAAACCGGGTTGTTCGTGCGCTGGAAAGACTCCGAGTAGTTCAGCCGGGGCAGGTACCCGCTGCGTGCCGCCTGGATGCGGGCTTCCGCCGCCGCGGCGGCGCTTCGCGCCGCCTGCACCTGGGGATGCTGGCGCAGAGCTATTTCCACCGCCTGTTTCAGACTCAGGGGATCCTGCGCCCAGAGGGTGACGGACCAGATCAAAAGCGTTACCGTTACGCCGGCTCGCATGCTCTCTCCGCAGATGGGTTCACACCCCTAAGGATGCGAGCGCGGGCCGCAGGTGACGAGATGGCCCGGCGGCCCCTCCGGTACAATAACTCGGGGTGGGCAGTTTGACGGCGAGCGATAGCCAACGACAGGAAATCGAGCTGGCCCGCCAGTTGGTGGCGGGCGAACCGGGCGCCTTCGAACGCTTTGTCGAACTGTTCCGCAAGAAGGTCTTCCAGTACAGCCTCTTGGTATGCGGCCACCACGAGGACGCCGAGGAGGTCGCCCAGGACGCGCTTTTCAAGGTGTTCGAGAAGCTGGATCAACTGCGCGAGCCCGAGCGGATCCGTCCCTGGGTGTTCCGCATCGCCCGCAACGCCTGCCTGATGAAGCGTCGCAAGAGCGTGTTCGCGCCGGAGCGGGAGCTGTCGCTGGACGAACTGATGCCACAGGCGACCGAAGACGGAGGCCAGCGGCGACTGGAAATCGCCGATTGGTCGTCGCTGCCGGAAAGCCAGGCCCTGCGGGCGGAATTGCAGCGGGTGGTGCAGGAAGCCATCCAGGAGCTGCCGGAGATTTACAAGACGGTGCTTTTGCTGCGCGATATGGAGGGACTTTCCACGGCCGAGACCGCCGAAGTGCTGGGCGTGAGCGAGGAAGTGGTGAAAACGCGGCTGCACCGGGCGCGTCTGGCCGTGCGACAGAAGCTGGACGGGTACTTGCGCTCCTCGCCCGCTTCCCTGCGCGAGAAGGCGAACTGAGATGCCGACCGGATTGCACCATCACGGCGAGGAATGCCGGCGGATTTTCGCGCTGCTGTCCGAGTATCTGGACGCGGAGTTGCCGGCGGAAACCTGCGACGAAATCGAAGCGCATTTGAGCGACTGTCCGCCGTGCCTGGAGTTCCTGGAGAGCCTGCGCCGGACGGTGGAGCTGTGCCGCACGTTCCAGCCCGGGGAAATGCCGGGGCCGCTGAGCGAGCAGGTGCGCAGCGAACTCAGGCAGCTTTACGAGAAGGCCCTGAGAGGGACAACAGGCGGCTGCCCGGGGTGAGCGGCGGGCGGGCCCAGCGCCCCGTGGCTGCTTGATATCATGTATAGGCTAGGCAGCGCGGGCCGTGGCCCGCAATCATACCGAAGCTACCAGCGCAGAAATCGAGGAGAAAATACGCATGCCAGTTAAAGTCGGAATCAACGGTTTCGGCCGGATCGGGCGCAACGTCCTGCGCGCCGGTCTGAACGACCCGGATATCGAGTGGGTCGCGGCAAACGACCTCACGGACACCAAGACTCTGGCCCACCTCCTGAAGTATGATTCGGTGCTCGGCCCGCTCAAGGCCGAGGTAAAAGCCGAAGGGGATTGCATTGTCGTGGATGGCAAGCGCATTCGCGTCTTTGCCATCAAGGATCCCGCCGAGCTGCCCTGGGATTCGCTGGGCGTGGAGATTGTCATCGAATCCACGGGCAAATTCACCGACGCCACGCAGGCCGGCAAGCACCTGCGGGGAACGGTCAAGAAGATCATCATTTCGGCGCCGGCCAAGAACGAAGACATCACTGTCGTGCTGGGTGTCAACGAGCACATGTACGACCCGGCGAAGCATCGCATCATCTCCAACGCCTCCTGCACGACCAACTGCCTGGCGCCGGTGGTCAAAGTGGTGCACGAGAGCTTCCGCATTTTGAAGGGCTCGATGACCACGATCCACAGCTACACGAACGATCAGAACGTACTGGACTTCCCGCACAAGGATCTGCGCCGGGCCCGGGCCGCAGCCATCAACATGATTCCGACCACCACCGGGGCGGCCAAGGCCATCGGCCTGGTGATCCCCGAACTGAAGGGCAAGCTGGACGGGCTGGCGATCCGCGTGCCGACACCCAACGTTTCCATCGTGGACCTGGTGGCTCAGGTGGAACGCAACACCACGGCCGAGGAGGTCAACGCAGCTCTGAAGGCAGCCGCGGAAGGACCGCTCAAGGGCATTCTCGACTACACCGAGGATCCGGTGGTCTCCACCGACCTGATGCAGCATCCGGCCAGCTCCATCGTGGATGCCGCCTTGACCAAGGTTCTGGATGGTAATTTGGTGAAGGTGATGGCCTGGTACGACAACGAGTGGGGCTATTCGCTGCGGATCGTTGACCTGATCAAGTTCCTGGTCCAAAAGGGCCTCTAAACCTCCCCTCCCTACCCCTGCCCAGCGCGCCCGGCCCCCGCTCGCCGGGCGCGCACCCCTCTTTTTCATCCCGCAAGGGAACTTCGTCCCAGGCGGCACCGTATCTGGTTGCGAGGAGCCACTGCCCAATGTACTGTACCCAGTGCGGCTTGCAGCTCGAGGAAGGCGACCTTTACTGCGCACGCTGCGGGCAACCGACGCGACCCGACCTGGCACGGCCTGCACGGCCTCGCAAGCTCGTCCGCGCCGTCCGGGGAAAGAAAATCGGCGGCGTCTGCGCCGGATTCGCTCGCTATCTGGACATGGACGTGACGCTGATGCGGATTCTGTGGCTGGCGCTGCTGCTCATCTCGGGCGGAATCGTCGGTCTGGTCTACCTGGGCGCGTGGATTATCATGCCCCGTGAGGACGAAGCCGCACAGTAGGCGCCGGCTGCCGACCGCTCCCCTTTTCCTGTACACTAAGCGCCGGAGAAACGCCTATGACTGAGCCCCGCCTTTGGTCGCGTCGGCAATGGATTGCCTCTGCCGCCGCTTCGATCTTGCATCCCGTGCTGCGCGCCACCCCGCGGCCGCCCAACGTGCTGTTCATCGCCTCGGATGATCTGAACACTTGCCTGAGCTGCTACGGTCACCCGCTCGTGCGCACTCCCAACCTGGATCGCATCGCCGCACGCGGGGTCCGCTTCGAGCGGGCTTATTGCCAGTATCCGCTTTGCAACCCTTCGCGCGCCTCCTTGATGACCGGACTGGCGCCGGACACCACCACGGTCTACGACAACAGCCGCCGCTTCCGCGAAGCCATCCCGGACGTCGTCACGCTCGGGCAGCTCTTTCAGAAGAACGGTTACTTCAGCGCGCGGGTAGGAAAGATTTTCCACTACGGCGTGCCCAGCCAGATCGGCACCGACGGGCTGGACGACAAGCCTACCTGGAACCGCGTGGTGAATCCCTGCGGCGTGGACCGCACCAAGGAGGAAGCGTTCCTGACGAATTACACGGCCCAGCGCGGTCTGGGTTCGGCTGTGTGCTATTACGCCTCGCCCGCGCGCGACGAGGAACACACGGACGGCATGGTGGCGCTGGAGACGATCCGCCTGATGGAAGAACACCGCGACCATCCCTGGTTCCTGGCCGCAGGCTTTTACCGTCCCCACGTGCCCTGGATTGCGCCGGTGAGATACTTCGACCAGTTCCCGCTGGAGCGCATCGAACTGATTCCCTTCCGCGAGGACGAAATGCGGATCGCGCCGGAGCTGGCCTACTTCACGCGCCCGGCGCACTGGGGCATGAACGAGCAGCAGCGCCGGGAGGCCATGCGCGCCTATTACGCCTCCATCGCCTTCATGGATGCGCAGGTGGGCAAGCTGCTGGAGGCGCTGGAGCGCCTGGGACAGCTCGAGCACACGATCATCGTGTTCTGGAGCGATCACGGCTACCAGCTCGGCGAGCACGGCCAGTGGATGAAGCAGACGCTGTTCGAGGCTTCGGCCCGCGTACCCCTCCTGATCTGCGGTCCCGGCGTGACCGCCCGGGGGCGCGCCTGCCCGCGCACGGCCGAACTGCTGGATCTGTATCCTACGCTGGCCGAGCTGTGCAACCTGCGCGACACGCCGCCGCGCCTGCACGGACGCAGCCTGGCCCCGCTGCTGCGCAATCCCGCGGCGACATGGAACAAGCCGGCGATTACGCAACTGCGTCGCGGCCCGGACGAGAAGGCTGTCATGGGCTACACGATTCGGACCGAACGTTACCGCTACACCTTCTGGGACGAAGGCAGACGGGGCGAAGAGCTTTACGACTACCGGAAGGACCCGCGCGAGCTGGTGAACCTGTCTGCCGTTTCTCAGGCAGCCCGGTTGAAGTCTGACCTCAAGAAACAGCTTGCCTTGCTTTTGCAGGCCCGCGGCATGAAGACAGGCGGCTGAATCCGGCCTGAAGGCGCGGCCGCTCCGGTTACACTAAGGCATATATGGCGAGGCGCGCGATCCTTTTGCTGGCGGCCGCGCTGACCGCGGCGGCGCAAACCTTCGAAATTTCGGGGGAGCGGATCCGGGCTCACGTCCGGTTCCTCTCGCACGACCTGATGGAAGGACGCGGCATCGGCACGCGCGGTGAATTGATTGCGACCGAGTATCTGGCCACCCAGTTCGCCCTGGCCGGCGCGAAACCGGCCGGCGATCAGGGCACGTGGTTCCAGACGGTCCCGCTGGTCGGCGTCGAAACGCTGCCTCAAGCCCAGCTTTCCTTTCATGGGCGTGGCCGCACCCTGACTCTGAAGTGGCTCGACGATTTCGTAGGAAGCAGTCTCCGCCAGCAGCCGCTCGAACAGTTCGAAGCGGAAGCGATTTTCGCGGGCCACGGCATCGTCGCTCCCGAGTATGGATGGGATGACTTCAAGGGCGCCGACGTGCGTGGCAAGATCCTCGTGCTCTTCACGAACGAACCTGCGTCGGAGGACCCCAAATTCTTCGGCGGCCGGGCGCTGACCTACTACGGGCGTTGGACGTACAAGTTCGAGCAGGCCTTGCGAGGCGGCGCGCTCGGGGCCATCATCATCCACACGAACGCTACGGCCGGGTATCCCTGGAGTGTCGTGCGCGGTTCCTGGGGCCGCGAGCAGCCGTTCGTCGAACTCAAGCCCGGCGAGAGCGCGCTGGCCTTCGCGGGCTGGGTCAGCGAGGCGGCGGGCGAAAAGCTCCTGAACCTGGCCGGCCGCAAGGTGGCGGAGCTGCTCAAGGCGGCGCAGTCGCGGGAGTTCAGGCCGATCCCGCTCGGGTTGCGCGTGCGCGGCCGCTTGCCCGCAAAGATCCGTCAAATCCAGACGCGGAATGTGATCGCCAAGGTGGAGGGCAGCGACCCGGAACTCAGGTCCGAGGCCGTGCTGTTTACGGCGCACTGGGATCATCTCGGCATGGGCGAGCCCATCCACGGCGACGCGATTTACAACGGGGCGGTGGACAACGCCACCGGCTGCGGGATCCTGCTGGAAATCGCCCGGGCCTGGGCGACGCTGGAGCAGAAACCGCGCCGCTCGGCGCTGTTTCTGGCGGTAACCGCCGAGGAAGGCGGACTGCGCGGATCCGAATACTACGCTGCCAACCCTGTCGTTCCGCCTGGAAGAACGGCGGCGGGCCTCAACTTCGACGCCTTCCATCCGCTGGGCCTGGTTCGCAGCGTGGTCGTGGGCGGGGCCGAGCGGACCACCCTGTACCCGGTTGTTCAGGAAATCGCGGCGCGGCTGGGGCTGGAAGTCAAGCCCGACCCCCGCCCCGAGCAGGGCAGTTACTACCGTTCGGATCACTTCCCGCTGGCCAAGGCCGGGATCCCGGCCTTCTCCATTCATCAGGGCGGGGACTTCGTGGGCAAGCCTGCGGGCTTCGCCGAACAGGTCTTCCGCGAGTTCAACAGCAAACACTATCACCAGCCCTCCGACGAGTTCCGTGAGGAGTGGGACTTCGCAGGCCTGGAGCAAATCGCGCGCTTCGGTTTCCTGCTGGGCTTCGAGATCGCGAACCTGGACAAGCTCCCTCACTGGAAGCCGGGCGAGGAGTTTTTCGCCGTGCGGGAGAAAAGTCTGCGCGAACGCTGAGTCTCAGCCCAGGCGCAGCACTTCCTGTTCGGGCTCAGCCACGACGCCGCGGTAAGCCATGCGCAGGAACGGCGGCGCCAGCAGGGTCGTGCAAACGGCCATGAAGACCGCCACTCCGTAAACGTGCGTGGAGATAACGCCCATGGTCAGCCCGATCTGCGCCACGACCATGCCCACCTCGCCGCGCGGCATCATCCCCAGTCCCACGCGCAGCATATTCCGCCAACCCATACGCCAGGCGCCCAGGCCGCATCCGACCACTTTGGAGAAGATGGCGGCGGCCAGGATCGCCAGCGCGAGCGCGACCACGGAGGGCTCCGTGAAGCCGCGAATGTCCAGATGCATGCCGATGCCCGCCAGGAAGAACGGGACCAGCAGCTCGGTGACGCCCTGCGCCAGGTGCTCGACGCGCGGATCCACAGTTTCCGACAGCGCCATGCCGGCCAGGAACGCGCCCACGATCGCAGCCACTCCGACATGCTCGGCCAGAAAGGCCAGAGCGAACAGCACGACCATGGCCAGCGCGAAGTAGGCTTCGCTGACGCGCAGCCGCCCATGGGCGCGCGAGACGACCTGCCCCACGGTGCGACTGCCCCACTTGGCCACCACGAAAACGAAGCTGAGAGCAAGCACAGCCGTCAACGCCAGCCCAGCCACGTTGACTTGCCCGCGCGCCACGCTGGAGACCAGCGCCAGCACCAGCAAGCCGAGGACGTCGTCAATCACGGCCGCGGCCAGGATCATGCGACTGGCCACGTGGCTCAGCAGGCCTTTGCCCGCCAGGACCTGCGCCGTGATGCCGACGCTGGTGGCCACCATGGCCGC
>Ga0209017_10000623_pt1 | contig 33638 bp, 25 predicted proteins | sample YNPBryunderm2012_FD_185812 | JGI IMG/M metagenome (GOLD analysis project Ga0209017, IMG submission 185812) | Anoxygenic and chlorotrophic microbial mat microbial communities from Yellowstone National Park, USA - YNP Bryant MS undermat 2012... ...
TCCCAATGTCCTCCCAATATCCCTGGAAGGGATAAATCCGGAGGTCGTAGCGTCCTCCTCGGATCAGCTCGGGAAAAATCTCCTTGCCGAAGTCCATCGCGGTGGTGGATTTGAGGAGCTCGACTAAAAGTTGGCGATCGAACAGATAAATCCCCATGCTGGCCAAGTACGGCTTGTCACTGGTCACGCCCAACCGGGCAAGGTCAACCGGATTGGAACGCACCTGGGCAAGGGTTTCGGGGGTCTTGGGTTTTTCGAGGAAGAAAGTGACCTTGTTCTGGTCGTCAATCTTCATAATTCCGCAACCAGTGGCCGCCTCCTCGTCCACCGGCAACGCGGCGATGGTCACCTGCGCCTGGGTCTCGCGGTGACGGGCGATCATCTCGCCGAAGTCCATGCGGTAAAGCTGGTCGCCGGAGAGGATTAGCACCAAGTCGCAGTCGTTGCGATCGAAATATGGAACATTGCGGCGCACCGCATCGGCGGTCCCTTGGTACCAGCTTTCATGTTCCATCGTCTGTTGAGCGGCTAAAATCTCCACAAAGCCACCACCAAACATGTCAAACTTATAAGAGTTGACAATATGCTGATGTAAGCTCATCGAGTTGAATTGGGTGACGACATAGATTCGATTCAGGCCGGAGTGGATGCAGTTGGAGATTGGAATGTCAATCAGGCGATACTTGCCGCCGATGGGCACAGCGGGTTTACTGCGGCTTTTTGTGAGGGGGTAGAGGCGTGTGCCTCGCCCGCCACCCAAAATCAGGCTAATGACGCGATTGGTTAATGCGCGGGCCATGTTGACTCTCGTCGCGGGGCGTGGTTCGTGGGGGGACGCCGCTTCGCTTCGCCTACAGGCCCCGCCCGCGCGGCGACTTAGCCGGCGGGGTCGGCACGAATCGGAACGTAAAACTAAAATCAATCAAGACTCCATTCACGTCGTTCTGACTCGACATGACAAGGCGTGACACCATCAAGACGACTAAGCGAATCGAGTTGAAGCTAAACCAAGAAGGTTGGAACGGGCGATTGATGGGACGCAAGGTGTCGGGGAAGGCCGTTGTAGGGTTGAGCTGACCCATCCCGTTGATCATGGTTTCCGAGTGGACCAACGTGACGGAACGACTTGACGCGACACGACTTCCACACGACACCTTTCTCGTCTTGCGGGGCGAGGCTAAGCGAGGGGATCACCAGCCCATCGCCATGTTGGATTCGATGACCTTGCGGGCTTGTTCCAGGTCGGACCCGGTATGATTCATGTAAAGACGCACGGCGTGCAGCTTGTCGCCCTTGGCCTGAGCCAGACATTCCCGAGCGGTGGCGCACACATCAATCGTGCCGACGATCCCCAGCAGGTTTTTGGAGATCACCCAGGCGTCTCGGGGACGATGGGTGACGCGGATAATCTCTTCGGTGGGGTAGTTTGTGGCGGCGAATTCACGCGCGGCTTTCTCGTCGTCAGCCGACGCGATCATGATGTGTGAAGTCGTTTCCACCTCGAACAGGGGCATGGCTCACCCCCTTTCTCTCGTCTGAAGAACCCGACCACTCGTCGGCCGGAGGGCTCCGGGCTGCGGAACGAGGGTCGCTTTCGATCGTAACGCCGAGTCCCGCCGGCGTCAAACCCCCCTTGGGACTTGGTTTCCCTTGGGTTTGGCTTCGAACGCCGTTTTGCCGAATTTCCCCAGGAAGTGCAAAAACCCGGTTGTCGCGCTCCCACAACCGGGTTCTCGATCGTACCGTTCCAAATCGCTCCTGGGAAGGCTCAGGTCGATGGGGTTTGCGAATCGAATGGTTCGCCAGGCTCCACCACTGTTCGATACGATGCTCGATCAATCGTGGTTCGGCATGATGGGGCGACACGCGAGGGGATGCCACGGTTCCCGCAGGGTACGGAGCCGACGTGGGGGTGTTCGCGGGCTTGCGTTGCGGCGTGGTTGGCTGCGACGCTTAGGGACTTCGACTGGATGTGGATGTGATTGACTCGGAGACTCGATCAACCGGAGGCGGGGACGAGGTCGAGGCTTCGGCGGACTGACTCAGTACGGCGGGATCGATCCAAGCGACCCAGGCGACCGATTCTTTGGGGGGCCGGACCACCACTCCGATCAAGCGACCGTCGGACACAGCAAGAACCGCCGCGCCGTGAGGGAATGCTTCAGGCGAAAGGGCGGGGTCGATCCGCCAGCGATCCGGTTCGGGGCTGGAGCTCAATCGAGCCGCGGCCAGGAAGCGGGCCGGTTGATCAGCGGTTCCGACCACCCAGCAGTCTTCGGGTTCGCCTGGTCGTCGGCATCGTTCGAGTGGCCAGGCGTGGGGAAGCTGGGAGAAATTGGCAGGGGAGCCAGACTTGGACGCCACCGACCCGGTTTGAGTATGATCGGGAGCCCCGGACTCCAAAGAGGTGGTCGAGTTGTGAGGAGATGAATGGGAATTCGCCGGGGGTGGTGCTTCCATCGAAGGAAGTCGTCGAACCGCCAGCAACGGACCCATTAGCCAAGGTGAATCGGTCAGGTCAGGGGCGGGGGGAGTTTGGCCGGGGATCAACGGCTCGGCCAGACGCAAGGCGGCTGCGCCTCCTTTGGCCCAGGTTGGGGGACCGAGCAGGTCCAGGGGGCCCAGCAGACCACCGGGCACCACGATGACCAACCCTAAACGGTCTCGGGACCGCGACCCCATTCCCATCACCACCGACTCGTTCCAGGACAGGGCAGCGGAAATGACACGGGGGGCCGTCCCCGCGGCCCAACTGGGCGGATGAGTCGTGGGAAAGTTCGGGTTCGTAGGAAAAAACGGTTCGGACAGGACGGGACGCCAAGTCCGAGCGTTCTCGGGGGGGGCGTCCTCAAGAACAAAACGCCGTCCGGGGCGCACTAAGGGACCGGGAGGGTCGGGAACCGCCGCCTCGATGCCCGCGGTCAACAACCGGTCGAGTGGAGGGACCTCCAGAGTCAAGCCGCTCAAACCCCCGCTGGCCCTGATTCCTCCACTCCTCCAAAATCGGGTGTTGGTTCGGATCAACCCCACATGATTCGGCCGGATGTAAACACGCGCTTCCACCGCCCCGCCATCGGAGGCTAGGTTCACCGAGACCACCGAGCCGATCCGCAGATCGCGGTATTCCACCGGGGTTCCTGGACGCAACCCAGCGGAGGCGGGAGCTTGAAGCACGATTTCGAGCCCGCCGGGTTCCTGAAGGTCCAGAGGCGGCGGGTCGTCTCGTCCCACGAACTCCCACGCTCGGGGAGCGTCGGCCGGTCCCGGCAGCACCGAGATGTGCTTGGCCCCCAGCAGGGTCTCCAGACCGGCCACCCCGTTGATGTCCAACTGAGGGCGGACCACCCAAAATTGACTTCCCACCCGAGCCAGGTCGTTGGCTTCGGGAGAAAGCCGCACCTCAACCCTCACCCCGGTCAAATCGTCGGCCAGCGCCACCTTCTCGACCCGGCCCGCTTCGATGCCTCGATGCATCAGGGGGTCTCCGGGCTTGATTCCGTGACCTTGACTAAAACGGATCGTCACCAGGACGCCTTGGGACGGAGCCCAGATCAGCCACGCGACAATCAGAAGCAACACCCCCAAGGGTGCCAGGCTCCACAACCAGCGCCAAACCGAGGGACGGGCGGTTTGCCACCGCTGACGTTGACGCCATTGACCATCGGTCAAGGCGTAGGGCCACGCTTCCGCCTGGTGGTCCGTCGAGGGGGCGGGCGCTGGCTTGACCTGGCCGGTGTCTGGAGCCGCGACACCCAACGGTGTCGCGGGCGTCGCGGCCGCGGTTCTCACGTTAAACAAAGATGAGCTGTCGCTTGCCGGGGCCGCAGGGGGCGAGGGCTTGGATCGCAAGTCCGTCGCGGCCGACGGGGAGGGTTCATCGCGCTCGGGTGAAATCGGCATCCAGGGCGTCTCCCAGAGACCATGAGGATCAAAGACCAGACCCACTGCCAAGCTCAAGACGACGAACAAGCCGAAGGCAATCAGTCCGAACCCCGCCTCGAAGCTGACCAAGTGGCCGAGCTTAACGAACGCGAGCAACACCGCCACGAACAACACATCCAACATCCCCCAACGACCTGCCAGTTCAACCCCCCGATGGCACAGACTCCGCAGGCGGGGCGAGAGCCGCTCCGGTCGCCAACTTAGCGCTAGGAACACCAGGAGTTTCAAGGGTGGCAGCACGAGCGAGAACATCAGAACAACCAGTCCAACGAATTCATCGCCGCTGGTCAGCAATTTCCAGATTCCTCCCAGCAACGAGTTTTCGCTCGAGGAGCCGAGTTGCTCGATTCGGAGGAATGGCAACCCGATCGCCCAGGGAAACATGATCAAACCCGCCAGCGACAGCATCGCCGCGGGAAAATTGTCGCTCGAGGCCCGTCGCGGTCCAATCCGACTCCCGCAACGAGCGCAACGCGGCCGTCGCGTGGGAGGCGAGCGGCGGGGCTTGGGGGAGCGTCTTTGTGGGCCTTGAGCCCCGCGCCGGTTGTGGGGCGGGGGAAGTGGCTCATTAGTCGAGGCCAGCCCAGCGGCCGGGTGGGAGTCGGACGCTTGGGGCGGGCGTTGGATCAAACCACAGCTTGGACAGCTGATCAAAGTGGTGAACGATCCCATGTTGTCCTGGCCCGCCATGAGCGATCCCCTCGCCGCCGGAGTGCCTGGTCGTGGGGGCGACACCCGGCTGCGCCTCGGGTTGGGAGAGAGCGAGCAGGTTCAACCCCCGTTGAACTCGCGTTGCGTTCGATCCATGATGCGTTGACTCAATCCGTTACGCAATCCAATTGAGGACACCCATGCGTCGCCCGCTCGCTTCTTCCTCGTTGTCTCGACCTCATCCTAACGACCCACTCCGTCGAATCGACCGCGCGTTTCCCGATCCTGATCCCGATCCTCCCGACGAGGATGCCCGGAGGATCGTGCCACCGTGGTTCGATGAACGGCACGAGCCTCTTACCGACACCCAAGCCTGGAACGCGCGGCGTCAACGCCTGCGTGCCCAATGGCGCGAGGCGATCGGCCTGGATCGCCTGGGGCCGGCACGCGGTCGTCCGACCGTTCCTGTGGTCCGTGCCGAGGACCATGACGCCGGCGTGATCCGCCGCCTGGTGGAATACGGTTCGGAGCCGGACGCTGTCTGGAGAGCGTATCTCCTGCGTCCCATCGAATCGACCTCCGCGTCTAACCGCCGCGAAGACGCTCAGAACGTCGTGCGTCTGCGTCCCGGCGCGGTGGTGTTTCATTCCACCACCGACGAGACGATTCGTCAGCCGGCCGGTTTGACCGCCGACGCCTCCAAACATCTGGGTCTGGACCTATCGCGTCGAGGCTGGGTGGTGGTGTGTCCAGAGTGCTTCCTCTGGAGGCACTCCCAAGCCAACCGCTACCACCAAGCGGTCGCCTGGCTGGAGCGACAAGCCGGGAAACCGGTGGCGGGACTGGCCAAAATGACCACCGATGCTCAAGCCGCCCTCGATCTGCTCTTGAGCCAACCGGGTGTCGATCCTATGCGAATCGCGGCAGTTGGTCACTCGTTGGGAGCCAAACAGGCCCTCTATCTCACCGCCTTCGACGATCGGGTGGCCGCGACCGTTTTCAGCGAGGGAGGGTTGGGGTTGACCCATTCCAACTGGAACGACCCGTGGTATCTGGGAACCTTGCTCGATCCCGATCCCGATCCCGACCCCCATCGGCCCCATCTTCGGCTGAATCATGTCGAGTTGCTCACCCTCATCGCGCCCCGCGGGTTCGCATTGATTGGAGGGGACTCAGCCGATGGCGCTCGCTCCCAGCCTTTGATTCGCGCCGCCGGGACAGTTTGGGATCGGTTAGGCCATCCCGAGGCGTTGGGGATGCTCAACCATCGCCGGGGGCATACTCTTCCCGAAGAAGCCCGCGTTGCCCTCTTCGCCTGGTTGGAGGAGCGCTGCGCGACAACGTTGGCCACATGCCAATCGGATCAAGGCCGCGTCAACCCGTAAGAGTCCCGATCGGATCGAGGCTGCTAAGGGATCGATCCCTCGCCGCTTTGTTCCTCGATTACCCACCTTTGCCCCCCATGTTCAACCTCTAAGTCCTCGAACGTTTCCATCCCGCGTTCTTCGATCGCAATTCTTCTCTTCCACTCCAATTCTGGACTCTGAAGCCATGAGCATCCCAAACGACGCGACGCCTTGCGACAACGAGACGACATTGGCCGATGTTAAGCGTTGGGTCAAAGAGTTCAGCGTGGCCCGAGAGTGGGAGCGGTTTCATTTTCCCAAAGAGCTGGCCGTGGCCTTGGCGATCGAAGCGGCGGAGGTCATGGAACTGGGTCGTTTCAAAAGTCACGCGGATGTGGCCGACGCCCTACGGCATCCCGAACACCGTCGGGCTTGGGCGCACGAACTGGCCGACTGCCTTTGGGCGCTGGTCCGCTTGGCCGACGTTTGCGGAATCGACCTGGCGTCAGCTTTGGATGAAAAGCTCAAGCTGGCCGATCGCAAGTATCCGGTGGACCAATCCAAAGGACGCCACGACAAGTACACGGCCTACCAAGAAGAAGAAAAACTGGATTCGGTACCAGGTGGAATCTCGTCACGCGACCCCAATTGATGTTGATTACGGACCACCCGCGCGCGGACGGATCGGCGCACCGCCGCGACTCGCCTAGGAGACCCGAACCGGCTGTGCTAGCATCCGGCCCGACCGTCGGGATCACGCCGGGAGGGAACCGGCGGCCCGCGGCCGTCGCGTTCGCCGTTGACCAGTTTCGTCGCGGGTCGCGGAGCTGAACCGCAAAACCGGGACGCGACGGGTCGAAAACCTGGGAGTCCTCGGCATGACGCCGCCCCGTTGGACGATCCAGACCAAATTGGTCTTGGGCTTAGCCCTGGTCCTGACCATGATCGTGATCCTCTTAGGAGGCGCGATCCAGGGACTTCGGACTTTCTCAACCAGCCACGCCATGCTGGTCGATCAGTTGCGGGAACTTGGAGCCGCCGGTCGCCTTTTGGAACAGATCGTGCGGCTGGACAGCCGCGAGACCACCACCCCGGAAGGGCGTTCCGCCTTGACCGCTACGGTCAATCGGTCGCGCGAGGCGCTGGAGGGTTATCACCGCCTGTTGATCGAAAATCGGGCCAAGGGCAATCGGTTCGACGACGGCATGGATGAACTGATCGTCGCCTTCAAGATCGACGAGAATCTCACCGCGTTGCTGGCCGAACTCAAGCCCGACGCGGTGGTCGAACCGGTGATGCCGGGCACTCGCAGCTACCGCGAGCGTCTCAACGCCGAGGCCAAAGCTCGTCGCGCCCTTCGCGGTGAGACCGGCAAGACTGACCAGCCGGGGGCGCGGTCTCCCGGCGGCGACGAAGAAGAGGACGAGGAGCGAAATCCCTCGCCAGAGGAGCGGTTGGAGCGTCTGGAACGGGCCGCGATGCAGTTGCCTGGCCATCTTTACCGGGACTTTTACAACATTCTGGAACAATCCCGCCGCGACCACGCCGCCAGCACGGTGATTGTTTGGACCTCGGCGGTCCTGGTGCTGTTTTTGCTGTTGGCGTTGGCCTATTTGGTTCATCGCTGGGTGTTGTACCCGGTGCGTTTACTCCATCGTGGGGTCCGACGAGTAGGGCGCGGAGCATTCGATTTCCGCATTTTGCTTCAGACCGGCGACGAGATGCAGTCGCTGGCCGAAGCCTTCAACGACATGACCGCCCGCATCCGCGCCACCTATGACGACCTGGAGCGTCAAGTGCAGGAACGCAGTCGGCAGTTGATTCGCTCCGAGCGTCTGGCCGGAGTCGGTTTCCTGGCCGCCGGGGTCGCTCATGAAATCAACAATCCCCTGGCCTCCATCGCCTTCTGCGCCGAGGCGTTGGAACGTCGTTTGATCTCGCCGAATCGTTCCCCCTCCAGCTCGGGTGGCGAAGAAGGGGATGCCGTGCGTGATTATCTGCGCATGATCCAAGAAGAGGCGTTCCGCTGCAAACGCATCACCGAAAAGCTGCTGGACTTCTCCCGGACCAGCGAGTTGAGGCGCGCTCCCACCGAATTGAACGCCCTGGTGACCGACGTGGTCGAGATGGTCCGGCATCTCGGCAAGTATCGGGGCAAGTCGATCGAGGTGAAGTCCACCGAGGCAGTCTACGCCCTGGCCGACGCCCAGGAGATCAAACAAGTCGCGCTCAACCTGGTGGTCAACGCCTTGGATTCGGTCGATCCGGGAGGGTGGTTGGTGATCACGTTGCGCTACGCTGAGGGCATGGCCGAGATGGAGTTCGTGGACAATGGTAAGGGGATGACTCCGGAGGTGCTGGAGAACATTTTCGAGCCGTTTTTCACCACCCGCCCGGTCGGCAAGGGAACTGGGTTGGGCTTGTCGATCACACACCGCATCATTTCCCAACACGATGGTTTGATCTTCGCCGAGAGCGACGGGCCGGACCGGGGAGCGCGATTCGTGGTGCGTTTGCCGGTGGCTCCGGGCGTGTTTGACGCCGACTCCGACTCGCGGATCCGCGCGATCGCTGGACCCAGCGACGAGGGACCCGACCCGAGCCGGGGCAAGGTCTTTCACGCCGCGTAGACAACGTCAAACCACCCGACGAGTCGGCCGCGACGCCGACAACCAACACGAGACGATGGATCGAAACCAGTGAGGTTGAACACAACGGGAGCGATCGGCATGAATGACAAGAGCAGTGTGGGTTTGCGGATCCTCTTCGCCGACGACGAGGCCCATCTGCGCGACGTGATGCGGCTAGAGTTGCCCCGGTTGGGCCACGAGGTCACGGTTCACTCCGACGGCGAATCGGCTGTCCGAGCCGCGGAGAAATCCAGTTTCGACCTGGCGATTCTGGATATTCGGATGCCGGGCCTCAACGGCATCGAAGTCTTGGAGCGGATCAAGAAAAGTTCACCTGAGACCCAGGTGGTGTTATTGACTGGTCAAGCGTCGTTGGAGACTGCGGTGCAGGCGCTGCGTTTGGGGGCATTCGATTACCTCACCAAGCCCTGCAAGTGGGCCGAGTTGGAAGTGCTGCTCAAGCGGGTCGCCGAACGTCGCGATCTGGCCAACAAGGCCGCCGCGCTCGAGACCCGTCTGAAACACGCCGAGGGGGCACCCACCCTGGTGGGCGAGACCCCGGGAATGCAGGCGATTCAAAGGCTGATCGACACCGTGGCCCCGACCGACGCGACCGTGCTGATTCTGGGCGAGACCGGCACCGGCAAGGAACTGGTGGCTCGCAACCTCCACGAACGCAGCAATCGCGCTGGCGGGTCCTTCGTTCCGGTCAACTGCGGCGCGTTGCCCGAGCATCTCGTCGAAAGCGAACTGTTTGGCCACCGTAAGGGAGCCTTCACCGGAGCCGACTCGCACCGCAAAGGACTCTTCGAGGTCGCTAACGGCGGCACCTTGTTTCTCGACGAAGTCGGCGAACTGAACAAGTCCCTCCAAGTCAAACTCCTGCGTTTTCTAGAGTCCGGCGAAATCCGCCGGGTCGGGGAGAACGAACCGTTCCGAGTCGATGTCCGCGTCCTTTGCGCCACCAACCGAAACATCCCCGAAATGATCGCCGCCGACACCTTCCGCGAAGATTTGTATTTTCGGATCAACACATTTGAAATTCGATTGCCTCCGCTTCGGGAGCGGGTGGGGGATCTGCCCGGGTTGGTCGATCACTTAATCCGGCGCTTCGCCAGCCGTCGGGGAATGATTGAGCCGCCGCGGGTCACACCCGAAGCTTACGAGGCGCTGGCGCGACATAGCTGGCCGGGCAACGTGCGGGAACTGGCCAACGTGGTGGAGCGCGCGATGATCCTGGCTGGTTCTGGTCCAATTACCCCGGAACATTTACCAATGACCAACCCCACAGGCCATCTTCGGTCGGGGTCCGCCACCGGAACCGTCTCTCTGGGATCGGCCCCTCACGCCACGGCAGTGGCGGGACCACACTTTCAAGTTCCCGAGGGCGGGATGTCGCTGCGCGATGTGGAAATGCGGTACATTCAAGCAGTTTTGGAGAAGCACAACGGCAACAAACCCGCCGCGGCCCGGGAGCTGGGCATCGCTTTGAAGACCCTCTACAACAAGATCAACCAGCTTCAACAGGGCTAACCCCGCCAATTGGCCCCGGCCGGCCACTTGCGCGAGCAAATTGACGACGTGGTTCGTAGAATATGGGCGAGTCCCGCGCTGGGGGGCGTGGTCGTACCTAAGCGCGGTAAGGTCGGGTCTGCGCGTTGCGTCGGCTTCTTCGAGAAACGGAACATTCGACATGCCCAAGTTCATACGATCTGGGACCAACGCGGCCCTAAGCGCGGCAGTGGCTCAAGAATCGCCCTTCCAGGGCTGGATTGCCGCGGGGTTCATGGTCCTCGTCGTGTCGCTGCCGTGGGTGGGTGTGGGCTGTGGCCCGGAATCCCCCCCAATCGCAAGCAACCAGCAGTTGGATAGCCGATCCTTCATGCGATCCCAAGGGGAGGCCGAGCCGCCCGACGACCAAAGCCCTTCCCCCTCGCTGGTTGGCATGGACGTGCGGGGCGCAGCCACCCGCTCTTACCAAACCGTCCCGCAAAAAGGTCCCAGCCCGTTCCGCTTCCTCGACATCACCGCCGAGAGCGGCATCGACTTCGTTCACGTCTCGGGGATGACCAGCGACAAGCATTTCCCCACCGCCAACGGATCGGGAGTCGCGGTCTTCGACTACGACGGCGACGGCTGGATGGATCTCTATTTTTGCAACGCCACCTTCTTCCCGTTGGGGAGCCGCTCAACTGGTCCTAACCGGTTGTACCGTAACCTCGGCGGTAACCGCTTCGAGGATGTCACCTCCTCCTCGGGTCTGGGCTTCGAGGGCTTCTGCCACGGCGTCGTGGTCGGTGACTTCGACAACGACGGTCACCCCGACGTGTTTCTGGCAACCTATCATCAAGACCGCCTCTATCGCAACAATGGCGATGGCACCTTCACCGACATGACCGACGAATCTGGCATCCTCCAGGGCCGCTGGTCCTCCAGTGGAGCCACGCTCGATTACAACAACGACGGATTGCTGGATATTTACGTCAGCACCTACGGCGTCTGGGATATGAAGGACGCCGAGCGCTTCTGCGGCGACCAGATCCGTCGCGTGCGGCTTTATTGCTCCCCGTTAGTGATTCAGCCAAGCGAACACATGTTGTATCGCAACGAAGGGAACTTCAAGTTCACCAACGTCTACAACGAGTTCCTCGTGGACCTGGGCGGCAATCGAATCCCGGGACGCACCGACGGACGCGGCTTCGGCGTGGTGGCGATCGACGTGGACCGCGATGGCGACGTGGACTTGTACATTGCCAACGATATTTGCCCCAATTTCTTGTTCCTCAACCGGGGTGATGGTACCTTCGAGGATGTCACGGAACTCTCTGGCGCGGCTTACGACGAGAAAGGCCAGGCCCAGTCGGGCATGGGGGTGGAGGCCAACGACTGCAACGGCGATGGCCGTCCTGAGCTGTTCGTGACCAATTTCGCCAACGAATACAACACACTCTATCAGAACATGGGTGGGGGCAGCTTCCAGGACATGACCACCACCGCCGGCCTGGCGACCGCCAGCCTGCCCTGGGTTGGCTGGGGCTGCGTGCTCGAGGACTTCGACCGCGACGGTTGGATCGACTGCTTCGTGTCCAACGGGCATGTGGACAACAACCGCGACCAGATCGGTCAAAAGGTCGATTACGCCCAACCTCCCCTGCTCTTTCACAACACCGCGCTGGATGAGAAATCCCCCGACTCACCCCGACGCTTCGAACTCGCCACACTCCAAGCCGGCTCTTACTTCGAGTCCTCCCACGTCGGCCGCGGAGTCGCCTACGGCGATCTCGACAACGATGGGCGACTCGATCTCGTGATCAACCACAAGGACGACAAGCCCGCGGTTCTCCTCAACCGCACCGAGTCACCCCGCTTCTCCTGGCTCCAGCTCAAGCTGGTGGGAACCCAGTCCAACCGGGATGCCGTGGGCGCGAAGGTTGAAATCCAAGTTGGCTCTCGAACCCTCACCCGTTGGCGCAAAGGTGGGACGAGCATGTTGAGCAGTCATGATCCACGGATGATCATCGGTTTGGGGACGGCCGAAACCGAAACCGTCGTCGTCGAGGTCACCTGGCCCAAAGGGACGGTGAGCCGTCACGAACTGAGGACCAACCAATACCACGAGATCGTTGAACCGTGACGCCGCGTTTTCGCACATCCTGGGTGGTTTTGGGGACCGCCTGCGTCCTGCTTGTGGCGGCGATCATCGTCCGTTTCAACCTCAATACGACCCAATCGGCCGAGGGGTGGCTGGGGCGGGGACGCGAAGCCCTCGACCGTCAGGACCTCGCCGCCGCCCAGGCAATTTTGGAGCGCCTCGAGTCAATGCCCCAGGTCGATCCTAACGATCTGGGTCTCTTCCGCGCCCAATGTCTGATTGCACAGAACCGAATCGCCGAGGCGATCGAAGCCTTGGCGGCTATCCCCGACGAATTTCCCCTCAGCGCTCAGGTTCGTCTCAAACAGGGGCAGCTGGAACTCCGTCGCCATCGCCTGGCCTCCGCTGAACGGGCTTTAACCCGCGCGACTCAACTCGACCCCAACCTCGTCCAGGCTCACCGCGAGCTGATCTACATTCTGGGCTACCAGGTCCGTCGCGCGGAGTTGCGCGCACGCTATCAGGCACTGGCCCAAACCGGGACGCTGACCCCCTACGATGTGTACCTCTGGTGCTTGACCCGCTACAACACGTGGGACGCGGCCGAACATTTCGATGACTTGCAGCGGTTCGTTCGGGCCGAGCCCACCGACGAATGGTCTCGCCTGGCTCTAGCGCGGGCGGCGATTGCATTAAACCGGATCGACGAGGGGTTGGCGATCTTGCAACCCCTCGACCCGGAACACCCGGAGGTTCGACTTGTCCGTGCCCAGGCAGAACTGGCGCGGGGGGACTTGAACCAGGCTGACGCGCTGCTGGCCGCCAATCCGCCCGACCACGTCGAGAGCCTCCGACTCCGAGGAAAACTCGCATTGTATCGCAACCACCCCAACGATGCGGCCGCGTTTTACCGTCGCGCCGTTGAACTTGCCCCCGAAGACCGCGAAGGGGTCATCGGCCTGGCCCAATCCCTCAAAGCGGCTCATGATCCCGAGGCCGATCGATGGCTCAACGCAGCCCGCGACCATGAGCGATACGCTCACCAACTTCATCAATTGCGATTGCCTGAGAATCAGAACAATCCCGAATCATGGCGAATCATGGCCGACCTTTGCGAACGGATCGGTTGTCACGCCGAGGCGGCCGCCTGGTACCAACTGCTCATTGCGCGAAATCCACTCGATTCGGAGGCCCAGGCCGCCTTGGCTCGGCTCAAAGCTCGTCAGGAGTCTGGAACCGCAGGGATCGGTCCATGACCGGTCTCCCATTTGGTCTGGTCGGGGAGGGAAGGTTTCTTCCCGTGTTTTCTCTGAGATTCGAACGCTTCGATGGATCAGATCAAATCATCCTCGTTCAATTTAATGTGTCGTCTTACCGCACGAGGGTTTGTTCCTCGTCTGATTTTATTGAGTCGTGTGGCCGAAGCGAAGGGATGGGTGGAGCGCATTGCCCCTTCCGGTTGGAATCCCATCACTCTCCCCAGACGAATTGCGTCGATCCATTTAATCCAGGCCGCTGCTAGACGCTTCGGCCGCCTTCATCGCCTCCCAGTCTTCAAGTGAGACGAGGACTTCACGGGGACCGCCCGCCTTGTATTCGCCCACCACGCCGTCCTCGGCCATGAAGTCGATCAAACGCGACGCGCGACCGTAACCAATTCCCAAGGCCCGCTGGAGCAACGAGCAGGAACCACGGCCTTCGCGGATGACGATTTCGATGGCCGCCTCGTAAAGCTCGTCGCGCTCCTTGAGCGCTGCGGCCCGATCCTTGCCCGAGAGTGGTCCCCCGGCCGGTCGAGTGAGTTCCTTGCAGTATTCGACTGGATAGCGTTCCAAGTAGCGGCAGACGCGATGCACCTCGTGGTCGGTGACGAACACGCCCTGGGCACGAATGAGCGAGGCCGTGCCGGGATACATGAACAACAGATCGCCACGATCAAGCAAGCGTTCAGCTCCCATCGTGTCCAGGACGATCCGCGAGTTGGAGCGGTCCCGCACCTGGAACGCAATGCGTCCGGGAATGTTGGCTTTGATGAGACCCGTGATGACTTCGACCACGGGGCGTTGGGTGGCCAAGATCAGATGGATGCCGACAGCGCGGGCTTTTTGGGCCAAGCGGACGATGTGCGTCTCGGTTTCCTTGGCGGCGGTCATAATCAGGTCAGCCATTTCGTCGGTGACGATCACCACGTAGGGCATTCGCGTGGGTACCCGTTTGGCCTCCTCGGGATCCTCCGGGCGAATTCGCGCGAGAATCTCCTCCGGTCCCAGACTGTTGTAAGTCTGAATGTCCCGCACCCCGGCCCGTGACAACCAAGTATAGCGCTCTTCCATCAGGTTGACCAACGAGGCGAGCAAAGGCTCGACCTTGTCCATATCCGTGACGACCGGATGCATCAGGTGAGGCACCCGACGGTACGGCATCAGCTCGACCTTTTTAGGATCGATGAGGATCAGCTTCAACTCGTCGGGACGACGGGTTAACAACATCGACACAATCAATGCGTTGAGACAGACCGATTTTCCCGACCCGGTGCGCCCGGCGATGAGCAAGTGGGGCATCTCGGTGAGGTCGGTCACCAACGGGCGACCCTTCACATCCTTGCCCAAGAAGAGGGGGATTCGCTTCCGCGTGACTTCGTTGCGGGTTTGCTCGACGATCTCGACCATCTTGACGAAGGTTCGACGCTCGTTGGGCACCTCGATTCCCACCGTATTTTTGCCAGGGATCGGCGCGACGATCCGCACGCTGGGCACCGCTAACGCCACGGCCAGGTCGTCGGCCAGACTGACGATCCGCGACACTCGCAAACCGGCCTCCAGCTCGATCTCGAACTGCGTGATGACTGGCCCCGTGTCGATCTGAACCACCCGCACGTTCAAACCAAAATCGGCCAAGGTTTGTTCCAAAAGCGCCGCGCGTTCCCTCACCCGTGCTTCGTCCTCCTGATGACGCATGATCGGAGGGGGGTCGAGCAGTTCCAGCGACGGAGGCTCGTAGTCGGCCAACGATCGAGACGGCTCAACAGCCCCGATTGCCAGCGCGTGGGCGGGGTACCCAATCCGCACCAGGGCCCCCGCGTCTGCTCCCCCGGGGTCGCTTGACAAGCGGGGCGTGGCAAGAGAAGGCGTTTCAGCCGACGAGGCCCGTTTCGCGGGGGGAGTCTCGGCCGTCGTCCAAGCCCGAACCGTTGGATCGCAACGATTCGCCCGCCCCTGCCCTGGTTGGAGACTCGGAACCGCCGGGGTCCGTTCCGCCCACTCGTGGGCGGCGACGGAGGCCGGCTCTGGAGAGAGCGATTCCTCCAGAGGCTCATAAGGCAACAGCGGTTGATCGCGCCACGGAATCGAGCCACTGCGCGCAGCCAACGCCGTGCCACTTGAAGATTGAGCACGCCGGAATCGCCGCCACCAACTGCGGCGAACGATCCAGGCGGAAATTCCATCGAGCGGCTCGATGACAAGCCAGCTTCGTGTGAGCATGATTCCCACCGCGGCAGTGACGATCAGAATCAGCCCCGAACCTCGTCCTCCCAGCGTCTCGGTCAACGCCAGACCAGTCAACGCTCCCAAGTAGCCGCCCGGACCCACCGCCGGACTCCTCCACGCCAGTAGCTCGCCCCCGCCAAGCTGAGACAAGGTCGCGCAGGTTAACGTCAAACAGGCGACGCCAAGGAGGTCGAGCAACCCGGGTGGGAGGTCTCCTCGGCATCGGCGCGCAACCAACACGATCGCAGAGGCGTAAGCGATCGGCCAACCCCAGCCAATGGTTTGCATCACGATCGCCGCCAACCACGCTCCCGCGGGACCGCACGGATTGCTCACCGGCGCGTTGGCCGGCGAGGCCGAGGCCCAGGGACCATCAGCCGGGTCAAACCCAACCAAGGCCATGCCCCCAAAGATCAAACCGACCGCCCAGCCCAAGGTAACAGCCCGGGTCCGCCATCCTCCATCCTGACGCTCCGTCACGGCGGGTCTCCCCACAACTCGACCGTGTGTTGGGCCACGCGCTGCGTTGCCGCTCATCTGATCCGCCTCTCTCCCAGCCCGGGCAACAAGAACCATCTCTAAGTATGACCCCCATTCGCTCCCAGGCAAATCGTCCAACCGAACCCGCGTTGTCTCGCCGATCCGCTTTGATCGGTCGGAAATCGAACCTGTTTTGCCACCTGTTGACTCAGACGTCCAAAACGCGGACCACACCAGCGAACCAATTCCACCGAAACTGGTTTCAACCCACGCGACAACCAGCCGGAAGGCTCGAGGAAAGCGTGAATCACCGGATTTGACGGTGACGACCTTCCCAACGGCCCTGTCGATCCGGCCTCTCGTGATGCCTGAACCCACCAGGTTAGGTCGGTCGGATGAAAGGGTCTGATCTCATTAGGACACATCTTTCCGGACAATGACGACACGTTAAATAACGGCAAATCATGTAAATAAGGTCGGCTGGGTGAATGGATGGGCGACGGGTTTCGATCGTGCGGAATGGACGCTAAACTTGCGAGACGAATTGTTCCCTCGACTCGACCAGGGCGGCTTGGAAGGAAGATAGCGGACTCGTTGGCGGAGGTTTTCAGCATGGCGACCAGCGCGACGACCCAGGACGATGAGGTAATCGGCGGTTACAAGGTCGTGCGGATGCTTCAACGCGGCCAGTCCTGCGACATCATGGAAGTCATCAAGCTTGATACCGGTCGCCGCTACGCCATGAAGCAACTTCGCGAGGCTGGAGCGGCTGATCCCGACGAACGCAAACAACTGGCGTTCGAAGCCAAGCTAGGGATGGAATTGAATCATCCCAACCTTATTCGTGTTCATGAGTATGTCGGCAAGGGGGAGATGCCCTACTTCGTGATGGACTATTTTCCATCCAACCATTTACGGCAACTCATCAAGTTTGCCGACAAATTCAACTTCACCCCGTCGCGGATTCGGCGGGTGATGATCCAAGCGGCGCGGGGGTTGGCGTACATGCACGACAAGGGCTGGATCCACCGCGACATCAAGCCGGAAAACATCCTGGTCAACAAAGCCGGCGAGACCAAGGTGATCGACTATGCCCTGGCTCGTCGTCCCCCCTCGGTGTTGGCGAGGCTGTTGAGGATCCGACCACCTTGTCAAGGTACGGAAAGCTACATGTCACCCGAACAAATCCTCCGCTTGCCGCCGGCCGTCTCGGCTGACATTTATAGCTACGGCGTCACCTGCTACGAAATGGTCACAGGGCGTCAACCTTTTCGTGCCAACTCGCGTGCCGAATTATTCGAGAAGCATCTTCGCGCCAAACCGGCCTCGCCCATCGTCCACAATCCCAATATCACGCCGGAGTTCGCGGACTTGGTGCTGTCAATGTTGCAGAAGGATCCCCGCAAACGTCCCGAGTCGATGATGGCGTTTCTCTCCCGCTTGCGTACGATTCGCATCTTCAAGGATGATCCCGACCCTGCGACTCAGGAGGCCTAAACCCACGCGTTCCCTCCAACCCGGTCCCAACCTAACCCAAGTCGAACGCGGCCCTGCTTATGTTACGTTACGTTGCGATAGGCGATTCACTTCGACTCGTCACCCCACGTTCACTCAAGCGGCAATCAGGAAAGGCGACGTCCAATTTGGTGGGTTGGGGTTGTCCCAAACAACCAAGTCGGCCAAACTGAGCTGTAGGAAAGAGGACCGCCGGGTTGATCGTCCATTCCCCGGACTCCGTCGGCTTCGACGCTTCGTCCCTCTCAGCCCCCCACCATGTCCACTTTAAACTCAATGGAAGTCCGGTTGCCGTTCGAGGCCCCCATTTACGAGATGGAAGCCCGGCTTACCGAACTCGAACTCCAATCCCAACGCGCCGGTGGTTCATCCACGTCCGGTGAAGAGACCGCCGATAGTCAGGCACTGCGGGAGCAAATCCGCGCCCTGCGTCGGGAACTTGCCAACCTGCGGCGCACCATCTTCGCCAACCTTACTCCGTGGCAAAAGGTGCAGGTGGCTCGTCACCCCAAACGCCCTCAGACCCGCGACTATCTCAGCCTGATCTTCGACGGGTTCCAGGAGCTCCACGGCGATCGCGCCGTGGGAGAGGATCCCGCGATCGTCACTGGTTTTGCTCGGCTGGATTCGACCAAGGTGATGCTGGTCGGTCAACAAAAGGGCAAGAATTTGGCCGAGCGGACCGCCTGTCACTTCGGCTGCGCTCACCCGGAAGGTTACCGCAAGGCGCTGCTCAAAATGAAACTGGCCGAGAAGTTCAAACTACCGATCGTCAGCCTCATCGACACTCCGGGAGCCTATCCAGGCATCACCGCGGAACAACGCGGTCAGGCTCTGGCGATTGCGGAGAACCTGATGGCAATGGCCAGTCTACGGACACCGATCGTCTGTGTGGTCATCGGCGAGGGGGGGTCAGGCGGCGCGTTAGGAATTGGCGTAGGCGACAAGGTGGCGATGTTGGAACACGCCTACTATTCGGTGATAAGTCCCGAAGGCTGCGCCTCAATTCTCTGGAAGGGCGCTGAACACGCCCCTCGCGCCGCCGAGGCGCTCAAAATGACCGCGCCGGACTTGAAACGTCTGGGCATCATCGACGACATTGTGGCCGAACCCGCCGGCGGCGCTCATCGCGACCCGACCGAGGCGGCTTCATTGCTCAAGGCCTATTTGGTCAAGTCGTTGCGGGAATTGTCGGCGTTGCCTCTCGACGAGTTGGTTGAGCGGCGTTATCAGCGTTTCCGCCGAATCGGGGTTTTCAAAGTGGAATCCGACCAGGTTCGCGATGCCCCCACCCCAGCTACTGGGTTGGAGACGTCCCCCACGGCCACCCCTGCCCCAGCCTCTTCCCCCACAGTCTAGCGTGGAGCCTTCCCCAGCGCGGTGAGATCGATCGTCTTGCGATGAACCGGGTTGACCCGGTGCCATCATCGCGTTATAGTGAGTTTTTCGCGGGGATCGTCCCGGAAGACCGAGACCCCGCCATTTGTGATCCGACCCGGCGTCTCCAAGGCCGGTAGTGCGAGGTCCGAAATCAGGTCATGCCGACGATCAACCAGTTGGTTCGCAAGCCCCGACGGGCGAAAGTCTACAAGTCCAAATCGCCAGTGCTGGAAGGTAACCCCTTTAAGCGAGGGGTTTGTCTTCAGGTCAAGACGATGACCCCCAAGAAGCCCAACTCGGCGCTTCGCAAGGTGGCGCGCGTTCGCCTGTCCAACCAGAAGGAAATCACCGCCTACATCGGCGGTGAAGGCCACAACCTCCAAGAACACTCAATCGTCCTCGTGCGTGGCGGCCGCGTCCGCGACCTTCCCGGCGTGCGCTACCACATCGTCCGTGGCGTGTTGGACTGTCAAGGGGTGGGTGACCGCAAGCAAGCCCGCTCCAAGTACGGTTCTCCCAAGAAGAAAGCCGCCGCCACCGGCAAGGGCGCGGTCAAGAAGAAGTAACATCCACTCGAAGCAAAGGTTGGGAATGGGCGTGGTGGTTCCTCTCCCAACCCCACACCCCGTGTTCATCCTCGTTGCGCTGTGATGTCATCCTGCTGGCGCGGGATGAGGTGGTCACGTCCCCAGATCGCTTTTCCCGCTCCATTGACGGACGCCGTTTCCGTTCTCAACCGGGATGCAAGTCCGTCCACCTTCCGCGTTCGGTTCGTTTCGTGGGCCCCTTTTCGGGATCTGTCGTTGTTATGCGTAAATTCACCGCCAGCCAAACCAAACTCCGGCCCGATCCCCGCTTTCAATCCAAGCTGGTTGGCAAGTTTGTCAACTGCCTAATGCACGACGGCAAAAAATCGGTCGCCCGCTCGGTCTTCTACCGCGCGATGGACCTGATCGAGAAGCGGGTCGCCCAGGAGCCGCCTTTGGAGGTGTTCACCAAAGCGGTGGAGAATGTTAAGCCCTTCATGGAAGTACGCTCCAAGCGTGTCGGTGGCGCTACGTATCAAGTCCCCATGCCGGTCAAAAAGGACCGTCAGCAGACCTTGGCGATTCGTTGGATTCTGGAGGCGGCCCGCTCTAAGAAAGGCCGTCCGATGCACGTCAAGCTCGCTGATGAATTGATCGCCGCCTACAACCGCGAAGGCGCGGCGATCTCCAAGCGGGACAACACCATCAAGATGGCTGAGGCGAACCGCGCCTTCTCTCACTTCGCCTGGTAACCACCACCATTGGCTTCCGTTCGTTTGACCTTCCTTCTCCGCACCCGCTCGTTTGACCCGCCCTGGAAGGGGGATCACACCCCACTGATTTCGACCCTCTAGGTTTGGATAGACGATTCCCGCCGTCGTTGGCTTGCCTCTGCGGTGGTTCACGTGTCGGAAGGCGTTCGTTCAACAGCACGCCCAGAGTGCGGTCAACCACGTCACTTCGATCCCGAGAATCGCTTCTTGTCGTCGTTTTTGGATCGCATCATGTTGAACATTGGTTCTTTGTCGATCCGATCCGCGATTTCCGACTTGTTGGGAATTTCGAGACCTTGGAACGTCGGCCTCTTCCCCCGCTGAACCTGCTCAATCCCCCCCTCCCGGATGACGGCGATCCCACTCCCGACGCGCCGCCAACCTTGCTCATCACCGGAGCTGGAGGAGTTCGTGCAAAATGGGTGGTGGAAGAGTGGTGTGGACAGTGTGAGTGCCTTCTTCTCGGTGATGAGACGGACCAAAGCGACGACCAAGCGGATTGTCTGATTCGGGCGAATTTGTCCGTCTGGGATGAGTCCTGGACGGCCTATTTCGACGAAGTTGACGTGGTTCTCCATCTCGCGGAGAGTCCTGAGACGACCGATGACTGGTCGCAGCTTACCCTGTGCGACCTGGATTCTTCCTTCAACGTGCTTCACGCCGCGGCCGCTGCAGGGGTCGATCGGATCATTCTCCTCTCCACGCCCGACGTCTTGGGTGATCAGGTTGTCCGCGAGTCCACCGCGACCGAAGCTGGGTCAGCTCCGTTCGCTTACTTCGCCCCACCTCCTCGTCCGTGTTCGGCCCGCGCAGCAGTGAAATGGAGTCTTGAACGATTGGCGCGTTCCTTGAGCGACGCGGCCGGCCTGAATGTGGTGGTTTTGCGAGTCGGTCCGCCCATTCCTTCCTCGCGTTCCTCGTTTTTGGCGGCGATCCGCCGGGCGATTGAAGACCCCCCGGAAGATCCATTCCAAGTGTGGACCCTCCCAGGCGGCGATCCACCGGGCGATTGAAGCCCTCCGAGACCCATTCCAAATCCAGTCCATTATCGACCATCTCGGGCGATTCTCACACCTTAGAAGAACGCCAAAATCCGTTTTCCTTTCACGGAACGAGGACGACGTCTCCGAGGAGATGACATCGATGAACTTACATCGATACGGTTGGACGATCTGGACAACGGGCTTGGTCTGGTGGTCGGGGGTAGTGGTATGGGGTCAAGAACCCCCAGCCACGCCTGACGAACCCGCGGTTCCGCCTGAAATCAACGAGGCGTTTCGCAACCCCGATGTGGAACGCTACGTCGCCACCTTTGAAGGTGAAAGCCGCGAGGTCTTCGTACACCGACGAGAAATCGTTGCCGCCTGCGAACCCCGACCCGGCATGTCCATCGCCGACATCGGAGCCGGAACCGGTCTGTTCACGCGGTTGTTCGCCGCCGAAGTGGGCCCAACCGGTCGGGTTTACGCTGTGGACATCGCTCCCAAGTTTTTGGAACACATCGCCGAATCATGCCGCAAGGAAGGAATCGATCAAGTCGAGACCGTCCTCGGAGACGATGACTCACCCAACCTCAAACCCCATTCGGTCGATCTTGTATTCATCTGCGACACCTATCATCACTTCGAAAAGCCCAGGGCGATGATGCGTCGCATTCACGACGCGCTCAAGCCGGGTGGCATGGTTGTGTTGGTCGATTTCAAGCGAATCCCCGGAGAAAGCTCTGATTGGATTATCAATCATGTACGCGCAGGTGAAGAAGTATTCACACGCGAGATTCTGGAGGCTGGATTCGTTCTCAAGGACCGGCCGATTGTACCATTGAAGGAAAATTACCTGTTGCGATTTATAAAAAAAGACTAAAGCACGGTTTGAGGAAGCGAAACGAAATGGGAGACGGCGATCTTGGTTGGTAATCGCCGTCTCCCTATGGATATGGATGAAGAATGATCCTGACAAGTTGAATCAGGAGGAAGGCATCTCGAAAAGCGGGCCGGACTCGCCCAGCCCGCCCTTGAGCGGAGCCGACGCCGCCGCGGACGAGACCTGCTTCGCGGCATCCTCGTCGGAACCGGCTTCAGCGAGTTGGCGTTCCCCGGGTTCCACTCCAGCAACCTCGTCGGACGGGGGCTTCTTGAGCGACAAGCCGATCTTACGCTCGTTGCGATCGACCCGCAAGACGCGAACTTCGATCTCCTGGCCGAGTTGCACCACATCGTCGGGGCTCTCGACCTTTTGATCGGAGAGTTCGGAGATGTGCAGGAGACCTTCCAAACCTGGCTCCAGTTCGACAAAGACACCGAAGTTGGTCAGTTTGGTGACCTTGCCGGTGACCATCTGATTGGGCTGATAGCGTTTGGGGATATCGTTTTCCCAGGGATCCTCGCGGAGTTGCTTGAGTCCCAGCGCAATCCGCTTGCGTTCCTGATCGACCGACAGAACCTGGCAGCGGATGCGCTCCCCTTTTTGCAGAAGCTCGTTGGGGTGACCGATTTTCCGTGTCCAGGACATGTCAGAGATGTGCAGCAAGCCGTCGATCCCCTCCTCGATCTCGATGAACGCGCCGTAGTTGGTGAGGTTGCGAACGGTGCCTTCAATCTCGGTGTTGGGCGGATACTTGACGGCGACCTGGTCCCAAGGATTGATCTGAGTTTGCTTCATACCCAAGGAGATTTCCTGTTTCTCCTTGTTGATGTTGAGCACGACCACTTCGACTTTGTCGCCGATGTTGACCAGTTCGCTGGGGTGGTTGATGCGCTTGGTCCACGACATTTCGGAGATGTGAACCAAACCTTCGATGCCTTCTTCCAGTTTGACGAACGCGCCATAGGACATCACATTGACGACCTCGCCAGTGACCTTGCTGCCGACGGGGTACTTCTCGGCCACGTTGTCCCAGGGGCTGGCGGTCTTTTGCTTGAGTCCCAGCGCGATTTTTTCCTTTTCCTTGTCTACGTGGATGACGTAAACTTCGATTTCGTCGTTAATCGCCACCATGTCGGTGGGGTTGTTGATCCGTCCCCAGGACATGTCGGTGATATGCAGCAGGCCGTCGATGCCGCCGAGGTCCACGAATGCGCCGAAGTCGGCGATGTTCTTGACGACGCCCTTGCGAATTTGGCCCGGTTCAATCTCAGCCAGAAGGGTTTTCTTCTGGAGTTCACGGGTCATTTCGATCAGTTTGCGTCGCGAGACGACGATGTTGCGACGGGCTTCGTCGATTTTGAGGATGACGCACTCGATCTCCTGATCGATGTAGTCGCCGATGTCGGGAGGCCGTCGAATATCAACCTGACTGGCGGGGAGGAAGACATTGACGCCGATATCGACCAGGAGGCCACCTTTGATTTTGCGGGTGACCTTGCCCTTGACAACATCGTTTTCCTTATACTTGGCGATGACTCGTTCCCAGGCCCGGATGCGCTCGGCCTTGCGGTACGAGAGCACGATTTCCCCGGTCTGGTCGTTCATATCCTCCAGCAGGAATTCGACGGTGTCGCCGATCTGCGGTGGGGGGGAGTCACTCCATTCGGAGAGCTTAACTCGGCCCTCGGACTTGTACCCGACATCCACCACGACTTCCTCGTCATTGAGGATGTCGATGATTTTACCGGGAACGATGGTATTATTCTCGTAACTGGGACCCGAACCTAGGAAGTCGTCCAAGGCGTCGGGGCCGTCAACGGCGACGATGGATTGCATTTCGTCGTCATCGACGTCAAATTCGCGAAGGAGGTTTCGATCAACCATAATGGGGGGGCAGGGAAGGAAACGGCCTTGGGTTAGGGCCGAGCCGTCGGTGGGTCGGGGGCGACTGGAACGGGAGCGATCCGGAGTTCTGAACCAAGGCGACCCCCTTTCTGGCCAATGGGAAAAACAACCAGTTGGGAGATCTGATCGGAACGGATCGAAACATGGAACCAGAGCCGTCCGATCACCGGAGCGGCGCGTCGTGCGGTGGCCTGCGCGATGGTCATCCACGCGACGCGAAAAAGTGAGGAAATGGGATCGGCGACGCATCCCACCTCGCGCTTGGTAGGAGCAACCTTGATTCTAAACAACCGACGCGCCCTTGACAAGACGGTTGCATCGACGAGCGACCTGGTTCCGGGCCGTCCCAACCCGCCGCCGTTGTTCGTAGAATTCGGGGTTTGACTCACCGCACCACCAAGTTGTTGGAGGTTTCGACTTGCTCGAACTGAAGGGGGACGACTACCCTGAAGGTGGAAACGAGTCGCCTGGCTCAGTCGAGTCGATCGTTTTTCTTTTCCTTCGCCCGCTGTAGCAGCCAGGAACTTGTCATACCAAAGGCGGGTTTGAACATGGTTCCGTTACGGTCTTCTTCCACGGAACGTTTCGTCCGCTTGCGAGGTCCTCATAGCCATGTCTGACACTAAGCTGCTGGGAACCCTCAAGCCCATCGGCGGCGGCGATCCGGTTCCCTTGATTCGTGGCGAGCTCAAGGTGGGGCGACGTCCAACCAACGATATTCGTCTCGATTTCGAAAATGTCTCGGGCAAACACTGTGTGCTGCGATTCCACAACGGCCTTTGGTACGTCCGGGATTTGGGCAGCACCAACGGCACGTTGATCAACGGTCAACGCATCACCACCGAGCATTCCGTTCTGCCCGACGACATTTTGGCGTTCGCTACTCACCTGTACCGCATCGAATATGAACCCCATGCCCCGGACAGCGTGGTGGGTCATCACCAACTCATTGAAATCGAGCGGGAACTTCACAGCCAAGGCGGTGAGACGGGACATGGCCGCAAGTCGCTAATGGAACTGGCTGGGCTCACCCGCGAGGCGCGATCGGCCGGTTCCGCTCCGGCAGGCATCCGCATTGATGAGGAGAACTCCGAGTTGGAGCGTCCAACCGCTTCAGGAGCGCGGTCCTCGTCCTCTCGTCACGCCAAAGGTGATTCCAATTCGTCCGACATCGTGGCTAAAGAAGAGTTTGAACTCCAGTATACTCCTCAATCCAAGCCCGACGAGGAAATGATCTCGGACGAGGAATTCCTCAAATTCTTCGAGGAGGACATCTCGCGCTGAACGACTGGATTCGGATTCGATCTTGGTTCGCCGGGAAAGTGGAAAGCGGGGCGTGATCGATCGATTCTTTTTGAGTGTTCTTTCCTTGCCTAGTCCGACTCCTTGGCTCGGCGATCCTCCCCGGATGTGGTGGCAATCGCCTGGTCGCCGAGATCCGAAACCGGAGAAAACCCGGCCTCGTGTTCAACGCGAGCGACGATGGGATCGGCCGCCACCTTCGCGGTGGCGGTTTCCACCGCTAGCGTCAATGACGATGACAACCCAGTTGGGCTGATCGGTTCAAGCCGAAGACGTCGGATTCGGGTTCGATCGGCTTCGATCACGCGCAAACGATGCGCGCCCACGTTCACGACATCGCCGATCTTGGCCAACCGCCCCAACCGCTCCAAAACGAATTGCCCAAGGGTATCGGCTTCGGTCTGGTTCGACAGCTTCAGACCACACACTTGTTCAAAGGTGTCCAGAGGACAGGTGGGAAGGATCCAGAACGCGCCGGGCTGTGTGGAGTCGGCTTGGATTTCGGGGGGCTCCTGGTCGAATTCGTCCAAAATGGGACCGACCAACGCCTCCAACACGTTTTCTAGAGTCACCATTCCCACCAGACTGCCAAACTCATCGGCCAACATCGCGAGATGGGTTTGCCTTGCCCGAAGCTCTTTGAACAGTTGGTTGAGTCGAATGGTTTCGGGAAAGAGGGGAACCGGGCGAGCCAGAGCCACCAGGTCGTCGTTGGAGGCCAACCGTCCTTCGGCTTCGACCACGTCTTTGACGTGGACCACCCCAAGAATTTCCTCCAAGTCGTCCCGACCAATCGGCAAGCGGCTGTGGTGGCTGGTGCGGATGAGTTTGAGGTTCTCCTCGAACGGCCGAGACAGACTCAGCGACACAATGTCGGGACGCGGAATCATGACTCGTCGCGCGGTTTTCTCGCCCAGGGTCAGGACGTTTTCGATCATCGAGCGGGATTCATCGGTCAATTGGCCGCTGCGAAAGCTCTCGGCCACCATTTTGCGCAATTCGTGCGAGGTGTGTGAATGCTCCAGATCAGCCGGAGCCACCCGCATCAGCCGCAACACGAAGTTGGTGAAACCGCTGAACAATACGATGACCGGGTAACACACAAAGTGGAATACGACCATCGGCGGCCCGGTCCAAAGCGCTACGGTTCGTGCGGTGCGGATGGCGAGAATCTTGGGTACCTGTTCACCTAGGCTGATATGAAAAAAGGTGGTGATTCCCAACGCCAACAGGGGGACGACAACCCCGCCATGTGCTTCGATCCCGGCCGCGGAGTCCTCCAAACCCAAGCGCTTGAACGCCCCGGCGATCATCGGTTCGACGCTGGATTCGATGACACGCCCCAGCGCCAGGCTCGCCAGCGTGATCCCCAACTGGGCCGCCGAAATGTAGCTATCCAGCTGGTCGAGCATTCGTCGGGTCATTTTGGCCAAGGTGTGACCACGTTCAACCAATTCGTCGATTTGGCTCACCCTGACCTTCACAAGGGCGAACTCAGCGGCCACAAACAGCGCGTTGGCGAACAACAGCAGCGCCACCAACGCCGCGTCGCTCCCCGTCATGGAGCCCGCTCCCCAAACCGCCCAATCGATGGGACCGAAGGAATCGCCACGACTTTCCACATCAGAGGAATCGATGAAATCGGATTCAAGCTCCCACACGGTCGAACCGAAACCATCGGAGGAGGAATTCGTGGTTCGCCCTCAATTTGCCTTGGGTCTGGTTGGTGATCCAAGGCGAAGTGGAGCGTTCCCCGACGCACTCTACCCGATGTCGGTCCTGTTTCCCAGACGGCAGCGTTTCCGTTGGGTCTGGAGACGGGACGGTATGGGGAGGTTCGAGCGGGTTCGACGGGAACGGCTTGACAAGGGAATGGACGAGTCGGACGAGGTGAGATTATGACCCGACCCAGCACCGTCGCGACGAACGCCGGTTCCCCGGCACGCTCAGCGTGGTGGCTCGGCACGCGACGACGGGTTGCGGTGGCGTTGGTTCTGGGCCTGGGTGGGCTGGGTTGGGCCTGGTCTGGCGGTGGTTGGCCCTGGAAGGCTCGAATCAACGCGCCCAAGCTCGAATCAAGCGATCCCCCCGCGTTCGCGCGCCGTTTGCCGGCTTGGAACCCCACCCCTGTGAAAGACCAGGATCAAGACGCCGTTCCCGTGCAATCCGTCGCCCAGACCCGATCATCACCAGCATCCCCTCCACCGCCATCCCGCGCCGCGACGGACGTACCGCCCCACCACGCTGTTCCGCCCGATTCGGAGACTATTCCCCCGCCACCCATCCTGTTGGCCTCTAGCGCTCCACATTCAAGCAACCCTCCTCATGGGCATGACCCGGACATGGAATCCATTCCGCCGGGGACCTCAGCCACTGCCAAGCCGTTGATGATGGAACCCGGCGATCGGGCCCTGCCTCCCGACGCGGTCGACCTCTCCCGACCCTCTCCCATCCGATCTATCGACGCGGCCACGCGGTCCTCCGCGCCGACGCCCTTGGTCATGAGTGAACCAAACCCGGCTTCCACACCCCGCACGTCTGAGAAGACCTCCTCCGAGCCGCCAACCTTGCTGGAGTTGGTCGAGGCTCCCCCTGAAACTCAGTTCGAACCCGTCGCCACGCCCGATGAACTGGGCTCCATTCGTGTCAAACCCTCCTCGAACTCCTTAGAGCCGCGCAACGAAGCTGGCTCGATCCAGCCACGCCCTTCTCGTGAGTCCCAAGCTCCGCCTTCATCTGCTGCGGCCGAGATTCAACCGCAACCGATTCGCTCCATCACGCTGGGAGCGAGCCAGGTTTATCCGATCGACCTGCCAAGCGTTCTCAAGTTGGCCGGAGCTCACGATCTAGAGATTGCTCTGGCCGCCGAAGGGGTGCAGATTGCCACCGCACGCGCTGAGAGGGCCAAAACACTTTGGCTTCCTAACCTTTTCTTTGGAACCCAGTTCCTCCGTCTGGATGGTCGGGTTCAAAACGAGCGCGGCGAGGTTGTGGATGTTGGCCGCAACAGCCTCTTTCTTGGCGGCGGAGCGACCGCCGGCGTGTCCGCTCAAGGTCCGATCCCCGCCGGGGGTCCTCAACGCGGCAACGTCTTGACCAGCGTGATCCGGTTCTCCGACGCCATCTTCGAGCCGCTCGCGGCCCTTCAAGAAACGGCCGCGCGTCAAGCCGACCAGGCCGCCGTCACCAATGATGCTTTGCTACGAGCCGCCGAAACGTATGTTCGTCTCACTCAAGCCTTGGGACACTGGACAATTACCAATCAAACTCTGGACGAATTGGAACCCGTGGCTCAATTGCTGGAAACCGAGTCAGCGATCGCTCCACAACTGGCGACCGACCTCAGGCGAGCGCGTGACCAACAACGCCGACTCCAGGCGCGAGCCGTCCGCGAGCGGGGCGAGTTTCAGGCAATTTCGGCCGAACTGGTGGGGCTTTTGCGTCTAGACCCACGGATTTTGGTCGCCCCGACCGATCCAGCAGCCCTGGCGGTTCCTCTTGTCCCGCCTAACCTTGACCTCGACGAGTTGATTGTGACCGCCCTGCGACATCGCCCCGAACTCGAAAGCGCGCGCGAACTGGTTGAAGCAACCCTCACCCGGCTGCGCCAAGCCCGTCTGCGTCCTCTGGTGCCCAGCCTGGCTCTCAGCTATACCGGCGGCGGCTTCGCCGGCGGGGGCGACGGCGACCTTGGTGGCTTGGGAGGACGCGGCGACGCCGACGTGGGACTATTCTGGCAGGTCGAGGGGTTGGGGTTGGCCGATCGAGCCGAGGTCCGACGCCGCGCCGCCGAACAACGGGCCGCGGCGCTACGGTGGCTTCAGGTGCAGGATCAGGTCGCGGCCGAAGTGGTTGCCGAATCCCGTCGCCTCACCGCCGCCTCCGAACGGATGACCCTGCTTGAAGCCAACGTCCGGGAGGCGGTCGAAACCTATCGTCGCCACGTCGAGGAACTCCGAGACGGCGATCGACCACCGGCCGACGTTCTCGAAACCCTTCTCGCGCTCGATCACCTCCGACGAGAACACCTTCAGGCCACCACCGACCACAATCTAACCCAATTCCGTTTGCTTCGCGCGCTTGGAAATCCAGTCATTATCCATGATCCCAACACGGGAAGCGTCACTCTCGGCAAGGAGGCGGACTCCGCGAAGCTCAAGGCGAACACTGATCCGTTGCCAGTGGGCGTGGAGGGTGTCATTCCCACTCATGTTCAGGCGGTCAAACCCTGGCGCGATGGACCAGTGGTTCCGCTGCGTCGAGCCGCCAACGCGCTAAGCCACGCCGTGGGACCTGTGCCCCCCGGCTCCAACACCCACGCCATTGGTCCCCCCTCCGGACTGGCGATCTCCCAGCCGCCAGCTCCCAAGTGACTCGTCGGGTATCCTCTGCGCTCGCAAACGCGCCGCGGTCTCGACACGCTCAGGCGTGTTGAAACCGCGTGGCAACCGCGCTGCGTCAGGATAAATCGGTCAGCGATCCCAAACCGTCACGTCCCCACACAACGAAGCCGGAGGATCGATCAAGCGACGCTCCGCCCGATTCGGGCGCGACGCACACCAACGACTCCGACGATCCCCAGCACCAGAGCCGAGATCAGCCAAGTAGAAGGTTCCGGAATCGGGTCGTTGAGCGGCTGAACGAAACCAAAGGCAGACGGACCGCCCAAGGCTTGCACTTGCGCGTCGCTGAACGCTTCGTCGGCGAACAGGAACGCCCCCACAAACGCCGGTGTCGTCTCATTGTTATTATCGGTGAACAGCAAAGTTCGGGTCGTGCCCGCGAACATCGCCCAGCGACCGTCCACGCCGGTGATCCCGGTGTTTTGGCCGACGAAAACCCCATTGATGAACTTACGCATCCGATTAGCCGTGGGCTGGGTCAAATCGACCACCACCCCCACTCGAGCCCAGGTGTTGATCGCAAGTCCACCACTGTAATTGCCATTGATTCCGATGCCACCGATTGGGCCTGGGTTCTTGAAGAATTCGCTGTCGTTGAGGTTCAAATTGTTTGTCTGGTAGAAGGCGAACCAGTTGGTGCCGGTGATGTAAACGTCAAAAATCATCGTGTACTGGTTGATCAAGCTCCCACCGCCGTTGGCGGGACGATTGGGAATGAGTTCGATGCCCTGAAGAGGGGAAAAAGCCGGAATCCGCATGACCGTGCCGACGCCGTCGGCGAAATCGGCGATCCCGAAGCTTTGGGTGGTGCCGAACGACACGGCTGACGAGGTGACCACGCCGTTGAAGTAGCCAAGGGTCGAGGGACCAGTACCCGGGTCGGCCGCTAGGTTGCCGTCGAAGTTGAACGTGGTGATGTCACCTCGTGCCGGCGCGGTGAGGATCGCAAGCGGCAACGCCACAGCGACCAATCCCCGCAACGTCTTTTGATTCACCATCGTGGAAAGCCCTTCCAGGATGAGGCACTTCGATCTCTCCGCGCTCACGGCGGAGCCATCTTGAGCTTGACCAATCCTGTTGAAGAGCCAATCAAGTCAGCAAGAACAATCGAAGAAATAACCGAGAAGATCCGTCAAATTTTGAGTTTGTGCAACGTGGACTTCCAATGATGAACAAATGTCCCTAATTGTCAGTCAAAGGCTGAATCGATCAGGCGTTCGCCTTCCTGGGCCACTCGTTGGTGAAACAGGGTGATCAAACGTTGAGTAATCGGTCCAGCGGTTTGACCATCGCCGATGGGTCGGCCGTCGAGTTGGTGAACCGGGACGAGTTCCCCCATTGTGCCGGTGCAGAAACATTCATCAGCACGATAGGCTTCGGCCTGGGTCAAGTCGCGTTCCTCATGTGGGATGCCGTGGTCGCGGCAAAGTTCCAAGACCACAGCGCGGGTGATTCCCTCGGGGCAGGCGACCGGGCGACTGGTGCGAACCACCCCCCCCTCAACCACGAAGAGATGCGTCGCGTTGGTTTCCGCCAGGAAACCGTGGTTGTCGAGCATCACGGCGTCGTCGGCCCCGGCGACGTTGGCCTCGATCTTAGCGAGGATGGAGTTGATCAGGTTGCAATGATGGATTTTGGGGTCGATGACATCGGGGCTTGGTCGTCGCACGCTGGCCGTAATCAAACGAATCCCCTTGGTGCCGTAGACCGGTGGTTTGAACTCGGCCAGTACGATCAGGGTGGGACCAAACTGGTTCAAACGCGGATCCATGCCCGAAGTAATTTTGACCCCTCGGGTCAATGTTAAACGGGTATGAACACCGTCGTACATGCGATTCGCTTCAAACGTCTTCTTGATCTCGGCAATGATCGACTCATGGCTGGGAATCATGGAGAAGGCCAGCGCTTGGGCGGAGCGTCGCAGTCGGTCCAGATGCTCGCGCAGACGGAAGACGCGGCCATTGTAAAGCCTCAACCCCTCCCAAACCGCATCGCCTCCCTGCACCGCCGAGTCGAACGGACTGATTCCAGCCCGATCTCGATGGATTAACACGCCGTTGATATTGACCAACAGGTCGCGGTTGCGAGGGTCGAAGGTTTGCAACATGACGAAGATCTCCCGACGGTGATTGACCTACAGACGATGGGATTCAAGCTAATTCAAATAAAGAGAATTTGTCTCAGGGACGAATGCGGTGGACCGCCAGCTGTTCGTAAAGTTCGATGCAACGATTGAGCAAATCGCGGCGTGATTCCGGCACGGCCTCGGTTTTGGGAGTGTAGGGTTGGAATCCGGTGGACTGTTCAACGGCCTGATACCAGTAAGGAGCCCAGATGCCGTCGGTTTTGCGGGGTCCGGGTGGCCAGGAGAGCATCGCCTCGTGGAACGGCACACCGAGCCGTTCACAGAGACGGCTCAGAACGCCGCGGGGATGTTCCAGCACGTCGCGGGAATCGACGACCGGAGGGATTTCACCGTAACGCTCGGCAACCCACTCGAAGAGTTCAACCTGTTGGGGCCAGCCAGTGTCGGCGAGGTTGGCGTGAGGGGTGACTTTGAGCAGCGAGGGAAGCATCTCGCGCGGGTCGCGGATCAAAAAGGCGTGGCGAAGTTGGGTCAACCAATCGCGCTGAATCTCGGGAAGCAAGTGATGCGTCATCTGTTTTTGAAACCAAATCGTCTTGCCTTCGGGGATGGGACCGGAGAGGAACGCGGCCAGTTTGGTCCAGTCGGTTTCCATCGTGGCGATGATTTCGGCGGCGGCGGGATGGTTGGCCCCAGTTTTGCGCAAATAATACCCGTAGAGCGGTTCGTCGCTCACAAAGGTGTCGGGACGATTTCCCCAGGAACGCATCATGGCCGTGGAAATGGTGCGGGGGCCGGACCACATGGCGATCCGAACAGCGGAAGAGCGGAAGGATGGTTCGGTGGAGTTCGAGGCGGTCATTGGACAAGCTCAAGTCTCTTGAGAAGAAAGCGGCCTCCAATCGTTGGCAGGGCCGGGTTTCGCCGTCGCCCGGCGGGTGTCGATTGTGATGAACACCGTGAGGCTTGACAACCCGGTGGTCGATCTTGGACGATTCCATCGCGCCGTGGGGTTAGGTGAACCGCGGGTGAAGGAGCGTTGGCCAAGTTATGTTATTGGTTTCACTTACTTATCACATTGATTCTCATGAGTTTATATAACAATGTTAGGTTCACCGCTAGGTCGCCGTTCAATATTGCGGGCCGCGACGTGGACGGTCGCCTTGGGAGCGGCCGGATGGCGGTTGGGTTGGAGAGCCGCCCGGCCGGATTTTGCCAGCCTCCGAGACGATTTTGATCCCACCGAAGCACTGCGGGAATCCTGTCGCGCGTGGAGCGAGAACCACGACAACGCGGCGGTGGCGGTTGGTTGGATTCGGGACGGTCAGGCCGAGTTCGCTGGTTTTGGCAAAGCCGAAACGATTTCAAACGGCCCGGCCGCTCGGATTGAACCACCCCGAGCCGATTCCATCTTCGAGATCGGTTCGATTTCCAAAGTCTTTACCGGTTTGTTGTTGGCCCACGCGGTTGAAACCGACGGTGTGGCGCTGGATGAACCATTCGCGCTGCTGCTGCCCGAGGAGATCCGGGACGCTTGGAAGCTGCCCACCTTCGAGGGCGTGCCGTTCACGCCTCGGCATTTAGCAACCCACACTTCGGGCCTACCGAGGCTCGGGGGCGATGTTTTGGTCGCGTCGGTTTCCAGCTCCAATCCTTACCAAAACGCCACGGAGGCGAGTCTGGTTCGCTTGCTGCCACATTTGAAGCTGCTCAGTCGCCCCGGTGAACGCCATTTCTATTCCAATTTAGGTG
>Ga0209017_10000624_pt1 | contig 33634 bp, 15 predicted proteins | sample YNPBryunderm2012_FD_185812 | JGI IMG/M metagenome (GOLD analysis project Ga0209017, IMG submission 185812) | Anoxygenic and chlorotrophic microbial mat microbial communities from Yellowstone National Park, USA - YNP Bryant MS undermat 2012... ...
GACACTGACAACGGCCGTTCGGATGCAGTATCGGATGCAGTGCCGGATGCAGTGACTTACTGCATCCGGGTGCATCAATCGGCAACATCTTGCGACAATCAGTCTGTTGAGACGACCGGACTTGCGAATCCGCAACCCCTTGAAACGCAACAACCTGGCACGAATTTGCACCAGGTTGCCGCGATTGGCGAAAGTGAAGGCGGTGGGGATCGAACCCACGACCAGCGGATTAAAAGTCCGCTGCTCTACCAGCTGAGCTACGCCTTCATTGCGAGATTTGTACCTGCTCAATATTTCTGTTAACAAGGCACAACATTATTCATAGACTAAAGATTGCTCTTGAACGGTCAAGGCAAAGTCGACTAGCCCTCGTAATTTTTCTGGAAACCGAACAACACATAGGAGATACCGTGTTGGTGTGCCTTGATTAACGGATTTTTTTGGACACAAACGAACGGCGTGATCGTTTTTCGCACATTTTCGTAACTTCAGTACCCCATTCATACAGGGATGGTTGCGTTCACTTCTTCTAATAGGAAAGAAATTAGAGGCATAGCCGGATGCATTTTGCAAATTTTTGAAAATTTTCTGAGGTTGTCTCTATCAGTTGCGGACGCTGCTTCGTCCTAAGGAGTGAAGGCCATCGGGAGAAATGCGGGCCCGTTTTTCTTGACACAGTTCCGAGGTTGCAGAATGTTACGCACAAACTATCTTGCATGGATAGCTCTGGTAATGATCACCGTGGCCGCAGGAGTGACGACGTGGATGGCCAAGCGTGAATCGCAAGTCCAAGCAATCGAGCCTAGTCGCTGGGAGGAACAGTGGAAGAAAGTGGAAGAGGCACAAAAGAAAGGCCTGCCCAAAACTGCCGTTGCTGAGCTTCAGCCGATTATCGACGGGGCCATTGCTGAAAAACACTATCCGGAAGCGATCAAGGCGATCGGGAAAAAGATTGCCCTGGAAGGAGTGATCGAAGGGAATCATCCTGAAGAAAAAATCATCCGGCTTGAAGCTGCCATCGCCGCCGCCCCTGCCGAGATGAAGCCGGTGATGCATGCCATCTTGGCCAACTGGTACTGGCATTACTTCCAACAGAATCGCTGGCGGTTTATGCAACGCACCATGACGACAGAAGCGGCCGCTGGCAAAGATCTTAAGACCTGGAGTCTGCCGCGAATCTTCCAAGAGATCGACAAGCAATTCACCGCCGCCCTCAGCAACGAAGCGCAATTGCAGGCCATCCCGATTGGCAATTACGCCGCACTCCTCCAAAAAGGGTCGATCCCCGACACATATCGCCCGACTTTGTGGGACTTCCTGGTTTTCGATGCCTTGACGTTTTACACGTCCCCGGAACAAGCAGCAGCTCGGCCTGAAGATGCCTGGGAGCCCGACGCCGACAGCCCGATTCTTTCCCCAATTGCTCGTTTTCTGAAGTGGAACCCCGAAACGACCGACAGTGACTCCCGCACCCTCAAGGCGATCCGATTATACCAGAAGCTTCTGAAATTCCATGAGAACGATCCGGACAAAAGCGCCTTGATCGACGCCGACCTGCACCGGTTGCAGTTTGCCTACAATGCCTCGTTCGGACCGGAAAAATCGGGTCGTTACAAGGCGGCGCTGCAAGATTACATTGCGCAGTGGGGCGATCACGAACTCTCGGCCATGGCCCGCTTCCGGTTCGCCACCCTCCTCCATGAGGAAGGCAACGCGGTCGAAGCGCGACGCGTGGCTGAAGCCGGTGCCAAGGCGTTTCCAGACTCAGCGGGCGGCATCAGTTGCCACAATCTGATTCAGCAAATTGAATCACCGAGTCTGGAGTTGCAGACCGAGCGAGTCTGGGCCGAACCTTGGCCCACACTCGGTGTCAAATATCGCAACCTCACCCGAGTGCACTTCCGAGCTTACCCCGTCGACTACGTCGCTCGGATCGGTCAACAGGATGCGTGGCGGCCCGAAGTATTGTCTGAAGCGGAACGGCGAGAACTTCTCAAATCCGCCCCGGCTCTCACCTGGTCGGTCGATCTGCCGCCTACCCAAGATTATCAAGAGCGGCTCGAGCAGACTCCGGTGCCAAAAACCTTGGCCCCCGGGTTCTACTTCATTTTTGCCAGCCCCGATGCGGATTTTACTGGCAAAGACCAGCCGATTTACGCCGCCGATGTCTGGGTCAGTTCCCTGGCCCTGATCGTCCGCAATCGGGACGGTGGACTCGGAATCGAGGGTTTTGTGCTCGATGCGAAGTCAGGGGAACCGATCGCTGGGGCGAAGATCAGAACCTGGATTCGTGGCAACCGTGGACAATTCCAACCTGGCCCAGAGGGAACCAGCAACGACATCGGCTTATTCAGCATCCCAGGCCCGAAAAACGCTAGCTTCCTCGTTGTTGCCCAAAACGGCAAAGACACCCTCGCTTCTGGTCATGATCGTTATTCACATTGGAATCAGCCATACCATGGCCAGCAGCAGCATGCCATCCTGTTCACCGACCGGGCGATTTACCGGCCAGGACAGACAATCCGCTACAAAGGAATTGCTCTGCGTTTCCAACAAAGCGACGATCAATATGAAGTGATTCCCAAGGCCAAAGTGAAGGTCCAGTTCCTCGACCCGAACGGGAAAGAAATCGCCGCGGCCGAGGCGGTAAGCAACGATTTCGGCTCGTTTAGCGGTAGCTTCACCGCCCCCCGCGATCGCCTCAGCGGCCCCATGAGCATCCAAGTCAGCGGCCGCGTCCACGGTTCGACCGGCGTTCAGGTCGAAGAATACAAACGGCCTCAGTTCTTCGTCGAACTTGATGCCCCCAAAGATCCTGCCCGCCTCAATAGTGAAGTCACTGTGAATGGCAAAGCTATGGCCTACACCGGTGTCGCCATCGGCGGGGCTAAAGTCCGCTACCGCGTGGTTCGGGAAGTCCGCTACCCATCCTGGTTCTACACCTTCTGCTGGTGGCGAATCCCGCCGAATCCCGGGCAGTCTCAGGAAATTGCCCACGGCTTCACGATAAGCAACGCCGACGGCAGCTTCCCCATCACCTTCACGGCCAAGCCCGACCGCAGCGTTGCTGAAGCCGACGAACCCATCTTCACCTACACGGTCACCGCGGATGTCACCGACACCACCGGTGAAACACGCTCTGCAAGCCGCAGCGTCAGGGTCGGTTACACCGCCATCTCGGCCAACCTTTCCGTACCAGACTGGCTCGACGCCCGCCAGCCTGTGTCCTTGACCCTGTCCACAACCAATCACGACGGCGTTGTTCAGCCAGCCAAAGGTCAGGTGACCATCTATGAGGTGAAGCAGCCCGCCACGGTGCTCCGCCCGGAACTGGAGAATTACCAGGCCTGGCAACGCTTCGGCCGGCTCGGCCGCGGTCATGCCCCCGAAGCCAAGACCAATGGCCCCGCCAACAACCCCGACCCCGCCAATCCCCTCGGCTGGGAACTCGGCAAAGCGGTCGCGACCATTCCCTTTGAGACGAAAACCGGCAGCGAAACCGTGAAGGCGACCTTGCCCCCCGGCCTCTATCGCGCCGTGGTCACCACGCACGATCCATTCAACAAACTGGTCACCAGCAAAACCCAGTTCACGGTCATCGACCCCGAGTCCAGCGCATTTTCCGTGAAAATCCCGAACTATTTGAACGCTCCTCGCTGGTCGCTAGAACCCGGCGAAGTATTCACCGCGGTCTGGGGCACCGGCTACAACCGTGGCCGCGCCTACATTGAAGTCGAACATCGTGGTCAACTGTTGCAACAATTCTGGAGCGATCCCGGGCGAACCCAGGTCAGCATCCGCCAGCCGGTCACCGAGGCGATGCGGGGCGGCTTCACCGTCCGCATCAGCTATGTTCGCGAAAATCGTGCCTACATCGAATCCCGGCAAGTGGAGGTGCCGTGGAGCAACAAACAACTTCATGTGAAGTGGGAACGGTTTGTCTCCAAGCTGGAACCTGGCGCGAAAGAGCACTGGACCGCTGTTATCACCGGACCGGACGCTAAAAAAGCCGTTGCCGAGATGGTGGCCACCCTTTACGATGCCTCCCTCGATCAATTTGTCCCATTCTTCTGGCCTAGCCAATTCCATGGATTCCGTCACGACCATTCCATCCGGTCGATTCTGTTTGAAAACTTCGCCAAGTCGATTGGCCACATTGAAGGAAACTGGCCACAGAATCGTAAACCAGTCCCGGCACTCAGCTACCGACACTATCCGCAGGAAATTCTCGCAAACCTGTGGGGCTACATGTATTTCGGGGAAGCAATTGCCGATCAAGCGAATCTGGCCGAGCGAGCGGGTGCAGGCCCTCCGCAAATGATGGCTCGGATGGCACCAGGTGCTCCGCCGACAGCCGGTGCGGTGGCAGAAGCTGGCCTCGCGGCTGCCCCCATGATGGCCAACGATCGCGGTGAAGCTGCCAAGTCTTCCGAAAATCAAACCGCGGGCTCCAAGCCACAAGCGATCAGTCCTGGCAAACTGGACACGGTCGCCGCCCGCACAAATCTCGCCGAGACTGCCTTCTTCTTCCCACACCTGGTCTCCGATGAGGACGGCGTTGTCCGCCTGGAATTCACCATGCCGGAAGCCCTCACGCGCTGGCGATTCCTCGGCTTCGCCCATGATCGCGCCCTCCGCGCTGGCTTACTCGAAGGCGAAACCGTCACCGCCAAAGATTTGATGGTCCGGCCGAACCCGCCCCGGTTCCTCCGCGAAGGTGATGTCCTCGAATTTACCGTCAAAGTCAGCAACCAGTCCGACAAACCGCAAACCGGTGTGGCCCGGCTGACGCTGACCGACGCCCGTACCGGCCAAGCGATCACCGCCGCACTCGGGGTCACAGTCCCCGAACAAACCTTCGAGATCCCGCCGCAACAAAGCCAGACCCTCGCCTGGCGCTTGACCGTCCCCGATGGCCAGGGACCTGTAATCTACAAAGTGGTCGGTGCATCGAACCAGCTTTCCGACGGCGAAGAAGGGATGCTGCCTGTCCTCTCCAAACGGATTCTGGTCACGGAATCGCTGCCCTTGCCGATCCGCGGTGCCCAGACGAAGAACTTCCAGTTCAGGAAGCTTCAAGAATCGGCAAACTCTCCGACACTTCGGACCCAGTCGCTCACGGTGCAAATGACCAGCCAGCCGGCCTGGTACGCGGTCATGGCCCTGCCGTATCTGATGGAGTATCCCCACGAATGTTCGGAGCAGGTCTTCAGCCGGATGTACGCCAATGCACTGGCCCGACACATTGCGCTTAAGGATCCGAAAATCCGCCGCGTCTTCGATCAGTGGAAAAATACCCCGGCCCTCGATAGCCCGTTGCTGAAAAATCAGGATCTGAAAGCGGTGATGCTGGAGGAAACCCCCTGGCTGCAAGACGCCATTCAGGAATCGGAAGCCCGGCGGAATGTCGGCATTCTCTTCGATGACAACCGCCTGAACGAGGAATTGAATCGTGCCTTCCGCAAGCTCGCCGATCAGCAGCTTGCGAACGGTGCCTGGCCCTGGTTCCCCGGCGGTCCGCCGAACGATTACATCACGCTTTACATTACCACCGGGTTCGGTCGGCTCCGCCATCTCGGCGTCAGCGTCGACACAACGCCGGCCATCAAGTCGCTGACGCGGCTGGATGGCTTCGCTCAGGAACTGTATCGCGAGGCGATCCGGAATGGAAAGAAAGAGGAGAGTCACCTCAGTCCGATCATTGCCCTTTACCTGTACGGTCGGAGCTTCTTCTTGAAGGATCAGCCAATTGCCGAGCAGCATAAGGAAGCGATCGATTTCTGGATCGCTCAAGCGAAAAAGCACTGGCTGAAATTGGCTGATCGTCAGTCACAAGCCCACCTGGCTTTGGCCCTGGCTCGCTGGGGGCAAAAACCCGCCGCACTGAACATCGTCGATTCCATCCGCGAACGCTCGGTCAGCGATGAAGAACTCGGCATGTACTGGCGCGATCAAGAACTTTCCCACTGGTGGTATCGGGCACCGATCGAAACCCAGGCGGTGATGATCGAACTTTTCGACGAAGTTGCCAATGATCCAAAAGCGGTCGAAGATTGCAAAGTCTGGCTTCTGAAACAGAAGCAAACCCGCAACTGGAAAACGACGAAAGCGACCGCCGACGCGGTCTACGCGCTGCTGCTGCGGGGCTCGGATTTGCTCAGTTCGGATGCACTCGTCGAAGTCAAACTCGGCGGCGAGGCAGTGACCCCTGTCGCCGTGGAAGCCGGGACTGGCTTCTACGAGCAAAAATTCCTTCGCTCGGAAGTCCGTCCCGAGATGGGAGCGATCACCGTGACAAAAACCGATCCTGGCGTCGCCTGGGGCAGTGTCCACTGGCAATATCTGGAAGACATCAGCAAGGTCACCGCTCATGAGGGCACGCCGCTGAAACTGGAAAAACAGGTTTTCAAGCGGGTATTGACAAAGACCGGCCCCGTTCTTGAACCGGTCAAAGAGACCGTGCTAGTCGGTGATGAACTGGTCATCCGCGTGATTCTGCGAACCGATCGCGACATGGAATACTTGCACCTGAAAGACCACCGGGGCAGCGGCACCGAACCGGTCAATGTCCTCTCACGGTACAAGTATCAGGATGGCCTGGGCTATTACGAATCGACTCGGGATACCGCCACCGATTTCTTTATCGACTACTTGCCGAAGGGCACTTACGTGTTCGAGTACCCGGTTCGAGTGCAACACAAGGGGAAATACCCGACCGGCCTCGCCTCGATTCAGTGCATGTACGCTCCGGAGTTTAATAGCCACTCCGCTAGCGTCATGCTCGAAGCCCGGTAATCCGTTTGCTTCTGCGAAGTCCTCCGACCACCAGAGCGGCAGGTGAGATTGACTCTCCGGCCGCTTTCTTCATTCCGGCAGTCAGCATATACTGATTGCTAAGTTGTACCTCCCCCAGCTCTGGCGAGTGCTGCCTATGAAACGCTTTTGTTTCGTGTTGATGACGATCTTGACCGTGACACTGATCAACGTGCCGGCCGTCGCAGCGGACCCATGGATCACAATTCCCGGTGAATCCGGACCGGGCCGCGGCAAGACGATCCTCCTCATCAGTGGCGACGAAGAGTATCGCTCGGAGGAAGCGTTACCGCAACTCGCCAAGATTCTCGCCAAACATCATGGCTTCACCTGTACCGTGCTGTTTGCCATCGATCCGGCGACCGGAACCATCAATCCCAACGTGACGAACAATATTCCGGGGCTCGAAGCGTTGAAAACCGCCGATTTGATGGTGATTTTCACCCGTTTCCGGAATCTCCCCGACGATCAGATGAAGCATGTGATTGATTACCTGGATGCCGGGAAGCCGGTGGTCGGGATGCGGACTGCGACCCACGCCTTCAACTTGAAAGGGTCGGCGTATCAAAAATATACTTGGACATCGAACGAACCCGGGTTTGAGGGCGGCTTCGGCAAACAGATTCTCGGGGAAACCTGGGTCGCCCACCACGGTGCGCACGGTAAAGAAGGCACACGGGGAATCGTGGCCCCAGGACAAGAGAATCATCCGATTGTGCGGGGCATTACCCCAGGGTCGATCTTCGGCACCACGGATGTTTATACCGTGAAACTGCCGCTACCCGGCGACAGTCAGCCAATTATTCTCGGTGAAGTGACGCAAAGCCTTCAGCCCGATTCTCCAGCCGTCGAGGGGAAGAAGAACCAGCCCATGATGCCGGTGGCCTGGACGAAGACGTACACAAGCCCTTCGGGCAAGACCGGACGTGTCTTCACGACTACGATGGGGGCATCGCAAGACCTCCTTGCTGAGGGAACCCGGCGGATGCTGGTGAATGGCTGCTACTGGGCGCTGGGCATGGACGATCGAATCCCGGCCAAATCGGATGTTTCCCTGGTCGGCCGCTACGAGCCATCACCCTTCAAATTCAACGGTTTCAAACCGGGGATGAAACCGCAAGACTGGCTCAAATAAAGTTCGCTTGTGGATCGTTTCCGCGCCACAGCGAGCACCAGCCACCGCTCCGAAGTCCAGAGTTTTGCGTGAGTCGGGCAAGACTTGATCGTCATACGGGTAAGCTTACGAATCATTGGCGACCATCATCCAAATCACGGTATTTTTTTCCGAGGCAGGCCATGATGCCATCAAATTCTTCGGCCGTGATCATCTGTCTGAGCGTGCTGATGCTTCTGGATTCCGGACCCCGGACCGTATACGGGCAAGAACCGGAATTTGCGGGTCGAACGCTTTCTGCGTGGGCGATAATGGCCAAGGAAGACCCGATCCCGCGGAAACGGCGGGCAGCGCTGGTGGCCCTGGGGCAAATTGCTAGCCAGTCGGATCAAAGTGACGTTCTCAAGCAAGTGATGGCTGTGGTCGGGCGGGCCGTGCGCACCGACGCGAATTCCCAGGTTCGCCAACAAGCGGCGCTGATCCTCGGTCAACAGAAAGTGGAAATCGCCGTGCTGGCATTGACCGATCTTGTGGAAGCAATGCGAGTGGAATCCGATCCGAACGTCCGGCGTGATCTGGCGAACACCCTGGCACGATTCGGCCCCCTGGCGAAATCGGCAATTCCACCCTTACTCGACTCACTGAAACACGAATCGCCGCCAGCGCTGCAAGCGGCCGCAGCGGATGCTCTTGGTCGGATCGGCAGCGAAGCTCGGTCGGCGATTCCCCAGCTGCTCCGTTTAGCGGAAGCAAAAGATACAACAGTCCGTCAAGCCGTTATGTTTGCCCTCGGACGAATCGAGCCAGAAGATCCTCAACCGTCGGCTGCTATTCTGATTCGTGCGTTAACGAGCGATCCGGAACCGACAGTTCGCCGCGAGGCACTCGTTTCGCTGGGGTTTCTCGGGGATCGGAGTGAGCCAGTCGTTGCAGCCATTGCCGAGGTGCTTTCCAGCGATGATGTTAACATGCGCCGGCAAGCCATGCTTACCCTTGGCAAGTTTGGCTCGGCCGTTCGTGCCGTCGCTCCCATTCTGATCCGGAGTTTTCGCGAGGATTCGGATTCATTAGTACGAATGTACGCGATTCAGCCGCTCCGCCAGGCGCTCGGCACTGCACCCCGGGAATTGATTCGACTCCTCGGAAATCGACTGACAGGCCCCGGTGCCGACCCTGCCTTTGAAGTCCGTATCGCCATCTGCGAAGAACTCGGTTCGCTGAGCCCCGCCGAGAAAGAATTGATCCTGCCACTGTTGCGAGAAGCCCGTCGGGATTCGCAATTGAAGGTCCGCGACGCAGCCACGCAAGCCCTTCGCCAGCTCGAACAACCTGTGAAAGACACGCCAAAGACGCCTTGAGCGGCTTTTTTCAGAAGTTTTCAGATGGGAGGCGTGATCCATCAACACACTTCCGAGGCTGGTGATAACCCAGCAAAATTCCTTCTCAGATTCCGTTCAAGGATCGGCACGGGGGCGGACAGCTTGACCTATCTTGGGGATTGAGGGAAGGTTGCCGGGAATTCGTTTTCAGACTCGAGCCTGCATTTCTCGTCACACGGTTCGGATGTTGATGCCGATCCTTGAGCCGCTGTCACGACGGACAACAATCGGCGGATATAACGAGTCCTATGCGATGACACGGTCTGACTCCCCGGCCTGGATCATCAAGGCTTGCCAGGGAAGATTGGTAGCCCCGGACGAAACCCGAGACGTTTTTTGAGAAAATGTCAGAAATTCCTCGTGACATCGGGAAAATGATTGATGAAAATTAAGATATTCGGGTTGTTTGCGTCGCAGCTTCACTGTCAGCGTGTGTTCAAAATCGACGCCCACGATGGCCGCCCCATTATCACCTGAAATTCTCATTCAACGCATCCGAGCCAGTGGTCTCGTGCCTTTGGGCGAGTGTGATGCGATCCTGGCCGAACTGACGGCGAGTGGGGGCGGTACGCCGCCAGTTCGGGTCTTTCTTGATCGGCTGGTGGCGGATAAGTATCTGACGCCTTTCCAAGCGGATCGGTTGGCGATCGGGAAATATAAGGGCTTTCGCCTCGGCAGTTACGTCATCTTGGACCGACTCGGGACTGGCGGGATGGGCCAGGTTTTTCTGGCCGAGCATTCCTCGTTGCGTCGCCGGGCCGCCATTAAAGTTTTGTCAATCCCGGTCGACGAGGATGAGATCGCCCGGGAGCGATTTTATCGAGAAGCTCGGGCTGCGGCTACCCTTGATCATCCGAATATCGTACGAGTCTTCGACTTAAGCCAAGAAGGGCAACTGTTGTACCTGGTCATGGAATTCATCGAAGGGGTCAACTTGCAAACGCTGGTGAGTCGAGCGGGGCGGCTGTCGATGGCAGCAGCGGTTTCGTACGCGCATCAAACCGCGCTCGGCTTACAGCATGCTCACGATAAAGGGCTTATTCACCGAGATATTAAACCGGGCAATATTCTGGTGGATCGTCAGGGAGTGGCACGAATTCTCGATCTCGGTTTGGTTCGCTCGACTGCTGGGGACGATTCTCAGCTGACGATGCGATTGGGCGGCAAAAAAGGGGTGCTCGGGACGGTCGATTATCTGGCACCGGAGCAAGCCGTTGACAGTTCCTCGGTCGATGCTCGGGCGGATATCTATTCACTCGGTGCCACACTGTATTATTTGCTGGCCGGGCAAACGCTGTTTCCGGAAGGGCGGGCGGCGCAAAAGCTGCTCTGGCAACAATCCAAAGAGCCGACCTCGCTGGCAGAACTGCGCCCGGATTTGCCGGCCGAGCTCGTGCGTGCCGTCCATCGGGCTCTGGCCAAGCAACCTGCCGAGCGATTTCCGACCGCCACCGACTTTGCCTTGGCGCTCGAGCCGTATCTCACCGGCTTGTGTCCCCCCGATCCGCAACTGATTCCGACGCCGCCGATCTGGCGAGGGCTGGGACGGAGCGCGGATTCTGGTTCCTCCAGTCGGCTGATGAGCCGATCTTCGACGCGTCTAGCCAGTCCCGCACCACGGACGGGGCGGCATCCGGTGGTGCCACCGTCTCTGCCCCCCACGCCATTCACTCCGAATGTTCCTCCAGGGCCAATTGCCGCGGAACGATCTCCCGGTCCGAAATCCTCGTCGTTGCTGACCCCGGCTCTTGCGAAGAACCCGGCGAGTCAACTGGAAACCGCTTCGGGAGTGTCGGATCAGACGGATAGTGCCTTTCCCGCAGGCGATCTGATTCAGGATCAGCCATCAAGCGGCATGAGCAGCATTCTTTCCTCCGCCGATGCTCGAGCTTTGGCGGAATCTGCGAGTCCTTCCGCCATCGGTTCACCTTCGATCATCCTCCCGGTCCAAGAAACCCCTTCTCGCGCGATGGAGCGTGGGGTGCCGATGCCCCTCGTCTTCGCTTTAATGGCGATCGCGGCGGTGATCACGGGCCTAGTTGTCTGGCTGATGATCGGCAGTCGTTAACTTCATTCCTGGACTCTTATCGAGGCAAATCGTTGCTGGGATCGTCTGAACCACCCGCGAGTCCGGAAAACAACACCCGGAGTGTCCACGTCACCCGGTCACGGACATCAGCTTAAGCAGCAGCAGGGAACGGTTTGCCACATGTGAGAGGCAGTCAACCCTTGTCTAAGTGATTCACGCAGACCTGAATAAGAACAATAAGCAGTAAACCGATGCTGATAACACCGTTGACCTGAAAAAATGCCCGGTGAACGCGGCTGAGATCATCCGGTCGAACCAAACGATGTTCGTAGCCAAGCAACGCGGTGATCAGAATTAAGCCAGCAAAATAAATGAGACCCAGGTCGGGCGATGCCAGCCCGAGCAGGATCAGAAATCCGATCATGATGAGGTGAGAGATCGCAGCAATTCGCAGGCTGCTGCGAATGCCGAGGCGTGCTGGAAGGCTGTGGAGCCCGTAGCGACGGTCAAAGTCGGCATCCTGACAGGCGTAGAGGATATCAAAGCCTCCGACCCAGAAGGCCACGGCAGCCCCAAGCAGAACCGGCACGGTCAGTTCCGTCGGCCCTTTGATGGCAATCCAAGCCGCAATCGGTGCCAGCATCAACGCCGCTCCTAGCCAATAATGCGCCAAACTGGTAAATCGCTTGGCGTAAGAATAACTGAGCAGGAAAAGTAACACTGGCAAAGCGAGCCCAGCGGGCCAGGGATTTGCTGGTTCCCGCAGCAAAAACAAGAACGTGCTGGCCAGAAAAGCCAGTCCCGCAGCCACGGTCAGCAGCATCACGCTTAGAACGCTGAGCGTTCCTGCAGGAAGATGCCGGGTCGCCGTTCGCGGATTCTGGGCATCAATCTGGCGATCAACCAGTCGATTGAAGGCCATTGCCGCCGTCCGCGCGAAAATCATGGCCAGCACGATCCCGAGAGCATCCACGGCTCGAAACGGTTCCGATTGCCAGGCGAGCGTCGCACTTAACAAAGCAAAAGGAAGGGCAAAAATCGTGTGACTGAAGCGGACCAGTTCCAGGAACTGCTGACCGGTTTGCCAAACAGACAGTCTCGGCAATCCTGTGGCCTGTGTCACCGCTGTCCTCCATGGAAATTCCACTTGAAGCCAAGATTTCTCAGTCACCCCGGCCCGTGCGTCAAGTTCATTGACTCAAAATGACCACGGATTCAAGCCAATGCTGTCCCGAGGTCGGCCAGGGCCACTGATTGCTTCCCGAAAGCGAATCCACGTCGACTTACTTCGCAACCCGCAAAAACCCGGTGAGAAATAACAAAGCGATGGATCGGCGACCGCAATGCCGAAGGCGTAGGCAGCCTCTTCCAGAACTGCAGTGGCAGAACCATGATACCCTTGAGCCGGGAATCCTGGATTTTTATCGGGATCGTTTCCGTTCTTGACGTCGTCGGCAGTCGATTCCAACCTCGGACTGGTATTGACCGACTAGGAAAGCCCAGTAACTTCCGAATTTTTCATTTCGAGCGCAAATTTTACACCGGTGGGAGTAATATCATAGGAGGAGCAATCCATTCATCGGAGTTAATTAAAATTGGCCAATAAGGGTAAGGCCGGTAGCCAAAAATACCACGGCAACGGAACAATTGAGATGGAGCAAAGAGCAGCCAAGCGGCCAAATTCATGAATACCCTCAGGGAAAGGGATAACATCTTCAAAGTTAACATTCAGTCATAACCGCCGGGGCTGATCCGGCTTCTGTAAACACCGCAGCCTTCGGAATTGACAGAGTAACTGATTGCGACCTAGAATTGTGAGTGCAATGAAATATCTGCAACTCTCGACAGCGATTTTCGGGTGGATTGGAGATCCACTTTCGGCTCGGTTGAACCACTCTCCTGGTTGAACCTGCATGGAGGAGAGAGATCTTCCGCAAGGTATGCGGAACTGGTAAATTTTGCCAGCCTTGGACTCGGTCGATCTTGGATCTTAACCGTCGTTAGTGCTGGAATCAGCCGCGACTCAACATGGTGCGACCGGAATGCGCACACCAAGCCAACCCGAACCGGGCCAACCATCGACGGCAAGCTATCTTCAGCCGCCAGAGCATGGCCGCACGGCAGCCGACGCGGATCCGCCCGAGTTGCCAGAGCTTGGCGTAAAGAGTGTCACGGCGGAAGACTCAGCCCGTACCTCTGGTTCTTCACTGGTCACATTGCTTCCGGCCGCTCCAGGCTCTAGCGCCGCACCACCGCAGCAAAATACCGATGATGCACCGACGATCATTACCCCCCCGCGATCGTCGCATGAACCGACTCTGGACGTGGTCATTGGCCGCCGCCTGGGACACTTCGAATTACTTGAGACGGTCGGCTCGGGGGGGATGGCAGCAGTTATTAAAGCGCGGGATCTGGAACTGGGGCGGATTGTCGCCTTGAAAATCTTGCCCCCGCACATGGCCAAAGATCCGGAGAATGTCACACGCTTCAAGCAGGAAGGTCGAGCCGCGGCGAAGCTGGATCATGAGAATATCGCCCGGGCGTTTTATTGCGGTGAAGATCAAGGGCTTCACTTTATTGCATTTGAATTCGTCGAAGGCGAAACCCTGCGGGCTTTGATCGAGCGGCGTGGAACACTTTCGACGGAAGAGTGCATCCGTTACCTAGTGCAAATCGCTGCGGGGCTGAGCCATGCGGCGGCACGCGGCGTGGTCCACCGCGATATAAAACCGTCCAACTTAATCGTCACCCCGGACGGCCGGGTGAAAATCGTCGATATGGGGCTAGCCCGCCACCTGGAGTCTCACTCCGTGAATGGCGGCGTGACTCAATCGGGAATGACGCTAGGTACGTTCGACTACATTTCCCCAGAACAAGCGCTCGACCCTCGGCGTGCCGATGTTCGCTCAGATATTTACAGCCTGGGTTGCTCGTTTTATCACGCACTGACAGGCCGCCCACCGGTGCCTGAAGGTACCGCCGCCAAAAAACTGTATGCCCACCAGCATGAACCGGTGATCGATCCTCGCGATTTAAATCCGGCCATCCCCGACGGCATGGCAGCAATTCTCGCCAAAATGATGGCCAAGGATCCGAATCAGCGTTATCAGACTCCGGCCGAACTCGTCTCGGATCTCCTTGCCCTCAGTCGCATGATGGATCTTCCGGCCGATTCTATTCCCGGCGACCACACATTCCCGCACGAGCAACCAACGCAGATCAGTGCCCTGGGACCGACAGAATTACCTCGCTTACCGATCGGGCTGGCGATCGTCGGGGCGGCGATTGCCATTGTGATCGCCATTTATGCCAGTGCCACACGACCACGAGCGGCGGTTCCGCCGTTGGCCTGGGGCGAACCGCCTACTGCGGACCTGCAGTCAACGACTCCCGCTCTCCCGAGCGGCCGTCCTGGTTCGGTTCCGGCGGCGGGCACCAGCCCGCCGGAAGTTGCCGCGCCATCTCTGGTTTCCGACACAAAAATCCTGGCGGAATTACTGCAATTATCGGAACCGGAAACCGAAATTCGCCTGGAACCCGGCCGCACCTACGACCTTACCGAGTTTGCCGAAGGCATCCGTGTTCAGGGGAAAAAAGTCCGGATCCTTGGTAACGCGACACAGCCGCCGACGCTGCGTTTGGCGGCCGTGCCGGTGAATCCCACGGACCCCGGCGGAATCAGGCCAAAAACCTTGACCTTCGCTGACACGAGTGACGTTTCCTTGGAAGGCATCCGACTCGAATTTACAGACGGGCCACCGATCTACGGTCGGCCGGAAGATCCAGTCGGGCTGGTCTGTCATAGCGTCGGCCGCTGTAACTTCCTGAGTTGCCGTTTCGAATCCGCAAGTAGTCTTGAAGCGGCAGCGATCACCGGTCTGGTGATCTCCGCGCCTCGGGGTCCTTCCACGGGGACAGACCTTCAAGTCAGTCACTGTTATGTTGCGGTTCGCCAAACCGTGGCATTTCAGCTTCTTGGCGCGATTCGGGCCACGGTCACGGAATCGGCATTTGCCCCCCACCAGGCTGTTTTCACGTTGAAATCCCCGGCAAACGATAGCCGGAGCGGCGAATTGACACTCAGGCACTGTACCTTCTTACTGGATCAACGGGGGGTTGTCGCAGAAGCGAGTGAATCGGCCCGTTGGCTGGTTTCGGCCGGCTACTCGGTCTTTGCGACCCCCGCTCCCCTCGAGCCCGGCACGGCCATGATGATGGCCGAAACTCCGGTCCGGCCCGCGGTGCTGAAAGTGAAAACCGCCTCCGCCGATTTTGCCGAGACCCGATTCGCCGGGCTACCGGGTGAACGGAATGTTTATTTCGGTGTCGATCCTTTTGCGACGAATTTGCGAAGTTATTCTTTCGACGATTACCGGCACACCGGCCTCGGCGATGACCCTGCTGCCTGGGAATCCCGGTCGACACCGTGGGCACTGCCCGATCCTGCCTCGGCTCTCGAGGGCGTGTCACCGTGGCAAGCCTTGCGATTGCGTCTGGTCAACGGCGTGCGGGTTCGTGGCGAAGTCATTGTCGGCGTCAGGTTCTTACCCCGCCCCGACGACAAGCTCTATCTCCCCTGGCCGCCCACCTTCGAATCGGAAACCCCGGTCAATCCCCGACAAAAAATCTGGTGGCCCGACCAGCCCGCCGATGATCCGAGCCGGGAAAACAGTAACGTTTACCGTGCCCTGGAAGAACTCGTCCGCCACTTGAATCCCGAGGATGAATTGCTGATTCGTGGCAGTGGTGAGTTGAAAATTCCGCAAATCATCCTCGACAAGAAAGTCACGATCAAACCGTACCCGGGATCGAACCCGATTCTGATTCCAGCCGATGAAAATCAGCGTAGCCTGTTTCGGCAAATTGCTGGCGATTTATTGCTGGATGGCCTCGAATTTCGTTTACCACGGTTTCCAGAAACCTCGGACGCACAAACGATGGCGGTGATCTCACTGTCCGGGGCACGAAAACTGACAGTTCAAAAATGTGTGATCACTTTGGATGGACGCTCAATTGATCGCTTCGCCGTTACCACTGTTGCACCACTGGATGATACCGAACCCGGTACCGCCGGCGGGGTGCAGCTTGAATTCGAGCAATGTCTGATTCGCGGACGAGGTCAGGGCGTCTGGGTCAAGGCGTCCCGCCGCTTCGATCTGGCCGTGACAAACTCGGTGATCGCCTTAACATCGCCATTGCTCAGCGTTGATCCCGCGCTTCGCGATTCTCCGATGGATGCCACGGCAAAAGTGCGTTTGACGCGGGTCACGACCGCGCTGGCCGGGCCGCTGATGGAATTGCAGATCCGTAGCCCCGAAGAACCCGGGGCCCGTCGCTGGGTTCCACTGAAAATCGATGCGGATGAATGCCTGTTTGCTCCGGCAGCGACCGTCGCCACCAGCCCCTTGATTATCGTCAGCGGAGCCGGAACCCCGGAACAGCCGCAACGCTATTTCACCTGGCAATCCACCCGCTCAAACTGGTATCCGGGCCGAGCCGACGGAGTCTTTTTGCGAATCACTTCCTCGGATCCGCTGCGGGAACCCGCCATCCTCGCGGCCACTGACTGGTTTGCACTCACCCGAGAGGATCCGTCAAAATCGCTTGGTGAAGTCCAATTTGTCAAGCGAACACTTCCAAGCCGCTTGATGGAACTTGTCCCCGGCGATCTAGAGGTATTGTCGGTCAGTATCCCGGGTGCGGAACCCGGCGCGGTCGGCGTGGATATCGGCGAAGTTCCTCGACCCAGCCCGGCCGAGAATCGCCCCGCACCCTGATTTCTGGCAGCGTTTGACTGCGGTAGCCGACGCCCTGCACGCGACGCCACGGCTTTCAAGCATCCGCAAGGAACAGTAGTGTCAGCCGCTGGAACCACCTGCTGCCCGGACTTATGTGGGCAAAAGCTGACTCGGATCGCCGAAAAAAACGCCTCGGCCCGCCCGCTTAACTTCGGGACAGTTGCGCCTTCGCGGCTTGATAAACAGCATCGACCGTGAAGCCAAAGTGGTTGAGCAAATCTTTGATCGGAGCTGAAGCACCGAAGCTGGTCATGCCGATGATTTTGCCATGGCAGCCAGCGTACCGTTCCCAGCCCAAGGTAGAAGCCATTTCCACGCAGACGCGGGCTGTCACCGACGGTGGTATGACCGAATCGCGATAAGCGGCCGGTTGCTCCTCGAACAATTCCCAGCAGGGCAGGCTAACGACCCGTGCCCGGATCCCCTCGGCGATCAGTTTTTCATACGCCGCCACGCACAGCTGAACTTCGCTTCCGGTGCCGATCAGCAGTAATTCCGGTGCTCCACCGGGGGCATCGGCGAGAATGTAGCCGCCTTTCGCCAGGCCGCTCGCCGGAGCATACTTGCTGCGATCCAGAGTCGGCAAGGGTTGCCGGGTCAAGGCGAGGATGACCGGCTGATGAGTTCGGAGCATCAAGCTGCGCCAGGCTTCGGCAACTTCATTCGCATCGGCCGGACGAATCACGAGTACGTTCGGTATTGCCCGCAAACTGCTCAACTGCTCGATCGGCTGATGTGTCGGCCCGTCTTCACCTACGCCGATGCTATCGTGGGTGAAAATGTAGATCACCGGAACTTCCATTAAGGCACCGAGACGGATACTCGGACGGCCGTAATCGCTGAAGATGAGGAATCCAGCCCCGTAAGGGCGAAGTTTCGATAAGGCCAGGCCGTTCAAGATTGCCCCCATCGCATGCTCGCGGACACCAAAATGCATGTTTCGGCCGCCGGGTGTCGCCGCTTGAAGTGAGCTCGTCCCTTCAAATTTCAGTAACGTCTTTGTTGACGGGGCTAAGTCGGCAGAGCCGCCCAGCAGCCAAGGCACATGTTTGGCCACGGCGTTCAGAACTTGCCCGTTGCTATCCCGTGTCGCTAACCCCTTGGCATCGGCCGAGAAGGTCGGAATTTCCCGATCCCAGCCGGCGGGTAATTCTCCGCGTTGCATCATCTCGAACTGACTGGCCAGTTCCGGATACTGCGACTTGTACTCAGCGAATTTTGCCTGCCAGGCGGCGTGAGCGGCCGCCCCACGTTGGCCGATACCGGCCTGGAATCGTTCGTAAACACCGTTCGGCACCAGGAACTTGGCCTCTTCTGGCCAGCCGTAGGCTTTTTTCGCCAGTTTGATTTCCGCCTCACCCAGCGGTTCACCGTGGGCGGCGTGCGTGTTTTGCTTGTTCGGGGCACCGAATCCAATCAAGGTCTTGACGATGATCAAACTTGGGCGGTCTTTTGTGGCCTGAGCCGATTGAATCGCCTCGACGATCGCGGCCGTGTCGTGGTTGCCGTTCTGGACGTGCAACACATTCCAGCCATAAGCGCGGAAGCGGTCGCCGACATTTTCGGAAAAGGCCAGATCGGTGTGGCCTTCGATCGTGATCGTGTTGTCATCGTAAAAGAGACAAAGGTTGCTCAGCTTCAAATGACCGGCGAGGGACGCTGCCTCGGAAGCGACGCCTTCCATCATGCAGCCGTCGCCAGCAATCGCATAGACTTGGTAATTGAACAGATCTTCAAATCCCGGCCTGGCAAAATTTGCGGCGATCCAGCGCTGCGCGATTGCCATGCCGACCGCGTTCCCGACTCCTTGGCCCAACGGACCGGTGGTGGTTTCCACTCCTGCGGTCAAGTGCGATTCCGGGTGCCCCGGCGTCAGGCTATGCAACTGGCGAAATCGCTGAATTTCCGACATCGGTACTGCGAGTTCTGAACTTCCCGGCGCTTTCTTGACCCCCGCCAAGTGCAATAAGGCATACAAGAGCATCGATGCATGCCCGTTCGACAGCACGAATCGATCTCGGCACGGCCAACTCGGGTCGGCTGGGTCGTAGATCAAAAACCGGTTCCACAGCGTGTACGCCAAGGGAGCGAGCCCCATCGGCGCTCCGGGATGCCCCGAATTGGCTTGCTGGACTGCATCCATCGCCAGGGTGCGGATCGTGTTGATGGCAAGCGTATCGACTTCGGAAAACGGGGTTGCTGGCCCGATGGTTGCGCTTTCGCCCATGAATGCCCCCGGACATCGCTGGTTGACAACTTGACTCTGTGTGAGGATACGACCAGACCTCACGCCGGGAAAGACCTGGAATTCGCGGAAGCCGAAACCGTGGTCGAGTTTTGTCATGGAGCTGCGATTGAACCGTTGCCAAGTGTTGAATTTTCAGCGACTTTGTCGGGAAAGAGGTAGGAGTTTTGCGGAAAATCACGATATTTCCGGGAGAATTCCCAGATTTCGTTGACATGCTTGCGAAAAACCCCTAGTTTCCTAGCAGATTCGAGTTTGCGTCGCTGACGTTTCTCAGGAATGGAGTAGAGCCGATGGCCAAGGAAAAACCCACTGCGAAGGACAAAGCCCCCGCCAAACCGACGCTGACAAAAACAGCGTTCTTCCAGGAACTGGCGGAAGCGACGGAGATGAAGAAAGCGGATGTCATGAAGGTGTACGATGCGATTATCGAACTGGTGAGAAAACAACTTGGCCCGAAAGGCCCAGGAATTGTTACCTTGCCGAACCTGGCCAAACTCACCGCACAACACACCAAGGCGGACAAAGGCGGGAAAAAAGCCAAGAATCCCTTCACGGGCGAAGAATACATCACCAAGCCGCGACCTGCAAAAACCCGGTTGAAAGCTCGTGGTCTGAAAAACTTCCTGGAATCCATCACCAAGAAGTAATTGCCCCGCCCCGTGATCGGCCATGAGTTCGATTGCGGCCGATCACGCATGGTGGATGTCCGCGAGCACAATTGTTGCGACACCTTCTTTTCTTTTCCGTTCGGGCTTGTTCTTCCCGGCATCAAGCTCTCTGCTCTCGTCTGGCATTCACACCTGTCACGGTCGCCGGAAGAACTCGTAATCCTCGATGAAATCTCGTAACAGTCTCGTTCCCGGGTGGGTTAATCTCGTTGAACCTTCTCTGAACGGACGAGAACCGTTTGAGGTCATCACATGAGGATTCGTGGTACGACGCTGAGCGTGCTGGGACTTGCCTTGCTCGTTGGGGTCGTCATAGCTCAGGTACCGGATCGGCGAGCTTTTCTCGGCGTGACGTTCCGCCGCTTGGATAGCAATTCCGATGGCAAATTGTCGCAAGCGGAATTTGCCAGGTTCGCAGCCGTCTCTCCGCGGCTGAAAGATAACCCTCAGGCCACAGACGCGATATTCAACCGCCTGGATGCAGACGGTGACGGTGCCTTGTCACTCGCCGAATTTTCGAACCTGGCACAACTGGCCGATCGTGAGCCGGCCAAGCCCGGCAAGAACCCGCCTGGCGTAGGCAACCCCGGCACGAATAACCCTGGCACGAATCCCTTTGCGGATCCGAAGATTCCCACGCCGGGCACGTCTGCGAAACCGAACGTGGTCGATGCCGAGACAGCACCGACGGCGGAGCAGTTGCAATTCTTTGAGAAGAAGATTCGCCCAGTCCTGGTCGGCAAATGTCAAGGTTGCCACTCGGCCGCCGACGAGAAGTTCAAAGGTGGTCTCGCCCTGGATAGCCGACAGGGCATTCGCCTGGGTGGAGACAGCGGCCCCGCCGTGATCCTGGGCCAACCTTCGCAAAGCCCGCTGATTCGGGCGCTGAAGGGTGATGGCTTCAAACAGATGCCACCGAAAGAACCGCTGCCGGCTGAAGTCATCGCCGATTTTGAAACCTGGGTGCGGATGGGGGCACCCGACCCGCGAACGGACGGAGCCGCTCGGGCGAAAAAAACGGAATCAATCGATATCGAGGCGGGCAAAAAACACTGGGCGTTTCAGGCCGTGAAACTCCCGTCGATACCGGCCGTCCGCGATGCTGCTTGGCCGCAATCGGATCTGGATCGCTTCGTCCTTGCCAAACTCGAAGAGAAGAAGTTAATCCCGTCGGCAGCGGCGGATCGTCACACGCTGATCCGCCGCGTCTCCTTCGACTTGATCGGCTTGCCCCCGACGCCAGAGCAAGTGGAAGCATTCGTTAATGATCGCTCGGCAGATGCCTTCGAAAAAGTCGTCAATGAACTGCTGGCTTCCCCCCATTTCGGCGAACGTTGGGGTCGGCACTGGCTCGATGTTGCCCGCTACGCCGAGAGTAGCGGCAAAGAGCAAAATATGCTCTATCCGATGGCCTGGCGGTATCGAGATTACGTCATCGAGGCGTTCAATACCGACAAGCCTTATGATCAATTTCTCAAGGAACAATTGGCCGGCGACTTGCTTCCCGCTCGTGATGACACCGACCGGGCCAAGAAACTGATCGCCACCGGTTATCTGGCGATCGGGCCGAAGTCGCACAATACTCCGAGCCGGCTGCAGTTCACCCTCGATCTAGTCGACGAGCAAATCGATGCCTTCAGCCAAGGGATGCTCGGTTTGACCGTGGCCTGCGCCCGCTGTCACGATCATAAATTCGATCCGATCCCGATGCGGGATTATTATGCGATCGCCGGCATCTTCACAAGCACAGAGACAAAATTCGGCACCCCGCAATTGCTCATCGCCCGGAACTCAGCAGCGCTCGCGGAACTTCCCAGTCGGGCTGAAGTTCCCACGACTGCCCCGCTCAGCGCTCGCGAACTTGCGGCGATGCGCCAGCAACTTGATCAACTCAAAGAGCAGCGCAAACGCGTTCTCGAACAAGCCCGACGGGATGGTCAGCCCCCCGTGCAATTCGTGATTATCAACGCCCAGATTGGCACCTTGGAAAAGCAGTTGTCGAACTACCACGAAGATGGCACCCCGAAGAAATTGGCCATGGCGGTGGCGGATCGCACGATTCCGCGGGACAGTCCAATTTATCAGCGGGGCGAACCGGATAAGCCCGGCGAAATTGTGCCGCGTGGCTTCCTGCAGGTTTTGCCCCCAGGTCCAGCGATCCAATCGGGGAGTGGCCGAAAAGAACTGGCAGAGTGGGTCGCGTCGAAGGACAATCCGCTGACCGCACGCGTGATGGTCAACCGGGTCTGGCTGCACCTTTTTGGCCGAGGGCTGGTGCCGACCCCGGACAATTTTGGCACCACGGGTCAGCCGCCCAGCCATCCCGAGTTGCTCGATTACCTGGCGGTGTCATTCATGAACCATGGCTGGTCAATCAAGTCGTTGATTCGTCAGATTGTGCTTAGCCGCACCTATCAGATGAGCTCGCACTATCACGAAGCGAACGCGGCGACTGACCCTGACAACATTTACCTGTGGCGGATGAGCCCTCGGCGGCTCGATGCCGAGGCGCTGCGGGATGCCATGCTTGCTGTTTCAGGCGAGCTGGATCCAAAGCCAACGCTCGGCTCCCCCGTGAGTCGATCTGAAGGCCCCGTGCAAGCCTTCCTCCTGCGTTCCTTCGGTGGTCTGGACAAGCTGGCGGAAACCCGGCACCGGTCCGTGTATTTGCCGATCCTGCGGGATAATCTTCCCGAAGTGCTCGACATCTTCGACTTCGCCGAGCCGTCTCTGGTGACCGGTATCCGCGATGACACATCCGTACCCGGTCAGGGGCTGTACCTGCTGAATAACCCGCAGGTGATGAAGCTTGCCGAGAAAACTGCCGAGCGGTTGTTGCGTGATTATCTCTCAACTTCCGAACGGATCGATGCTGGCTTCCGACTGGCATTCGGCCGACCCGCGACTCCTCCAGAAGCAGCGGCGGCTGAGTCCTTTATGCAACGCTTCCGCTCCAGCGAAAAGCATAAATATCGCCGATCCCAGGATCTGGATCGAGCAGCCTGGTCTGCGTTCGCCCAGGCGCTTTTTGCCGCGGCCGAGTTCCGCTACCTCGACTGACCGGCACCATTTGACACGCTGTCTGACCGTCGCGGAAACCGTGATCTACCGACCGGGGTTTCTGAGCAGAGCAAAGTGAACGTTACCCCGTGATTGCCGAATTGGACAGATTGAATGGTATCAGGTTCTCGACTTCGAAAATTGCTGGCCCATTCAAATCCTCTTGATCGTACCATTTGAGGAACTTGACGATGAACCTCCAGGCTAATCCGGAACGGAGCTTCTCCCGCCGAGCTGCCCTGAAAGCGACCGGGTGCGGGTTCGGCTACCTCGCCTTTGCCGGGATCGCCGCCGCCGAGCGGTCCCGAACCGCTTCCGATCCCTTGGCGGCGAAAGCCCCACATTTCCCCGCTCGAGCCAAGCGGGTGATCTTCTTGTGCATGGCGGGCGGCCCAAGTCATGTCGATACCTTCGACTACAAGCCGAAACTCACGGCCGATTCGGGGAAAACGGCCCCGATCCGTGGTCGATTCGGGGCAAAACTCCTTGGCTCGCCCTGGAAATTTTCGCAGCACGGTCAGTCAGGACTGTGGCTCTCGGAGTTGTTTCCGGAACTGGCGAAGCATGCCGACGAGCTTTGCCTGCTCAACGGGATGCATACGAACTTACCAGCCCACCCTCAGGCGTTTTTACAACTGCATACAGGCAGCTTCCAGTTTGTCCGACCGAGCCTCGGGGCCTGGGTCCTTTACGGCCTCGGGACCGAAAATCAAAACCTGCCCGGCTTTGTCAGTCTGAACCCACCGAGTATTTATGGCGGTGCACAAAACTACGGGAGTGCCTTCCTACCTGCCATTTATCAGGGGACGAAGATCGGCAACGAGACCGGCTTTTTCGCGGGCCGGTTCAATCGTGGCGGCAGTACGATGAAAGTGGCCAACATCACCAACCCGAAACTGGGTCGCGACAGCCAGCGGGCTCAACTCGATTTCATCCAGACGCTCAATCGGGAACACCTGGAGAAAGATGGCGTCAATCCGCAAATCGAAGGCGTGATTCAGTCGTATGAACTGGCCTTCCGGATGCAGACTGACCTGCCGAAATTACTCGATTTATCCAGCGAATCAAAAGCAAGCCTGGAACTGTATGGAGTCGGTGAAGCAGCCACCGACACTTTCGGTCGGCAGTGCCTGCTGGCAAGGCGGATGGTCGAAGCCGGCGTCCGCTTCGTCGAACTGAGCTACGGCAACTGGGATCAGCACCGGAACCTGCGAGCGGATCTGCACCGCCACGCCACCGCGATCGACAAACCGATTGCCGGCTTGCTCAGCGACTTGAAACGCCGAGGAATGCTTCACGACACTTTGATCGTCTGGTCGGGCGAATTCGGCCGCACCCCGTATGCTCAGGGGGACGACGGCCGTGACCACAACAACAAGGGTTACACGGCGTTTCTGGCTGGTGGCGGGGTCAAGGGTGGTCTCGCTTACGGCCGCACCGATGACTACGGCTCCGAGGCAGTCGAAGGCAAGGTGCATGTTCACGACCTTCACGCAACCCTGCTGCATTTGCTCGGGCTCGATCACGAAAAACTGACCTTCAACTACGCCGGCCGCGATTTTCGACTGACCGATGTTCACGGGAACGTGGTCAAGGAAATCCTGACGTAATCAAGTCAGTAACACCACCAGCCACTGCTCCTCCCCGAGTGGTGGCTCAGACCAGAGTTCACAAGCCAGGGTTTAAGAGGATTTCAGGTCAAACCGGTTCCAGAATCTGCAGTGTAACACCTTGGACAAGCCCGCTCACCCGCCGCCGGTACTCCATCACGTGCGGAGCTTGCAGATGTGTTTGCAGCGCTGCTAGGCTCGCCCACTTCTCGATCACCATCACGACATCAGGCCGGACCGGGCTTTGCACCACAATCCCTGTCGGCACATCAACGGCGGCTCCATACTCCAAGCACCCGGATTCAGCACGCACTTGCGGCACCACCCAAGCAAACTGTTCCAGAAAGTCGGCCCGCTTACCTTCCACCACTTGGATCGTCGCCAGAACATGAATCATGGGAATTCTCCTACTAGCATTGCTGGGTGAAATAGGTTATTCTTAGAGATGCTGCTGTATATCAGGTTTCCTGCCGCCGACACACAGCCCTGCCTCTCGATTCTTTTCGGAGCCGTCCGATGTTGCGAGATTTCATCCTTTCAATCGGATATTGGCCGCTGCCGTGGTTGCTCGCCGTTTTTTTTCTGTCAACAACCGGTAGGTCCGATGCCGCGCCTGGTCCCGATTATTTGAAAACCATCAAACCGATCCTGGCCGCCCGCTGTTATTCATGCCACGGAGCCTTGCAACAGAAAGCCGGGCTCCGAGTCGACACCGCCGCGGCCATCCGCGAAAGCGGCATCATCGTGCCGGGAAAAAGCAAGGAAAGTAGCTTGATGATGCACATCAGCGGCGAAGCCGGTTATGAGCGGATGCCACCCCCCAGCGAAGGCGAAGCGTTGACCGGCGAGCAACGGCAATTGTTGGAACAGTGGATCGATGCCGGCGCACATGGCCCAGCAACCGAAGAACCCGATCCTGATCCTCGGGAACACTGGGCGTTCCGTGCTCCCGTACGCCCGCAGGTGCCACAACAGCCAGGTTCCTCGGCCGCGATCAATCCCATCGATGCCTTTCTTGCCCAGAAACGGGCCGAACATCACCTCACGCCGACGCGACCGGCCGAGCCACGACTTCTGCTCCGCCGGGTCTACCTCGATCTGATCGGCATTCCGCCCACCGAAGCGGAGATGACAGCCTTCCTCGCTGACGCTGCCCCCGACGCTTATGAAAAAGTCGTCGATCGCCTTCTGGCCTCGCCGCAATACGGAGAACGCTGGGGCCGCCATTTCATGGACATCTGGCGTTATTCCGATTGGTGGGGGCTCGGCGATCAGGTCCGCAACAGTCAAAAGCATATCTGGCACTGGCGAGACTGGATCATTGAAAGTCTGAATAACGACCTCGGCTACGATGAAATGCTTCGCCTGATGCTCGCCGCCGATGAACTACTGCCGAATGATCTTCAAGCACTTCGTGCAACCGGCTTTCTTGCCCGGCAATACTTTCTGTTTAATCGTACGACCTGGCTCGACGGTTTGCTGGAGCACAGCGGCAAAGCGTTTCTTGGCTTAACGATCAACTGCGCCAAATGCCACGATCATAAATACGATCCGATTTCACAAACCGATTATTACCGGCTGCGTGCCTTCTTTGAACCGTATCAAATCCGCCATGAGATGCTGCCCGGCGAACCGAATATCGAGAAAAACGCCATCCCCCGTGCTTATGACTGCAACTTAAATGAGCCGACGTACAAGCATTTCCGAGGTGATGACCGGCAGCCACTGAAAGGCAACGTGATTGCCCCCGGTCTGCCAGGTTTGCTGGCTTTCCGGGAACTGTCGATTCAAGAGGTCGTCCTTCCCCGCGAAGCACATTCCCCGCACCTTCGCCAGCATGTGATTCAAAACTACCTGGCTGCGGCCATGCCCCGGGGGGAACTGGCTGTTCGCGCGGTGCGAGCTCGGGCCACGGCCGATCGCCTGAAGCTGGATGGCAGTCCCGAACAATTCCTGCAGGCGGCCCGCAGCGCCGCGAAACTGGAAAAAGAACTGGCACTCGCAGATGCAGAAGCGACGCTTCAACGGGCCGAAGCGGAGTTGAACGCTGCCCCCGAAGCGAAGCGTGCCGATGCCCTCAAGAAACGCGATGCCGCCAAGGCCGCCGTGGATGCCGCACAAAAAGCTCTCGGCAATCCCGGAGAAAAATATACCCCACTACGAGGGGCGATCAAATCGCAGCAAGACCCGACCGAACCCATCGCCGCGGCCCAGGCAGCAACCTTCCCAAAAATCAGCACCGGACGCCGCACCGCATTCGCGAACTGGCTGACGGATCGGCAAAACCCGCTCACGGCCCGGGTTCTTGTCAATCACCTCTGGCTGCGACATTTTGGCCAGCCCCTGGTGGCGACAATCTTTGACTTCGGACGCAAAGGTGCCAAGCCGACCCACCCGGAACTGCTCGATTGGCTCGCCGTGGAATTCATGGACCACGGCTGGTCGATGAAGCATCTCCACCGCTTGATGGTCACCTCCCAGACTTATCGACTGGCATCGACAAACGCCGGGGCGGAAGAACAACACCGCCGCGACCCGGAAAATCGCTGGCTGTGGCGGCAAAATCCGCAGCGGCTCGACGCCCAGGCGATTCGCGACAGTCTGCTCCACCTGGCCGGGCTACTCGACCTCACTCCGGGTGGGCCATCGATCCCCCTGTCCCAGCAAGATACGTCGCGGCGGAGAAGCCTGTATTTCGTTCATTCTCACAACGATCATCACAAGTTTCTCTCCCAGTTTGATGACGCCAATGTCCTCGAATGCTACCGCCGCGATGTCAGTATTGTCCCGCAACAAGCCCTGACCCTAGCGAATAGTGGATTTGCCCTGCAGATGGCCGAAGCGATTACACGACAACTCGAGTCTTCCGGCTCTTCATCGGCAAGCGAGAGCGACGATCAGGCCTTTATCACCCGCGTTTTCCGACTGCTGCTGGCCTGCGACCCGACCGAGGCAGAACGATCGGCCTGCTCGGCGGCACTGGCGGAATGGCGAACACTGTTGGCCGCCCAGAAACACCCTCACCCCGCAAGCAAAGCTCGACTGAACCTCGTCGCCGCGATCCTCAATCACAATGACTTCATCACTGTCCGCTAAGGAGCAAGCAGTGCAGATACCCTGCATCACCGAGCAAAATGTGACGGCCGTCGTTGTCCGGAGTGCGACATAACCCATTCATCGAATTTTTCAGGAGTCATCGACCATGCACCGCCGCGCTTTTCTTGCTGATCTCGGGATGGGATTCACCGGCTTAGCCCTAGCCGCCATGCTCCACCGGGACGCGCTCGCCAGCAGTGAAGCCCCCTGGTCCCCTCCCGACGGGAACCCGCATTTTCCACCGAAGGCCAAATCCGTGATTTGGCTGTTTATGAACGGGGGTGTCAGTCATCTGGAAACATTTGATCCGAAACCGGCGCTGACGAAGTATGCCGGGAAAACCATCGCGGAAACCCCGTACGCCGATGCGCAAAATCCGGAAAAACTCAAGCTGGCCCGGGTTACGGTGATCAACGACGCCAACGGTCAGCAACGGAACAAGCTCTTCGCCACCCAGGTCGGCTTCAAAAAATACGGCCAGTGTGGCATGGAAATTTCCGACTGGTTGCCGCATATCGGCAGTTGTGCTGACGATCTCGCACTTGTTCGCTCGATGTATACGACCGACGATAATCATGGAGCGCAAACGCAGTTCCACACCGGTCGGCATATGCTCGACGGCGAATTCCCCACCCTTGGTGCCTGGGTGCATTATGGCCTCGGCACTCTGAATCAAAATTTGCCGCAGTTCATCAGCATGGGACGCCGGGAATACTGGAACTTGAAAGATGGCCACTACCTCGGGCCGGAACACGACGCGGTACCGTTGCGGGTCGATCCCCGAAATCCCCTGGATTACGGCAAACCGGAAGGCCCGATGACCATCGAAGAACAACGGGTGGGATTTGATCTGATCGGCAAGTTGAACACACTCCGCGGCGTCGAATACCCCCACGATCCCGCGCTCGCCGCCCGCATTAAAAGCTACGAACTCGCTTACCGCATGCAACGATCGTTGCCCGAGGTGCTTGACTTCTCTCAAGAAACCGCGGAAACGAAGGCGCTCTACGGCATCGACCGCCCGGAAACCCGCGCCTTCGGCGAGCAAATGTTGGCCTGCCGACGCCTCGTTGAACGGGGTGTCCGCTTCATCCAGGTCCAACACGGGGCTGGCGGGGCCGGCGTCTGGGACGCTCACGGCGGCTTAAAGCAAAACCACGAACGGAATTGCCTCGCCGTCGATAAACCGATCGCCGGCTTGCTCAAAGATTTGAAACGGACCGGGCTCTTGAAAGAAACCATCGTGGTTTTTGCCACCGAGTTCGGACGCACCCCAGGAACTCAAGGCAGCGACGGCCGCGACCACCACATCTACGGTTTCAGTGTCTGGATGGCCGGCGGCGGTATCAAAGGCGGCACTATCCACGGCAAAACCGACGAGATTGGCTTTCATGCCGTCGAAGATCGCCATTATGTGACCGACATTCATGCCACGATTTTGAAGTTGCTCGGTCTCGATTCCCGCAAGCTGGAAGTGCCCGGCCGCAAACGACTCGAAATTGACCACGGCAAGCCGATTGACGCGATCATCGCATAATCCACCCCGACACTACTCGAAGAACTGCCCGACACGCACCGAAAAACCAGGCAAAATGTCGGGTAAAGTCAACGCTTCTTCCGCCTCCACGACTTCCTGCCGCCGGTCCGAACGGTACACCGTTGCCGACCGGGTCGGCGGATCAAGCACGAGCACCACCGTCACCCCCGCCTGCAAAGACTCTGCGACTTTCTCTAGAAGATCGATCCAACGCTCCGATGGCGAACGAACCTCGACGATCAAATCCGGAGGCACGGTCAAAGGACCGCTCGTCAGCGCGTCTCGCGGCAGCCGCTCGTACCGAACAAACAAGACATCCGCTCCCCGGGCCGTGTCCGGGTCCCGGGCCACCACCACCGTGGTGTCGTTGATCATGACATGACCGAGCGATTGTTCTTCGATGAATTGCCCGAACAAAAGGGCAACTCGGTAGCAAATTTTCCCGTGTGCCGAGCCGAGCATCGGTGTCTCCACGACCACGCCACGGACGAGGTCGGCACGGCGGTCGCCGAAGCGTTCGACAAATTCCTCGGCGGTCAGCCGGGGCGTGACCGCCGCTCCATTGCCCGGGCTCGTCGTCGTCGGATTCGCCGCTGTGCTCATAAAACCTCCGGGTGAGACCCGGCATCCGATCCTTTCGGGACAATTTTCGTTATCATTATAGTGTTTGTCCTCCACCCTCCCGGAATCTTGCCGATGCGTTTCCCGCTTTTTCTCTTTGCCCTGTTTCCCACGGTCATCTTCGCCTTGCCGCCTACCGGGCCGATCCCTCCGGAACCAGAACCAGAGTTGCCGGATGGCACCGCCGCCGCGGAAAGAATGATCCCGACCTTCAAGCTGCCAGCCGGGATGAAGGTCGAACTCTTCGCCGCCGAGCCGAAACTCGGCTCGCCCGTGGCGATCGCGTTGGACGAGAAAAACCGTGTCTTCGTCGCCGAGGAGTACCGGTTTAATCGCGGTACACAAGAGAACCGCGACAATGTTGCGCTCAAGACACTCTTCTTCCTCGAAGACGATTTGCAGATTCAGACGCTTGCTGATCGGCTCAAAGTGTTCGAGAAGTGGAAGCATAAATTCCCCGGGGGGATGGACTGGTTCAGCAAACATGCCGATCAGATTCGGCTACTTCAGGACACGACCGGTGACGGCAAGGCGGACAAGAGCACCGTCTTCGCTGGCGGCTTCAACCACCCGCTGGATGGTCTCGGAGCCGGGGTCATGGCGAGGAACGGCGATGTCTACTACACTTGCATTCCGAACCTCTGGCGGCTCCGCGATACCGACGGCGACGGCGTCGCCGACCAGCGTGAAGCATTGCTCACCGGCTTCGGCGTTAACCTCGCCTTCCTCGGCCACGACCTGCACGGCCTCATCTGGGGGCCCGACGGCAAGCTCTACTTCTCCGTCGGCGACCGCGGCTTCAACGTGACCACGAAAGAGGGCACGCACCTCGTCGGCCCCCGAACCGGCGCGGTGTTCCGCTGCGACCCGGACGGCGCGAACCTGGAGGTCGTCCACCGTGGCTTGCGGAACCCGCAGGAACTGGCCTTTGATCAGTTCGGCAACCTGTTTGCCGACGACAACAACTGCGATAAAGGCGACGATGGCCGGCTCGTCTACATCGTCGAGGGCGGCGACAGCGGCTGGAACATGGCGTATCAGACGATTCCCGCACCGTACGTCGCCGGGCCGTGGTTCGCTGAAAGGATGTGGCACGATTACCACCCTGGCCAGCCGGCTTGGATCGTCCCGCGGGTCGGCAAGATCGGCACCGGCCCCAGCGGCTTCCTGTTCACTAGCGGCACCAGCCTGCCCGACCGCTACAGAAATTCGTTCCTGATGTGCAATTACACCGGCAACGGCGGCCTCGAATCGTTCAAGGTAAAGCCGAAGGGGGCCGGGTTCGAGATCGACGACTACCACGATTTCCTCAAGCCGATCCGTGCCACCGACGCGGAGTTCGGCTACGACGGCAAGCTGTACATCAGCGACTTCGTCAACCTCGACTGGACTGGTAAAAGCCTCGGCGGGCGGATCTACACCGTGTTCGACTCGGGCAAAATCACCAGCACGGAAGTGCTCGAGACGAAGAAACTGTTCGCGGAGGGGTTCGGGAAGCTGAGTGACGATCGACTCTTACAACTTCTCGGTCATGCTGATCAGCGGGTGCGGTTGCGGGCGCAGTTCACGCTGGCGGAGCGAGCCCGACAGCAGCCGAAGATTCGTGGGATGCTTACACGTCTGGCCCATGATCTGCAAGCAGATCGATTCGCACGACTTCATGCCATCTGGGCGATTGGCCAGTCAGGTTCAGCGATTACGATTTCGCTGCTGCAAAAAGATCCGGATCCTGAGATTCGCGGTCAAGTTGCAAACGTTCAGGGCTGGCAACCGACGCCAGCAAGTTCCACCGCGGCTCCGCTTCTTGAATGGAGTTTGGCGAACGATCCATCGCCGCGAGTCAAGTTTTTCGCGGCACAAACGCTCGGCAAGATGCAATCCAAATCGGCGATCCCGGCACTGTTTGAGGTACTCGCCGCGAATGCCGACGCCGACCCTTTCTTGCGGCATGCCTGTGTCACTGCTTTGGCTCGGATCGGCGACGCCGAGGCAGTGCAGGCGAAGGCATCCGACCCCGCCGCGGCTGTGCGGATGGCCGTCGTCCTCGTCCAGCGAAAGCTTGGTGACAAGCGCGTGTCACAATTCCTCACCGACGCCGACCCGTTTGTCCGGACCGAGGCGGCACGGGCAGTGCACGATCTGCCGCTGGAAAGTGAGTACCCCGCTCTCGCCCGGCTGTTGCCGACGCTTGGCAAGCAACCGGCTCCGGACCTCGATCCGCTTGTCCGCCGAGCGATCTCGGCGGCGTTCCGCCTCGGTGGGGCGGAGAACGCCAAGGCCGTGCTCGGTGTGGTCACGAATCCGAATTTCTCGATGCCAGTTCGTACCGAAGCTCTGGCAGCCCTGCGGGACTGGAGCGAGCCGCCGCCGCGGGACCGCGTGACCGGCTTCTGGCGGCCGCTGGCCAAGCGGGACAGTGCCGAACTCCGCTCGGTCGTCGAGGCGGAGCTTCCCACACTGCTGGCAAAAACCTCCGGCAAACTGCAAGTGGAGGTGATCGGCTTGATTCTCAAACTCGGATTGAAGGCCGATGAAGTGACCTTTGCCGGCTGGGTGGCCGACCCGAAGGTGGATAGCAATACCCGGGTCGCGGCCCTCCGGTTTCTGGCCGAACGCCGCTCACCCGGCCTGGAACAGGCACTGGCCCAGGCACTTGCGGACGCTTCTCCGCGGCTCCGGGCCGAGGCTCGCGACCTGCTAGTAACGCACGATCCGCAACGCGGGGCAAAACTCGTGGCGGATGTCGCGTGTTCCACGGGTGCCACGGTCCTGGAACGGCAGCGGGCGATCGCAACACTCACCCGCTTGCCCCATCCGCTCGCCGCTAACGCACTCGATGCTTTGGCTGAGTCGCTGGCAAACGGTCAATTGCCCCCGGAACTGCACCTGGATGTGCAAGAGGCCCTGAAAGCCGCGCCGAGCCCGAAACGGAATCGCTTGCTGACTCAGTTTGAATCGCGATTGCCTACCGATCTGGTCGGGCGGTTCCAGATCAGCCTGGTCGGCGGCGATGCTGAACGCGGCCGGGACATCTTCTTCGGCCACACGGCGGCCCAGTGTGTCCGCTGTCACCGAGTTCAGGGGGTCGGCGGTGTGGCAGGGCCCGATCTGACCGAAGTGGCGAAACGGAATCCCGACAAGACCCGCGAATATCTGCTCGAATCCTTGACCCAGCCGAGTGCGAAAATTGCTCCCGGATATGCCGGGATTGCTGTCACCACGATCGACGGTCAAGTAATCGCGGGGACGTTGCTGGCCGATGATGCCAGCGGTGTCACGGTCAAGACATCGGAGGGCAAAACCGTGCGGATTCCTGCAGACGACATCGACGCCCGAACCACGCCACAATCGCCGATGCCCGCCATCGACCGGACCCTGACTCCGCGGGAAATGCGCGATCTGATCGAGTTCCTCGCGAGCTTGAAATAGAGCCTGTGCCATTCGGTCACCGCGATCGAGCGTGTGGCTGGTCCGAGATTGTCGCTATCGCTTGCCAGCCGCAGACCCGGCCGGCCTTACTGCGCAGGTAGGCGGACACCGAGTTGCTCGGCCGTTTTCTTCAGCAATTCCCAGGTGCCCTCGGGAATGGGGATGCCGGCTTGGAGGCGGTGTTGTTTGGTTAACCGTTCAGGGTCGCCGGGGATTGTGATCGGTCGTGATG
>Ga0209017_10000633_pt1 | contig 33441 bp, 15 predicted proteins | sample YNPBryunderm2012_FD_185812 | JGI IMG/M metagenome (GOLD analysis project Ga0209017, IMG submission 185812) | Anoxygenic and chlorotrophic microbial mat microbial communities from Yellowstone National Park, USA - YNP Bryant MS undermat 2012... ...
TCACCCGGCGGCGCCTTTGTCGCCGCCGGCCTCTCCCGCCCTGGGCAGAGGCGTGTTGGGCCCCCTCACCCGGCGGCGCCTTTGTCGCCGCCGGCCTCTCGACGGCCAGGGCAGAGGCGTGTTTTGCCCCCTCACCCAGCTAGCCTGAACGGCTGGCCGGCCTCTCCCCTGGCGGGAGAGGCGGATCGCTTTATTCGGCCAAAATGTTTCCGCGATTTATCGAGGACAGGGGGACATTCTGCTAGCTGCCAACGAGGGGCGTTTCTACCCTCCATAGGAGGTTGTCCTCCGAATTCTCCCTAGAAGAGTAGCCTATCTGCACTCTGGACGGTTAGAAGGCTGGCCGAAAGGCCCCGGGATAGCATTTTTTTCCCCCCTGTGCGATACTGAAGGTATCGTTTGGAATGTGCTCGGTGGGCAAGCATCGTGGTTTTCCGGGGGAGTCGGCAGGCCAGCGTGGGATGGCATCGGGGTTGTCCGTGGCGCATGCTCCCACCCAGGGTGCTGCCGGACCGGTGGGCCATGGGGCATTCCAAGCCAGATCTGCAGGAACAGTTCCCTTAGGAACATGAGGGAGGAAGAGGGGATGAATCGGGTGCGAAAGGGTTTTTTGGGGGGTAAATGGAGTGGCGGTTGGACGAGCCGGTTGGGCGGTTGGGCGGTTGGGCTGGTGGCGTTGGGCATAGGGTTTGTGGTGTTGGCAGGTTGTGGCGGGGAGAAGAAAAAGCCCGGCGGACCTCCGGCTCCTCCCCCGCCTCCGCCTGCTGCAGAAGGTCCACCTCCTGGAGCTCCTGGGGGGCAACCGCCCGGCCCCCCCGGAGCAGAAGGCCCCCCTGGGGCTACGGTTCCAGGCACAGGCCAACCTCCCGGAACCCCTCCTGAAACACCCAAACCTGAGGAAAAGCGGAAACGGCCGGAAAAAGTCGAAGACTGGCGCCGAGACGATTATTTTAGTGCCAAACGGGAGGGCGATCCTCGGCTGGTGGAGGCCCTTCGGTATTTTGGGCAGAAGTTTGTGGGCAATGCGAAGGCGGCTTTGATGCTGGAAGAGTTGATCCAGGTGGAAACGCCGCCAGTGGGCAAACCGGGGGAGCAATCGGCGCCGGTGGCACCTGGGGGCAGCAGTCCGCCCGGGCCTGGGCAGGTGCCGGGAATGCCGCCCCCAGGACCGGCCGGTCCAACCCAACGCATCCAATTGTCCCAAGATGCTCTTCAAATGGCCATTTGGGCACTGGGGATCAATAATACACCGGAGTCCCGGCAGATTCTGGGGAAGATTCTGATGGGGCAGATCGACACGGGCATGGATCGGCTGGCCACCGAAACCGCCTTGAAGATATTGGCCAGCCAGGCCCATCCGGAACATGAGGCCCTGCTGCTGGCCGCCCTGCTTACGCCGGAAGAACTGCGTCCGGCCACGAGCAAACCGAAACCGTCCGGACCGGGCGGGGGACCGGGTGTGCCGCCTGGTGGGCCTGGGATGCCTCCGGCCGGGCCCGGCTATGGCCCCGGGTATGGACCAGGCTATGGAGGCGAACAGGTAACCCCGGAGGCCATCCAACAATGGGCTTTCGAACTCATCAAAACCCACGGCTCTGCGGCGGTCCGGGAAAAACTGGCCCAATACCTGATGGATCCGAAGGTGCCTTTGGCGGTGGTGGAACGGTTGGGGGCGTTTTTGTGGGAGGCGCACCCGGCCAATCTTCGCGCCCAACTGGTCCTGCTCCAGGCCCCGGATACCACTGAACAGCGACGCCGGCAACTGCTGGAATATTTCATGAAGTATAGCGCCGACTCGTTGGCCTTTGTGTTGGGGGTGCCTAGTGGGGCGGTCTCTGGCGGGCTGGGAATGACGCCGGGACTGGGCCCCGGAGTAGGGCCGGGCTTTGGCATGGAATGGTCGCCGGGAATCCCCGGCATGGTGCCAGGCCCCGGTCCGATGCCCGGACAAGTTCCGGGAGAATGGGTTCCCGGTGGTGCTCCGGGGGTTTTGCCGCCGGGCGGTGGGCTGCCCGGGGGCCCCAGTCTGCCTGGCGCAGGGCAAGCACAGCCGGATCTGGACCTGCCGTATCGGATCGCCGCCACTGTGTGGGGACCGGAAATCCAAACCTTTTTGACAGCCGCCCTGGCAAAGATCGACGCATTGGAAACGGAGGCGCCGATGGTGATTTGGGCGGCCACCGTGCCCACGACGAGCATCCGATATCAGACGTACCAAGTGTTGAAGGCTCGATGGTACGACGGGCCGGCGGGGCTGCAAAAGGCGGGCTTTCCTAATCAATGGGTCTGCGATCCGGCCATGCTGGTCTCGCTGAAGCAGTTGCCCCGGGCCAAGGGCTTCCGAAGCGGCTCGATGCCGGGCCTGGGCACACCGGCAGTAGGGACGCCGGGCATCGGGACGCCCGGCATCAGTACTCCCGGGGGAAAGCCTCTGTCCCCAGCCGTGCGGGAAAAACTCCTCCGAGAACAGGCGGAGGAAGATTGGCTTCGGCTCTCCGGGGACCTCCTGCTGGCGCTTTGCCAACGGTTCCAGCAAGCGGGTCTGCGGGAGATCGAACTGGCCCGGCAGCAGCGGCGTCGGCCCGATTTCAAAAAGCCCATTGAAGACCTCCCCCTGGAACTCCATGAGCCGGACCTTGTGCCCAAACCCAGTTATCGGGTGGTCCTTCCAGGCGAGGCGGGCAAGAAGATGGCCGACATCCAACTGGCCCCCACCTTGGTCCACTACGTCCGACTGGAACAGAAAGAAAAACCCAGCAAAGTGCTGGCCGCCTATAAAAAACAACTGAAAACCCCCAAAATCTACGAATCGCAGCAGATGATTTGGTTGGATAGCCTCCAACCGGGCCGAACCGAAGGCCTGCTCCGCTCCATTGACGTGATCCTCACCCGGGGCCAAACCGGCACCGGAGTAGGCGGACCGGGCATAGGGGTGCCGGGCGGGACGCCGTCCAGAGGCCCATCGGCCAAAGAGAAAGAAGTGGAAGAACCCTTGGTGATCCAAATTCTAGTGATCGAAACGCCATCCCCCAGCCAAGACCCCAACCAACCTCCTCAGGCCGAAAAAACGTCCAAAGAAAAAGCCTAACCCGTTAGAGGCTGTCCCGAAAATATGTTTTTAGTTGGACGGCATCTACTCGAGCGGGCCTCTACCAGGTGCGGTGGGTCAGAATCGCATCGGACACCACATCCGGTGGTCCTACTCCCTGGTGGATACAGCCAAGTTAGGCAGATGGACCAGCCAAGCGACAGCCGCCACCCTGCCAAAACCCCTAAGAAAGGGGCATTTTAGGAAACGGAAAGGGTTTGGAAACCGGTCGGGCCCCGCTGGAGTGCCCATTTCGTGGCACCCTCTAAGGCTGTTCGGACGGTTGGGCGGTGGGGCCGGCGGATTCTTCCATTTGGTCGATGTATCGGCGGAGGCGTTCCAATTCGTCGCTGATATGGCGAAGTTTGAGCATATTCTCCACCCGTTTGAGCAGTTCCACCTTGTGGATGGGTTTGCTGAGGAAGTCGTCGCAGCCGACAGCCACGGCCCGTTCCACATCGCCCGGCTCATTTAGGGCAGTTACCATCAGGACCATAATCCGGCGGGTTTCCGGGTTTTGCTTGATCTTTTTGCACACCTCAAAGCCGCTCAGCTTCGGCATCATCACGTCCAGCAAGACCAGGTCCGGCCGGAACGTGGCCACCTTCTGCATCGTATCCAGGCCATCGACCGCTACAGCAATTTCGCAGGGGATATCGGCCAAATAGGCTTCGAGCAATTCCACGTTGGTGGGATTATCGTCGGCGATCAGAATCCGACTGCGAGTTGGCTCCCCAGAACTCATCGGCGATGCCCTCCTGGAGGATGGGGTGTTTTGAAAACTCGGCCGGGGGGTATAGCGCCGCCGTTTCCCTTAAGCGGCTGTCCCAAAAATCCGTTGTACCCTATCCGAACGATTCCAGCCGGAGCCCGTGGATACTCGGAAAACTCCTGTTTGGTAGGGTTTTAGCAACTGGATGGCGAACCTCGTCGGTTGCCACCATCCAGATTTGGCCATTTCGGGACAACTCCTAAGCGGCCCCCGGCCATTGGATATGGGTAATGTAGAAGGTTCCGCCTCTGGGAAAAAGCCCTCCTATTGCAGGGGATGTGGAAATCGGCTTCAGCGGTTCCACCGCCTTCGGCCAAATAACGATCGAACAAGGCGTCCGGGTCAGTAAGGGCTCCGAAGGCCGATCCGCCGGGACCGAACGAGGGACTGCGACTAACCGGCCGGTTTGTCGCCGGCCAAAGGTGCGGTATTGGTTCGGGCCTGCCAGAGATCACTGAGTCCATCGGCCGGGACCGGAAAATGTTGGCAAAGTTCCAGCACTTCCTGGCGAATTCGGCGGAGCCTGTCCGGATCGTCCGCTGATCGCAGGGCCTCTACAATCCATCGTCCGATCCGGCGGATTTCGTCCGCTCCCATGCCCCGGGTGGTAACTGCCGGCGTGCCAAGCCGAATCCCTGATGGATCGGCCGGTTTGCGCGGATCAAACGGAATCAGGTTTTTATTGACGGTGATGGCACATTGGGCCAAGATGGCCTCCGCCTGGGCGCCGCTGAGGCCCAGGGGGGTTACATCGGCCAAGATCAGGTGGTTGTCCGTTCCGCCCGTGATCAGCCGAAGGCCTCCGGAAAGAAGCTGCTCGGCCAACATTTTGGCGTTGTCCAGCACCTGCTGGATGTAGGTGCGAAAACTGGGCTGCAAGGCTTCGCCGAAGCAGACGGCTTTGCCAGCGATGATGTGCATGAGCGGCCCGCCCTGCAGCCCTGGAAACACACTGCGGTCGATCTGACGGGCATACTCTTGTTTGCAAAGGATCAGGCCGCCCCGGGGACCACGCAACGTTTTATGCGTGGTACTGGAAATGTAATCGGCCACCGGCACCGGACTGTCGTGCAACCCAGCCGCTACCAGCCCCGCATAATGCGCCATATCCACCATCAGTTTGGCGCCGACTTGGCGAGCGATTTCGGCAAACCGAGCATGGGGGATTTCCCTCGGATAGGCACTGGCACCGGCCACGATCAACCGAGGTTTATACTCCCGGGCCAGCCGAGCTAACTGGTCAAAATCGATCCGGTGGTCATCCGGCCGAACTCCGTAACTAATAAAGCGGAAAAACCGGCCCGACACGTGCAGGGTCATGCCGTGGGATAGATGCCCGCCATGGGCCAAGTCCAACGCCAAGACGACATCCCCCGGTTCCAGGGCGGCCAGATAGACGGCCAGATTGGCGTCGGAGCCGGAATGCGGCTGGACATTGGCATGTTCGGCGCCGAAGAGTTTCTGGGCACGTTGGCGGGCCAACTGTTCGACCTGATCGACATATTCACAGCCGCCGTAGTAACGTCGGCCTGGGTAGCCTTCGGCGTATTTATTGGTCAATAGACTGCCGCAGGCCTGCATACAGGCTGGGCTGGCGTAGTTTTCGCTGGCGATCAGTTCCAAGCCGTCCCGCTGCCGTGCCGCCTCCTGCACAATCGCCGTCCAAACTTCGGGATCCTGTTGGGCAAGCCAGTTCATTGGGCTGAAGGACCTTTTATCAGTTTCCTGGTATCGTTTTTCTCAACATCTCCGATGAGCCTGAATCTCCGATGTGCCTGAATTATTTTGCCTGTATCTCCCCGGCCCGCCCCTACCAGTAGTGGTGCCTAAGAATCGGATCGCATCCCACAGATTGTGGGCCTCGTTCCGGGGGATACAGTCAAGTGATTGGTCTTTGCAAAACCAAGGCACACCGACGTGGCCAAACCAGGGAATTGCGTATCCCTACGATTGGCGAAGCTCAAGAGCCACCAAGGGGCCAAAGGGTGTGCCCCATGGCGATCTATATCTTTTTTGACACATGTAGCATCCAAAAATCCTCTCTTCTCCGTCGGAACCCATGCTTATAATTCTTTTAATTCTTTATAATTAATTGTCTCCTCCGGCCGAGGACCGCCGAGTTGTGGGGGCTGAAGATCAGGTACACCCCACCACTTGGGGCATTCGCTGCCGGTGGATACCGGGAGCTTCCCAAATCGGCCACGCTCTCCGCCGAAGGGACACCCACCTAGTGTGGGCAGTCAATACTTTCGGCTATTGGTTCCCCGGCACCGGGAGTTCCCGTTTCCAGTCTGGGATGGGCCGGTCGATCCCCGCTTTTGTGGGGAGGATATTTCCGTTTCAGGTTGTGCTTCGATGCAGGGTGGGAATCCATGCGGCGGAAATGGTCGGACATCGGTTGATTCGGAACCGGATTTGGCATTGGATCGGGAGTTTTCGAGAGGATTGCCAAGTGGAGCTTTCGTTGGTTGCTTTGGCAGCCCAGGGGCCAGAGAGAAACTTCCGGTGCCTGCAGGCTGACCACCACGCCTTAGGCCAATAGGAGCCTTCTCCTCAACAAACCACTGATACCACCAAACAGACTGGGGCGAAGGGCACCGCTCCTTAGGCCAATAGGAGTCTTCTTCCCAGCCCCTCAAAAGTGGGGCAATTTAACCCCCGTTGCCCGGCCGCCCCCTCTCCAACTCCCTTTCCTCACCCAACCCAAAAATTGCTTCTTCCAGGCTTCACACAAATGTAACTTGTATTCTCTGCCAAGGAGAGGATTTCGTCAACGGCCTGGGCTTACCGATGCTGTAACCCTAAGCATCAGAAAGGAGTTAATCCTCCGAGGCTATTTCGAACCCTTTAGTTTGACTATATCGACCCGCCCGGCCCTACATCTGGGAAGGGCCCGGCGAGGAGATACAGTCAAACTAAGAGGAGATCCAGTCAAACTAAACTAAAATGTTATACAAACCGAAGAGTTTTATTATTCTCCCCACTGTTTGGGGGTTGGCCATCGTAAAAAAGATGCAAAACCTCCCCCTTTGTCTTTTGCCGAGGGGGATTTATACTTTAATATTTTTAAAAGTTCCCTTGTGGGATGGGCTATGAGAGCTTAGAACCTGGTTCACTGGAATGGAGGGATTTTATGGCAGAAGCGAAATCCGCCGGTATTGTCAACGTGATGAAGGAAGAGCGGGTGTTCCCGCCCTCGCCGGAATTTTCCGCCAAGGCCCGAATCAAATCGATGGAGGAATATCGAAAGCTCTATCAGGAAGCGGCCAACGATCTAGAAGGCTTTTGGGCACGCTGGGCAGGCGAACTCCACTGGTTCAAACCCTACGACAAAGTGTTGGAATGGAACCTGCCCTTTGCCAAGTGGTTTGTCGGCGGCCAGATCAACGTCTCCTACAATTGCCTGGATCGGCATCTGGGGACCCCGGTGGCCAACAAGGCCGCCTACATCTGGGAAGGCGAACCGGGCGATGTGCGGGTGCTGACCTATCAGATGCTTCATCATGAGGTCTGCAAGTTCGCCAATGTGCTCAAGAAATTGGGCATCCAGAAGGGCGATCGGGTGGCGATGTATATGCCGATGGTCCCCGAACTGCCGATTGCCATGTTGGCCTGCACCCGGATCGGTGCCATCCATACGGTGATCTTCGGCGGGTTTTCTTCCGAAGCCATTGCCGAACGGTGCAACGACGCCCAGGCGAAATTGATCATTACCGCCGATGCGGGCTGGCGCCGGGGCAAACAACTGCCGCTGAAGGCCAATGTCGATGAAGCCATGAAAAAGGTGCCCAGCCTCCAAAAATGCGTGGTGGTTCGGCGGGTGGGCGCCCAGGTGGCGATGCAAGAAGGTCGGGATTTCTGGTGGCACGAACTGATGGCCGACGCCTCGCCGGATTGCCCCGCAGAACCGATGGACAGCGAGGCCCCCCTGTTTCTGCTCTACACCAGCGGTTCGACCGGCAAACCCAAAGGCGTCAAACACACCACGGCCGGGTATCTGCTCTTTGCCAAAAAGACCACCGAATGGGTCTTTGACGTTCGGCCAGAGGATGTCTATTGGTGCACAGCGGACATCGGCTGGATTACGGGTCATACGTACATTGTCTATGGGCCGTTGGCCGCCGGCGTTACCTGCATCATGTATGAAGGCGCCCCGGATTGGCCCGCGTACGACCGATGGTGGAGCATCATCGAGAAATATAAAGTCAATATCCTCTACACCGCGCCGACGGCCATTCGCACCTTCATCAAATGGGGCGATGAGTGGGTCGAGAAGCACGATCTATCCAGTCTTCGGCTGCTCGGCTCGGTGGGCGAGGGCATCAACCCGGAGGCTTGGATATGGTACTACGAGAAGATCGGCGGCTCCCGCTGTCCGATTGTGGATACCTGGTGGCAGACCGAAACCGGCGGCATCTTGATGTCGCCACTTCCAGGCGCCACGCCGCTGAAACCGGGCAGTTGTTGCCATCCGCTCCCAGGGGTCTTCCCGGAAATTGTGGGCGAAGATCGCAAACCGGTCGGGGTCAACCAGGGCGGTTGGCTCTGCATTAGTAAACCCTGGCCGGGCATGCTCCGCGGCATCTGGGGCGACGACGAACGCTACAAATTGCAATACTGGACTGATGTACCCGGCAAATACCTGACCGGCGACAATGCCCGGGTGGATGAAGACGGCTATTACTGGATCATGGGCCGCATCGACGACGTGCTGAATGTTTCCGGCCATCGTTTGAGCACCATTGAGATCGAAAGCGCCTTGGTGAGCCATCCGGCGGTGGCCGAAGCCGCTGCGGTCGGTCGCCCCCATGAAATCAAGGGCGAAGCTATTGCCGTCTTTGTTACCCTGGCCACCGGCTATGAGCCGAGCGATCAACTCCGACAGGAACTCAAAAATTGGGTCCGGCAGCAGATCGGGGCGTTGGCGGTGCCGGATGATGTACGCTTTACCACTGCTTTGCCGAAGACCCGCAGCGGCAAGATCATGCGCCGGCTCCTACGGGATATTGCGGCCGGCCGGGAAACCGTCGGCGATACCAGCACCCTGGAAGATTACAGCGTGCTGGTCCGACTCCGCCAGCAAGAGGAGGATTAACCCAGCGTAACATTTTAGCCGAATGGAGGGGCACCTTGTGTCATTCCTGCGTAAGCAGGAATCCAGGCTCCTTAGGCCTTCGAAATCCCCCTCCCCCGGCCTGGCCTTCGGCCAGGCCGGCCTCTCGACGGCCAGGGGAGAGGCCAGTTGCTTCATCCCGCTAAAATGTTACAACCCGGCCGATTGCCCCCGCCGTGTTTTGGGGCGTCTTGGTTAAGTTTCCTAGAAGAGCCAGGCGATTTTAGGCCGTTTCTCTTCTCTCCGCCTCCCACCGGGCCGAGGTTGCCTCGGTGGGAGGCTTTTTTTGGTGTCCGGGAATTCCTCTTGTCGGGCAGTGCGGGGTAGTTACAATAAGGGGGGCCTAGGAAAACCAGTCTAAAAGAGGAAGATACCCCCCTTAAAATGGGGGACAGGAATGGTTTTTTCCCCCAGGTCGCCCCCTGAAAGAGGGGCTCTCGAAATAAAACAAAGAAAAAGAAAGGAAAGAAAAAGAAAGGGAGGTCCGGATGCCGCAGGAATCGATCGACAAGGTGGTGATTCTCGCCCGTGGGTTGGGCACCCGGATGCGCCGGCAGGATGCCGAAGTGTCCCTGGCCCCCGAGCAAGAGGCCCTGGCCCAGCAGGGGTTGAAAGCCCTGGTTCCGGTGGGTCGGCCTTTTTTGGATTATGTGTTAACGGCTTTAGCCGAGGCTGGGTATCGGGATGTGTGCCTGGTGGTGGCGCCGGACCATACGGCCATCCGGGACTATTACACCCGGCAGGCCCCGCCCCGACGGATCCGGATTCATTATGCGGTGCAGGTAGAACCCCGGGGTACTGCCGATGCGGTGGCAGCGGCCGAAGGGTTCGTCCAGCAGGACAGCTTCCTGATGATCAATTCGGATAATTACTATCCGGTCGAAGCCCTTCAGCGGATGCGAGAAGGTACGGGACCGGCGGTGGCCCTGTTTGACCAGGAGACGATGGTCCGGCAGAGCAACATTCCTGCGGAGCGAATCCGGCAGTTTGCGGTGGCGGAAATGAATGGGGCTGGTTGCTTGACGCGGATTTTGGAAAAGCCCAGCGAGACTACCTTAGCCGCTTTGCCCCGCCCGCTTTGGATCAGTATGAATTGTTGGCGGTTTCGGCCCACGATTTTCGAGGCGTGCCGACGGATCGGCCCTTCGCCCCGGGGGGAATATGAAATCACCGATGCGGTGCAGTATGCCATCGACCGGCTAGGTGAACAATTTCAAACCATCCTCGTCCACTTGCCCGTCCTGGACCTGACCTGCCGAAAAGATATCCTCCCGGTCCAACAGCGTCTGTCCGGCTTGAGCGTGGATTATTAACTTGACGGTATCCCCCGGAACGATGACCACAATCTGTGGTATGCGACTGGATTTTTAGCCCCTCCCACTGTTAGGGGGCGGGCCGGGGAGATCCAGTCAAATTAATCCGCAGCATTTTCCGCCTTGGGAAACTCCAGATCCATTGCGTCCTCTGCAAGGTCTTTTCTCGTCTTCTCCACGGCCTTTTTTCGTGATCTACCCTGGCACGGTTTTGGGACGGCAGCTTCCCGTTCTTTTTCCGGGGCCGAAAATCCGGTAGAATTTTCCTTCCAAGACCTCGTAGAGGCAGGCCCGAAATTCCGTTTTTCGCCGGGTGCACTCCCCAACCGGCGCTGCTCGGTCTCTCAAAACCTTCCTAAAACGGCATGTTGATGAAGCAGACCGGTTTGGGAAGGGATCGGAGCTGCCGCCCGGTTAACCATTTCGGCAAAGCCTCTTGATGGCTTCCGGGAAGGCTTCTGGAAAGAGTCGTCCATGGACGGTGGGAAATCGCTGCGATCCGGTGAACATGGAGCGAACTTTGCGATGATTTCCCGCTACATCTTGCAAGGCCGATGGGACGATCCGCATGCGCTGCGGCGTCTGTTGACAGAGGCGGGATTGAGCATCGCGGCAGCGGAGCCGAAGGCCGAGCTGTTTCGCCGGTGTTATCACATGCTCCGCTCCAATACGGAACAAATGGACATTTATCCTGCTTCTCCGATGCCCATTTCGCCTGCCCATCCGAGGAGCAGTTCGTCTGCCCATCCGACGGGCATTTCGGCTGGCTTTTCTCCGGCTGGCCAAGACGCAGCATCCGGCCCTGTCTGGCCGCAGGGCTTCTATGTGCCGGGCCGGATCGAGGTCTTCGGTAAACACAACGATTATGCCGGCGGCGCTAGCATGGTCACCCCGGTGGAGCGGGGGTTTTGCCTGGTGGTGTGCCCTCGCTCGGACCTGCAGGTTTGGGTAGCCAGTGCGCAAACCGGCCAACAGGTCCAATTTCCCTTAAGCCCGGACCTTCGGCCCACCGTGGGCCATTGGTCCAACTATCCGATGACGGTGGCCCGGCGCATGGCGCGGAATTTTCCCGCTCTTCAGCGGGGTGCCCACATGGTGTTTGCCAGCGATTTGCCGCCAGCCGCGGGCATGTCCAGTTCCAGCGCCCTGATCGTGGCGGTTTTCCTGGCCCTGGCCGAGGTCAATCAGGTCTGGTCCCGGCCGGAATTCCAGCGGGAAGTGCACAACCTGGTCGATCTGGCCGGGTATTTGGCCACCGTAGAGAACGGCCAATCGTTCGGTTCGTTGGCAGGCGATAAAGGCGTGGGCACCTTCGGCGGCAGCGAAGACCACACCGCCATGCTCAATTGCCAGGCCGGCTATCTGAGTGAATATGCCTATTGTCCGGTGCGGTTTTTACGCCGGGTGCGGATGCCGCCAGGATATGTGTTTGCCCTGGGGGTTTCGGGCGTGGTGGCAGAAAAGACCGGGGCAGCCCTGGAAAAATACAATCGGGCCTCCGGACTGGCGTACAAAGCGGCCGAGCTATGGCGGCAGGCTACCGGTCGGACCGAACCCCATTTGGCTGCCATCGTACAGTCCGGCCCGGATGCCGCTGATCGGCTCCGGCAGATCATTCGTTCCGCCGGCCTGGACCCGTCCGAAACCGAAGCCCTGTTAAAACGGGTGGAACAGTTTCTGGTGGAAAACGAGGAGCTTCGGCCCGCCGAGGGCGATGCTTTGGCCCGGTGTGATATGGAGGCCCTGGGCCCGCTGGTGGACCGGTCGCAAAAGGCCTCCGAAGAGCTGCTGGGCAATCAGGTGCCAGAGACGGTGCGGCTATCGGCCATTGCGCGGCAGGAGGGGGCGGTAGCCGCTTGCGGTTTCGGGGCGGGCTTTGGCGGTAGCGTCTGGGCCTTGATCCAGGAGAAAGAAGCCAACGATTTCCTCCGCCGGTGGCGGGAGCGGTATCTGGCTGAATTCCCCCACCATGCCGACCGGGCGGAGTTTTTCACCACCGGCGCCGGTCCGGCCGCCTTTCAGATCGTGCCCGGCCAACCATAAGGGGGTGCCTATTTACTTCCCCCTATTTGCCTTCTCCAAGAGCAGTGAGGAAGGTATTTTTTTTCGATTGGTGAGGTCTTCTGGCCTTCCTGCGGGGTTTAATATAAAGGAGAAGTTTATTCGGATGGAGAGGTCCTGTGGGACCGGGAAGTTGGCGTTTTTTTGAAAGGAGCTGCATCATGCGAAGGGCAAAATGGGCCGTGGGATTCGGGGTAGTTTTGGGGTTGCTGGGGCTATGGCAAAGCAAGGGGGAACTGAGGGCCGTTTGGGCGGCGGAGCCGGCGGCTTCCGGCCAAACCGAGGCCAAACCGGCCGACAAGTCGGCCCCTGAGCAGCCGTCTTCTCCCATCCAAGAGGGGAACCCCACCCAAAAGGTGGAACCAGCCGCCCCCTCGGAAAAAACCCAGGTCTCTCCCCCTGCGGTTACCCCCGAGGAGTTGGACAAACTGGTTCAGCAGTTAGATGCGGATGCGTTTTCGGATCGGCAGACGGCCAGCCAGCGATTGGCTGAGCTGGGCCGGGCGGCCATCGACGCCTTGGTCCGGGCGGCCACCAGTGAAAGCCTGGAAGCCAACGTCCGAGCCTTGGACATCTTGAAAAAACATCTGGACTCCCAAGATGCGGAGTTGAAGAAGGCGGCCAAAGAGGCGTTGGAAAAGATTGCGGCCGGTCCCCGGGCGCCGTCGGCCCGACGGGCCAAGGACATTCTGAAAGCCCAGGAAGAGCGAGAAAAAATGGAAAAACTCCAGCAGCAGGGGCTCAACGTAGCCGGCGGCCGCATCCAAGTGATGGCCCAAGCCCAAATGATCGGCGGCCCAGGCGTGCGCCGGGTGGAGGTGGCCAATAATGTCAAAACCATCGAAGGAGAAGACAAAGAGGGCAAATTCCGCATCGTCGAAGACCCCAAGGAAGGCATCACCGTGGAACTGACCCGTACCAAAGAGGGCAAAGAAGTTACCGAAAAATTCCAGGCCAAAAACGCCGAAGAACTCCAGAAAAAACATCCTCAGGCTTACGAAGTGTACAAACGCCATAGCCAAGCCGGCGGCATAATCGGGCCGGTCGGAGTGGCCCAGGTGCAAGCGGCCCCCGCCCAGGTCGTGCGAAGGAACAACGTGGATATAGCCTCTCGACTTCTTCCGATCTGGTTTTCTGAGGTGAACCGCCTGGTGACCGACGAGGCCATCAAAGACAGCTCCCGGCAGGCCCTGGAAGACCTGAAGAAAAAATCCGAAGAGGCCCGCCAGGCCTTAGAAAAGCTCGAACGCCGCCTCCAAGAGGCCATCGAGCAAAAGACTAAGGAGGAAAAAGCCAAACAAGAACCAAAATCGCAAGAAGAAAAACCCCAGGAAAAACCCCAGCAAAAACCATCCGCCTCGGAAAAACAATCCTAAAGGTAACATTTTAGCTGAAGGAAGTGGTGTGTGGTGTGTTGTGTCATTCCTGCGTAAGCAGGAATCCCGATCTGGTCCCACACAACCGGGCATCCAGGGAACATAGACTTTTACTTCTTCCTGGATTCCCGCTTTCGCGGGAATGACACCTCAGGTTTTGCCGCCGGGGAGAGGGAGTTGCTTCAGTCGGCTAAATGTTACTCCTAAGGATCTTCTATCGACCGGGGTTAGGAAACCGTTGCTCCGTCTCCCAGAGGGTGCCCCATCGGGCACTCGGCGGCAGGAAGGAGAACTGGGTCCTGAGTTTATGCTTCCATGACCGCCAACAATCCTTGCTCCTAACCATCTTGCTATGCCAAACGCATGGGTTTTCCAGAGAGTGTTCCGGCCAGAGTTGGAGTGGACCGGCTTTCTGAGGATGCTGGCTGTCGGATGCATTTTGGCCATCCCATGGGGCAGCCTCTGGGCGGGGTCGTTGCCCAGGCCGGATCGGCAATGGCTGGTTCGGCTTCAGCAGGTCCGGCAGCAGATCGCCGAAGGCCGGGTCGCCGAAGCGGCGCCGGTGCTGGAGCAGATATTGACCAGCGGCCGGTGGGGATATGTACCGATGGAGGAGGGATTGCATTTGCCCCTGGAGCAAGCCGCCAGCCTGTTGATTGAATCATTGCCGCCGGAAGCTCTGGCCACCTGGGAGGCCTGGTGTGCTGGGAAGGCGGCCCGGCAATTGGTGGAGGTCTTGGTCCAGCGGGACGCGGAAGCCCTGCGGCGGGTGGTGCGGGAATACCCAGGCACTCGATTTGCCGCCGAGGCCGCCCTGACGCTGGCTGCCGATGCCTTCGACCGGCGTCAATGGCAAGAGGCGATCCGGTGGGCGGAACGGGTGGTGTCGATGGCCGCTGCCTCGACCGCCATTAAACAACAGGCCCTCCTGCTAGCCGGTAGTGCCCATCTGCGCCGGGGGCAGGAGGCCCAGGCCCGGCAGTGTTTCGGCCGGCTTCTGGCGTTGGGACCAGCCGGGGGGCTTCGGATCGGCGGTCAGCCTGTGCCAGCAGCGGGCGGCCCGGCCGAGACCACGGTGGATCGGCTGGTCGAACTGCTGCGTCCTCTGCCGGAGCAACAACCTCCTCCCGCTCCGAACCAACCACTCCTGCCTTCCGTGCCGAACCAGCCACTCCCCCCTGACTTGGACCGGCCCCAGACAGCCGGCCAAGAACCTTCCGGGGGCGTGCCAACCGGTTGGCCGATGTTTCGGGGCGATGCGTGCCGGAATGCCTCAGCCGATTGGACCGGCTCGATCGACCAGCGCCGCTGGCGATTGGATATGGAAGGTGTAGAAGAATTCAGCGGAACAGCCTTCCAGGGGGTGCGGGGCCCCCGCTTTTTTCTGCCCGGCCAATTGCCCGCCTCCCAGCCGATTCTGGTAGATCATCTGGCACTAGTTCGGCTGCCGACGCGGTTGGTAGCGGTGGATGTATGGACAGGTCGGCAACGATGGGAATATCCGCCCGGCGGCGATCCTGCCGTTCAGCAAATCCAGGGCCAGCGCATCATGCCCGGGGGCGTGGTCCTCCGGACACAATCGCCTCAGGCCCAACTGAGCCGACAACGGATTTTTGAGGACGCTCCCTATGGCCAAGTGGTGGTCCATGCGAGTCGGCTGTTTTTGTTGGATGATCTGGGTTTGCCGGCATTCACGTTGCCTGTTCTGCCGGTGGCCGTAGCGCCGGGAGCTGCCAGGCCTTCTTCCCCGCCGCAGCAAAATCGGCTCATCGCCCTGGACCTTCGCAAAGAAGGCAAAATTCTCTGGTCGGTGGGCGGAACAAGCGGGGAAGATGAACCAGCCCTGGCCGGGGCCTTTTTCCTCGGTCCGCCCTTGCCGGTGGAAGGCCGGTTGTATGTGCTTCTGGAGCAGGCGGGGGTGATTCGGCTAGCCGCCCTGGATGAAAACACCGGCCAACTGGTCTGGTCGTTACCGATTGCAGCGCCGGAACGTCCCATCGGGGAGGATTCACTCCGTCGATTGGCCGGGGCCATGCCTTCCTATGCCGATGGGGTGCTGGTCTGCCCGACCTCGGCCGGGGCGGTAGTGGCCGTGGACCCCTGGACCCGAAGCGTCCTTTGGGCCTACGAAATCCCCTTGGCCGAGTCGTATCTGGGCAACCAGCGGATCCTGCTCCTGCGGGCCCTGGGCGCTATCCAATCACCCCAACAAGATCAGGAACATTTTTCCATGGATAGCACGGCCACCCTTGCCGATGGGTATGTGCTTGTGGCCCCAGTGGAATCGGACCACCTGTTTTGCATGGAACTGCAGACCGGTCGGCTCTGCTGGCAACGGAAGCTGGAAGATTTTCGCTTTGTGGCGGCGGTGGCCGAGGAAGTGGTTTTGGCGGTGGGCAGTCAGTGCCTGAGCGGCTGGCGCCTCCACACCGGCAAACCCGCCTGGGAGGAGTGGAGCGTGCCGTTGCCGGAAGGTTTCGCCCCGGCTGGCCGGGGTTTCCGGCAAGGCCGCCGCTACTGGTTGCCCATCGTCAAAGGAGAAGAGTCGGCCATCCTGATCGTGGATATTCCCACCGGCCGATTGGAAGAGCGGCTCACCCTGCCCACCAAAACCCGGATCGGCAACCTGGCCGTCGCCGGCCAAACACTTCTCTTTGTATCCTCCGAAGGGGTGGAAGCCTTCGGACCAGCAAAACCTTAACCGCTGGCCTGCCCGACCGGTTCATAAGGGATCCTCAGCGTCATCGAAGTCGAAGTGGTTTTGGCGGGGGTTGGGTTGGCGTTTGCGCCGGGGGGCCTTTTTGAAAGTGCGCCAATCGGTCCAGGGCGGCAGGTCGATCCGCTGGTTCCGTTCTATCAGGTCGGCAATAGTCAGCAGTTGGATTTTCGGATGTTGGGTACCGGCCGGCGACTGATAGAATCCGGCTGCTGCAGCTTCTTGGCGCATAGCTTCGGTAGGCGGCTCCAAACAGATGAGCACCCCGATCTGGGCGTTTTCCCGCTCCACCACGCCCACCAAGTCCCGCACATGCGACGGCTGCACTTTGCCCGACTTGATAGAGATGATCACCTGCTTGGTCTTGCCGGTGGGGCCTTCGTCGTGGAAATACAATCGGCCGTCGATCCCTTTATCCGCTCCTTTTTTCGGATCGGCCGGCCGGGCGCCCACCAGCCCTAAAGCCCACAATTGGAACTGAAACGGGTCTTGTTTGGCCAGGGCCTCCGCATCTTTGACCGTAACCGGTTCGCCAATGACCTGATACTGCTTTTCGATCTCCGGGCCGAAACTGTCCCGAAGCCGAACCCGAATCAGGTTGATCGCCAAATGCGTAATATCAATGCCGATCCAGCGTCGATGGAGCCGATGGGCCACCGCCACCGTGGTCCCACAGCCACAAAACGGGTCCAACACCAGATCCCCCTCGTTGGAACTGGCCAGGATAATCCGTTCCAAGAGGGCCTCCGGCTTTTGCGTGGGATAGCCAAGCCGCTCCTTGGCATGGGCACCAATAGGTTTAATATCGGTAATCACGTCGATAATCGGCACGCCCTTTTCTTCATCCAGGTAGCGGATCAATGCAGGCATTTCTCCTTCCGGAGGCCAATAGATCAGCCCGGCTTCGTCCAATTTGTCGAGCTTCTCCTGGACACTCCACTGAAGGGCCTCTGGGCCAAAAAGTTCTTCAATCATCTTGTTCGGGACAGCCCAGTGGCGCTTTTTCTCTGTGGGGTTGATTCCCCGCCAAGGTTGGCCAGATTCTCCTTTTCGGATCCCGGCTCCGGTAAGATCCCCCGTGCGGAACCGTCTCCCCTCCTCGTCAAGATGCCGATAGAACCGGGCCAAATATTTCTCATCGTATTCCTGGGAAAGCGGATTCCAAGTATAGTCGTCCGAACGGGTATAGAAGAAGATCACATCATGGACCGGCCCCCACCGTTTGGCCCCTGAATGCGCGCTGGTGCGTTTCCAGATGATTTCGTTGCGGAATTGATCTTTGCCGAAGACGGCATCCAGGAGCATTTTCAGGTAGTGGCTGGCTGTGGGATCGCAATGCAAATAGAGACTTCCGGTGGGTTTCAGGACCCGGTGCAGTTCTTTGAGCCGAATGGCCATCATCGCTAGATAGGCCAGCATATCGTTGCAGCCCAGGAAAGTACGGAAGGCCTGCATGACCTGGCTGACAGGACCGCCCGCTTCGACCACTTCTTGATAAGCAGCTGCAGCTGACCGGTCCCAATGCCAGGTATCGTCAAAGGCCTTGATCTGGGCAGCCGCCTGCGTGCCGTTTTTCTCCGCAAAAAGCACGTTATAGGTGGCCTTCGAGTTAAACGGCGGGTCCAGATAGATCAGGTCCACGCTTTCCGGGGCGATATACCGGCGCAGCACCTCCAGGTTATCGCCGAAATAGAGCGTATTGGTCCCGCTCATGGGTAGCCTGCCCTTGCCCGGTTTCGCCAAATGAGCACCCAGCCTTCTAAAACCGCCTTTTTTATTTTAAGCTATAGCTTCTATTGGCAAGAAGGGAAGCCTTTAGAGGAATAGCAACCCACCAAGGCTTATGGGGCTGTGTTCGTTTTGGCCTATCGTAACCTATTCAGCAGAGAGTCGCTCCTGTTCCCAATACGAAACTCCCGGAGCAAGCACGTCCGGGGGCGATCATCCGTTCAACAGGAGGGTGGGCCAGACGTCGTCATTGGGGGTCGATACCTTCCCAGGATGCAGCAGCCTCTCCAAGGAGAAAACTCACGGTGGATGCCCAGCGGATGAAAATCTATTTAGAAGTGTGCCAGCGGGCGGCTCAGGCCGGCGGCCGGGTGCTGCTGGACAAGATGGGCAAAGTCCAGAGCCGGGAAAAAGGCCCCAGCGATCTGGTCTGCGAAGCCGATCTGGCTTCTCAGGAAGCCATTTGCCGGATCATTGGGGAGACCTTCCCCGACGATCCGATTTTAGGCGAAGAGAGCGTCTCGGCCGGGCGAGTGGAAATGGCACAAGGGGTTCGCTGGTTGGTCGATCCGCTGGACGGGACGACCAACTACCTTCACGGGGTGCCCCATTTTGCCGTCTCGGTGGCGGTGGAAGAGAGGGGCACCGTATTAGCCGGCGTGATTTTCGATCCGATTCACCAGGATAGTTACACAGCCTGGCGGGGAGGCGGGGCCTGGCTGAACGGCCGACCGCTTCGAACCAGCCAGGTTCAGCGGCTTGAAGGCGCTATTGCAGCAGCCGGTTTCCCCCCAAAAGTGCGTGAGGACCCCCCCGATCTGGTGGTCTTTTTGGAGGCCCTCCAGTACTGTCAGACCGTTCGGCGGACCGGTTCCACGGCCCTGAATCTAGGATATCTGGCAGCCGGCTGGTTTGATCTTTTTTGGTCCTTTTCCACCAAAATTTGGGATATTGCGGCGGGGGTACTGCTGGTTCAGGAGGCTGGGGGGGTAATCAGTAATCCTTATGGAGGGCCTCTGGAACTCCATACCGGGCAGTTCCTCGCAGCCGCCAATCCCACCTTGCATCAACACCTGTGTCAATTGGTTCGGCAGACCAAGGTGCTCCCCCCTTCAGTGTAGAATCAAATAACCTGTTATGGGTGTTTGAAATAGTTCTGTGAGTTCTAAAACTTGTGATAGTTCTAAAACTTGACCGTATCCCCCGAGGCCCACTCCCTCAATCTATGGTATTTGACCCAATTCTTAGCCCCTACCAATGGTAGGGACCTGGGCGGGTGGATACAGCCAAACGCATGAAAATGAAATAGTTCTGAGGAGGCGGCCCCGAACATATCTCTGGCCAAAGGCCGCACGGAATCCCTTTCCAAAAGTGCTGCTCTTACCAAATGACTGTATCCACTGGGAACAACGACCACAATCTGTAGTGTTCGATCCGATTTTAGCCTCTACATCTTGGTAAGGGCCCGGCCGAGTTAGCTACAGTCAAAGGAATCGAATGAAAAGGCCCTTGGAGGGACCTGCTTCTGAGGTCTGATTTCTGGGAGGTATCTACCTTGGATCGCCGCTTTTGCCGGGCCTGCCAAGCACGTCCCTCCCTTCGGCTAAAATGTTACCATAGGTGGAGGTTGCCGTCTGCTCGTCCCTCCGGCTAAAAAAGGAGTTTTGTCTCAGCCTCCTAAGTTGGCTGGAATATCTTTTACCTATTTTGGGTGGTTTAGGACCCCCCTTATATTGGTACGGAGGTTTGCTTCTCCCCCTTCCCCATTTTCTTTCCAAAACCAACGGCAGCCGCTTTATCCAGCTGGCTGTTGTAGGTACACTAAATAAAAGCAAACCTTGTCTCACTGGGGCCTGATTCTAGGCGGCTTTGGGGGGAGAAGAAAGGCTCAGCACTCTGGCCGAAATGGAAGGAGCGGGAGATTGGCGTGGGGAGAGTCTAGACGAATCAGCAGGGCCGGGTGGCTGGTCTGGGCGGTGGTGCTGTGGGGGGTTGGCCCCCTGTACGCCCAGCCGATGCCCTGGCCGCCGGACCTGGCCGAAGAACCAAAGCCAGCCGCTTCGGCCGAGGAAAAACCCTTCGCTCCGTCGGCCCCTGCTGAAACTCCGGTGCCCAAACCGGCATCTTCCCCGGGAGCCGCAGCGGCGGGTTCTGCCTCGAAGGAAATCCGAGAGCTAAAACCTTCGCTTTATTATTTGAAAGACAAGCAGGGCAATCTCCAGCCGGTCCCCGGTTTTACCCTGGAAGAGTTCCGGGAACTGTATGAGCTAAAGCACTTGTTGGAGCAGAAGGCCCAGCCTCCCGGATATACGGTGCAGTCTTTGGACATCCAGGGAGAAGTGCGAGGCGGCTGTGCGGAACTGAGCATCGAGGTTCGGGTCTCGGTTCGGGAGACGCCGGTCCGGATTCCTCTGCGTCTGGAGGGGTTGGTGATTCGGAAGTTTGAGGGGGTTTCGGAGCCTACCGGCGGGGAGCCGACCGTGCTGCCGCCGCAACCTCCGGCCCCGAAACCCCAACCCGATTCCTCGGCGGCCAAGCCTGGGGCTTCCGCATCCGGCCCACCTCCCGCACCGCCCAAAGGAGAATCCCCCGGGCCAACGCCGAAAGAGGCTTCTCCGGCAGCCGGTGCGGAAGCTTCGGCGGCGCAAAGCCCGCAGAGCAAGCCAGAGTATCTGCTCCAGTGGGAGGAGGGGGAGGGATATGTGGTTTGGATTTTGGCAGCTTCGGAGCGGAGCCATCGGCTTCGATTTCAAGCGGCAGCGGCGGTCCAGCAGGTGGGGCAGCAGAGTCGGCTCCGATTCCGATGTCTGCGTACTCCAGTATCTCAGATGAAACTTCGTCTGCCTGGGCAGGGGCTGAAAGTGGAGGCTTCGGACCCGGCCGCCCTGGTGGAGCTGGTATCGGTATCTGATTCCGCCAGCCAACTGACCTTGGAGGGGTTCGGCGGGAATGTGGAATTGGTTTGGTATCCGGGGTCCCACCTTTCGGCAGCCCCAGCCGGCGTTTTTGATGTTACCGGGGAAGCGATCGCGCGGCTGGAGGGAGGGAAGGTTATTACACAGATGAATTTGTTCATCAAAGTGCTGGGGCAACCATGCCAGGAGGTGGACATTCGGCTGCCGGAGGGGGCAAAACTTCAGCCGATCGGTCAACCCGGCTGCACCGCCACGCAGCAAACCCCGGATCGGATCACACTGCATTTTTTGGAAAAGGCCTCGGAGTATCGGGTCCGGTTGGAATGGGAGCAGGGGCCGGGCAACCGGGCGGGGGAAAACTGGCTGGAATTAGGGGGCCTGGAGGTGCTCGGGGCCGTCAAGCATCGGGGCTATATTGCCGTCTGGGGTCCGGGGCAGGGGCATCTGCTATGGCGGGCTTCTGCCTCGGTGCGTCAGACCGAGCAATTGCCCGCCAGCCTTTTGGGCGAGGGATTGCTCGCGGGATTTGAATACACCGGCCAGCCCTATTCCTTGCAGGTCCGCCTGGTCAGCCAACAGGTCCGGGTATCGGTGGAGCCGGAATATCGGCTCTGGGTCAGCGCCCGGGAGGTGAAACTGGAGGCCTTGTTGAAATATACGATTCGGGGGGGCAAAGTCCAGGGACTGCGCGTGGAAATGCCCGGTTGGGAACTGGAAGAACTCGGCCCGGAGGATCTGGTAGGCGAAGGGGTGATCCAGGCGGACAGCCAGGTGGTGGAAATCCCCTTGAAACAGCCTACCGGTGGGCATCTGGATATGCGGTGGGTGGCCCGGCGAGCCATCCCACCGGGGACCAAACACTTGGTGGTGCCTTTGCCGCAGGGCTGGCAGGTGCAGTGGCCGTCGGGAGCCACGGTTTCCTTGCTGCCTGCCTCGGTGGTGGTGATTCCGGAAGAAAATGTGGAGCTCCGACCGGACGAAAAGCAGATGTCGGGCTGGGTGCGGCAATTGGCGCCCAGTCTGAGCGGGTTGCCCAAACGACAGCAGCCGATCCTGGCCTACCGGGCCGAATCCGGCGCCGGCGCTTTGGTGGCAGGCCTGCAGGTGCATGAACGTCAACTTCGTGTGGAGGGAATGGCCCAGGTCCTGGTGGAGGAAGAAGGGGTCCAGGTAGAACAGAAACTTTCGTACACAATTGCCTATGAGATGGTCGGCACCCTGAGCGTTTGGGTCCCCCCCGTGCTTCCTCCGGAGGCCTTGCAAGTGCTGGTGGAGGGGCAGCCGGTCTCCATAGTCCCAACCGCTCCGTCGGCCACGGGGCCGGAAGATGTCGGCCCGCTTCAACTAGCCATTCCGCTCCCCCAGCCTCGGATCGGCGCCTGCGATTTGACTATCCGATATCGATTGAAGTCGGAGAAACTCCCGGCCAATCAAAGTCAACTGCGCACCGTTCCGTTGGTGGTCCCGGCTGAGGGAGAGTGGCGGGGATGGCGGCTGACGGTTACCGCTCAGGAAGGCGTGCAGGTCAAAGTCCGCTCCCCCAATTGGAAAGAGTTGGAAAACCTCTCCGAACCGCCGGTCCCACAGCGCCGGTTGCTTCTCGGCTGTGCCGAACCGGCATCGGAGCTTCCCCTGGGGGTATATCGGGAATCGGCAGACCTTGGACGCCCCTTGCGCATAAGCCGGGCCTTTGTCCAAACCTGGTGGACGCGTTCTGGCCGGGAGGACCGGGCGGTATATCGGCTCAGCGGGGGTAGGCGGGAGTTTGCCCTTCGGCTTCCGGAAGGCGCCAATACAGGGGAAGTGGCCGTTTGGGTCAACGGACAGCCGGCTGTTGTTCAGGTGGAATCGGGTGGCCGCCTGCTGATCGGTTTACCGCCGGAAACCGCCGAATGGGTGGTGGAAGTGGGGTACCATTTTGAAGAGTTTCGGTCGCCTCGGGGGTTGTTGCAGGTGGTGTTTCCTCAGCCGGAACCGTCGGTCTGGATGGACCGGTGCTATTGGGTGTGTCATTTGCCTAGAGATGAACATTTGATTATAAACCCCACGGGCTTCGTTCCCGAATACCAATGGCGATGGAATGGCTGGGCTTGGGGACGAGTCCCCCGATGGACGCCCGCCGATCTGGAGGTCTGGGTGGGCGCCCGTCCCGGCGGTCTCAGCCCCGAAGGAATGAATACCTATTTGTTCAGTACCATCGGCCGCTTCCCACCCACTTCCCTCTATACGGCAGGCCGATCGGTGCTGGTGCTTACGGCTTCGCTGGCAGCGTTGGGGCTTGGGATTTTGGTGATTTATGTGCCGGCCCTGCGGCATCCGGTCTGGATTCTGGCGGTGGGGATCGGTCTGGGGGCCTCCGCCCTCCTCTGGCCGGAACAAACCGTCTTAGGGATTCAGGCGGCTGTATTGGGGGTGATCTTGGCGGTGGTGGCGGCCTTGCTGCAGCGGAGGATAGCGGCCCGCCAGACGGCGACCGCTCGGATCGCCGCCAGCCTGCTGGATCAGGAATCTACGCAACGTCAGTATCTGCCTCCGCCGCCGGGAAGTACGGGTTCCACGCACTTAATGCCTCCGGTATCCGCCTCGACGGCTTCTCCGGATATGGCCTCGTGAGTTTGGCATGACGAGCTGGCCTTTGGGTTTGCATAAACCGAGGATTCCTTTCCGGGGTCCTACCGCTGCTGGCAATCCCGGCAGCCCGGGGTATGGAGGAGAAGATCGGCAGATGCGGCAGAGATCGGGAAGCTCCCTTCGGTTTCGGATTGGGTTGGTAAAGGGCAGAGGCAAGGTTCGGTTTTTGCGCTCGGCCGCCAAAGGTGCCGATCCAGCCGGACAGGGCATTTTCGGAGTTTCCCTGTTCTGGCCAACCGGTGGGGCTGTTCCAACAACCGTTCCCGTCAGCGGCGGCAAAGTTTGGAAGCCTTGGATCTATGTGCTTTTGTTTAGCCTGTGCTGGCTGGGTCTCTGGCACCATGGGGGGTTGGCTGCCGAAGAGAAGGCAGCCGGGCAACCTGGGGATGCCGGCTCGGCAAAGAGTGCTCCGACGGAGGTGCGATTTCTTCGGGTGTATGCACCGGCCGATCGGGTGGGGCAGTGGCCCTGGGGCGACATGAAGTATGTGCCGGTGGACGGGGCGGAATTGGAGCGATTGATTCGCCTTGGCGAGCCGTCGGTTTCCGGCCCAATGGCCCAAGCGAAGATTTCTTGGCTAAAGGGTCGGGCGGCATTTTCTGAACCGGGGGTGCTGGAAGGGGAATGTCTATTGGACATTCGTACCCCAAACCAGCAAGCCGGGGTGCTTCGCTGGCCGAAGTGGCCCTTGGCGATTCGCACGGCTGTCTGGGTCGAAGCGGAAGGCAAGGCGTTGGAACCTGCTTCGCTGGGGTTGAGCGAATCGGGGCAAACGGAATTGGCGGCCTCCCGGACCGGACAGCTCCGGTTGGAGTGGTCTTTACAAGGACGGCAGGAGGGCGCTGGCGTCCGGTTCGATTTGGGGTTGCCTCCTTGTCCGCATACGGAACTGCGGCTAGAAGTGCCGGAAAGCCTCCGGCCGGTCCTGCCTGGGGCCTTGATCCGAATCCAAGAGCCGCCGCCGGCACCGGGCCGAAAAATCTGGCTTTTCGAATGGAGTGGGCCCATAGGCGGACCTCTGCGTTTAGTGCCGGAAGAAGGCCCCAGCTCCTCGCCCAAGATGCTGGTCCAACAGGAAACGCAATATACTCTGTTGCCGGAAGGTTTAGAGGCAGTGGGGCGGTTTACCATTCAGCCGCTAGGCGAACCGGTTTCCGAAGTTTCTTTTCTGGTAGAGGCGGGGTTAGAGGTAACGGCCGTCCAATCGGCAGGCCAAAGTCTCTGTTGGCGATGGGAAGCTGGTCCAGGGGCAGGCCCTCGGCGGTTATGGGTCTTATTGCCTCAGCCAATCCACAAAGAAGTTCCGACGGTGGAGGTGGAGGTGGTCGGGCCGGTGGTGTTGGCAGCGCCGTGGCCATTGCCTCGGATTCGGCTGGAGGGTGCGATTTGGCAACAGGGCAGATGGACGCTTCGGATAGGAAGCGGCCTAGAGGTGCAACGGATCGGTTGCTGCAATTGCCGACAATCGAAGGCCGGATGGGCAGGCGCCGAGCTCGGACCGGGGGGAGAAAATTTCGAGTTTCAAGCATATGGTCCGGAAGCTGCCGTGGAGGTGGTCTTGGCCAGGACGGAGCCGGTAGCTCACGTGGATGTGGGCACGGTGGTGATCTTCAGTGAACGGCAGATCAATGCTCGGATTCGGGCCAGGGTTCGGGCGGAGGCGGGGGAGCATTTTGTCCTCCAAGCTCAGGTGGGGCGGCGTTGGCTCATCGATGCCGTCGAAGCCGATTCGGCCACCCAAGTGGAAGATTGGACCGTGGACTTGGCCAACCAACGGCTGACGATTCGGTTGGCCAGGCCGGTAAGTGCTCAGCGACCGGTGAGTTTGCAGATGGTAGCCCGTCGGCTCCAGAGTCCGGTAGGCCGGACCTGGCGCACCGAGGATCTGCTGCCGGTCCGGTTTACTGGCCTCCGAGAGGGCAAACATCTGGTCGTGCTTTCTTCGCCGGATGCGGCTTCTTATGAGTTGATCTGTTTGACGCCGGAACCGGGGCTGCTGCTCAATCCCCGGCAACTGGAATCGGGCGACGGGGAACTGGTGGATAAAATATCCGAAGGCCTTTTCTTTTGGGCCGGGCCCCAGAACCAAGCGCACCAATGGCTTCTTCGACCTCGGATTGCCCAGTACCGGGCGAAGATTCAGGTGGATGTGGTAGCCTCGGCCAAGTCGGTTTCGGAACGGTATCGGATGGAATGTATTCCGGAAGGGTCCCGCGTCGATCGGGTGGTGATCATTTTTTCCCATACTCGGACGGAACCGCTCCAGTGGGCCATCAGCGGAGATACCGAGCGACAATGGACGGTGCGTCGGTTGACAGAAAAAGATTTGCCGTCGGATCAATTACCGCCCGGCGGAGAAGCTTGGGAAATCCAGCTTCGTCCTTCTCGCAGTGGGACATTTGTGATCCAGGCTCAGCGGAGCACGCCGCTGGGGGACCAGATGCCGGTGGCGTTGGTCGCTCTGCCTCAGGCCGTCCAACAGGAAGCCACGCTCCGGGTCCGAACCGTCGGCCCGGAAAGCCCGCAGATTGTCTCCTGCCGGATGACGCCGATTCCGTCGGCCCCGGAGGACGTTCTGCCTGGCTGGACAGCCCAAGTGAGCAGCTTCCGGTATGACCCCAAACAAGACGTTTTTGGCCAGACGCCCGCTCTGCTCCTGCGTCCTTTGCCAGAGGGGGCAGCCGGCCGACAAACCTGGATCTGGCAGGCGCGTTTGGAAAGCTGGATTCAACCGGATGGCTTCGCCAAACATAGGGCCATCTATTGGTTGGTCAACTTCCAACGCAACCAACTTACCCTAAAAATCCCCGAGGATGCGGAGGCCACACAGATCGAGGGGGTTTGGATTGGCGGACAGCCCGCCCGCTGGCAAGTGCAAAAAGAGACCCAGAAAGGCTCGGGACTTTCGGTCCAGGTGGTGCTGGAGCCGGTACAAACGTTCTCCAGTCTGGTTATCGCCTTCCAGACCCAACAGCCTCCGCTCCGCCACGGCGGCAAACTGCGGCCTTGTTGGCCATGCCTGGATGTGCCGGTGCTAGGGCGAACCTGGACGTTGTGGCTGCCGACGGGTTGGGAAGCCCGTTGTCCGTCCGAAGATATGCTCCTGCAGGGCGAAGGCACGGAGCCGGGCGAGAGCGCCGCAATTTCCGTCCGGGAACGCCTTTTTGGCATCTGGGCTCGGCCGAAAGATCAGCCACCTTTTGATCCGTTTGATCGGGAGCATTGGGAGCGGCTTTTCGGCTCAGATCCTGCCCTCCAACGGGACCAGAAGCAGGCGGAAGCCTTTTTCCAGGCCGTTGGCGAGTTGCTGCGAAAACCGCCCCGGAGTCCTGCTGCGGCCTCCCCAGCCGCCGGTGGAGGGAACTTACGCTGGACCTGGGGCGATCTGCTTCAACAAGAGGCCGTTGGGCAGGTGGGCAAGATTTGGATCGATTGCCAGGGACTGTGGGAAGCAGGGATCGATCCGGCCAGTCCGGTGGGGAGCTCTCCATCCCCGACCGGAGAGCCGGAGTCTCGCCTGGCACGGGCGGCCTTTTGGCAAGCCCGCTTGGCCTTGGGTATCTACCAAGGAATGATCCTCATTACCAGTTATGAACGGGCCTCGGGTTGGCCAGGCTGGACGAAAAATCTGGGGGATCCGTTGGTTTGGAGGATTTTGCCCGAACTGGGGGATCGGCTCCTGGGGGTAGGCAAATTGGGGATGGAGTCTCTGCTGGTGCCGCCGGAGATTTGGCAGGATTGTGCGCCCCCTGCGCTGCCGGCGGTGATGGGCCTGGGGCAGGCGGTGCCGGAAACCAGTTTGCCGGGGTGGACCGCTTATTCGATGGAAATTTCAGAATCGCCCGATTCGGACCGGCCTTGGGAAATCACCCTTTGGGACCCACATCAAGCTCAGGCCTGGTATTGGGCCGCCTTTTTCTCGGCCGGAGGATTGGGCCTGTGGGTGGCCAAACGAGGCCGGTTCTTCCTGCTGGCGGCCGCCGGACTGTTGGCCGGGGTGACGCTGCTGGTGCCGGACGGTTGGATTGCTCCGGCATCGGGGGCCTTTGGCGGAATGCTGCTGGCCGGGGCAGTAGCACTGCTCCGGCCCAGGGGGCAACCGGCTGAGGAAGCCAGGCCTCCTGCTGGTTCTGCTTCGGAGGCTGCTTTGCCCTCCCGTCCCGGAAGTGCTTCCGGAAGTTCTTCTGGCCGGGTCATCACCGTCGGCATGTGGGCGATGGCGGCGGTGTTGGGGATAGCAGAAGCCCGTAGCGCTGAGGCAACGACCGCCGTCGCCTCTCCTGCCGGTGGGAGTCCTCTGTATCGGGTGTTCATTCCCGTGGACGACCAACAGCAGCCTACCGGCGACCCCTACCAGGTGCCCGAACCTTTTTATCAGTATCTTCGGCGGCGGGCGCAGATGATGGCGCCGTCGGCTTCTGCATGGCGTCTTCGCCAAGCCCTGTACCGGGCGGAGTTAACCCGTAGTGCCATGACCGGCCGAGGGGAAATCTCCCGCATCCACCTGAGCTGGCAATGCGATTTGGCGGGCAAAGTTTCTCAGATCAGCCTTCCGCTCAGTCGGGAGCAGTTTCCTGTGGTGGCCGGGACCTGGCTGGTGGAAGGGGAACCGATCGAACCACAATGGAACCAGGCGGGCACGATGCTGATAGTGCCGATCCCCGTGGCTGCTCCGACGGTCCGTCTGGAGGGGCAGGTGCGGCCGGTACCGTGGGAGCAAGGGCCGTTGCAAGGAATTGATATGGCGATTCCTCCGACGCCTCAGAGCCGGCTGGAACTCAGCCTGCCCCCCGATGCTCCAGAGGTCCGTCCGGAAGGGGCGTTGGGGATGATCAAGCGGGCCGAAGAGCCGACGCCCCGTTTGATGGTGGAACTAGGGCCCTCAGAACGTTTATCCCTCCGCTGGCCAGCCGGTTGGACGCCTTCTGCCGAACCCCTTCTGCCGGAACTGGATGAGCTGCTTTGGCTTCGGGTGCATCCGGGGGCGGTGCTGTTGGAGGGACGGTTTCGGGTTTCTGTGGGACAGGCCTCAGGGTTGCCTCAGGGGCTTCGGGTGATGGCGGACCATCGTCTCCGGTTGCTCGCTTGCCAGGGGCCTGGTGGGGAGGAAGAAGTAAAAATCAGCCCATCGGTGGGCGGTCAGGTATTTGAATTTCCACTTCGGTTTTCGCCGCAGCAGCAGACGGTGGTGCTGGCGGCCCGGTTCCTCATGTCGGATACGATCGGGTTGGGAAATCTGCGCCTACCCAAACTGGAGCCATTGCAAGTGCGGGTGGGCCGGCGTTGGTTGGCGGTGTCCGTCGATCCGAGTCTGGAATATCCCGAACCCTTGCCCACGCGAACGCAGGCGGTGCCGATCGAAGAGTTTTTGAATCTTTGGGGATCGGCCGATTTGCCGCCTCAGTTTGTGGACAATTTGGCCGCCGTTGGACCCGGATGGACTCTGGTAAGCCGACCTCGAACCCCTAACAGTTCCGTGGAACAAACCCTTTGGCTTGGGTATGGGGAGAAGATGGTTCGGCTTTTCTACGAGGCTCGGGTGACGACTCCCAGCGGGCCGTGCTTTCAGCACCGACTCCAAGCGCCCCCGGATCTACGGATCGACACGATTTCGATTTGGCAAGACAACACGGCGTTGCCGATCCGGTGGGCGAGGGGTTCCGACGGGAAAGTGAATATATTTTCATTCAGTCCGCTCACCGGCAGATACGAACTGCGTCTTACCGGCTCCTGCCCCAGCGTGATGTCCCAACGGCATCCCATCCCCTATGTGGAACTGGAAGGCGCGGAAACCGAATGGGATAGCCTCGTTCTTTGCCGACAACCGGAGGTGCTGCTTCGGCTGGGGAAAACGGAAGGCCTTACCGAAATGGACTCCCCGCCTTCCCTGGAAGGAAAAGCTGCGTTCGGCCGACTGTTCAAAGCCTTTGCCGTCGATGCCCGTCAGATCGGCGAAGCAGAACTTCAAGTCCTGCCGAACCGTCCTCAGGCGAGCTGCCAACAGATCACCCTGATTCGGCCGGAAGCGGATCGGTGGCTGGCCGAGGTCGAACTCCGCCTCCAAGTCCAGAAAGGGTTGGTGGACGAAATTCTTTTGGAGGTACCGGCCTCCTGGCCAGGCCCTTATCAAACCACTCCGCAGGGGAATCTTTCCGTCAAAGAGCTTTCGGAAGGACGGCGGGCCATCGTGCTTCGGCCGCCCATGCCCGTGGAACAGAGTTATCGGATTCGTATTACCGGCCCGATTCATTGGACCAAAGCGACGCTGCAGGAACTGCCGCTTATCCTCCCGCTGCAAATTCCAGTAACCGAACATCTGGTACTCCTGCCCGTGCAGGATCCGCTTCGGCCTTTGGTGTGGCACACCCAGGGCTTGGAAAAGACCGAACTGCCCGAACCTTTCGCCCAGGAATTGCTGGGGCAGGGAGTGTGGGAAGCGTATCGGGCCATCGGTGGGCAGTTTACGGCCCGCCTCCAACCGGCAGCCGAGCAAACAGGGCCGGAAGTCCGGTTGGCAGATATCCACCTTCGCTGGCAAGCCGATGGGGCCTGCTCCGGCAAGGCCTCGTTTTACCTCCTGCCCGGCGGGCAAGATCGCTGTGTGGTTTGTTTACCCCCGCAATTCCAATTGCTTCATCTCCAGGTGGACAACAACCCTTCTCCGCCGATCCTCCGGGAGGAAGGGGAACGTTATACCGTTTTTCTCGCCTCTGCGACGTTGCCCCAACGGGTGGAGGTGAGTTTTCTGGGCGTGTTGCCTCCAGGGGTGTGGGAAGGTATCCATCCATTCCCCGCCCCATGGATCGACCATTGGACGGTCGCTACTTCCCTGTGGACAATTTACCCGCCCCAAGACTATGAATTGGCCGAACCGGAGGGTGTCGGCCGGGTCAGTCCTTTGCGTTTGGATGGCTATCGGCTTCGGACGGTAGGAAGTTTGCTCGAATTCGGTTGCCGACAAATGGCGGAACCCAGAGAGGACTTTTTGCGGTGGTACTGGGTGTGGAGGGAGCGGTTTTCGGCCATGGTCCGGCAGGTGCACCGACAGCTTGCCGTCCCGCCCAGTACCGAATTGCACCGCTCGCTGCGGGCGGAGGTCCAATCCTTCCAATTGAAACTGGCCCAATTGGCCGATTCGCTCGGGATTGCTGAACCCCAGGCCGGCAGTCCGACTGGCCGGCCGGTCTCTGCCGACGAAGCCAAGCTGTGGTTCGACTGGTTGGAGGGCAAGGGGACCGTGTGTCGGGCGGTGCTTCATGCCCCCTCCCAGGGCCTCCTGTTAACCTACAGGCCCAACAGGTCCTCTTCCTGGTTCTGGCGGGGGTTATGGGCTGCTACGGGAGCCTCCCTCGGGCTGATGCTGGCTTGGGCTGCCTCGAAACTTCCTCCCCACTCCTGGCTCCTCCAATGGCCTCATCTGCTCGGACTCTTCGCTGGGGGGATATGGTGGCTTTGGCTTTGGCCTAGTGCCGTCGGCTGGCTTTTGATCCTCCTGGCTCTTCTGAGAGGGGTTCGGAAAGAGTTTCCAACCGCCCATACTCGGCTTACCCGCTGGCGCTTGTAACGGCCCGCCCTCTGGAAGAAAACCCAGACAACCGCGCGGAAAACGCCAGAAATTCCGGGTAACTCCACGGGCCTGGCTCTTTCGGCATCAGTTTGGCCGCCCAGCCATCGCACCGGAAAACACCGGAAATTCCGGGCAACTCCACGGGAGTTTCTATGGTCTGCTAGGCCGACGAGGTTCCAGAGCAACGCTACAACTGCTTGGGTGCTACCATTGCTAGCAACCCCATATATAGCGGTCTTCCGAAAAATCTCCCGGAAATGCTTCTTTTTGCCCCTGGCGAATGCCCCTAGAGCTTCCGAAACCTTTTACGGAAATTTTTCCCAGGGGGGATTGACGAATCCGGTTGGGTTGCTAGGGTTAATAAGGTGGATATCTTGTCTTTTTTTCCTGCAAGGAGTCTTGGCTTCATGGCGGAGCTGGTCGGGACGGATATTGTGGGGCAAGTGCGTGCGGCTTTAGCGGAAAGCCCCATTCATGAACTGCGAACCTTGCAGGTGGAATCGGTGCACCGAGCCTTGGTGCTTTCTGGTACGGTGTCCAGCTATTATCATAAACAATTGGCCCAAGAATTAGTCCGGAGCTTTTGCCAGCGCGTGGGATTCGATCTGATTAACCGAATTCAAGTGCATTGGCAAAGAGAATCGGATTCAAATCCTTAACTCGGGGATGGTGCTTCTGTTGAGGTGGTCTCCAGACCGGCGTCAAAAGGAAGCGGGCCGATAACGGCCCGAAAGGATTTTCGTCCAACGGCTGCCATTGGCTGACCAAGAGGCTATCTGTTTTCCCCGGCCGACCAACCGGCGGCTTCCAGACTGCCCAAACGGGAATAAAACGGGCATTAGGGAAGTCAGAACGGGTTGAAAGACCCTCGGGGCCGCCCCTGGGTGCCCACCATTTCGGGATAGCCTCTCAGGGCTCATACGGCGACGGCCCTTGGCCTTGGCACTCGGAAACGGACTGATCTCCCCGGCCGTTTAAGGAGAACCCCATGGACCCGCACGACGGTCGCCTACTGGTGGAGGCAGACACTGGGAACCGATTCTCCCCCCTGCTGCCTGAAATCTCGGCTCAGATGGAATCCTTTGCCAAGTCCATCCAAGAGGCGGTGGAGCAAAAGACCCACCGTGCCATCGCCAACCTTCAGGTGCACATCCATGCCAACCGGATCATCCTGCTCGGCCGCTGTACGACCTACTACATGAAGCAACTGGCCCAACATGCCGCCATGATCGCCGGTGGCCGCAATTTCGTCATCCATAATCTCATCGAGGTGCAAGTCTCCTAATGATGGCCGTCGACCCACCACTGCGGACCGCTCGGTCTCCTCTGTTCCATGCTAGCATTGCTAGCACCCCCAAGCCCAAAACCCTCCTTTTCTCCCGCTCGTTGGTTCACTGCCTGGCTTTTGGCCTTTTGCACGGGCGACCTGCAAGCCCGAACGCGTTTCCTTTCTCCCCCTTCCCGAATGCGCTTCGCTAATAAGCTCCGGCCATGGACCCGGCCACCCAGGCACCTCCCCTCCCCCTGTGCCCTTTCTGCCCCCTCTCGCATTCCTCCCCCTTTGTGTCCCTTGCGCCAGCAGGAACCCAGACCCACCTCTTGCCTATTGATCTTCGCAAAACTAATGGACACTCAAGCTCCCTGAAAACAAGGGATTTGGGCGTCACTACGATTTGCGAAGATCAATAGAGGGAAAGGCTGGCCGGGGCAGGAGGCCGGCTGAGCAAAGCCCAGCCAGCAGAGGGAGGCAAACGCCTCCCCCTTGGCGGGAGAGGGAATCAACTCGCCTCTCCCCTTTGTGGGAGAGGCCGGCCTGCGCAGCAGGCCGGGTGAGGGGGCACCGTGTCATTCCTGCGCAAGCAGGAATCCAGACTTCTTTGCTCCTGCCCCCATGTGTCCTTCCTGCGCAAGCAGCAGTCCAGTACGCCTCTCCCCTTTGTGGGAGAGGCCGGCCTGCGCAGCAGGCCGGGTGAGGGGGAAATTCTGAGAAGCCGGCCCTCTGGTGGACCTTTTTATGCGGTCGGGAGGCCAGCGCTGCCGGTAGGATCCCCCTTACCCGGTTTGGCCTTCGGCGTTGCCTCCGGCCGCCCCCCCCTCTCCCGCCAGGGGAGAGGGAATCAACTCGCCTCTCCCCTTTGTGGGAGAGGCCGGCCTGCGCAGC